>Ga0208492_1001899_pt1 | contig 11446 bp, 13 predicted proteins | sample Subbioar_CSW14AB_FD_184820 | JGI IMG/M metagenome (GOLD analysis project Ga0208492, IMG submission 184820) | Serpentinite rock and fluid subsurface biosphere microbial communities from McLaughlin Reserve, California, USA - CR12Mar_CSW14AB (SPAdes) | ecosystem: Environmental > Terrestrial > Deep... | reverse complement strand
CCCCCGCCTGTGATGATGCACCACCGGTTTGCCCGGTATCGGATCACCACATCAGTATCAATTTGCCCGGACATGATGGCAGCACAGGGGAGGTGGTCAATCTCGTAGGCCTTTGACCCGTTCGCAATGTCAGCATTCTGGCGCTTGCTGTCCTTGCTCTTGTAGCCCTGCCTGACTTCAAAGACCGCCCCGGACAGTTTGCTACCATCCATGCCTACCTTGGCCGCTGCCGCGTCGATCCAGCCACGCACCTTGGCACGCTTGCCCACATCGGCAATCCGATCCACTGGGATACGGCCGTCAAGGGAGAGGGTCCGCATCTTCGCGCCAGGTGCTGCAACCTGATAGCTCCAGATCACATCGGCGGCCGAAAGACCTAGGTTATCCTTGAGAACTTCCCGGAACAGCCGTTCGGCACCCATGCCAATTTGGCGATAGACACTGGTCATGCCACCCGCTGCCTTGTGGGCCGCATACATCATGGGGTTGTCCAACCCGAAGCCTGCGTAAAACGTGTCCCCACGATAGAGGTCTTGAAACTGATCCACGGTGAGGCCATCGCCAAGCCCCTGGCCAAACTTGGGCTTGTATGCTGCGCAGACCCTGATGGGCGTAAGAACAATGTTGAGGTATTTTTGATCTGCTGCGGTCAACTGTAGGCCCACCTGATTCCCCGTTACCTCACTAGGGGTAGCACAGAGAAGTGAGCGTTGCATCAAGGGGTTGAGTTAGGGAAGGAACGCATAGACCAGGGAGCCTGACATTGCCGAGGTAGGTCCAGATCCGCTCTCAAGAATAGTCAGCGGCTCAAAAAGGCCAAGAAAATACGGCTTTCGGGCACTTTGGCACTGTAATCGACGATGCCGTTCCCGAAAACTGTGCCTATTCGGTGCTTGAACGGCCTGCGCTTACCGGTCAGACAGCCTAAGTGATTGATTTTATTGGCGGACCCGGAGCGATTCGAACGCCCGACCCTCAGATTCGTAGTCTGATGCTCTATCCAGCTGAGCTACGGGTCCGCAATGTGGGGCGATGTAGCCCCGCGCGGCGGCCATTGCAAGGGCGAAATCACGCAGCCGTGTCGGTCGAGCCTTTCGGGAGATGAACCGTGAACTCGGTTCCCTCGGCATCGCTTCGCGCCAGTTCCAGCTTGCCGCCATGGCCACGCACAAGTTCGGCGGCAATGGCAAGGCCAAGGCCGGTGCCGCCCTTTCTGGCACCGCCCTGGAACGCCGCGAACAGATGTTCGCGCGCCTTTGGCGGCAGGCCGGGACCGGTATCGCCGACGCGGATCCACCATTCCGCTTCGTCCTCGCCCGCCGAGACTTCGATGGTGCCGGGCTGCCCCGTGGCCTCGATCGCTTGCCGGGCGTTGCGGATCAGGTTCGACAAAACGCGATGCAGCTGTTCGCTGTCACCACGGACCATCAAGCCGGACGGCACGTCGATCAGGCAGGTGATCGCGGTTTCGGCCCCCAGCCCTTCGCCTTCGGCGACGTCGCCCACCAGCTGCGCCAGGTTCAGCCGATGCAGCTGCGGCGGCGGTTCTTCGGCCTTGCCGAACGCCAGCGTCGCTTCGCACAGGTTGACCGCCCGGCTGATCGAGTTGATCAGCTTTGGCGCCGCCCGCGCCACGACGGGATCGGCGCTGTCCCCCAGCCGGTCGGCGAACAGCTGCGCCGTGGTGAGGATGTTGCGCAGGTCGTGGCTGATCTTGGCCACCGCGCCACCAAGCTGGGCCAGGCGTTCCTTTTGCCGCAGGGCACTGGTCAACTGGGTCTGCATGGACTGCAATGCCTCTTCCGCGATCCGCAATTCCTCGACATCGGCATTCGGCGAGATCACCCGCCGGGCGTCCTCGGGGGCCTCGGCATAGGTCTGCATGTGGCGCACCACGCGACGGATCGGCAGCACAAGAAGGCGGCGCACGGCGAGGAACAGAAGAAACGCCGTGACCACCGAAATCAGCGCGGACAGGATCAGGATGCGAACGCCGTAATCGACCATGGCCGTTCGCAACGTCCCGGTTTCCATCGTCACTTCGATCAGCGTCCCGGCCTCTTGCACCGGATAGCCGATCACGCGGATGATGCGGTTTTCGGGGTCCAGAAGGCTGGTGAAGGCGTCGCGGATCAGCTGCCACGGTCCGGCCATCCGCAGGTCATAGGTGTCGTAGACCTGTCCGGGGATCGGCGAGGACAGCACCAGCTGGCGGACCTCGTTGCGGCGCAGCACGACGTTGTAGACCTCGGCATTGGCCAGCAGCTCTGCTTCCAGGGCGGGCGAGACCATGTCCTCGGTCGCAAGCTGGGTCAGGGCGGCGATCTGCGCCTGCTTCAGCCGGGTCAGCAGGAAGTCGGCCCGGAACCGGGCGATCGACGGCACGAAGATCAGCACTTCGGCCAGCATCACGAAGACGACGGTCAGGATCAGGAAGCGCCCCGAAAGCGTGTTGAGAAAGCTCTTCCGTCTTTCGCTCACACAAACCTTCCTTGTCCGGCTTCAGGGAACCCAGCGCTGGACCAGCCGCACCAAGCGCTTCAGTGCGGGATTATCAAACAACTGCGGAGTAAAATAGCTGCCGGAAGCGCGTTTGGAAACCTCTCCCAGCGTCGGATAGGGCGCAATCATGCCGGCGACGGTCGAAAGCTTCAACCGGGCCGAGATCGCCAGGGCCCAAAGCCCGATCAGTTCACCCGCTTGCGGCCCGACGATCGAGGCTCCGACCGGGCGGCCCTTCACCACCATGACCTTGGCCAGCCCCGTCGCCTTGCCTTCCGCCTGGGCCCGGTCGTTATGGGCAAATTCGGCCCGGACCACGGTCAGGGCGGCCCCGTGAAGACTGCGCGCTTCGTCCTCGGTCAGGCCGACCTGTGCAAGCTCGGGATCGGTATAGGTGGCGCGCGGAATGGCGCGCGGGTCCGCCTTCGCGGGCAGGCCCAGCACCGCTTGCCGGATCACGATGCCCGCGTGCCAGCCCGCGACATGGGTGAACTGCAAGCCCCCCGCCGCATCACCGACGGCATAGACCCGCCGGTTCGACGACCGCAGCCGGGCATCAACCGTCACGCCTTTCGGCGTATAGGCCACCTCCGCGGCCTCCAGGTTCATCCCCTCGAGCGCCACCTTGCGCCCGACCGCCATCAGCAGGTGCGAGCCCCGGACCTGCGTCCCGTCGCCCAGCGTGACTTCGACGGCACCCGCCGCGCCCGCCAGACGCACCACCGGCTGGCCCTCGACGAAGGTGATGCCCTCGGCCGTCAGGGCCGCGATCACGACGGCGGCAAGCTCGGGGTCTTCGCGTCCCAGCACCTTTGCGCCTTCGATCACCGTCACCGCGCAGCCAAGACGGCGGTGCGCCTGCGCCATTTCGATCCCGATCGGTCCACCGCCGATGATCACCAGATGACTGGGCCGCTCCCGCAGGGTGAAGATCGTCTCGTTGGTCAGATAAGGCACCGTGTCTGCACCCTGGATCTGCGGCACGAAGGGGCGCGATCCGGTGGCGATCACGAAGCGCCGGGCCCGAACCACACTGTCCCCGGCCTGAAGCTCGCGCGGGCCGGTAAAGCGGGCAAAGGCGCGGATCACGGTGCAACCGAGCCCTTCAAAGCGCTCCTGGCTGTCGACCGGGGCGATCTGGGCGATCACTGCGGCGACGTGATCCTTCACCGCGCCGAAATCCACCTGCGGCGCGATGCCCGCCACGCCGCGAAAGCCCTGCCGCTGCGCCTGGGCTGCCTTGGCGGCCGCGATCAGCGCCTTTGACGGCACGCAGCCCGCGTTCAGACAGTCGCCGCCCATCTCGCCCGCCTCGATCAGAACGACGCGCGCGCCCATCTGGACGGCCCCCGCTGCGACCGACAATCCGCCAGAGCCCGCTCCGATCACGCAGATATCGGTCTCGATCCGGGTCATGTCAGCGGCCTTTCCTTGCGGCCTTCAGCACCATCGGCAGGGCCGCCAGGGCCGCGAGCCCCAGGATCGGCAGCAGAACGGGCGGGGTGAAAAGGATGCCAAGCTTCGGCGTCTCGCCCCGGGCGAAGACCTCGCCTAACCCGGCGCCGACCGAGGTGAAGACAAAGGCCGCAGGAATGATGCCAAGGAAGGTCGTCGCCGCATAGGTTGACAGCCGCGTCCCCGTGAAGGCGGGGATGAGATTGGCAAGGACGAACGGCACCGCCGGAACAAGCCGCATGAGGAACAGGACCGACCATTCGTTCTCCTTGATCCCGGCGATCAGCCGGGCCGCCGCACCGCCTCCCGCTTGCAACCGGGCCGCAAACCGGTCGCCAAAGCCCGACCGCGCCGCAAGAAAGATCGCGATCGCGCCGATGGTGGCCCCGGTGACGTTGTAGAGAACCCCGGGAAACAGGCCGAAGAGAAATCCACCGGCCAAAGTGGCCACCGTGCCCCCGGGCAGGCTGAGGGCGACGATCCCGATGTAGATCGCGACGAAGCCAAGAACCGTCAGCAGATAGTTGGCATCGCGAAACGCCAGCAAGGCCTCGCGGTGACGGGCAAGGGATTCGAAGCTGAGGGTGTCGCGCAAGAGGATGGCCCCGACAATGGCGGTGGTCAGGATGACAAGGATCGGCAGCCGCCGCAGCCAAAGCGCACGGGTGCCGGGGGAAGGGGCGTGCTGGACAGGGGGCATCGGGGCGGGCATCGGGGGTCCTTGCAACGCCAGCAAGCATGGCGCAGGAACCGGGTGGGGGACAGGGGTTTCACGCGGCGTTGATCCATCCCGGCGCTCGCTGCCGCCGACTGAAACAATTCCGGCGCGTCCTTCGCGAAATGTTGCAGGAAATCGGTTCGGCGCGCGTTGACTTGCGCGGAAACCGACCGTAAAGGACGGGCTTCACGTTACGGGCCCTCGAATCCCGATGGGGTTCGGGTCAAGTCTGATGGAGAGCCGCGATGAAGCGCACATTTCAACCGTCGAACCTGGTTCGCAAGCGCCGCCACGGCTTTCGGTCGCGCATGGCAACCAAGAACGGCCGTCTGGTCCTGGCCGCCCGCCGCGCCAAGGGCCGTCACAAGCTGACCGCCTGATGTCCCGCCCTTCGGGGCGCGAGACGAGGTTTGCGACATGACACCGCCGGAGACCCAGGGCCAAGGCACAAGTGCCGAAGCGCCCAACGGCTCTCCGGCGGTTTCGCTTTGCGTGCTGCGGAAGCGCGCGGATTTCCTGAAGGCCGCCTCGGCCCGCCGTCAGGGCACCAGCGGCTTTCTGTTGCAGGCCCGCGACCGGTCCGATGGCGATGCCATGGTGCGGGTCGGGTTCACCGCGTCGAAGAAGATCGGCAACGCCGTCCTGCGCAACCGCGCCAAGCGCCGCCTGCGCGCCCTCGCGCGGGAAGTGCTGGCCCCGGCGGCGCGCCCGGGCTGGGATTACGTCCTTGTCGCCCGCCCCGAAGCCACGGTCACGCGCGCCTATGCCGACCTTGGCGCCGATCTGGACCAGGCCCTGCGGTCGGTCCATCGCGGCCGCGCATGACCCCGCTTGCGCATCTGGTCGCCCTGCCGGTGCGGACCTACCGGCTGCTGCTGTCGCCTTGGGTCGGGCATGGCTGCCGGTTCCAGCCCACCTGCTCGGCCTATGCGCTTGAGGCGCTGGAGCGGCATGGCGCGCTGAAGGGCAGCTATCTTGCGGCCCACCGCATCTGCGGTTGCCACCCCTGGGGCGGGCATGGCTATGACCCGGTGCCCGGAGCCGACCCGGAACACGACGCGGGCCAAGACACGGGCCACGACGCGGGGCTCTAGAGTCTGTCTGACGCTGGTAGAAGCGCCAAACAGCCTCCAGGTGTTTCGTGGTCGCCTGTCTTTCGACAAAACCGGATTCCACTTTTGTCGGACAGGCTCTAGGTCACTCCATCGTTGCGATCAGCGCGCGCAGGGTTTCGATCCCTTCGCCCTTCTCGGAGCTTGTCACCACGATCTCGGGATAGGCCGCCGGGTGCTTTCCCAGCGCGCCCTTGACCTGTTCGATCACCGCGTCGCGCTCGACCCGGTTGATCTTGTCGACCTTGGTCAGCACCGCCTGAAAGGTCACCGCCGAGCGGTCCAGAAGCGTCAGGATTTCGTCATCCACCGCCTTGATCCCATGCCGCGCGTCGATCAGCACGAAGGCCCGGCGCAAGGTCTGGCGACCCGCGAGATACTGCTTGAGAAGCGCCTGCCACTTCGCCACCACCGCGACCGGGGCCTCGGCAAAGCCATAGCCCGGCAGGTCGACGAGATAGCGTTCTTCGCCGAGGGCGAAGTAGTTGATCTCCTGCGTCCGCCCCGGAGTGTTCGACGCCCGCGCCAGCGTCTTGCGGCCGGTCAGCGCATTGATCAGACTGGACTTGCCCACGTTCGACCGGCCCGCAAAGCAGACCTCCAGCCGGTCGGCGGGGGGCAGGCCGGGCATCGCCACCACGCCCTTGACGAAGGTGACCGGTCCGGCAAAGAGAAGCCGCCCGACCTCGCGGGCCTCGTCGTCTGGATCGGGCGCCAGGGTGAATTGCAGCGTCATGCGGGCCTCCAGTCCTGGCCGGTGACGATCTGCCCGCCTTCGACCACGCGGGCGTAGACGCCGAAATCCTGATGGCCGTAGGCGGCCTCCAATGCGGCCAGGGTATCGCCCTTTTCGGCGCCGGTCTCGGGGTCGACCTTGGTTGCCACGCAGCGGGTAATGCGTTCCACGACTTCAAGCACGGCATCGCCCAGACGAAATCGTTGGCCGATCCAGCCCCATTCGTCCCATGCGGCGGCACCCTCCAGCCACAGGTTTGCGCGCCAGCGATGGATCGACAGGTCCTGACCCATCCGCGCCGACAGGTCGGCCAGCGAGGTCAGCGATAGGATCGACACCGACGGAAAGTCGCTGTCGGACATCACGCGCCCGCCCGCGACGACCGCCGCAGGCCGTGCCCGTCCGGCGGGGATCAGGGGATCGGCCCAGGCCAGAAGGCGGGGATGATCGGCCGGATCGTCTGGCGCAACTGTGATCCTGCCTGCCGCGGGATGGTCCAGCGTCACGCGCCGCGCGGCCTCGTCCAGGCTGGCCGTCACCGCCATCAGCGCCGGAGCCTTCGCGCCGCGGGTGAAGTTCTGGCACGGATTCCAGCCCGGAACCAGCTTCGCGGCCTCGTGGGCCACGGCCCATTCCCGGTCGAAGGGCAGACCTTGCCCCGCCGAAAGACGAACGGACGCGAGCATTTCGCGTCCGTAAGCCTTGATCGGATGTCGGCAGATATGGGCCAGCCGGATCGTCATTTCTTTCCGGTCTTTTTCGGGGGTGTTCTCGCTGGTGGTTTCGGGGGCGAAGGCGAGTTGGCCGGTGTCGCCGCCTTCGCCTCGGCCTTGGCCACCTTGGCGGCCTTGATGTTGCCGAAGATGTCGGGCCGCTTCCCGTGGCTCCACATGATCAGATACTGCTGGATGAAGGTAATCGTGTTGTTGGTGATCCAGTAGACCACCAGCCCGCTGGCAAAGCCGCCGAGCATGAACATGAACACCCAGGGCATCCAGGCGAAGATCGAGGCCTGCACCGGGTCGGTGGGTGCGGGGTTCAGCTTCTGCTGCAGCCACATCGTGACGCCCAAGAGGATCGGCAGAACGCCGATGAAGATCAGATGCAGGACCGTGCCCTGCACCGGGGCGTCCCAGGGCAGCAGGCCGAAGAAGTTGAACAGCGATGACGGATCGGGCGCGGACAGATCCTTCAGCCAGCCGAAGAACGGCGCGTGGCGCAGCTCGATGGTGACGAAGATCACCTTGTAGAGCGCGAAGAAGATCGGGATCTGGATCAGGATCGGCAGACAGCCCGCCGCCGGGTTGACCTTCTTGTCCTTGTAAAGCTGCATCATTTCCTTTTGCAGCTTCTGCTTGTCCTCGCCGGCGCGTTCCTTGAGCGCCTCCATCTCGGGCTGCAGTTCCTTCATCCGCGCCATCGAGACATAGGATTTATAGGCCAGCGGCAGCACCAGGAATTTCAGGAAGAAGGTCAGCGCGATGATCGCCCAGCCCATGTTGCCGATCTGCGCGTTCAGCCAGTGCAGGACGGCGAAGATCGGCTTCGTGAGGAAGAAGAACCAGCCCCAGTCGATCGAATCCAGAAAGCCGGGGATGCCCGCATTTTTCTCGTAGGCGCGGATCGTGGCCCATTCCTTTGCCCCGGCAAAGAACCGGATCGAGGTGGTGGCGGTCGCACCCTGGGCCAGCGTGACGACCGGCTGGCGCACTTCGGCCTGATAGATGTCGGCAGTGGGGACGTATTTCAGCACCGACTTGAACGGCTTGCCCTGTTCGGGAACGAGGGTCGTCATCCAGTAGTGGTCGGTAAAGCCGATCCAGCCATCGGTCGTTGCCTCTGCGACCACCGCCGGCAATCCTTCGCGCGGGTTGACGTCAAAGGCGGTGACGTCCTTGTAATCCGTCTCGGTCAACTTGCCATCGGTGCGCTGGATGGCACCCTCGTGGACGACAAAGATGTTCTGCAGTTTCGGCAGGCCGTGCCGGGCGATGATCCCGTAGGGCTGCAGCGCGACCTCGGCGGCAGAGGCGTTCTGCACCGTGTCCTTGACCGTGAACATGAAATCCTTGTCGACCGAAATCTCGCGCAGGAAGCTGACACCCTTGCCGTTGTCCCAGCGCAGCGTCACCGGGGTTTCGGCCGTCAGCTGTCCGGCCCCGTCCGCCGTCCACAGCGTGTTGGCGTCCGGCACATCGCCAGCCGCCAGTCCGGTGCCGGGCAGCCAGCCGAAGACCGAGTAGTAGGACTGAGGCTGGCCCACCGGAGCCAGGAGCCGCACGGTCGGAGAGTTCGGAGCCAGCTCTTCGCGGTAGGTTTTCAGCGACAGATCGTCGATCCGCCCGCCACGCAGGGACAGCGACCCGGACAGCTTGGCCGTGTCGATCTTGACGCGAGGGGCTTCGGGAACCGGGGTCACCGCGGTCTGGGTGGCGTCGGGCTGCACAGCCGGAGTGGTGGCGGTGTCTTTGGCGGTCGCGCCAGCCGTTTCGGTCGCGGGCGCGGTGGTCGCGGGCGGCTCGGGCGGCGGGAAGAGGACGAACCAGACGACCATGACAATCGCGCTCAGAACCATCGCCAGGATCAGGTTCTTGTTGTTCTGCTCTTCCATCTGCCCGCCACCATGCCGATATTCGGATCAGCGGTGCTTCAACGACAGCCCTTGGCAAAGGTCAAGCGGTTTCGCCCCCCGGACCCGGGACAAGCGATCAAATCCTGTCCAGTGTCAGGCTTTCCGCTCCAGCCGGTAGCTGCCTTCGGGCAGGTTCAGCGCGGCAGCCAGATCGTGCAGCTGCGCCATCGACAGGGTGATCCGCAACACCTCGTCGGTCTGCGGATCGGCTTGTTCCACTGTCACGCAATCCTCGAAAGCGTTGATCACGATATCTTCCACCAGGGGCAGATCGCCGCCTTCATCGACCAGAGTGATCACGGTCGCGTCGAATTCGTGTTCGATGGTGAACATGACCGCAGGCTACCCTCCCGTGTCCGCTTCGGCAATGGGCACGACGTCATGACGGCTTTGTGAGCCGCCTCGTTCCGGCCCGCGGATGACCGCCCTTTCCCTCGGCCCGCGATTTGCTACCTTTGCCCAAGTCCTCCGAGGGTTCCCATGCGCTTTCCCCTGTTCATCGCCGCCACGCTTGTCCTTGGCGGGTGCGTCACCGCCTATCCGACAACGCCCCCCGTGGCCCAGACGGCGGCCATCGCGCCCGTCCAGCCGCCCCGCGCGGCCGCCGAGACGTTCCTGTCCGTCGTGGCCCGGGTCGAGCCTCTGGCCGAAAGCTATTGCCGCAGCCGGGGCGTGGCGCGGAACTGCGATTTCCGCATCGTCGTCGATGACCGGCCCGGCCAGCCCCCGAACGCCTTCCAGACGCTTGACAGGGCAAACCGCCCGGTGATCGGCTTCACGCTCGCCCTCATCGCCGATGCCCGCAACGCCGATGAACTGGCCTTCGTCCTTGGGCATGAGGCGGCTCATCACATTTCGGGCCATATCCCCAAGCGGCAGGACCAGGCCCTGTCTGGTGCCATTCTTGCCGGTGTGCTGGCCCAGGCCAGCGGGCTATCGGCGGAAGAGGTGCGCGCGGCGCAGAACATCGGGGCCGAGGTCGCCGCCCGCAGCTATTCGCGCGAGTTCGAGCTTGAGGCCGACGCCCTGGGGGCCGAGATCGCGTTTCAGGCCGGCTACGACCCTGTGCGCGGCTCTGGTTTCTTCGACCGCTTGCCCGACCCCGGCGACCGCTTTCTTGGCAGCCACCCGCCCAATGCCGAACGCAAGGCGAAGGTGGTGGCAACGGTCCGCCGACTTCGCGGGGCTTGATCTGGGTCAAGGCGGGCAGCCGCGACCCCGGTCAGCATGATGGAATTGGACGGAGGTCAGGACGATGATCGGATACCCTGAGGCACCAAAAGCCTGGTGGCTGACCCGAGGAATGGCGCGAATCTCCGGGGTCAATCTTCCGCGGGCGGTGGTAGAAGGCTGGTTGCAGCGCGACGAGCTGGAAGAGCTGGTCATCCGCTGCGCCGCCTGTGGCCGGGACAAGGACTGCGAGAGCTGGCTCGTCCGATCCGGCCTGGCCGATGCAATGCCCGAGTTCTGCCCGAACAAGGCCGGTATCGAAGCGCTCTGCTGACCCGCTGGCCTGTCGTCCCGGCGTCTTCTAACCTGCGGGCATGATCATCCTGGAAGACATCCTGCGCGACCGCGGCTCGCGCTATGCCGCCAGCGCCGGGATCGTGCGCACGAAGGCCGAAATCGACGCGTTCCTGGGCATGCTCCGCCAGCGCCGCAAATTCGCCAGGGCCACGCACCATTCCTGGGCGGCCCTGCTTGCCGATGGCGGCCCGCTGAAGAACGATGACGGCGAGGCCGGGGCCGGGGCGGTGATCCTGAAGATGCTGGAACGCGCCGCCGTCCCCGACCGCATCGTCGTCGTCACCCGCTGGTATGGCGGCGTTCACCTTGGCGGCGACCGCTTTGCCCATATCGTGACCTGCACCCGTGCGGCCCTGGCCGCCCTCGGCGCGCCTCTCGACGGAAAAGGACCGCCTCGCTAGGCTTGGACCGGGGGCAGGGGAGGCGACAATGCATGAGACGATCCGGGCCGAGGCGCGTCGGCTGGCCAATACGGTGATCTGGTCCTGGGACGGCTTCCGCGCCGCATGGGCCACGGAAAAGACCCTGCGGCAATGGACCATCGCAAATGTCCTGTCCGCAGCACTCGCCTTCTCGCTGACCCTGACACCGGGAGAACGCGCCCTGATCCTGGCCCTGGGCCTTCTGATCCTCGCGGCGGAACTGATCAACACGGCCATCGAAGAAGTGGTCGATCACATCTCTCCCGGCCCGGACCCGAGGGCCAAGAAGGCCAAGGACTGCGGCTCGGCCTGCGTGGCGCTTGCGGCTTTGGCGGCGGGGGT
>Ga0208492_1001898_pt1 | contig 11452 bp, 13 predicted proteins | sample Subbioar_CSW14AB_FD_184820 | JGI IMG/M metagenome (GOLD analysis project Ga0208492, IMG submission 184820) | Serpentinite rock and fluid subsurface biosphere microbial communities from McLaughlin Reserve, California, USA - CR12Mar_CSW14AB (SPAdes) | ecosystem: Environmental > Terrestrial > Deep... | reverse complement strand
GCACTTGCGGCTGTCCCGCTATCAGGCGCTGGTGCGGGCCGTCGCGCCTGCGCTGGCGGGGGCTCTGGATGTCGAAGGAGTGCCGCAATGACCGCAGATCCGACGCCGGTCGAGGCGTTCCTTGCCCCGCTTGCCCGCATCGCCCGCAAGCGGCGCGGGATCGAGGGGCTGGTGTTCTGGGGAGGCGAGGCCTGGGGCGACAGCCCGTCCGAGGTGCTGGAGGCCGAGGAAGTGGCGTTCTACGCCGAGGGGCTGCTTCTGGACGGGTTCCACATGGACTGGACCCTGGTCGCGGACGAAACCGGCGAGGCGGACCATCTGCGGCTGTGCTTCTGGCAGGACGGCCCGCCGCCGCCCGCGCTGCGCCCCGGCTGGACGGCGCTGGAAACCGGACGCTGGACGCCTGCGGCTTAGGTGTGCGATTTAGGCCCGCGACAGGATCAGCCCGGCCATCACCAGCCCAGCGGCGGCAATCCGGGTGGGCGTGATCTCGCGCGCGGTGACGCCGAGGGCACCGGTGGCGTCGATCACCATGGCGGCGGCCATCTGACCCAGGATCAGCGCCGCGACCAGGGTCAGCACCCCCAGGGCGGACACGCCCCAGACCGCGCTCAGGACATACCAGGCCCCGAGGCAGCCGCCGATCAGCGTCCAGCCCGGCACCTGCGGCAGCTTCAGGAAGGCCGCGCCCTGCCCCTGCGTCAGTGCGATGATCAAAAGGACCACGAAGCCCACGCCGAAGGACACGGCGGCGGCGGGGACCGGGCCACCCAGTTCCCGCGCCAGGGCTGCATTGACCGGGGCCTGCAGCGCAATCGCCACGCCCCCCAGCACGACTGCCGCCAGTATCCATCCCATTGCCGCCTCCGTCAGGTTTTCCGCTATCTGATCACCGCCGCGAATCGGCTTCAACCCTTGCAGAGCGGCTATCCATGAGGCAGATAGGACGGCAGGTCCTATCGTGGTTTCCGATGGCTTTCACTCTGCGCCAGTTGCAGTTCTTCGTTGCCGCCGCCGAGGCCGGGTCGGTCTCGGGCGCGGCGCGGGCGCTGTCGATCAGCCAGTCTTCGGTGACCGAGGCGATCCGGGGGCTGGAGGATGATCTGGGCGTCGGCCTCTTCGACCGGCAGGCCCGGGGCATTCTTCTGACCCACAAGGGCAGCGCCTTCCTGCGGCACGCCCGGCAGATCCTGGCCGATGTGGCAACCGCGCGGACCACGTTCCAGGTCGAGGCGGAGACGGCAAAAGGCCGCCTGTCGCTGGGGGTGACCAGTCTTGTGGCCGGCTATGTGCTGTCGGACATCCTGCAGCGCTATCGCCGGGCCTTCCCGCAGGTCGAGCTGAACGTGATCGAGGATTCGGGCGAATACCTCCAGCATCTCCTGATCGGCGGAGAGCTGGACGTGGCGGTGCTGCTGACCTCGTCCGTCCACGACCGCATGGCGCTGAATGTCGAGACGCTGCTGGTGTCGCCCTACCGGCTGTGGTTGCCGCTGGGGCATCCCCTGGCGCAGCAGGAAAGCATTGCGCTGGAGGAGCTTGCGGGGTCGCCGATGATTCAGCTGATGGTGGACGAGATCGAGGAATCCACCCGCCGCCTGACCGCAGCCCTGCCGGTGAAACCGCAGATCGCCTTCCGCACCCGCAGCGTCGAGGCCGTGCGCAGCCTTGTCGCGACGGGCGCGGGACTGGCGATCCTGCCCAGCCTGGTCTACCGGCCCTGGAGCCTGGAAGGCGACCGGATCGAGATTCGCGATGTGTCGGGTGATCTGCCGTCGGTGCAGGTGGGTCTGGCCTGGCGCAAGGGCGCCCCCCTGACCGGACCGGCGTCGAACTTCATCCGGTCAGCGCAAAGCACGACCGTGCTGCGACCGGGCTGATCCCCGATCTTTCGTCGAAAGATCGAAGTCAGGCAGCCACCGGCAACAGGTCGACCCCGGCAACCCGGGCAAGATGCTGCATCCGGCGCTGGAATTCGGGCAGAAAGCCATGCGCCCGGGAAAACGCCCAGGCGTTTCGGCTGGCCTCGGTGATGGCTTCGGGCGTGCGCGACAGGTCGGCGACCTTGTCCGCCAGCGTGACGGGCCGCCCCAAAGCCGTGTCCCACCCGGCCTTTGCCTCGGCATTCAGGCGCTTCCACATCCGGTTGTCGTAGCTTGCAACGGCAACGCCGCAGCCCATCGCCTCGATGTAGGTGCAGGACGGGTCTGCCTGGCGATGGCAGCCAAGAAACAGGTCGGCATGCTGGCGGGTGAACGGCACAAGCTCGGTCTCGAAATCAAGGGCACCATGCAGCCGCACCCGGTTCGGTTCTTTCAGGCGCTGCAGGCCCGCCCGGATCTCGGCGTCCAGCGAGCCGGTGCCGAAGATGTCCAGCGTGAAATCCACGCCCCGTTCGGTCAGCCGCGCAGCCACCGGCACGAGGTCCTGCGCGCCCTTCATCGTTTCAAGCCGCCCCGAGAAGATCAGCCGCAGCGGCGCGCCCGCCGCACGGCGTGCCTCGCGCGCGGTCATCTCGGCCTCGGTCGCGAAGAGGTCCGGGGTCATCCTGCCGTCGAGATAGAGCAGGCTGTCGGCACAGAACGGGCTGTATTGATCGTGCGCGGGATAGCCGTTCGCCTGCAGCGCGGTCGCTGCCTGGAACGCCCGCAGCCGCCGCCTTTCCTGCTGCTTCAGCCAGAATCCGCCCTTCAACCGCCCGATCACGCCGCGGTCGCGATCAAGGTTCAGGATCTGCATCCGGGTTTCATGGGTGTATTCGATCACATAGACGATCTTCTGCCCCGAACCCAGATGGTCGGTCAGGCCAAGGCAGTGAAAGTCGTCGCCGCCCGCAAAGATCAGATCCTGGCCGGCAAGATGGCGGGCAACCAGCTCTTCGTCGGGGTCGAGCAGAACAAGGTCGAAGGGCAGCTCGGCCCGGTCGTAGTCGCGCCCGAACGGAATAGCGGGCGCCCCGCGCCGCAAGGCCACGGTGATGCGGCTTGGCCAGAAGGACTGCTGAACGCGCATCCCTTCGACGAACTTCACGTCCAGACGCAGCCGGTCGCCGGTCTCGACCACCGGCGCAGGCGCGATCATCAGCAGTCTTGCCATGTACCCACCACTTGCCACCACCGTCACATACGCAGCGAACGCCACTCTACAAGCGAAGGGGAACGAAACAATGTGTTCCCCCGTCAATCATCGGTAAAGCCGATATCAGGCTTCAGTTTTTTGTTATTGTGAAAGTTTCAGGGCAACATACGCTTTTTTCAAGTCCGCGAGAACGGACCCTCTGCGCATGCAAGAGACACACCAACGGGAGCCTGCCATGAATTGCCTAAGACTGATGGGAACTACCACGCTTGCCATAATGACCGGCCTTTCCCCGGTCCTGGCCCAGGTCGCCGAAATCGGTGCGCCGGAAGGTCAGGTGAATATCGTCGCCTGGCCGGGCTATATCGAGCGCGGCGAGACCGACAAGGCCTTTGACTGGGTCACCAAGTTCGAGGCCGCGAGCGGTTGCAAGGTGAACGTGAAGACCGCCAACACCTCGGACGAGATGGTGGCGCTGATGAACGAGGGCGGCTTCGACCTTGTCACCGCAAGCGGCGACGCCAGCCTGCGACTGGTGGCCGGCGACCGGGTCCAGCCGATCAACACCGCCCTCATTCCCTCGTGGTCCACGGTCGATGACCGGCTGAAAGCCGCGCCTTGGCACACGGTCAACGGCGTCAACTACGGCGTGCCCTACATGTGGGGCCCGAACGTGCTGATGTACAATACCGAGGTGTTCAAGGAACCGCCGACCTCGTGGTCCGTCGTGTTCGAAGAGCAGACCCTGCCCGACGGCAAGTCGAACAAGGGCCGGGTGCAGGCCTATGACGGCCCGATCTACGTCGCCGACGCCGCCCAGTATCTGATGGCCACCAAGCCGGAACTTGGCATCACCTCGCCCTACGAGCTGAACGAGGATCAGTACAAGGCCGCTCTCGACCTGTTGCGCGGCCAGCGCGAGCTGGTGGCCCGCTACTGGCATGACGCCTTCATCCAGATGGACGACTTCAAGAACGAAGGCGTCGTCGCTTCCGGCTCCTGGCCGTTCCAGGTCAATCTCCTCAAGTCGGAGGGCCTGCCGATCGCTTCGACCATTCCAAAGGAAGGCGCGACGGGCTGGGCCGACACCACGATGATGGCGGTGGATGCGGCAAACCCGAACTGTTCGTATCTGTGGATGGAGCATTCGCTGTCCTCGAACCTGCAGTCCGACCTGTCGGTCTGGTTCGGGGCCAACCCCTCGGTCCCCGCCGCCTGCACCGACGGGCGCGGAATGGCGACGGCGGAAAGCTGCAAGACCAACGGCATGGAGGATTTCGACAAGATCCGCTTCTGGACCACCCCGGTGTCGAACTGTTCGCAAGGGGACGGGGCCTGCGTGCCCTATTACCGTTGGGTGTCGGACTATATCGGCGTGATCGGCGGGCGGTAAACGCAACATCGTAGGGTGCGCATTCATTGCGCACCTTTCTTCCAAGCAGCGGTGCGCAATGAATGCGCACCCTACGGATCGCTTTTCCCATGACCGCAGCCGTCGAATTCTTGAACGTTTCGCGCCATTTCGGCCAGGTAAAGGCCGTCGACGGTGTCGACCTGACCATCGCCGAGGGCTCGTTCTTTGCCATGCTCGGGCCGTCGGGGTCAGGCAAGACCACCTGCCTGCGGCTGATCTCGGGCTTTGAGAAACCCACTGGCGGCGCGCTCCGCATCTTCGGCGAGGATGTCTCCAACACCCCGCCGCATCTGCGCAACGTGAACACCGTGTTCCAGGACTACGCGCTTTTCCCGCATCTGAACGTGCGCGACAACGTGGCTTACGGGCTGATGGTCAAGGGCATGGGTCGCGCCGCCCGCCATTCCAGGGCCGAGGACATGCTGGCGCTGGTGCATCTTGACGCCTACGGCGACCGCAAGCCCGCGCAACTGTCGGGTGGTCAGCGCCAGCGCGTCGCCTTGGCGCGGGCGCTGGTCAACGAACCTCGGGTTCTTCTTCTGGACGAACCGCTCGGCGCGCTGGACCTGAAACTGCGCGAAGCGATGCAGGACGAGCTGAAGGCCCTGCAAAAGCGACTTGGCCTGACCTTCGTCTTCGTCACCCACGACCAGCACGAGGCGCTGTCGATGGCCGACAGCCTTGCGGTGTTCAACGAGGGGAAGATCGCCCAGATCGGCACCCCGCAGGACATCTATGACCGCCCGGCCACGCGGTTCGTGGCGGACTTTGTGGGCTCGTCCAACGTCCTGCCCCCCGATCTGACCCGCGCGATGGGCGGGCCGGCGGAATGGGCATCACTCCGCCCCGAGGTGACGCGGCTGGCCGCGACCGGCCCGCTTGCCGGTCAGGTCAAGGCGCTGCGCTATCTGGGATCGGGGACCCGCGTGGTGATCGACGCGAACGGCACCGAGATTGCCGCGATGGTCCCGGCTGGCCAGCCGGTTCCCGCCGAAGGCACGACGACGGCCATCGCCTTTGATCCTGGCGCCCTGCACCTGATGGGGACGGCATGACGGCCTCTGCCATTTTCCCCGCCAAAGGGCCGGCGGACCGGCTGACCGCCCTCTTCTGGCGGCATCCGCGTGTCCTTCTTGCCCTTCTCCTCACCCCGCCGCTCCTCTGGCTCGGGGTGGTCTACCTCGGCTCGCTCGCCGCCCTCCTCCTGCAAAGCTTCTATTCCATCGACGAATTCTCCGGCGTCGTGAAGGAAGAGTTCACGCTGAAGACCTACGGCGAGCTTCTGCGCCCGTCGAATTTCGACATCCTGGTCCGCACCGTCATCATGGCCGCCCTCGTGACCCTGGCCTGCGCGATCCTGGCCTTCCCCATCGCCTACTACGCCGCCCGCTATGCCAAGGGGCACTGGAAGGCGGCCTTCTACCTGGGCGTCATGCTACCCCTGTGGTCCAGCTATCTGGTCAAGGTCTATGCCTGGAAGCTGATCCTCGCCAAGGAAGGCATCATCGGCTGGGCGGCCGAACGGACGCAGACCTCGTGGCTCATCGACGGGCTCCTGACGATCCCGGGGCTGGAGGGCTCGTCGCTGTCCACCTCGCCCATCGGCACCTTCGCGGTCTTCGTCTACATCTGGCTGCCCTACATGATCCTGCCGATGCAGGCGGCGCTGGAGCGCGTGCCGAACTCCATGCTGGAGGCCTCCGCCGACCTTGGCGCCACCCGCGCCCAGACCCTGCGCACCGTCATCCTGCCCCTTGCCCTGCCCGGGGTCATCGCCGGGTCGATCTTCACCTTCTCGCTGACGCTGGGCGACTACATCATCCCGCAGATCATCGGCAATTCGGCCAATTTCATCGGCATGGCGGTCTACCAGCTGCAAGGCACCGCCGGGAACATCCCGCTTGCCGCCGCCTTTGCCGTGGTGCCGATCGGGATCATGCTGGTCTACCTGGGACTGGCGCGCCGGATGGGGGCCTTCGATGCTCTCTGACCGCTCGCCCTTCTCGCTGCGCGCCGCGGCTGTCGGAGGCCTTCTCTTCCTCCACCTGCCGATTCTCCTGATTTTCCTCTACGCCTTCACCACCGAGGAACGCAGCTTCCAGTTTCCGCCCCCGGGCCTCACGACCCAGTGGTTCGGCGTCGCCTGGAACGACCGGCCCGACATCTGGCCGCCCCTCTGGCTGTCCTTGAAGGTCGCGACCATCGCCACGGCCATCGCCCTTGTCCTGGGCACCCTCGTCGCCGCCGCAATGACCCGCACAGCCTTTTTCGGGCGCGAGCAAATCAGCCTTCTGATCCTCCTCCCCATCGCGCTTCCCGGCGTCATCACCGGCATGGCCTTGCGGTCGGCCTTCGGGGTGATGGACATCCCCTTCAGCGTCTGGACCATCGTCCTGGGCCACGCGACCTTCTGCATCGTCATCGTCTACAACAACGCCGTCGCCCGCCTGCGCCGCCTGTCCGGGGGGATCATGGAGGCCTCCGCCGACCTTGGCGCCAACGCCTTCCAGACCTTCCGGCACGTCCTTTTGCCCAACATGGGCTCGGCGCTCCTTGCCGGAGGAATGCTCGCCTTTGCGCTGTCGTTCGACGAGGTCATCGTCACCATCTTCACCGCCGGGTCGGGCGCCGAGTCCAAGACCCTGCCGATCTGGATGCTGGACGAGCTGATCCGCCCCCGCCAGCGGCCCGTCACCAATGTCGTCGCCATCGTGGTCTTCGCGGCCACCTTCTTCCCCATCCTCGCAGCCTACTACCTCACCCGCGGCGGGTCCGAGACCGCCGGCATGGGCAAATAGGGAGATTTCTCATGGACACGCTTTCCACCATCGACACCGCGCTTCTGATCGGCTCCAAGTTCGAGATGGGGCAGGAGGCCAAGGAGCAGATCCTGAACCCGCGCACCGGCGGGCTGATCCTCGAGGTGCCCGAAGCCTCGACCGCGCAGGTCGACCGGGCCGTCGCCGCCGCCCGCAAGGCCTTTGAAGGCTGGTCGCGGACGACGCCCGCCGAACGGTCTTCGGCTCTGCTGAGAATCGCCGACCGGATCGAGGCCGAGGCGGATGCCTTCGCGGCGCTGGAGGCGCTGAACTGCGGCAAGCCGATCAACGCCGCCCTGAACGACGAGATCCCCGCCATCGTCGACTGCTTCCGCTACTTCGCCGGTGCCGTTCGCTGCATGACCGGCACGGTGGCGGGGGAATACCTTTCCGGCCATACGTCGATGATCCGCCGCGATCCGGTGGGCGTCGTGGCCTCCATCGCCCCCTGGAACTATCCCCTGATGATGATGGCCTGGAAACTTGGCCCCGCGATCGGTGGCGGCAACACCGTTGTCTTCAAGCCTTCGGAACAGACCCCGCTGACCGCGCTGAAACTGGCGCATATCCTGGCCGATATCCTGCCCGAAGGCGTCGTCAGCGTGATCGCGGGTCGGGGGCAGACCGTCGGCAACTATCTGATCAACCATCCGCAGGTGGATATGATCTCGCTGACCGGGGACGTCGCGACCGGGAAGAAGATGCTGGATGCCGCCGCCAAGACGGTGAAGCGCACGCATCTGGAACTGGGCGGCAAGGCCCCGGTCATCGTGTTCGACGACGCCGACGTGGGCGCGGTGGTCGAGGGGCTGCGCGCCTTCAGCTTCTACAATGCCGGTCAGGACTGCACCGCAGCCTGCCGCGTCTATGCCGGAAGGAAGGTCTACGACACTCTGGTCGCTGACCTGACCTCGGCGGCGTCGTCCATCGTTCTGGGGGCAGAGGACGACGCCACCAATGAAATCGGTCCGCTGATCAGCCAGCGCCAGCGCGACCGGGTGGCAAGCTTCGTCAACCGCGCCCGCGAGCTGAACCATGTGCAGGTGACGACGGGCGGCGAGGCGATGGACCAGGGCTTCTACTACCGCCCCACGGTCGTTGCCGGGGCCAAGCAGGACGACGAGATCGTCCGCCGCGAGGTCTTCGGCCCGGTGGTCTCGGTCACGCCGTTCTCGGACGTGGACGACGCGGTCAACTGGGCCAACGACAGCGACTACGGGTTGGCCTCATCCGTCTGGACCCGCGACGTAGGCCGCGCGATGGCGACGGCGGCAAGGCTCCGCTACGGCTGCACCTGGATCAACACCCACTTCATGCTGACCAACGAAATGCCCCACGGCGGGTTGAAGCAGAGCGGGTATGGGAAGGACATGAGCGCCTACGCGCTGGAGGATTACACGGTGGTACGGCATGTGATGGTGAAGCATGGGTAACCCCTCCTCGTTCGCCTTCGGCTCCTCGTCGGTTGCGTCTGGCGAGGAGGGACGAAGTCATCGACGAGCGTCAGAGGTCAGCAGGAGGAACAGGCGCGCCGCGATCCATGTCTGGGCCAGGTGCCCTTGCCCGCAGGATGCGCTGCCAAACATCCCGTTCTGTGTCCTGCCCGCGCGGCCAGACCCCCGACAGCAAGTAGCGAAAGCGTGCGCTTTCACCGGCCAACTCCTCGATCCTCTCAATCACGACGGGACCATGATCGGCGATAATGTCCTCAAGCGAACCTGCCGCTATGCATGAAGCCTGAAACTGGCTGAGCGGCTGTCGAGCCGCACATACCACGCATTCCAGTGCTATAGATGGTGCGTCTTGACACAGATGGAACTTCAGGTCCCAGACCCAAGTGATCTCCTGGTTCGGGTCGGCATCCTTCTCATCCACTGGGTAGTAGTCCACATACAGTTTGCCGAGTTGCTGCACGCTCAAACTGTCAGGAAGGTCAGGGACCTTCTCAAATCGGTGAAAGTAGGATGCGTCCCTAAGCAGTGCCTCGGGGATCATTATCTCCTTTATCCCGCCGCCTTCCCCAACACCTCTTCCGCCCACTGGTTCAGGCTTTTCCCCGCCAGTTCCGCCGCCAGCGCGGCTTTGCGGTGGACCTCGGGGTTCACGCGGAACATCATCTGGCCGGAGAAGGCCCTTTGCGGATCCTTCCCGATCTTCGCGCAGGTCTCCAGATAATCCTCCACCGCCTCGCGGAACGCCTCGCGCAGGCCCTCGACCGTGTCGGCATGGAACCCCACCCCGTCGCGGATGCCCGCGATGCGCCCGGTGAAGATGCCATCCTCGTCGTCATACTCGACCCGCGCCGCATAGCCCTTGTAGGTCATCGCATTGGTCATGGCCTAACCCCGATCCGTTCCAGAAACTCCCGCGCCGCCCGCACCTGATAGCGTTTCGCTTCCTTCGCAGGGTGCGGGCGGTGAAAGCTTTCCACCTCTTGCCCGCAGACAAACCTCACTCGGGAACCCCGTCCCTCGACGACCTCTGCCCCGGCCCAGACCAGGAGGCTTTCGATGTCCGACCAGTTGATCGCGCCCGAAACGGGATCAGAAAAGACAGCTTCCAGCGTGCGGCGATGCTTGCTGTTCATGCTAGCAAGATAGCGGTGCTAGCGAAAAATGCAAGCTACTTCAAAACCGCTCCGCCCGCAGCACCTCGGCATCCATGACCCCGATCACCCCGATATGCCGGTCCACCACCCCATAGGCGGCCTCCAGCAGGGCATCCAACCGCTCCGGCCGGATCAGGCAGACGACTGACACCATCCCGCTGCGGCCCACCTGCCCCTCCCGCGTCCAGCGCCCCGACCGACCCGATCCGCCGAGGACCGGCAGCACGGTGAAGCCCGTCACCCCCGCCTTCTCCAAAGCCGCGGTCAACCGACCCTCCATCGGCGCCTCGATGATGATTTCCACCCGCTTTGCCTTGTGCGTCTGCATGTCAGCCCCCCACCGCTTGCGCCACGGCCACCCAGGCCGGAATTCCGATCACCAGATTGAAGGGGAAAGTGACCCCCAGGGACAGCGTCAGATAGATCGAGGGGTTCGCATCCGGCAAGGCCACCCGCATCGCCGCCGGCACCGCGATATAGCTCGCCGAACCCGCCAGCACCATCATCAGCGCCATGCCCCCCGTGGACAGCCCAAGCAGCAGCCCCGCCGCCAGCCCGAAGGCAGCCCCCACGACCGGCATCACCAGCCCGAAGGCCAAAGCCCCCGCCGTCAGCACGCCTTTCGAGTTGCGCATCCCCCGGCCCGCGACCAGCCCCATGTCGAGGAGGAACAGGCACAGCACCCCCTGGAAGGGCGCGACGATGAACGCCTCGATCCGCTTCATCCCCGGATCGCCCGTCACCATCCCGATCAGGAACGACCCGACCAGAAGCACGATCGACCCGTTCAGCAGGATCTCGCGCCAAAGATCTGCATCCATCTTCTCAGCCCGCCCTCCCGTCCGGCTGGCCAGATACAAGGCCGAGATGATCGCCGGGGCTTCCATCGCCGCTGCCACCGCGACCATGTAGCCCTCGGCCACCAGCCCCGCGGCTTGCACGACCGAGGTTCCGGTCACGAAGGTCACGATGCTGATCGATCCGTAATGCGCCGCCACCGCCGCCGCATCGGTGGCCGACAGCCGGGTCATCGCTTTCAGCATGGCAAAGGCCACGAAAGGAATGACGAAGGACAGCGCCACCCCGGCCAGGAGGGCTGCGACCAGCGTGCCGTCCAGCCCGTGATTGGCCACCGCCACCCCACCCTTGAAACCGATGGAGAACAGAAGATAGATCGACATCCCCTTGGCCACGGCCTCCGGGATCGTCAACTCGCTGCGGGCGAGAGCCGCGAAAAGGCCCAGCGCAAAGCTGAGGATCATCGGCGTCAGCAGGTTCGCCCCTGCCAGTGTCAGGATATCTTGCATCACGTCCCCAAGTTTCCGGCCCCGGTTTCGGCTGGTTATGAAGAACTGGCCGCAAACCGCAACCCCGGCGAGAACAAGTCCTGTTTCGTTCTTCCCCGACTCAGACCTGCCTGCTACAGATAGCGACATGACCCTGCACACCCCCAAGATAACGGGCACCTCTGGCCGCCCAGTGATCCGGCAACTGGATGAGGCCGCGATCAACCGCATTGCGGCGGGCGAAGTG
>Ga0208492_1001897_pt1 | contig 11458 bp, 7 predicted proteins | sample Subbioar_CSW14AB_FD_184820 | JGI IMG/M metagenome (GOLD analysis project Ga0208492, IMG submission 184820) | Serpentinite rock and fluid subsurface biosphere microbial communities from McLaughlin Reserve, California, USA - CR12Mar_CSW14AB (SPAdes) | ecosystem: Environmental > Terrestrial > Deep... | reverse complement strand
AATATCAAGAGGTTTACCATTAGCTATATCCCCCTTTGAATCATGAGAAATGTAGGTTCCATCAGCACTTTTAACCTCTGAAGGATAATAATATTTACCATGATAGTTCACCAGTTTGGTTCCATCTGCATCAATCAGCTCAGTTCCATGATCATTATGACCATACTTATTAGACATAAAAGTAACCAAGCCATTATCTGTCCACAAGATTACCGGCAACGGCAATGCTACATGACCAAAAAAGTGCCACTCATGAGAATCAGCGATGTGATGAAGAATAACTTTGGAAATATCCTCATCTTTCTCTTTCGTTTCAGCATGGGCTTCAGTTGCAGCTGAATGTGTGGAATCTGCTGCAACCTGCACTTCTGAGAAGGCTGTAAAGCTCAAAAACGAAAATAAAACTGCACAAAAAGATATGCGGAAGATTTTTTTTGAATCGAAAATATGGCTCAAATCCATTTATTATAAGGAATTTACTTAAATTTTTGGTTGCGCAAGTTACATAACAAACAATATATTTCAAACACTGTATGAAAGAAATATAGATAAAAAAAATTGAGCATAAACTTAAGGGGCTCAACACTGTTCCCACTAAGGTAAACATAGGCAATTACCATGCATATAAACAGCTTTACGGAAACGCTTCCCAACAGTACCTGGCCTGATGCTTTGTTACTTATGCTCATCCTCCAGTAAGCAATCATATATATACTGAAAGTTAATATTCCGAAGATAGCAAACAAAGGCCAGAATTTCGGAATAAGCATCTCACTATCAGCATAATATACCTCAAATATATAAGGTCCTGCAGCAAGGGCAAGCATAAACACACTAAAATAGAGCAGAAAACGCAATAAACTCATTCCTTTAACTGTCTGATAATCTGATAAATTGAGAGACAAACACCCAATACACATGCCATAGCGGTAACCCATTGCACTTTATGCCCATACCATTGGTCTATCTTATACCCTGCAAAGGCAAATCCCGCAATAATTCCCATCATCTGAAAAGCCATTCCGGTGTATTTAGCATAGCTCTTCAAAGCCTGACCTCCCTTCCGGGACTGATCCTTTTTATCTGGGTTTTCGTCTTGCCTGCGCATAGGCTTCAATTTTGCACAAAACTATCAAAATAATAAAGCTTTCATGGAATAATTATCTCCGGTTGATAATGAATTATACCGTAGACAATAACATATGGCAGTGAGTAATAAAACACATTATCTCAGAAAGAGTTTATATTTATCCAAACAAATACATTCTGATAAAATATCTTTGCAAAGATTCTGTTAAAATAAACTCAAGCTCTGAATAATTTGAGATCAAAAAGTCTGAACACTTTCCGTTTTCTGTTTATCAGCTGTGCCATCAGCCTCTCCTTCTTTTCCTGTAGCTCTCAAAAGGAAAACGTTGCCAGTCGCGGAATGCAGAATCTGACTGCACATTATAATATATTATATAATGCAGGCGAACTCGTTAATGAGAGTGAAAGAAATATTAAACAGGCTTATACCGATAATTATGACCGGGTAATTTCAGTTTACAAAGAGCCCTCAGAAATATTATCACAACCGGAACTAAAAAAACTGGATGATGCGATTGTTAAGGCAAATACTATAGCTAACGAGAAATCGCTGAGTAAATATGTGGATGACGCTTATTTTCTGATTGGTAAAGCCAATCATTTTAAATCAAACTTTTTTAATGCGGTAGAGTTCTTTAACTATGTCTACAATAATTACCCGTCGCAAAAGGAGATCCGACAGGCTTCTTTGGCATGGAAGGCCCGGTCGCTGATTGCATCCGACAGAATAGAGGAGGCTGAAGCCGCAATAGATTCTGCCTTAAAATATATCCGCACAGAAAAGAAATCGGTAGCTGATATTTATGCAATCTGCGCGCAGCTGCATATTTATGCCCATCAGGATATTGAGGCTATAAAGCTCCTGAAACTTGCCATTCAAAATACCAAAATAAAACAAAACAAAATTCGTTGGACTTATCTGACAGCACAACTGCAGGAAATTAATGAGCAACATCAGGAGGCTTTATTGAACTATTCAAGAGTTTTGAAGAGCAATGCACCCTTTGACATGGTATTTAATGCCAATCTGAGCCGTATTAATCTGGAATCTAAACTAAGCGGTGATTCCACTGACAGAATAAGATTTATCACAGCCTTGTTAAAAGACGAAAAAAATAAGGACTTTACAGATCAGATTTATTATCAGATTGCCAACAGTTTTGAAGATGCAGGTCAGACAGAGAAAGCAATTGAGAATTATAAAATATCCGTTACTAAAAGCACAAAAAATCAGAATCAAAAGGGGCAGTCTTATCTTCAACTTGCAGAAATCTATTTAAAGCAATCGGATTTTCTGAATGCCAAAGCATACTATGACAGCACACTTACGGCACTCCCTAATGTGCATCCCGATTATGCATTAATCAAAAAGAAGGCAGATAATCTGGAACTACTTGCCGACAGACTGGCAACTATCGCCAGAGAGGACACTCTTCAAGTAATTGCTGGACTTTCAGAATCAGAACGTGAGCAGAAAATAGAATCTTTAATAAAACAGGAAGAGCAAAAAGCAAAACTACGACTCGAACAGGGCAACATCAGTGCTGCACCCCAAAACCAGACTAATGGAAATGTCGGCGACAGTAAGTTCTATTTCAATAATGCAACGGCTCTTGAGTTGGGAATGGCTGACTTCAAAAAACGCTGGGGCAACCGTAAGCTTGAAGACAACTGGAGAAGAAGTCAGAAATCGGCTGAAGATATGACCAGTATTCCTTTACCCGAACAAAACGGAATTGCAAACCCTTTCCTTCAATTAAGCAGCACTTCTGTAAGCATCAATACGGACAGTCTGAGGAGATCTTTTTTAGAATCCATCCCTCTGACTAATCAGAAGAAGAATCTGTCAGACCAAAAGATTGCTTCTGCTATGTATGATGTAGCCAATTATTACAAAGATGTCACATTAGATACTGCTGAAGCTGTAAAGACTTATGAACAACTTCTGAAACGCTTTCCCAACTATTCCAGTAAGCAGGCAGTTTACTACAATCTTTATCGTTTGTATCTTAACGTAAATCAGCTACGTTCTGATGAGTATAAAAATATACTGTTAAATCAATATCCTGATTCTCCATTTGCCAGAATTATACTTGATCCGGAATACAATCAGAAAAATGACGAAAACCAACTGGCATTTAATCGTCTTTACAACGAAGCTTACGACAGGTATACTGAAAAAAAATATACTGAAGTAATCAGTTCAATTGATAAGTTCATTTCAGGAAACACAATAAAGTCTTCATCAGCACAGTTAGATTATCTGAAAGCACTGGCATTGGGGCATACTCAAAAACTCGATCAGCTTGAAACTGCCTTCCGGGAAATTATTAAGACCTACCCGGAAGAAAAACTGATTGTACCTCTAATCAAGGATCATCTGGCATTCATAAATTCGAACAGAACTGAAATGGCCGGAAGAGCAACAGCTTTAATAGATCATGATCCGAACAGAGATCGTTTTATCACAGAGCCTCAGGCAGAAAGAACCATAACAGGTGTTGAGGAAGTACCGGTTACCACAGTTAAAGCAGCTGAAGTCCCTGCAACAATAGTAAAAGAACCTGCTCAAAAGGCTGAACCTGTAATTACTGAGCCCAAAGCTAACGCTACTGTATTAAACCAATTCTTCTCAACAGAAGAATCAGGTGATTTCTACTTTGTGGTAAACGTTACTGACCCATCAGTCAATTTAAGCTCATCACGCTTTGGGATTGGACAATTTAACCGTGTAAATTTACCCGGAGTAGTGATCAAGCATCAGTTAAAATCAATTGCTAACCAAAATCAGCTGATATTTGTAGGTCCGATCGCGGGTAAGGCAGCAGCGGCTGATTACTATAATAAGATTAGTCCGATGATGAAAGAAATTATGAAAATACCGGCAACAAAGTATGGCATTTTCTATATAAGCGGACAAAATCTGGAGATGATCAAAGACAAGGAGATACTCGACCTTTATATTGAGTTTTACAAGAAGAATTATTAATACTTAAATAACTATGAATTCCCCTCTGACAAAGCAAGAATTAAATCGATATACCATCCTTTTTTGGAAATGGATTATCGGTATCATTGCTTTTGGTGCTATACTGATTTTCAGCATTGGACTTGGATTATTCGGGAGACTTCCGGATTTACGGGCTTTGGAAAATCCTAAAAGTAATCAGGCATCGGAGGTCATTTCAGACGACAATGTTGTACTGGGAACTTATTATGTTCAGAACCGATCCAATGTACGCTATGATGAAATATCGCCCAATGTAATTAATGCACTCATTGCAACAGAAGATATCCGCTTTTACTCCCATTCCGGCATAGACTTCAAACGTACTTTTACTGTTATTTTTTATAATCTTGCAGGAAAAAGACAGGGCGCGAGTACAATTACCCAGCAGCTTGCATTAAATCTTTTTTCGAAGGAAGGACGTTCCAGGAATTTTATTAAGCGTCTGATTCAGAAATCTCAGGAACTAATAGTTGCAGTAAAACTGGAACGCCAGTATACCAAAGAAGAGATCATTACCATGTATCTGAATACTGTAGATTTTGGCTCTTACAATACCTACGGAATTAAATCAGCTGCAAGAACCTATTTCAGCACTACACCGGACAAACTAAAGCCCGAACAGGCGGCTATTCTCATCGGTATGCTGAAAGGTCCGTCTCTGTATAACCCTTACAGAAATCCGGAGAGAGCATTATTACGCCGGAATACCGTTATAGAGAATATGAATAAGGCCAATTACATCAGTGATGAAGAAGAGGAACGCCTTAAAAAAATTCCACTTAAGCTTGAATTTAATCCCTCAGATCATAACGACGGATATGCTCCTTATTTCAGGGCTGTTTTAAAGAAAGACGTACAACAAACTCTGGAGGAAAACTCCATTTACAAAGCTGACGGCACACCTTATGATCTGGACAGAGATGGGTTGAAGATTTACACGACGATTAATTCACGTATGCAAAAATATGCTGAAGACTCCCAGCAGGAATATTTAAAAACCCTGCAGGTTCAGTTCAATAATTCCTGGAAGGGTCGTGATCCGTTCAACTTTAAAGAAGCAAAGACCCTGATTGATCAGGGAATGCGTCGTTCAGACCGCTATCAGCAGCTTAAAGCTGAAGGAAAAACAGAGGAAGAAATTCTCCAAAACTTTAAGACACCCACCAGAATGAGCATATTCAGCTGGAGAGGTGAAATTGATACGCTGATGCGTCCGGTAGACTCCATTAAGTATTATAAGTTAATGCTCAGAAATGCGGTGATGTCGATGGAGCCTCATACCGGATATATACGGGCATGGGTTGGCGGCACCAATTATACCCATTTTAAATATGATCAGGTAAAAATGGGGACCCGGCAGGTTGGTTCTACAGCCAAACCATTCACCTATGCGGTAGCTATTGGAAGTGGTGGGTATTCCCCATGTTATACTGTTGCCAATGAGCCTGTAGGAATTGACGCTGGTGATGGTACCGTATGGACCCCTAAAGCATACAATCCGATTCCGGGTAATATAACTTTAAAGAAAGCACTTGCAAGCTCACAAAATTATGTGACTGCTTATATGATGAAACAGGTAGGCCCGACTGCTGTAGCAACCCTGACTAAAAATATGGGAATTACCAGCGATGTTCCGGCTGTTCCATCTATCTGTCTGGGTTCTTTTGATGCCTCAGTGTTTGATATGGTTGGTGCATATTCTGTCTTCGTTAATCATGGGGTTTGGACCGAGCCTATTTATCTGCTGCGGATTGAAGATAAGAACGGCAACGTAATTTACGAACGCCGGCCTAAAGTAAAAGTAGTACTGGATGAACAGACAGCCTATATTATGACCGATATGCTGAAAGCTGTTGTAACCCAGGGAACCGGAGTACGATTAGGCTGGAGATACAAATTAACTAACCCGATTGGAGGTAAAACCGGAACAACACAAAATAACTCTGATGGTTGGTTTATGGGTATCACGCCTGAATTAGTTACCGGAGTATGGACAGGTGCTGAGGATCGGGCAATCCATTTCAGTTCAACCTCATTCGGGGAAGGAGCGAACACTGCATTACCAATATTTGGACTGTATATGCAAAAAGTATATGCAGATCCAACGCTGAAATACAATAAGGGCGATTTTCCATTACCTAAAGGTGGTATCACTACCATATTAGACTGCGGTGCATACTCGCAGCAGCAATCCGGCCAGTCAGAACAGGAAAAAAAACTTGGATTCTAAAGAGATTAGCTTCAGGACTATTCCTGAAGCCGGGTATAAATTATGAAAGACTTTGATTATCGGTCTGAATTAAAAAAAATTCCTCCCAAGCCGGGAATTTATCAGTTCTGGTCAGAAGCTGATGAACTGATATATATTGGGAAAGCTAAAAACTTAAAAAACAGAGTTTCTTCCTATTTTAACAAAGACAATTACAAGGTAAATGCCAAGACCAGAGTACTTGTCAGTAAAATCCGCAAAATCACATTTACCATAGTTGATACTGAGGTTGATGCCTGGCTTCTGGAAAACAGTCTGATAAAAAAACATAAGCCAAGGTATAATGTGATGCTCAAGGATGATAAGACCTATCCATGGATTATCATTAAAAATGAGAAATTCCCGCGTATCTTCTGGACCAGAAAAATCATTCGCGACGGCTCAACATACTTTGGGCCCTATGCTTCAGTAAGTATGATGCATACCATTCTGGGTATGATCAAAGAGATTTATCCTCTCAGAACATGTAACCTCCCTCTGACCAAAGAGAACATTGATGCCGGAAAGTTCAGAATATGTCTGGAGTATCAGATAGGTAACTGTAAAGGTCCATGTCAGGCTTTTCAGTCGGAGGAGGATTATAATCAAAGTATTGCCGAAATTAAGGATATTCTGAACGGCAAAACCGGAGTTGTTATCAGAAGATTGAAGGAACAGCTGGACAAATCTGTAAAAGAGCTGAACTTTGAGCTTGCCCATCAATTAAAATCAAAATATGATCTTCTCGAGAATTATCAGAGCAAGTCAACCATAGTTAACTCATCAATAAGTGACGTAGATGTTTTCAGTATAGCCACTGATGAGAAACAGGCCTTTGTTAATTTTCTGAAAGTAATGAATGGAACAGTAATTCAAACCCAGACCCTGGAAATAAAAAAGCGTCTGGATGAAACTGATGAAGAGCTGTTAAGTATTGCTATTACAGAGTTTAGGGCAAGATTTGATAGTCATTCAAAAGAAATTATAGTACCTTTTGAATTTGAACTACCCGATGATTCGAATATAAAATTTACTATCCCCAAACTAGGTGAAAAGAAAAAATTACTGGAACTTTCTCAGAAAAATGTGCTATTCTTTAAACGGGAGAAACTGGAGCAATATGAAAAGCTTAACCCGGGATTGAGAACAGACCGTCTGTTAAATCTGCTGATGAAGGATCTCCGCCTGAATCAGCTTCCAAGACATATTGAATGCTTTGACAACTCCAACTTCCACGGCAAGTTTCCGGTATCGGCCATTGTTGTCTTCAAAGATGCAAAACCCTCAAAAAAAGACTACAGACATTTCAATGTTAAGACAGTTGAAGGTCCCAATGATTTTGCCACAATGGAAGAAGCAGTCTATAGAAGATACAGAAGAATGCTTGATGATGGCGAAACTTTACCTCAACTTATCGTTATAGACGGCGGTAAGGGTCAACTATCATCAGCTCTGAAAAGCCTGAAGTCCCTTGGAATTGACAAGCAAGTAACTGTCATAGGAATAGCAAAAAAGTTAGAAGAGCTATATTATCCGGGAGATCAGTATCCCCTGTATCTTGATAAAAAATCTGAAAGTCTGAAAATCATTCAGCAACTCAGAGATGAAGCTCATCGGTTTGGAATCACCTTTCACAGAAAGAAAAGAGACAAGGCAACTCTTAATACGGAGCTTGAAAATATTCCCGGTATAGGAAGAGCCTCGGCAGAAAATCTCCTTCGTTATTTCAAGTCGGTAAAAAAGATCAGGGAAGCACCTGAAGAAGAGCTGTTGAAAGTCCTTAATAAAGTCCAGGCAGCCTCTCTGATAAAGTATTTCCAATAAAAAAAGCCGAAAGAATTTTATACTTCCGGCTTTTTATAAAATATTTAAGATGATCAGAACGACCAGAGGTCGTGTTCGAAGTCCATCAGATCTTTCTTGACTCTTTCAGATTCATACAACCTGTCAATACCGACAGCATAATCCTTGATACGGAGATCTTCAGGATTAGATTCTTTAACGATATAACTTGCAAAAACGCGCTTCATGAAAATATCGTCATAACTCAGACCAGTCGCATCATTATTTCTGTTCACAACGGCCTTTGTAACCAGCAAATGACGAACTTCAGGGAAATAAATCCAGAATGCCGGCTGCTCATCAAAGGCCTGCCCTGCCGCTGAAATCTTAACCATCGGCGCAATTCCTACAATTCTTGGTTCAAAAACAGAACGCTGCTTATCAAAAATCCAGTCTTCCTTAATACGAAACTTAACAATACTGTCAGGGTTAAATTCTCCCGGTTTTACCTCAGTTCCGGTCTGATTACCATCCTTATCAAAAATAGGGACAAGAACACTGTCAGCAAATTTAGCCATTGCCTCTTCCGGTTTTAAAACAACCGAAAATTCGTCGCCATTAACGTCATCTTTAGTACTGCTTGCATCATAAGCGGTTAATTCACCTGCCTGAATTGCATCAGTAAGAATTGTAATTAATCTTGACTTAGGAGAAGCAAAAATCATGTTCACCTTTTCACGAAGGTCAATTTCGCGCCAAACACGCTTTCTGAACATCACATCAGATTCTCTGAGGCTTGCGTAAGGGCTAACCTTGGCATTTAATATATTACTCTTCTGATAATAACCGTCCAGCGGTCTTTCCGCCGGTTTTGGTTTGGTATCATTATTTAAATTGGGAGCCTGAGCACTCACCCGGAGTGTGAGGGTCATAAGAATCAGAGCAAAAAATATCTTTTTCATACCAACTAGTTTGCTTTAAAGGCCATCGGATCTAATTGTCTTTGTGTACCATCAGGGCCAACAGCAACAATGTCATCAAATATTACCCGCGACCCAGGTGTAACAGCTGCAATTGCAGCTCGCATTTGTGAACTGAATGTATTTCCTGTTCCCTGTAGTACAACCACATCAGCACGAGGTCTGGCAATAACAAGACTGAACCTGGTAACTTCGAATTTGGCATCAAAGTCAAACTGATCCAGAATCGCAAATATAGAACTTTGGGATTTGATTACCACAGCACTCAGGTTTCCACCAGTTTTACCGGCAAATTTGGCTTTAGGGTCAGGAATACGCTTGACACGAAAATCGCTTGAACCTATATTCTGAACTTTACCACCGATATTCGCCGACACATTTACTTTAGCTACGCTTCCGGGCGCACTTACATTCACTATATACTTTCCATTTGAACCGGATATGGTACCTCCGCTGATAGTAACAGACAAATTCTCTTTAGGAATACCCGGTGCTGAAACTGAAACAGGATTTGGCACTCCAACATAAAACACATTCATTTTATCAGGAGAAACCACTACCGAAGGGCGTGCAACCTGATATTTCTGTTCCGGAGTAGTGTAAGTTTTAACAGAACCATCTGTCTGCATAACCCGAACCGTTCCTGTCCAGCTGAATATCCCTTCCTTACTTGTATTTACAGTATAAGTTCCTTTTCCATCTTTAATCTGCAGTTTGGAGCCTCCAACTGTTATATCCGGATTAGATTTTGAATCAGAAGCCGTAAGGAATACCTCTGCCGTGTAAGGCTGACCAACAATCAGATAAGATGTTGGTGCAACCGCTACTGCCGCAAACTGATCCAGGTTAACAACTGCCTTGTCCATTGTACCCAGAATTTTTTTAACTACCTCAGATTCCGCATTTTTTGCATCGGCCTGAATCTTTGCAAGGGCTGTAATTGCGGCAGTCAAAGGAATTCCATCGCCAAAATTAGCCTGCTCCCATGATCTCTTTACTCCACCTCTGTTCGGTGGATCAACTGCAATCAATGAGAAATTAACATCACCACGCTCCTTTTCATCCAGTAGGGCAATCAGTTTTTCACGTGTATCATTAATTCTTTTCTTTAATTCAACCGCACGGTTCTGATTTATCATTAAACGTGACGAGATATCCAAATTATCTCTTGCGCTGATATCTCCTGTAGACTCATTATAGCCACCACCTTCCTGCTCCATCAGTTTTTTCAGGTCTGCTACATATTTTTCGAGTTCAGCAATATATAAACTGGCCTTTTTCGCTCTTTCATAAATCGGTCGGGCACGTTCAGGCTCATCCTTTAACTTTGTAGCCTCAAATGAAGCATAAGTTGCATCTACCCCACTCTGAACATTTTCGGTAGAAGTGTTCAAGCTATCTGTCAAATTTTTAAAGGCTTCAAGTATTGAATCACTCACATTAAGCGCTACCAGACCCAGTAAAACCAGGTATAGTATTCCAATCATCTTCTGCCTTGGGGTTTCTTTACCTCCAGCCATGCAATTTTTTTATTTAAATTTAAGATCTGTACAAATAATAAAAACAACTTAGCCGCGCGGCTGATTCATAGCGGAAAGCATATTTCCATAAATAGCATTCAGGGAAGAAAGGTTCTTAGCAAGTTTGCCCACCTCTTCCTTAAATTGTTTTGAATCTTCCATCGACTCATTGAAGTTTTGCATAGTCATAGAAAGATTCTGATAGAACTTGTTCATTGATTTCAAATGAGCGCTTGAATCCTGTAATTCAAGCTCATAAACAGCGTTTAATGCTGAAATATTTTTTGCAAGGTTATTTACCTGCTCATGATAGGATTGAGAATCAATATTGGTTTCGGCCATTTCCCTTAGACTGACAGTTGCCTTTTCAAAAGCAGAACTAAGTGAATCAAAACTTCCTGAAGCAGTTTTAACTTTAGCAGTCAGCTCTGTTGTTGCGCTGGCAGTATCTGCAATACCTGAAATTGCTGATACTTTATCACCAAAAGTTCTTAAACCCGAACCCAGACTTTCTATCAGTTCCGGACCAATCTTTGCGTCTGCCAGCATTTGATCAAGGGCTTGGGTTGAAGACTGACCAGTGTTAACTGCAGCTGCTCTTGGTCTTTCGCCATTAAAATCCTCATCCAGTTCAGGGTATACCCTGGTCCAGTCAGGTTCTTTGTGATCGGCCTGAAAGCCCATTACAAAAAATAAAAGAGCCTCGGTAATCAAACCGGCAGCGATCATGATCTCACCTCCTTTCCAGTGAAGGATTTTAAACATCAGACCAACAATTACAACAGAAGCACCCCATGAAATCAGGGGATTAAGACCAAGTTTGAATTTT
>Ga0208492_1001896_pt1 | contig 11480 bp, 19 predicted proteins | sample Subbioar_CSW14AB_FD_184820 | JGI IMG/M metagenome (GOLD analysis project Ga0208492, IMG submission 184820) | Serpentinite rock and fluid subsurface biosphere microbial communities from McLaughlin Reserve, California, USA - CR12Mar_CSW14AB (SPAdes) | ecosystem: Environmental > Terrestrial > Deep... | reverse complement strand
GGAAACCTTTGTTGTTGCCCTCCATTTCTTACCACCGGTGGCCCCGGCTCCCGTTAAGATTATTTCGGTGTTGGCCGTGATGCACTTGATTTACCTGGCCGCAATGACCTTTGCCATGTTTCCGGGTTGGCCTGAACCGCTGGATTTTCGGGAAATGGAACCACGGTGGGAACATCACGCTTAATTCCTTTCCCAGGAATTTCCAATCGTGCCGGCCCCAAGATTCGCGTTGGATTTCACCGGTTTTTACGGTTATTGCAACGTGCCTTGCGTTAGTAAGCCAATATCGACGAGGTGGATTTCGCACGCGTAACGATCACGGTTCAGAGCAGTGAGGGCGATAAGTATAGGACCACAATTCTGCCTGAGTGAAGCGGCTGACACCGCACCAAACAACTCTCATCTGACCAGAACGCGCAACGCGGCACCGGCCCATTGCGGCGATTGGTTTGATGCACCAATCATTCGGGTCCATCAGCTCGCGGAATGGGTATGTCACGCCGATCCGCCGTTTGGCAGAAGCCCGTTTCGCCAAAGTGGCCTTCACCAATTTCCGGGCAGACGTTTCACTGGGGACACAATACCGGACTTGATGCCCAACACGGCCAATTCGGCCAAAGGTGATCTCCACCAGCCAATCACCGTGAAAACGGGGACGTCCCACTTTACTGCATACGTGCCATTTTCAAACACAAAGGCAAGTGGGGGGGGCAGACCTCGCACAGAGACCCAGCACTTTTTTGAAGTCCGAAGGCAGTTCAGATCGGTATGGTCCTTTGGTCATCGCCCAGTCTTGTATGCATTCAAAAACTTCCCAGACGCGCATCCTTCGTCCAGATTATCCCCTTGCGTTCCCCCTTTTTCCTCCAGGATCTAGTCCAAAATCTGGTGATCAACTCTTTGAAGCCCACAGACGGGGCATACGCGCCTGCGCCGACTGTCAACGATGAGGGCGCTCGAAAAGTACAATGCTCCTCTTCCTCTTCCAAATAGCAACCTAAGAGCATTCGCGAGATGACCTCCAGGAGGAATCTCAGAAAAGTCGATATTACCCAAAATAATTACCCTGCTCCTCGTCAAGAACAAAACATATGCAGACTTGGAGGACACGAGAAATTCCGCATAATTCACCGCAATTCCAAAACCCTCCGTCCGACAGTGTACTCATGCGAAATCGCCTCACTCGGATCGTGTTTGCAGGAATGCTCCTCAAAATATGGCGTGGCCAGCGTAAGCCAACCGGCAAAGAAGCCTGCACCGCCACAGATCGTGGAACCTCCGTCTCCGCCTCGAGTCGTGCCAATTTCCGCCACCAATTCACTTTTGTAAGGATCCGAAGCAATCAACAGGCCGAACGCATTCGGCTGACAATGGTAATCCCAATCTGAATCGAACCGTTTGGTAGGCCGAGCGAGCTTGCCCGCCGAAAGCACCCATTGTTTTCGCCAGGCGGCCTCACCGGGACTGATATCCGTCGGGTAGCGGTCGCAAGGAACATGATCGCCCCACCGAAACAACGTTTGCGTGCCGCCACCGCAGGCGTACTCCCACTCGTCGGAAGTCGGAAAGCGGTAGCCCTCCGCGGCAAGCAGCGCGGCCAATTCGGCGTGGGTCCGCGCAGGAGATCGCTGCGCAACGATCACGCCATCGGCTCCCCTGCAGACGCGAATGCTCGTTCCTTCGCGTGAAACCTCCACCTGCCCTTGCCCGCGGTGCTTCTTAAGGATGGCCCGCACTGCAGGATCGTCAACACCGATTGCCTCCCATCCCAATTCCCCGGCCACCGTCTCGATGAGAAAAGGAGATATTTCAACTCGACGAATGGGAGTGGTCACCTCGGCGAAATACTCATGAAGTGTCTTTTCGATGCCATACTCTTTAGCAGTTTCCCGCCAACTCTCAAGTTCATCGGGATTCGGACCGTAGGGTCGAGTTCCGTCGTGTCCGAGCCAGACGGATCCACCAGGAATGAGAGCAAAGGTCGCGTTGTCTTTCTGGTAAAGAGCAACATGATGGCGACACTCCTCAAGTTGGTATTGCCTCACGCCTTGAAAGGTGAAACCAAGTGGCAATTGCATCGCCAGACATGTGGCTTCGGCCTCGCGCTGACTTGCAGTTGAGCTTTCCCATTTTTCGATTGACAAGTCCACCAGATCCTCCTTTGGGCACCCTTGGAAAGCTTCAAGACATTTTAAACGGATACAGTCGCGGAAACGTTCTGCCGTCTCATTTTGATCAAGGATCGCTGCACTTCAACCAGCGCATGAACCTTTTGAAGCTGAAGGGCCTTGAAAGCAGCATGTCTCGAAGGGGGATGTGCATTTGCGACCCCGAAAGAGTGCACCATTCCGCACTCTGCAAGACGAATGTCGGTTTAAGTTCTTTCAAAAGCAATTCTGGATCAGGCGAAACGCACTGAAAGCCTGGACGCCAAGGCGAATCGAGTAAAATGATCAAAGCCATAGCAAAAGTCCAAGGCGACTGAACGATGATTTAGATTCGGTAATTACTTCGATGACCTATTTCATCCGTGCCCAGCGGATCAAGGATCGTCCTAATGACAATTGAATTGACCGATTTTGTAGATGTAGAGCAACGCTCACTGGAACTCGGCCTAACTCCTCCAGAAGGTGCCTGCATTCTACCGAGACACTTTGCTGACGCTAATAATGCCGAGAAGCTAGAGCACGAATCATCGGCTCTCGATCTGAAGATCCTTTTTCGCCAATCTAAGATTCCAATTGCAGTTTACTCGCCAAAGGAATACCAGATTCCTTACCGTACGGAAAATGACATTACTTGGGTTGGCCCACTGCTTTTCTTTAGTGCCTCCGCGCTTAGCCAGGACCCAAACCTCATAAATCTAACGTTTGGCGTCATCGGCAACTACTTGACTGATTTTTTTAAAGGTTGGGCACGGCCAGGCAGGGTAAAATTGTCGGTAGTATTTGAAACGACAATCACAAAATCAACAACAAAAACCACAAAACGACTTGATTTTGATGGACCGGCAGAAAATCTCCCTTATTTAATGCAGAAACTAAAAGAGCTCAAATAATGGAATGGACAACGGACGAATCTATCAATCGGGACGTCAGGAGCACATTTAACCGCGCTTTATATCACGCATACTATACATGTGGAATAGAGCTTCAACAAGAAAACATACGCGCTCTTGACTCATTATATAGCAGATTAATAATTCTGCGCGACGAAGCAATCAGCCGAACTAATGAACCTCGCGCCAATGCGGCATTACGCGCCATGCTAATTACTTCTGGCGCAAAGAATTTCCTGGAAATGTGGGTGAGGCTAAAGGAAGATGACCCCACAGAGGCATGGTTGAAGCTAGTGGCTGCCCAAGAAGCATTCACTGTGGCCCAGCGAATCTGCTTCGATCCATTAACGGACAACTTAGCTCAGCACCTGCTCTCTGTTCAGGACATTCTATTCCCACCCCAGATTTTTGCAAGCAGCGGTTATACCTATTCAAAAGCACTTTGCACAATTTGCAATGTGACGTATGGAGAATGCGAGCACATTTGCGGCAGATTATATATGGGCAAAATATGTCAGCGAGAAATTATAGAGGCTAATTTAACCGAAGTCTCCGTCGTTGAGCACCCGAACGACAAGCGGTGCCGTATCACGCGTATTGGAACTAACGGAAAGGTGCATTGCACCCTGACCCGAAGAGAAGTCCCCCAAGAGACCCCGATAGACCCAGAGCATGATTATATCAGCGGTGTAATTCCATATTAATTCAAATCGTGGAAGCATTGCTGTGAAATGGGCTTCAGTAAAGTCTAAGCACATTGAAAACGAGGATATTCTACTTTACTGAAAGCACATGGAAAACGTGGCCATTCTAGAATGTCCCCTTTTTCCCTTTGATCGCAACGCAGAATTAGGCGAAGTTAAAGTCTTACTCCGTGAAATTGTCGCGAGGCGCGACAATTTCACGGAGTAAGACTTTAAAGCCCAGGCCCACTAGCTATACAATTCGGTGTGGCGTTCTTCACAGTCTTCCTCAGGGCCTACCTGATACTTTTATCGCGGTAATCGAAATGGGACCTCGCCCGTCATTAGCTTCGGATTTTTATTCGCTAATTGAAAATCAGGATGATCGCTTTGGTTTTCTTTCGAATTTACCTAACTCCGATATCCCAGTATTTGAAAGTGACCACTTGGATTTAAAAGTTGGCTCACGTATAAATATTCCGCGTGATTCCAGTCTAGAGAAAAGTCAAAAATTAATTTGGAGCAAAAGCTTATCTGCAATGGCAAACAGCGGAGGTGGCGTTTTAATTTGGGGAATAGAAGCAAAGTGGGACGCTAATAAAAAACTAGATTCCGCTACAAGTATTGCACCAGTGACAGATGTTGATCAATTTATCTCGTGGCTAAAAGGGCTGAGCCACAATGCAACGGACCCACCGGTCCCCGGTGTCCAATATCTAAGAGTTCCAAAATCGCAGAGTAATTTATCCGGATTTGTTGTTTGTTTGATTCCTGAAAGTCCATATAAGCCGCATCGATCTGAGATTGCTGAAAACAAGCCTTTTTTATTAGAGCCGGTGATCAAAGCGTAATTCCCAGCGTCTCGCTTCTTAGGATGCTGTTTTATCCCGAAAAAACAAGCAGGTTCAAAATATACGGGCACCCTAGGATTTCTGATCAATCTTTAAACACCCTAAACGATCAAAATCAATCTAGCACCAACATCGAAGCGACTCTAGAAATAGACTTCCATATAAAAAACATAGGCAATCATACAGCAGAAAATATATTAATAAATTATTTTATCGATGGGACCGATTGGCATCATCAAATAGTTCACAATCTTTGGGCTAATGCTGAAAGTGGGCTTGGTATCTCTGTAATTTCAAAGATGCCACTTCATCCCCAGAGTTCAAGCCTGAGCTTTCGAATTGTCAGGCCGTCGGTTTCTATACTTTCTAAATCGACAGAAAGCTTATCTATCGATATTTCCACATTTCAAATTTTGTTTGAAATTTTTTCCACAGACAGTGCAAGCCAAAAAGGATCGATTTACTTCACCGGTCATCATTTCGAGCATCGCCATGTTCGAGAGCTAATTGATTTGTAACCTTGTTTTTGTTGCCATTATCATTTTTTTCATGAGAACTTATTTGGTTTGTTGTTTTATATTATCAACAATGACGCATTGCTAGCGCGCCCTAGAAATACAATACTCTCCATTATGGAATCGGAAATGATCGATCCCAAAACGAAAAAACTCCTGTAATTCGATTTGGCGAAATACCCGTTACCTTCGGCGATCTTGGCCGAGACATAGTGGGTAGGCCGATTCATTTGATTACCGGAACGAAGAAAGGGGACGTTCTACTTTACGGTCGCACTTGGCATCCTCGATCTTCCAGACCACTGATCAATCCTGATAGCATTCGTGAAATTTCCTACAGCCGAATTTTTAGGTCCGCATGCACATCCTCAGCGATGAGTCTCCACCTTCTGGCGAGTTCCAGGAGCGGCACGCATTCCTGGACGGATCCGCGAGCGAATCCAAAAAAATTCTTGCGATCGGCCTTGGTGAAACGTCCGTTTCCTTCGGCGATGTTCGCCGAGATCGAAAGAATGGCACGATTCAGTTGATTACCGAGAAAACCGTAGCCGCGTGGGAAGACTTCGGATTGAGCGAAGATAACATCCGCCAGGTCGACCGCCTTCTGGTAGACGATCAGTTTTTCGAATGCGAAGGCCCGTGAGAAAGTAGAGGGGGGAAAGTCGAGAGTAGACAAGGAGAAACATAAACCGGCCTAGTCTTCTCGATCTTCCAGACCGTTGATCAAACCCGAGAGCATCCGTGAGATTTCTTCCAGGCGGCCTTTTAGGTCCGCATGGACTTCATCGGCGATGAGTTGCCGCCTCCTAGCAAGTTCCAGTAATGGAACACATTCCTGGACGGATCCGCGAGCGATCCCGAAAAAGTTCTTGCGATCCGCCTTAGTGAACCGTCCGTTTCCTTCGGCAATGTTCGCCGAAATCGAAAGAGTTGCACGATTCAGTTGGTTAGCGAGAAACCCGTAGCCGCGCGGGAAGTCTTCGGTCCGAGCGAAGATGACATCGGCTAGGTCGACCGCCTTTTGATAGACGATTAGCTTCTCGAAAGCGAATGCCATCGAACTGAACGATTGCGGTTTGGGAAAGTTAGAAAGTAGAAAGTTGAGAGTAGACCGAGTGGATGGGAGAAAGCAGCTTTTCTACTTTCCACTTTCTCCCATCCACTCTCTATTTTTTTGCCGCGGCGGCAAAAAAATCGGGGCGAGAGGATTTGAACCTCCAACCTCTTGCACCCCAAGCTTGACACGCCCAGCCTAGTTCAATCACAAAAAATGGCCCGCGACCCTTGTTTTGTAGTGTTATAATCGCTTCTCAGTTTTTCCAACTTATTCCCACAGGCAACAAGTTTTTGTTCAAAGTGGGTCAAGTGGGTCAATCCGTGGCCGGTGTTATGGGTTTCAATACGATGGTATCAGCATATGCCTGCCTGGAACTGTCCCCCATGAACACGATTCAAGTTGCCTGTCCCCACTGCAAACGGACCTATGAGGCGCCGGCGTTCGTCGCCGGGCGCCAGGCCAAGTGCATCGGTTGTTTGAAGCCATTCAAGGTCGATCTGCCGAAGGTGGACGAGCCGCCCCCTCCCCCACCACCGAAAGAGGATTTCTTTCAGGGGATGGAGGTCAAGTCGGAGTATCCAGCCGACACCGCACCGCCCGGCAAATTTGCACCCTTGAAGGCGATGGCGCTGGCGGTCGCGGATCTTCTAGTCCCAGACCCGGTGCCGCCGCCTGTGAAGCCGCGGCGCCGCGCTCGATCCGGTCCCGTTGTTGTGAATGTCAACGTCAAGCCCGAGAGCCGCGGCGGGTCCGCGGCCATGGTCATTGAGCTTTTTGCCACTTCCTTTTCTTTCGGTTTCCTTGGCGGCATGGGCCAGGTCGTTGCTGGCAAGGGGCCAGCCAGTCTAGCGGTTTCCTTGGTTTGCTGTTTTTTCCTGGCCGCTTTCACCGCTGCAACGTTGGGCCTAGGGGTGTTCTTTTGGGCCGGCTTCGTTGGCGTCAAATTGATTGTCGACCTGGTATTGGCCGCATCATGACCCATCGCCACCTTGAAGGCATGCGCAGCCTGGTCTTGTTCTTCGCGCTGATCGCCACAATCTGCATCGTTGGCAAACTGATCGAGCGGGCCAGATGGGCCGGGCCGATCCCGTGGACGGATGAGCCGGCGGCGCCCAACGAAAACGGCCCCGAGATCCAAGGGGACCGCGAGGGCGATAGCATAAAGCGAGAGAACTTTAAAGGAGAAGGCCATGCCTATGTACATGATCAGTTATGATTTGGCCATCCCTGGTCAAAAGTACCAACAAATCAAGGCGGTTATTGAGTCAATTAACCCCGATTGCTACTGGAACTTCCTTCAATCTGGATGGCTTTTGAGGACTGATTTAGACGCACTAGCAATACTCAACAGGATATCGCCCTACACGGACGGCAACGATAAATTGTTCGTCTGCAAGCTGAGTGGTGAATCGGCCTGGATTGGCTTTGGTGGGGCTGGTGGTGATTGGATCAAGTCCAATATGTATTGATAGTTCTCCTCAATCGTGAGCACCTTCGTGTCTTCGGCGAGGACAACCGGAATCCCTTGGATGTGGATCAGGGTTCCCGCCTCAAAGACCTTCTCAATCAAGTCCTTCATTTCCTTCGTCTCCTGTGTTGTGAATTTGAAAGCCGGCGCAGCCAAAGTGCTGCGCAGGCCTCGACATCAATCGTGCCAGGTTGCGGCAGGAACCATGTCGACGGTTTTACCAAGGTTCTTGATTACATCTGCGGGCGGGGCCTTCGAGTCATCGGGGGTGTAAACGAATTTCAAAATCTTGTAGTCCGGGCTGTTGAGGAAGTCGCCATTGCAATCCACCCCGATGTACCCGCAGGTGGTTCCCGGCCGAACGCCATAGATCCCGTTCAGCAAACCAATGAAGCCGGCTGCCGGTCCGCCCGCTTCGTCTGAGCCAACGGCTTGAATTGTGGGATGATCCTCTATTCCTTTGTTGCAGTAAGGGCGGTGTTCAACCATTGCCTTGACCCAGTCTGGGTCGATGGCTAAGGCGTCGTTGAGGAAAGCAATTACCCGTCGAACTTCGGCTTCATTATGCATCTTCGATATCCTTTATTGTATTTGTCTTGAAAGCCAGCGCAGCTAAAAAACCACGGATCCCATCCCTGAGAACCGTGGCGGCTGGTTGCCCCGGAGGGCCCTTCCCTTTCCCTGGGTTGGCTTAGGTCGCGGGGGGCGGTGCCTGGAGTTTGCCAGCCACTCCCTTGCGGAAATCTTCCTTGCGCTTCGCGGCGGCGGCCGCCTCTTCAGCCGACCGCGACTCGCGGAACATGGCCAGGATTTCAGTTTCCTCGGGGTCAAGCGGAGGCGGTGCAGGTGGGGCTGGGGGGATCGGGAGAGCGGGCGGCTCGGCCAGCGGCCAGCGGCCATACTTGTCTCGGAGAAACCAGCCGACGGCGAACACCGCCGCCAAGAAAAGCAAATGAACCGGATGCACGAAATCACCCACCCTTTCGAATTATGGAACGGACTAGAAGCAGCACCACCACAGCGCCAGCAACAATCCCCATCGTGTTGTCGATGCCGAAGTGCTGCAGTGATTTCCCCAGCGCGTATAGGCCAAGGACGAAAGCACAGAGCATCAACAGGGCATCGATCACCGTTGGGTTCGAACTCGCGTTGTCTTCTTTCACTTCACTCTCCCAGGTTGCGCCGGAGGTCCCGGCTTTTTCTTGATCAACAAAACCCCGATCACGATCGCCCCGATCACAAGCAGGACCCACTCCACCGGGATATGCAGGCTCGACCAGGCCAGCCCGGCCATCCAGGTGAAGGGATTGATGCCGATGTTCCATGAGTTCCAGTTGATCGACCACGGATCCCGCCGGCGGCGTAGCGCGTCGAACAGCGCGCCTGAATCCTCCCCCTCGTAGAGCAGGTCACCATTGGCCGAGGTCAAGTAGAGAGTCGGCCTGTCGGACGATGCCGCTTTGTAGCCGCGCTCCTTGACAATCCAGTGATCAGACGGGTAGCTCTTCGCCACCACCCCTTCCGCCAGCTCGGCCCAGCGGGGGTCGGCCTTTAGGGCGTCGATGGTTTTCTTGCCATCCTTCCCAACTGCGGTCAGTCGGATCGCTTGGCTGTCGTCGGTGAGGCGATCATTGGAGAGCTTGCCGCCAGCGAGAAGATCCTCGGCTTCAGCCTTGTCGACCGGGGCGCCGTTGTAGCTGTACAGTTCGCCATCGTTACGCAGCTCGGATTTATCCAGACCGAAGTTGATCTCGCCTGGCTTCTCAGGCATGGCCTTTTTCTCAGGTTCCGGCGGGCCAACGAAATCGGGATCGGGCGACTTGGCGGGCGGGTCGGTCGGGCATTGCGCGAAAGTAAAGTTACGACCGTTGAGGGCGAGGTATTCGCCCGGGGCGATCTTCCATACTCCCACTTGCCGGCCGTCTTGCCAGAGCGCGAGTTGGTTTGGGTCGTTCGTCGGGCCCCAGGCCCAGTCGGCGAACATCAGATACGCGAGCAAAAAATACATGATCGGTCTCCTTTGGGAAAATCACTTCTTGAGCCGCGGGGGCGGGGGAGGATCGAGCCACACGATCGCCCAGCCGTTGCCGCCGTCAATCCATCGATCGAGGAACTTTTCCTCGGGCAACCAGATCCGCTTGCGTGGGTCATAGTTGTTGTCGTAAACGCCAGCCAACCCCCGGGCATAGTGGGTCAGGTCGGTCATGTGGGCGATCGTGGAGCTGTACTGCACGCCGTCGCGCCCAGCATAAGAGATCGCAGGCATCCGGCCGGTGCGAAGAACCAGTTCCAGGAACTCGGGCGACTTGCCCAGGTAGAAAAGGTAGTTCGGGACGGCGATCCCTTTTTGCTTGCAGAACCGACGAAGTTGGTCGTCGAACTTCTTCGGCCCGCAACCGCCTGGCTCTCGGCTGCACCAGTCGCGAAACCCTTTCAGATCGGTCAGCCCGGCCCAGTCGGCGGCCATCTCGGCGCTGGTGGTGACACACATGCCCTGGCCGTCGACGCGGCTGCGGATGTTGCGCATGTCGCGCTCGATCGGGAAATCGATTTGCAAAGCCGAGCCATCGGGTGGATGGATGTCGCCGAGCATGATCTTGCCGCTGCTTGCCGATCCGGCTTCATCGTCCATTTCGCCGCGCAGGATCGGGAAGAGTGGCCGGCGCTTGGTTTCTTCCGCCGGCTTGACTGGCGAGGCGATCGGGGTCCGCTCAGCCCAGCAACCCAGCACAAGCAAAAGCGCAATCGCACCGACCCACTTCCCGATATCGAAGACAAACACAATCGATTTCTGCATATTCATTCCCCTACAAAACGCGTAGATGATCCCTGCCAGATAAGCGAGCCAGACAAACATTAGGTCCCTCCGGGAATCCACCCCAGTGTGCCTTCATCCCAAGCCCATGGCCCGCCGTCTGGCATTGGCACTGGCGCCTGCCATTGACAAGTCACCTCGTCAAGGACCCATGACGAAAACGGTTTCGGTGGGATGAAAGCATCACGGGCGGCATCGTAGACAAAGCCGATGCCGGCGTAGTTCTTGCGAATGCTGGCGTTGTAGCTTGTCTTTTTCCAAGAGGGATGGCCCGTCAGGGAAACGCAAAAAGCAATCCCCCTCGCCTCGTCCATCTGGCCATCTCCCATTTCTTCGGAATTGGCCACAACAATAACGCCTAGAACGGCATTGGCTTCATCTAGTTTTGCATAGTGCGCCATTAAACTGGATACCTTATGATGAATATCCCCGATCCACCTGCGCCGCCTACGGCATTGTTGGGGCCACCGCCGCCACCGGAGCCACTATTAACCGTGCCGGTTCCACCATTCGAGGGAACTGTTGCCTGGCCACCTGCGCCACCGCCGCCCGCCCCCCCTGCGCATGCTGCTCCACTGTCGACGGAACCACCACCGCCGCCGGCGTAAGTCACACTTGAGCCTGAAATACTCGATGCCGTTCCGTTGCCCCCGGCGCCCGTTCCTGTGTTTTTCGAGACGGAGCCGACTTGGCTGGAACCACCGCCACCACCACCAGAGAGAGCGCCAGTTCCGGCTCCTCCAGCGAAACCAAGCCCGCTTGACGAGGTCCCGCCCGTGCTGCTTCCGTTGCCTCGGCCGCCACCGCCGCAGCCGCCGTTGGCCCCATTGACATTTACCGATGACCCACCGCCACCACCACCAGTTGAGGTCAATGAGTTGAAAGTCGAATTCGTTCCACTCCCACCTTTGTTGGCGTTACTGGTCGATCCGTTGCCGGCTGCGCCAATTACGATCGGATATGTCGCCACAGGAATATTGCCCGATCCGGCAACGACATCTGCGGAACCACCACCGCCGCCGTTGTCTTTCCC
>Ga0208492_1001895_pt1 | contig 11486 bp, 13 predicted proteins | sample Subbioar_CSW14AB_FD_184820 | JGI IMG/M metagenome (GOLD analysis project Ga0208492, IMG submission 184820) | Serpentinite rock and fluid subsurface biosphere microbial communities from McLaughlin Reserve, California, USA - CR12Mar_CSW14AB (SPAdes) | ecosystem: Environmental > Terrestrial > Deep... | reverse complement strand
CGCATCCTCGCAAGAGACGTGGACGACGTACAGCGGCACCCCCGCCATGTCGGCGATCATGATCGCGCGGTTGGTGGCTTCACCCTCCACCTGCGGGGGCCGCGAGTAGGCATGCGCCTCGGGCCCCATGTTCCCCTCGGCCAAGAGCTTCGCCGTTAGTTCCGCCACCACATCGCCGTTCTCGGCATGGACCATCGCAAGGCCGCCCAGGTCCCCCACCCGGCGGAAGCTGTTGAAAAGCTCATCGTCATTGACCATGAGCGCGCCCTTGTAGGCCATGAAATGCTTGAAGCTGGTGATCCCGGCCTTCACCGAGTCCTCGATCCCGGTCCAGACCTTCTCGCCCCACCAGGTCACCGCCATGTGATAGCTGTAATCACAGGTCGCCCGCCCCGACTTGTTCGACCAGGCCTTCGCCGCATCCATCAGGTCCTGCCCCTGTCCCGGCAGGATGAAGTCGACGACCATCGTGGTCCCGCCACTAAGGGCCGCCCGCGTGCCGCTTTCGAAATCATCGCTGGAGTAGGTGCCCATGAACGGCATCTCCAGATGCGTATGCGGGTCGATCCCTCCGGGCATGACATAGCAGCCGGTCGCGTCAAGCTCGGTCCCGCCCTTGAGGCCCTGCCCGATCTCGGTGATCACGCCGTTCTCGATCCGGACATCGGCCTTGTAGGTGAGGTCGGCAGTGACGACGGTGCCGTTCTTGATGATGGTGGTCATTGTCTGTTCTCCAGAAAACGGTCGGCAAGTGCCATAAGGAGACCGAAGAGTGCCGTTGCGATTGCGGTTTCAAGGTAGCGGCGCATAGCGCTAGGGGGAAAGTCAGCGGTCAGGTCGTCGAGAAACTTGCTTCCAAGGAAGATGATAGCAAAGAGACCCATCCGCACGACATGCTTAGTCACCCCACCACCCCCGCCACCTCAAGCACGGCATGCAACAGCACATCCGTCCCCGCCGCTGCCCATTCCGGGCTGATCTTCTCGGCCTCGTTGTGGGAAAGCCCGTCCACGCAGGGGCACATCACCATCACCGTGGGCGCGACGCGGTTGATCCAGCAGGCGTCGTGGCCGGCGCCCGAGACGATGTCCATGTGGGAATAGCCAAGCTTCTCAGCGGATTGGCGGACGATCTTCACGAGGCCGGGGTCGAAGATGACGGGGTCGAAATGGCCCACGTCCTCGATCTCGCAGCCGAGGCCCAGTTCCTTCGCCACCGCATGAGCGGCGCGGATCACCTCGCCCTTCATCGCATCCAGCTTCGCCTGTTCGGGCGAGCGGATGTCGACCGTGAACACCACGCGCCCCGGGATCACGTTGCGCGAGTTCGGGAAGACCTTCACCTGCCCCACCGCGCCCACGGCGTTCGGCTGGTGGCTCATCGCGATCTGATGCACCCGCTCGGTGATCCGCGCCATGCCGAGGCCCGCGTTCACCCGCATGTTCATGGGCGTGGAGCCGGTATGGGCGTCCTTGCCCGTCAGCGTGATCTCCAGCCACCATAGCCCCTGGCCATGGGTGACGACCCCAATCGACTTGCCCTCAGCCTCCAGTATCGGCCCCTGCTCGATGTGCAGTTCCAGCATCGCGTGCATCTTCCGCGCGCCGACCTTCTCGTCGCCGACCCAGCCGATGCGCGCCAGTTCCTCGCCAAAAACCTTGCCGTCGAGGTCGCGGCGCGACTTCGCGTAGTCCTCGGTATGAATGCCCGCGAAGACGCCCGAGGCCAGCATGGCAGGCGCAAACCGCGCGCCTTCCTCGTTGGTCCAGTTGGTCACCACGATCGGGTGCTTGGTCTTCACCCCCATGTCGTTCAGCGTCCGCACCACCTCCAGCGCGCCGAGGACCCCCAGCACGCCGTCATAGCGCCCCCCGGTCGGCTGCGTGTCGAGGTGACTGCCCATGTAGACCGGCAGCGCCTCAGGGTCCGTCCCGGCCCGCGTGGCGAACATGTTGCCCATCGTGTCGACGCCCATGGTCATGCCCGCCGCCTGGCACCAGCGCTGGAACAGATGCCGTCCCTCACCATCCGCATCGGTCAGGGTCTGGCGGTTGTTGCCACCGGCCACTCCAGGGCCGATCTTCGCCATTTCCTCCAGCGCGTCCCAAAGACGCTCAGGATTGATCCGCAGGTTGTCCCCCGAATGTGAGGCTGTGGCAGGCATCTGACGCTCCCCGAAACGGCGGGGCCATCCTGCCCCTTGCCGCGACTCGTTTCCTGACCGTATGGTCAAGGTGAAGCGCAGCACAACCTGACCATACGGTCAACGAAAATCCGGGGACAGATGAACGGCGACGCCCAGATTTCACGGCTGAAACCCGGACGTCGCACGGATATCCGGCGCGAGAACGAACGCGCCATTCTGGACGCGGCCGAGAAGGTCTTTGCCGAGGCCGGGTTCGGCGGTGCGACGATGCAGCTGATCGCCGACATGGCCGGGCTGCCAAAGGCGAACCTGCACTACTACTTTGCCACCAAGGAAGACCTCTACCGCCGCGTCGTCAGCCAGATCTTCGAGATCTGGCTGGAGGCCGCCTCCAGTTTCGACAACGCGCCGGGGCCGGTCGAGGGGATCGGGGCCTACATTGACGCCAAGATGGACATCAGCCGCACGCACCCGCACGGGTCGAAAGTCTGGGCCTCCGAGGTGATGCACGGCGCGCCGGTGATCCAGGACTATCTGGAAACCACGCTGCGCGACTGGACCGAGGGCCGGATCGCGGTGATCCAGCGCTGGATCGCCGAGGGCAAGATGCGGCCGGTGAACCCGCGGCATCTTCTGTATCTGCTCTGGGCCACGACACAGCACTACGCGGACTTCGGCCATCAGATCCAGACACTGAACGCCGGACGCCCGCTGAACGAGAGAGAATGGCAAGAAGCCAAGGCCAGCGTGAAGGACCTGGTCCTGCGCGGGATCGGCGCGGTTTAGGGGGACGGAATGGACATTGCAGAGATCGAGGCCGAGCTTGTAGGGCTGGAGCTTGTCAAGTTCGACGAGGGCACCGCCCTGCGGCTGGGGCAGATCCTTGTCGATCTGGCTTTGGCCGAGGACCTGCCCGTGGTGATCGACATCCGCACCTGCGACCGGACGCTGTTTCACGCGGGCCTGCCGGGATCGGCCCCCCTGAACGACCTCTGGGCGCGGCGCAAGTCGAACACGGCGCTTATGTTCCAGCTTCCCTCGCTTCTGGTCGGACGGCGCAACGCCGCGAAGGGCGAGCCGCTGGAGCGGCACGGGCTCCCCTTGCAGGACTATGCCGAAGCCGGTGGGGCCGTGCCGATCCGGGTTCAGGGCGTGGGCGTCGTCGCGATCGCAACCGTTTCCGGCCTGCCGCAGGTCGAGGATCACAAGCCGGTGGTGCGCGGGATCAGGACGCTGATGGCGGGGTGATGCCGTTCCGATCCCGGCCCGTGCCAAGGTCGGGGAAGGGTTTGACCAGACACATCTTTGCAGGCTATCCAAGGCTTCTGGTCATACACGGGTTCCCATGTCTCCCTCCGCCCAGCCCCGTTCACGCATCCAGCAGAAGAACCGCGAGGTGATCCTGGATGCAGCGCTTGAAGTCTTCTCGCTGCACGGGTTTCGCGGCGCGACCCTGGACCAGATCGCCGAGGTTGCGGGGCTGTCGAAGCCGAACCTTCTGTACTATTTCCCGTCGAAAGAGGCCGTCCACAAGGTCTTGCTGACCGGGCTTCTGGATACCTGGCTTGACCCTTTGCGCACGATGAACCCGGGCGGAGACCCCTTGCGCGAGATCATCGGCTATGTCCGGCGCAAGCTTGACCTTGCGCGCGATTATCCCCGCGAAAGCCGGCTCTTTGCCGGCGAGATCCTGCAGGGCGCACCCCGGATGCGCGACGCGATCGAGGGCGATCTGCGCGCGCTTGTCACCGAAAAGGCGCAGGTGCTGTCCCGCTGGATGGACGAAGGCCGGATCGCACGGGTCGATCCGGTGCATCTGATCTTTTCGATCTGGGCGCTGACACAGCATTACGCCGATTTCGACGTTCAGGTGCGCGCGGTGCTTGGCCCCGGACATGACCCCTTTGTCGAGGCGGGGGGGTTTCTGGAGACCCTGTTCACCCGGCTGCTTGCGCCCGATCCGTAAAGTTCTTCGCAGTCTTCGGCTGAACACCTGTTGCTTTTGCGTTAAGATCGGCCTCACAACCGGGTTTGACGCTGCACGAAAGGAGGCGTGGAATGGGAACGATCACCAGTATCAGGGCGCCTGTGCCGGTCGCCGAGACGTCGCCGTCGCCCCTGACCGAACCGCGTCGGGCCGGGATCCCGCCGACTGCCGCAGCTGCCGTCGCGGCCCCGGTCCTGTTGCAGGCCGTGCAGCAGGCCCCGTCAAAGCCCTTTGCAAGCGACGCGCAGCTCCTGGCCGCGCGCACGACCGCCGAAACCAGCGCGGCCGAGGCTGCCGAAGCCGCCCGCACCGCCTATATCAAGGCCAGCATCGCCGCGGGGATCAGCCCGCTGCCGCTGGCCTGACCCAGACCTTCCGGGCCTGTGCGGAGGTCATTCCGCCGCAACGCTCGGGTTGTTCGGATGCGTCGTCCAGTTGGCGTAATCGCCGACCTTCCGCCCGGTCCGCGGATCAACTTCCCCTTTTGCCATTGGCACCATGGTGATGCAGTTGTCGACCGGGCAGACGTTGACGCACAGGTTGCAGGCGACGCATTCATCGTCCATCACCGTGAACACCCGCTCCGGCGACATGGAAATCGCCTGGTGGCTGGTATCCTCGCAGGCCGCATAGCAGCGCCCGCATTTGATGCAGTCGTCCTGGTTGATCTGCGCCTTGGCGACGTAGTTCAGGTTCAGGAACTGCCAGTCGGTCACATTCGGCACCGCGCGGCCGACAAGGTCGGACATGCCGATCTGCTTGTCGTCCAGATATTGCGACAGGCCGCTGATCATCTCCTGCACGATCTTGAAGCCATAGGTCATCGCCGCCGTGCAGACCTGCACGTTTCCGGCCCCAAGCGCCATGAACTCCGCCGCGTCGCGCCAGGTGGTGATCCCGCCGATGCCGCTGATCGGCAGGCCCCGCGTGTCGGCGGACCGGGCGATCTCGGCCACCATGTTCATCGCGATGGGCTTCACCGCCGGGCCGCAATAGCCGCCATGCGTGCCCTTGCCGTCGATCATCGGCTCGGGGCTGAAGTCGTCGAGGTTGACCGAGGTGATCGAGTTGATCGTGTTGATGAGCGAAACCGCATCCGCCCCGCCCCGTTTGGCGGCCCCGGCAGGCCCGAGGATGTTGGTGATGTTCGGCGTCAGCTTGACGATGCAGGGCATGCGGGAGTGTTTCTTGACCCAAGCCGTCACCATCTCGATGTATTCCGGCACCTGGCCCACGGCGGACCCCATGCCGCGTTCGGCCATCCCGTGCGGGCAGCCGAAGTTGAGTTCGACCCCGTCGGCCTCGGTGTCCTCGATCCGGTGCAGGATGTCCTTCCACGACTCCTCGTCGCAGGGCACCATCAGGCTGATCACCAGCGCCCGGTCGCGCCACTTGCGCTTGACCTCCTTGATTTCCTGAAGGTTTACCTCCAGCGGGCGGTCGGTGATCAGCTCGATGTTGTTCAGGCCCAGCAGGCGGCGGTCCGCCCCCCAAATCGCGCCGTAGCGCGGGCCGTTCACGTTCACGACCGGCGGCCCTTCGGACCCCAGCGTCTTCCACACCACCCCGCCCCAGCCCGCTTCAAACGCGCGCTCGACGTTGTACTTCTTGTCCGTTGGCGGCGCCGAGGCCAGCCAGAACGGGTTCGGCGACTTGATCCCGATGAAATCGGACGACAGGTTAGCCATGATGAGTCTCTCCCGGACAGGGGACATTGACCGCCAGAGGGCGGGGCATGCCGGACGTTGAGGGGGCGGGACGGCCTAGGGGCCGGTGAAGAACGACCAGATCCAGCCGACGGCGTAGCCCGCGACCTCGCCGAACAGCGGGGTCAGATAGGCCCAAAGCAGGCTGCCGACGAAGTTTACCGCCATGAACACCGGCGGCGACATGCGCGCGATCCCGGCCATCACGAAGACCACGGCGCGCAAGGGCCCGAAGAAATGCCCGATCATCACCGCGTAGGACCCCCAGCGCCGGAACGCCGCGTTGCCCTTCTCGATCGTTTCGGGATGGTTGCGAAAGGGCCAGAGCGACAGGATCGCCGCCCCATAGCGCCAGCCGATGACGTAGGAAAGGATCGAGCCGATCAGCGCCCCGATCGATGCGCCCGCCCAGATCGGAAACAGCGACAACTGCCCCGTCGCCACCAGCGCGCCGACGCCAAGCAGGATCGCGGTCGAGGGGATGACGATCGACAGGAACGCCAGATTCTCGCCAAAGGCGAAGACCAGCGCGATCCAGAAGGCCCAGTCCCGGTTGTCCCGGACAAAGCCCAGAACGGCGTCGATCATCGCTTCCACACAAACCATCCATCGCTGGCTCTCGCCACTGCCCTAGCCTTGACACCCTGGATGCGCAAGCGCCTGACATGATCAGGCCGTCAAATGTGCGTGGATCGCCTCGGCGGCGTCGCGACCCTCGGCGACGGCGGTCACCGTCAGATCCTCACCCCCCGCCGCGCAGTCGCCGCCGACCCAGACCTTGCCCGAGACTTTGCCGGCAGCACCGGCCAGCTTGCCACCGGAGACCGCAATCCCTTCGGGCGCGCCCGCAAGCGACTGCCCGATGGCCTTGAACACCTGATCCGCCTTCAGGGTGAAGGTCTCGGGCAGGATCTTCAGCCCCCCCGGACCGTCCTCGGTATAGGCGAACTCCACCGCCTCGGCGCGACCGTTGCCGATGACCCGCAGGGGTGCCGCATTGTGGATGATCCGGACGCCCGCCTGTGCCGCATGATCCTGTTCATGGCCCGAAGCGGACATCTTCTCCTGGCCCCGGCGGTAGACGATGGTGACGGTCTCGGCCCCCAAAAGCTTGGACTGCACCGCCGCATCGACCGCCGTCATGCCGCCGCCGATCACCACGACATCGCGACCGACGGGAAGCGTCGCAAGATCGGAAGCCTGGCGCAATTCCGCAATGAAATCGACGGCGTTCCGCACGCCGGCCAGATCCTCTCCCGCGGCCTTCAGCGCATTGACGCCAGCCAGTCCGATGCCAAGGAAGACCGCGTCATGGTCGGCTTCCAGGGCTTTCAACGTGACATCGCGGCCAAGTTCGACCCCGGTGCGAATCTCGATCCCGCCGATCTGCAGCAGCCAGTCGACCTCGCGTGCCGCAAACCCGCCGGTCGCCTTGTAGCTGGCGATACCGTATTCGTTCAGGCCACCTGCCTTTGGCCGCCGCTCGAACACCGTGACCGCATGGCCGTGCATCGCGAGTCGGTGCGCGCAGGCAAGACCCGCTGGCCCCGCCCCCACAACGGCCACCCGTTTGCCGGTCGGGGCCGCGCGGGTAAAGGGATGCAGCCCCTTGGCCATTGCCGTGTCCGTGGCAAATCGCTGCAGACGCCCGATCTCGACCGGCTTGCCCTCGGCCGCCTCGCGGACGCATGCCTCTTCGCACAGGGTCTCGGTGGGGCAGACCCGGGCGCAGATGCCGCCAAGGATGTTCTGCGACCAGATCGTCGTCGCCGCCGCCTCGGGCGTGCCGGTCGCGATCTGCCGGATGAACAAGGGGATGTCGATCGAGGTCGGGCAGGCCGTGATACAAGGCGCGTCGTGGCAGAAGTAGCAGCGATCCGCCGCGACCCGCGCCTCGTGCCGGTCCAGCGCCGGTTCATGGTCGCCGAAGTTGCGAAGGTAGGTTTCGGCTGGCAGGCGACCCGGAACGATGCCGGGCGTCAGCGGGCTGTGCGTCATCTGACTGCGTATGCTCCCTGTCGTTGCCTGATCAGGCTGGCACAAGTCCGTTTTTTTATCAAACGGTAAATTTTCTGCGCCGTCACTTTTTCCGCGCTGCCAACGCCTTCTTGGCAGGTTCCCGGTTCCAGCGCTTTCGCGGCTTTTCAGCCCTTGCCCGGTCGCGTATAAGCGCCTTCATACCAGACGCCGGGGGCCCCCGGAGCGACAAGATCAGGGCCCACCCGCGCATCGCCCAGGGCAGAGAAGAACAGAGGACCCGATGAGCAAACAGACCACCGACACCGATGTGGCTTTCATCTCGGCGCTTGCCGAACTTCTGAACCGCAACGACCTGACCGAACTGTCGGTGAAGCGCGAATATGGCGAGGATGACAGCCTTGAGGTGCGCGTGGTCAAACAGGCGACTGTCGTGACCGTCGCCGCTGCACCCGCCCCTGCCGTGCATTACGCGGCCCCGACGGCCACCCCGACCGCCCCGGCTGCCGCCGCCGCCGCCGCGTCGCACGAAGACCCGGCCCAGCACCCCGGAGCCGTCACTTCGCCCATGGTCGGCACGATCTATCTTGCCGCCGAACCCGGGGCCTCGCCCTTCGTGACCCTGGGCGCCCAGGTCGCCGAAGGCCAGACCGTCCTCATCATCGAGGCGATGAAGACGATGAACCACATCCCCGCCCCTCGCGCGGGGACGGTAAAGCGCATCCTGGTCGAGGATGGCCACCCGGTCGAATACGGCGCGCCCTTGATGATCATCGAATAAGGGTTTGCCGATGTTCGATAAAATCCTGATCGCCAACCGCGGGGAAATCGCGCTCCGGGTGATCCGCGCTGCCCGGGAAATGGGGATCAAATCCGTCGCGGTCCATTCGACCGCCGATGCCGACGCGATGCATGTGCGCATGGCGGACGAATCCGTCTGCATCGGACCCGCACCTTCGTCGCAAAGCTATCTGTCCAAGGCCGCGATCATCTCGGCCTGCGAAATCACTGGCGCGCAGGCCGTGCATCCGGGCTATGGCTTCCTGTCGGAAAACGCGAGCTTTGCGCAGGCGCTGGAAGACCACGGCCTGACCTTCATCGGCCCCTCGGCGGAACACATCCGCATCATGGGCGACAAGATCACCGCCAAGGTGACCGCGAAGGAGCTTGGCATCCCGGTCGTCCCCGGCTCGGACGGCGGGGTTCCCGACTACGAGACGGCGAAAACCGTCGCCGACGAGATCGGCTATCCGGTGATCATCAAGGCCACCGCCGGCGGCGGCGGGCGCGGCATGAAGGTCGCGCAGAACGCGACCGAGCTGGAGATCGCCTTCCGCACGGCGCGGTCCGAAGCAAAGAACGCCTTCGGCAACGACGAAGTCTATATGGAGAAATACCTCCAGCGTCCCCGCCACATCGAGATCCAGGTCTTCGGTGACGGCAAGGGCGGCGCGGTCCATCTGGGCGAGCGGGATTGCTCTCTGCAGCGCCGCCACCAGAAGGTGTTCGAGGAAGCCCCCGGCCCGGTGATCACGCCCAAGCTGCGCGCCGAGATCGGCATGGTCTGCGCCAACGCCATGAAAAAGCTTCAGTATATCGGCGCGGGCACGATCGAATTCCTCTACGAGGATGGCAAATTCTACTTCATCGAGATGAACACCCGCCTGCAGGTCGAACACCCGGTGACCGAAGGCATCTTCGGCGTCGACCTCGTGCGTGAACAGATCCGGGTGGCCAGCGGCATGGACCTGTCGTTCACCCAGGACGAGCTGGAGATCAACGGCCACTGCATCGAGGTGCGCATCAATGCCGAAAAGATCCCGGCCTTCTCGCCCTGCGCCGGCCGGATCACCCAGTTCCACGCCCCGGGCGGCCTTGGCGTGCGGATGGATTCTGCGATCTATGACGGCTACCGCATCCCGCCCTATTACGACAGCCTGATCGGCAAGCTGATCGTCCACGGCCGCGACCGCCCCGAGGCGCTGGCCCGGCTCAAACGCGCTTTGAGCGAGCTGATCATCGACGGCATCGACACCTCGATTCCGCTGTTCCATATGCTGCTCGCAGAACCTGACATCCAGAATGGCGACTACAACATTCACTGGCTGGAAAAGTGGCTGGAAAAGCAGTTCAGCTGACGAAGTGATTGCGGCGTCCCCCAGGGACGCCGTTTCGGCAAAAGTCATGGAAGACGTTTGCCGAATCCTTCGAAGGATTTTGTAAGTGGACGAGGAACTTACCCCCGAAATCCTGCTCCGCGCCTATGCCATGGGCATCTTTCCGATGTCGGACGGGCGGACCGATCCTGATCTGCACTGGGTTGATCCGCGGCGCCGGGGAATCCTGCCGCTGGACGGCTTTCACGTCTCGCGGTCCCTGGCACGCCGGATCCGCCGGGGCGACTTCCGCTCGACGGTCGACACCGCCTTTGCCGAGGTCGTCGCAGGCTGCGCCGAGCGCGCGGATACCTGGATCAGCCACCGCATTGCGCGACTTTACCTGGATTTGCATGTCGCAGGCCACGCCCACAGCGTCGAGGTCTGGCAGGACGACAGGCTGGTCGGCGGGGTCTATGGCGTGGTGCTGGGGGCCGCATTCTTTGGCGAAAGCATGTTTTCCCGTGCGACCGATGCCTCGAAGGTGGCGCTGGCCCATACCGTTGACCGGCTGAATGCGGGTGGATTCCGGCTGTTCGATACCCAGTTCCTGACGCCGCATCTTGCCAGTCTCGGCGCGATCGAGATCCCGCGCGCGGACTATCACCGCAGGCTTGCAAAGGCCGTGCAACTGCGGGCCACCTTCGCGCCCGAAGGCTATCCGCCCTCTGGCTTTGGCGCTGCGGCCGGCGCCTCCGGCAAGACGCAGGACAGCACCCAGACGTCATAGCGCGGATGGTCCAGCGCGGACAGCGCCGGGGACGAGGCCAGCATCCAGCCGCTGAAAAGCTCGGTCTGGGTTGTTTCTTCCAGGATGGTCAGGTGCGCTTCGGAATCCGAGGCCGGGTTGCCGGTCGGAAAGCGGCAGCTGTCCAGCCGCACGACAAGACGCCCGAACTTGGCCGACTGACCCCGCGACAGCGCGACATCCCCCGTCTCGCTGGTCAGCTTGTCCAGGAACCGCAGCTCGGCCCCGTCAGAGTCGGTGAAGTCCGGGCCGGTCGGTTGCCCCGCATCCTGTGCAACGGCCGGAAACGCCAGCGCCACCGAAAGCAGAAGCCCTCTCATGGCAGCGCCGTCGCGTCCGGGGCGGCCTCGCTTTTGGACCCGCCGCCCGCGAACTTCATCAGCAGGGTGATCAGGCTGACCGCGCCCTGCGTGTCCTCGATCTCACCGCCGGGTTCCAGGCTCTCCAGCGCGCCGCCGGGCTGGACTTCGACGAAATTGCCGCCCAGCAGACCCTCGGACGCGATCAGGATGGTGGAATCGACCGGCACCGCCACATCCTTGCGCATGGTGATCGTGGCATCGGCAAAGTAGGTTTCCGGGTTCAGCCGCAAGTCGGTCACGGTGCCGACCTTGACGCCGGCCAGCCGGACATCGGTGCCGACGCTGACCCCTTCAACCGACCGGAAGCTTGCGGTCAACGGATAGCTGTCGGCCTCGGCTCCAAGACCCGCCCCGCGCGCGGCATAAAGCGTGAAGCCAAGGGCCACAGCCAGAACCGCTGCACC
>Ga0208492_1001894_pt1 | contig 11488 bp, 26 predicted proteins | sample Subbioar_CSW14AB_FD_184820 | JGI IMG/M metagenome (GOLD analysis project Ga0208492, IMG submission 184820) | Serpentinite rock and fluid subsurface biosphere microbial communities from McLaughlin Reserve, California, USA - CR12Mar_CSW14AB (SPAdes) | ecosystem: Environmental > Terrestrial > Deep... | reverse complement strand
GAGGCTCAGGACGAAATCGCCCGCGCCATCGAAAAAGCGCGCAACCTCAAGGAAGCCGCATGACCGACCGTCACGCAATCGGCGGTAATCAACCGCCCCCGGTGGAAGCATTTTCGCTGCACATCGAAGAACTGTTCTCGCTGGTGTCCGGTTCGGTCGCAGCGCCGGTCCAGACCGACGAACAGGAAGCCGCGCTGGACGCCCTGCTTGACGATGTTCGCAAGGCCAAGAAGGACGCAGACGCAGAGCGCGCCGCTGAAAAGAAGCCGCATGACGATGCCGCAAAGGCGGTGCAGACCGCTTGGAAGCCGCTTCTGGATCGCTGCGACAAAGCCGCCGAAGCAATCAAGGCGGCACTGACGCCATACCGCACCGCCAAGCAGCGCGCCAAGGATGAAGCTGCCCGCATTGCCCGTGAGGAAGCTGAAGCCAAGCAGCGCGCCGCACAAGAGGCCCTGCGTCAGTCCGATGATCTGGAAGCCCGCTTTGCTGCCGAGGAACAGTTGAAGCAGGCGGAAAAGCTGGCGGCGCAAGCCAACCGGATTGACCGCAGCGCAACCGGGCTGCGCACGTATCAGGTGGCAGACGTTACCGACCGCCGCGCGCTGCTGGAACACGTGATGCGCAACGATCCCGATGCCCTGACGGAATGGCTGGCTGAATACGCCCGCAAGGCGCTGCCTGCCCAGCTTCCCGGCGTCACCATCCGTATCGAAAAGAAGGCTGCATGATGTTTACCGAAGCACAGAACAAGGCGCTGTCCGCACCGCTCGACCCGCAGCACGTTTCCCAGCGCTCACAAGCTGGCCGGTCGCTGTCGTATATCGAAGGCTGGCACGCAATTGCCGAAGCCAATCGCATTTTCGGCTTTGATGGCTGGAACCGTGAAACGATTGACCTGCGCTTGCTGGGTGAACCGCGCCAGGTCGATGGCAAGGCCCGCGTTGAATACATGGCCCGCGTCCGCGTGACTGTTGGCAGCATTATTCGTGAGGGCTGCGGCTTTGGGCAGGGCATCGACAAGGACGTTGGGCAGGCCCACGAAAGCGCGCTCAAGGAAGCCGAAACGGATGCGATGAAACGCGCCCTTATGACGTTCGGCAATCCCTTCGGGCTGGCGCTTTACGACAAGACGCAAGCCAACGTGCAGGCCCCGCCGCCGCCCGCAATCACCGCCAACCAACTGGACGAATTGCAGCAGCTTTTCGACCACCTGAACGTGCCGGTGGCTGAGTTTCTCACCGTTGGGAAGCTGCACTCCCTGAAAAACCTTCCCGCCGACCGTTTCGACCGGGCGAAGGCATGGATCAACAAGCGCGCACTGGAACAGCGCGAACAGAAGGAAGCCGCGTAATGCAGACTATCGTAATCGCAGGCAAGTTGGGCCGTGACGCTGAACTTCGCCGCACTCAGGGCGGGGATGCCGTATGCAGCTTTTCCGTTGCCGTCGATCAGCGTGACGGGCGCGACAAGTCTACCAACTGGTGGCGCGTGTCGCTTTGGGGAAAGCGCGGCGAGGCGTTGGCGCCGTATCTGCTCAAGGGCGTGTCTGTCACCGTATCGGGCGATTTTGCGCTGGGTGAATACGAAGGCAAGCCGCAACTGAACATCCGCGCCAGTGAAATTGCCTTGCAGGGCGCGCGGCAGGGTGGCGGCACTGACGCCCCCAGCGAACCGCAGCGCAACAGCCGGAACGCGCCTGCCGATGATCTGGATGACGACACGATCCCGTTTGGGACCAACCGGAGCATCTGGTGATGCAGGAAATCTGGCGCCCCATCCCAAGCCTTCCCCAATACCTTGCGTCATCCGCAGGCCGGATCATGCGCATTCCCCATTCTGTGCCAATGCAGAATGGCGGGCGTCGTTACTATGGGGGAGAACCCACATTCGGCGTTTTGGCCAATGGGCGATACCGTTTCAACTTTCGAGGCAAAAACTACAAGGTCCATCGGCTTGTTTGCGAAGCATTTGCTGGGCCACCACCATTCGCAGATGCAGTTTGTATGCACCTGAACGAAGATGCGACAGACAATCGCCCTGAAAATCTTGCATGGGGCACTCAAAAGGAAAACATGGCCGCGCCAGGCTTTCGCGCATACCTCAAGCGCAGGACTACCGCCCCCAAAATTACAGCGGATCAAGCGCGCGTCATAAAATATGGTGCGATGAACGGCGCTATGGCAGCGAGGCAGTTTGGGGTTAGCACCTCAACGGTTAGCAATATCCGTAATGGTCGTGCGTGGAGGCATATCTAAATGCCGCTCCCGCCCCGCCTGCCTAAGAAGGCCAAACGCTCGTCTCGCTGGCGCTCCCAAGCCCACCTGAACTTTATCCGCAGCTTCCACTGCGCTGTTCCAGGGTGTCAGGGAATGCCAATCGAAGCGGCCCACGTTCGGAACGGCAGCGGGGCGGGCATGGGCGAAAAGCCGTCAGACCACTTCGCTGTGCCGCTTTGCCGCGACCACCACAGTCAGCAGCACACCATTGGCGAAGTCACGTTCTGGGAGAACTACGCCACAGCCAGCGGGCAGACCGTTGATCGCCTGATTGATGAACTGCGCCGCGCCAGCCCGAAGGCCCGTGAAATCAGGGAAGCAATTAATGGCTGACCACACCGTCATTCTGCGCGGCAATCGTGAGTTTGCGCACCGCATGGTGGATGCAGCCCCGGTTGGCAGCGTCATGAGCGTGTCGAAGCCCAAGCGGTCGCTCGATCAGAACGCGCGTATGTGGGCCATGCTGACCCGGATCAGCGCCGCCAAGCCAGAAGGCCGGGAACTGACGCCCGACGTTTGGAAATCGCTGTTCCTGCATTCGCTCGACCACGCCCAGCGCTTTGAAATGGCGCTCGATGGGCGCGGATTTGTCCCGATGGGCTTCCGCTCAAGCCGCATGACCAAAGCACAATTCAGCGACCTGTTTGCAGTGATCGAAGAATACAGCGCCCGCCACGGCATCGACCTGGGCGACAGCATTTAAGGAGGAATGACCATGAACGCGACCACCTTCATTATTTTGGCCGCTGCCGCCGCGATGGCAGGGACGAACTGGTATCTGGCAGACAAGCTTTTCGAAGCCCGCCGCACCCTCACCAACCTGCGCAACGCCGCCCACCTCCGCAACGAGAAGGGCCAGATCGTCCGCTATGCCAACGCCAGCCGCGAAGTGCGCGCGAAGGCTGAACAGAACTGATTTCATAGGGAGCCGGGCGGCGACCGAAAGGATAGTCGCCCGGTAGGAATTATGACGAACGAAGACCTGACCACGCTGCAAGGCTTGCTCGACAAGCTGCGTGACGCATCGGACGACTACTTGATCGTATCGGTTGGCGTTCGTGGGCCGAACCTTGATTGCCCCGATGGCAACGCCGTGGCGACCGTCCGCATGGGCAATGACGAAGCCACTTCCGAAGCGCTCTACCTGATCGACGCGATCAGTCTGGCGCGCGGCAAGATCATCCGAGAGCGCAAGGCCCGCGAGGAAAAGCGCGCAAAGGAGAAGGCAGCATGACCGAATACCTCCTCCGCTCACCCTCTGGCCGACCGCTGTTCAGCTTTGACCAGTTGGACCGCGCCAAGGCTTTTCAACGGCAGCACTTCGCCAAGGCAAAGGTCATGCTCCGCCTGTTCGAGGTGAAGCGGATCGAGCGGGAGGTGGCATGACCCCTTACCAAGCCATCACCAAGCGCGTCCACCCGGCGCTGCACCACCTGATTGCCGACGACACGCTGCTGTCTGATCTGGGGATTTGCATGGTCGATCTGCTGAGCGTGGCTTGTGACCTGGAAGAAGCGCACGGCTTCATGTTCGACGGCGAACCGGAGCGGCACTGGCTGACCGTGGGCGATGTTGTGCGGGCGGTTGAGGGGGAGATGGTGTGAATAGCGCCGTCGATTGCGCACACGGCATTCCGATGAACCTGCGCTGCGGCGCTTGCGAGGCAGAGAACATGACCACGATCGACCAGACCCTTGCCGAACGCGGCAACCGCTATGGCAGTTTTGATGAACACGCGCGCATCACACAAAATCTCAAGCGCGCGATGATGGACAGCCCGAACTGGGCGCGCATGACCGATGATCAACGTGAGGCGCTCGAAATGGTGCAGCACAAGATCGGGCGCATCCTGAACGGCGATCCGGACTATCACGACAGTTGGCACGACATCATCGGCTATACCAAGCTGGTGGCTGATCGGTTGGAGGGGGCGCAATGACCAAGCACTACTGCGCCAAGCTGGCGGCGGTGTTGGAGGCGGTATGAACGCATGGCCCCGCATGATGAAGCGCCAGACCGCCGCAGCCTATTGCGACTTGTCCGTAGCAGCATTCGAGCGCGAGATCGTCGCGGGCCGACTTCCTGCCAGCGTCCAGTTGGGCGGGCGCGAACACTGGTGCCGTAATGCACTCGACAAGGCGCTGGACAACCTCACTGGCGGCGGGGACACCCCGGACTACCGCAAGGAACTGCTGGAACGCTATGGCCCGCAAGCTGCCTAAACTGGACCATGTGAAATACGTGCATCGGCGCGGGCGCGTCTATGCCTATTTCAACACCGGGCAGAAGCGCGACGGCAAGCCGATCTATGCCCGCCTGCCTGATCCGGCCAGCCCCGGCTTTTTTGACAGCTACGCCGCTTTTGTCGCGGGCCGCAGCAAGCGCGCCGCCAAGGAATACACGGTGGCCGACCTTGCCCACCAATACCTGAAAAGCGCGAAATTCGACAAGCTGGCCGACAACACCAAGGCCCTTTACCGCAACCAGGCTGCCAAGATCGTAGAGGTGTGGGGCAAATACCCGGTCAACCGTCTAGAAGCGTTTGACGTTCGCCTTGTGCTGGAAAGCGGCCAGTGGGGCGCGGGAACGTGCAACATGGTGCGCGCGGTGCTTGGCGTCATCTATCGCTGGGGGCGGCAGAACCACAAGGCCACCATTGATCCGGTCAAGGACATTGAACGCGCCAAGACCGGCGAACATGAACCTTGGCCCGACGACATTGTGGAAGCGGCCCTGGCCAGCGACGACCAGCTAGTGCGGCTTGCCGTGCATCTGCTGTATTTCACCGGGCAGCGCATCGGGGACGTAATGGCAATCCGCTGGGGCGACCTGCGGGACGGCCATGTGTTCGTCAAGCAGACCAAGACCGGCAAGATCGTCGAGCCGCCGCTTATGGCCGAATTGCGCGCCGAACTGGACCGCACTCCGCGCAAGGGGCTGCGGATCATGGAAGGCCTGACCGAAAACAATGTGCGCCGCCGCCTACAGGCATTCACGCTGGCGCATGGGGTCAAGACCGTTCCGCATGGCCTGCGCAAGAACGCTGTCAACGCGCTGCTAGAGGCCGGATGCACCATTGCCGAGGTGTCGGCCATCACCGGGCAGACGCACCAGATCGTCGAGCATTACGCGGCCAAGGTGAACCGGCGCAAGCTGGGCAAGGCGGCGATTGTGAAGTTTGAGCAAGCGCGCAAAACGTCCGCTTGACAGCATGGACGAGCGTCCATACTATTACATGGATGGAATGGACTGATTTTCTTACCGCTGGCGAACGGCGCACACTGGATGCCATGAAGGCCCGCCACGCTGCTGACAGGATCGTGATGCAGCGCATTTATGACCGCGCCTACAAGCGGATGGCGCGCAGGACAAAGAAGGAACGGGAAAACAGCCGGGAAAACCACCCCGCAAACCCGCAGAAATCGGAGGCTCTATGATTAAAGATTGTAATCGCAGAGCTTTTGCAACGATTTGAAAAGGTTGGCTAAAATGGGAAATGCGCAGAATGAGGCCGGGAAAACCGACTCTATTGCCGTCAATGGGTTGGTGGGCGATGGGAAAAACTTCACCCCCGGCCCGTGGGAAGTTCGCGGCCAATTCATCGGCCCGCGCCTCTCACTAGACGGAGGCATTCAACTCAAGGTCGCGCGTGTCGCCGGTCTGGACGCCGAGGCTGATGCCAACGCCCGCCTGATCGCAGAGGCTCCCGCCCTACTCGCCCACCTCGAATGGGCCGCGAAGTTCCTGCAACCGCTGATCGGCGGCAGTGCGCAGTATGACGCGATCCGGGCAACCATCGCCAGCGCGCGGGGTGATACCAACGCCCGCGCAGCCCTAGGAGAACCCCAATGACCGAGATCGAAGCAAAGGCGCTGGCGCTGGTGAACCGGCTGCGGGAAGTGGGCCGTGACGGTATGTGGAAATCAGGACGTGACCCTGCGACCGCGCATCCCATGTGCATCGAAGCCGCCGACCTAATCGAAACCCAAGCCCGCGAGATCGAGCGGCTTCGGGGCGAACTGTCCGGTATTTCCGGAAAGTTGAAAAAGGGAAAGACGGGAGAATTGACCAATGGTTGAACTTAACACGGTCGAGGACGTGGGCAACCACACATACAAGATTTATGGCAAGCATCATCTGCCACACAAAGGTGAGCGCAAATTGGTTGCGACCGTGAAGATGAACTTTCGGGAGAATAGTCTGTCCGATTGCATGAACCTGCCAGTGCTATTCATGAACGCGCAGGTCTACCGCGACGAGAATTTGCGGCTGCGACATGAGGTGGACAAGCAGGCTAAAGAAATTGAGACGCTGCGGGGTATCCTGCAAGACGCGACGGCCATCATCGGCAGTGTGATACCCAAGGATAAGAGCATCAAGGTTGGTGGATCGTGGTTGTCCGTTCGAGACATACAGGAAACCGCCCGCGCAGCCCTAGGAGAACCCCATGACTGATGCCCCGGAACTGAACGAGGACACCCTGATATTCATGCTTGCGAGGCACGGGCAAATCCGAGGGCTTCCTGTCAGCGACAAAACCAAATCAGCAGTAGCAGACTTTCTCCGCAGTTACGGCGACCAGCGCTATCAGGCTGCGATTGACGATGTGGTGAAGTGGTTGAACGCCAAGCAGGAAGGCCGGACCAGCGACAACTACCCCGCATTCTACGCCAACGAAATCACCCGCCGCTTTGGAAAGGACGCATGATGGAATTCGCCACCAACGAAGACCTTGGCCGCTACCTGTCCGACATGATCGACCAGATGGAAAGCCAGCGGAAGTTTACCGGCGATCTTGAGGGGACATTCACGATCCCCCTGGACGATGGCTCGGAATATGAATGCACCGTGCGGAGGAAGGAAACCAGCGATGGACTATGATGATGTGATCGAACGGGCTGCGAAGGCGCTGTGCGAAGCAAGCGGCGGCTTCTGGCGAACTGGGGAAGGCTTCCGTGAGCCGTTTGCGTCGGACCAAAGAGCACTGAACAACCATTGGCGGCACAAGGTCCGCGCCGCCGCACCGATCCTCATGGAATATGGCGCGCGGTTGATGCGGGAGGCTGTGTTGCCAGATGTACAGACGGAACGCACTATAGAAAATCACGGCGCACATTGCCGCTGCACCACATGCGAACTTAACATTACTGAGGATTCTATTCGCGACCTCGACCCCGCAACCATTGTCAGGGAGGCGGTGAAGTGACCACCATCAAACCGACGCAGCGGGATAGGGAGGCTGCGGCGTCAGGCTATTTTGCTTGGTGCAGCGGAAACCCTGTCATTCCAAGCAAGATGCAGTCTGGCAGGGCTGACGATCACAGCATGGTCCAGGCCTTCGCCCGCCACGCAGCCGCCGAGCGCGCTTTGGAACGGGCGGCGATTGTGGAGTGGTTGCGGGGACTTGGCAACGAAGCCACACCCGAAAGCGCATGGGTTTTGAAGGGTGCGGCTAACGCCATCGAAGCTGGCGAACACCTGTCCGACAACGCCGAAGCCATCGCGCGGGGTGAGTGAAGTTTAGCCACTGCCCGTTCCTACCGGGCGTTATCCGCTGGTCAGGGCCGCCAGTGTGGCGAAAGGCCAAATATCGGGGGAACGCTGCATGGGCAGGTCGCTGGATTCCAAATCCAGTTGTCGGGTCCGGTTCGAATCCGGTGCCTCCGCCATTACTCTTTGATGGCAACCCCCGCCTCAATCAGAGACCGCGCCCATCCTTCACACGCGAAGGAACGCACTTCATGCCTGCGTAAGAGATCGGCTTCGGCTGCGGTGAAATAAACACCCCCGGTATCGGCTCCAGGATTGACCTGGTGACTTGCGAACATACCATGAATCTTGTATAAAAAACAGGCTGAGAAGCTGCTCTAACAGCCGCTCAGCCCTAACCACCACGCGAAAGGACCGCGCCATGGCTGATCGGCCAATACTATCTCCAGATGATATGCGTCAATTGCTTGAGTACGATGCGAGCACCGGGGTGTTGCGCTGGAAAGAGCGGCAGAAGCACCATTTCAAAAATGGTCGAATGCCAGCAACATGGAATCTTCTGAATGTTGGCGGGCGGGCCGATAAATTGCACCGCAAGAAAAACGGCGCAAAATGGATGAACGTCAAAATCTTTGAAAAGCCGTATCGCGCGCACAGGGTGATATGGGCGATTGTACATGGTGAATGGCCAAATGGGCAAATTGACCACATTAACGGCGACTCATGCGATAACCGAATAGAAAATTTGCGTGTGGTCGATGATGCCGAGAATAAGCGCAATCTACCAATGGTTAGATCGAATAAATCAGGGGTCATGGGGGTAATCTATCACCCTGATAAAGGCAGAAAAAAACAGTGGATCGCCAGAATTGGGAATGGCGGCAAGGCGCACAACATCGGCCGTTTTTACACAAAGGAAGAAGCTGTGGCGGCGCGGCGCGCGGCTGAAATTGAGTTTGGGTATCATCCAAATCATGGCCGTTTGGCGAAAATTACTACTCAGGAGTAACCTCAACTGCCCCTTGCCGCTCAATCCAGCTAATTAGTTCGTCAAGCTGGATAGCCTGCTCCGTTGCTAGGAGTGCGGCGGAAAGCTCAAGACTGGGCGCTTCATCAGTTCGGCAGGAGGCACTGGGAACGCCGGACATTTCGACACCACTGGTTTCACCTCGATTGGCTTGTGCGCGCACCCTGTCAGCACGAGCGCGAGCATCGGCAATGCGGCGGTTAAAATCCTGCAAGACATCGGCATTGATCCTTTCTTGTTGTCTGGTCACGCGGGCTAGGCGTTCGTTTTCAAGCCGTCCGGCATCGGCCATGGCGCGACGATATGTCTGCCGCTCGCTTGCCAGCGTGGCGCGCGCTGCATCGCGTTCGGCCAGCGCCTTGCCTTTGCCGTGCCAGAGCCAGCCAGAGAGGCACAGGGACGCGATAAGCGCTGCTTGCCACGGATAGCGCCCAGCAAGGCTTAGAAGCGCTGAGAGGGCTTCCCTGAGCCAGCGCCAGAGGCCGAGTAGCTTAAGCGCCAGCATCACCATTCATCCCTTCGGCCAAATCCAATTGCGCGGGGTTCGCGCCAGATTTCTTCGCCAGTTGCGTCTAATAGGCCAGTGAACGTTGGCTCATGATCACACACAGTCGGCGTATGATCTTGTGGGCGTCCGAAATGGTCATTTTCGACATACAGCGATGCCTTGACCGGCACGCGGCGCTTGACGAAATAGCGGCTCACGCCCCCGCCTCGTCCGTCTCGTCTACCACCGGCTTGCCCACCTTCACCAGACGTGCGCCGGTCGCCAGCCCGAACACAAACAGGCCGATGCCCGCCGATGCCAGCACGCGCGCAGGCCCTTCCGGCAACAGGGCAAGCAGCGATTGCGTTACATCGGGATTTGCCGCCAGATACGCCGCCACAACACCAGCCAGCGCAGCAAGGCGAATGCTGGCAAACTTGTGCCACTGGCGCGCTTCATCGATCAGTTTCATCATGCCTCATTCTCCGACCGTTCGCCGTTCGCCTTGAGCCAGACCGGCTTACCGTTGACCGGTTGCCCCTTCGGCCAGCGCGTTGCGATGCAGCGGGCCTTGGCGATCCGCACAGTCGAAACCGCGTTGCCCTGATTGCCGCCCAGCACGTGATAGCAGTCGGTATCTTCCCCGACATAGAACCCGACATGGCCACCACCCTGCCGCGCGAACACCAGAATTGCCCCCGGTGCGATCAGGTGCGTTCGGATCCGCGAACCGTAGTCCGCCCATGCTTTCGCGCGCGGGTATTCGTTCGGATAGGGCAGGCCCGCCTCCTGCATCACGGCAGCAACGAACGTGCCGCACCAAGGCGTTTCGTCATCCTTGATCCACGACTTGAGCCGCTTGAGCCAGCCCATGATCGTTGTATTGTGCTGCGGGCCGACGATTTCGCGCGTCCCTACGTATTTGCGGGCGATGCCCAGCCAGTGTGGTTCGGTCATACATACCTCGCTGCAATGCGGATAATGGGGAGCAGTTCGCGCGCGGCATCCTCTGCGGATTTGCCCTCGCTAATCAGCTTTGCGTATCGCCGCAGGATGCCCGCTAGCGCGTCAGCGTGATCGCTGATTTCGGGCAGGTCAGGCACATGGTGCCGGTCAAGCGGGGTGCCAAAAGGGGTCATGCCAACATCTCCGGTGTGACGTTGTTGGAGCCAACCCAGCCAAATTCGCGGCTGTAGTGCATCGCGGTGATTTCCCGCTCAGACCACCAACCACCGCGCGCTGCGTAGGCATCCCGGCTTGCCAGTGTTGGGTGCTGCGTTACCCGCGCGCCCGTGTGATCACGTTCCTCCCGGTGGTGCCGGTGGCCCGTGTGAATATAGACCTTGGCGCACCGTCCCCACATTTCCCGGAATTGGGCCGCAAACAGCGCGGGAAGCTGCTCATTCTTGCGCAAGTGGCCGTGATGGAAGCCAAGCAGTGTGTTGCCGAACTCGACCGCGTAATACGGTAACTCGCTGGCATGAACCGTGATGCGCGGTTCGTTCTCATACAGAACGGCAAACAGCTTGCGCAGCCACAGGCTAGAGGCAAGGTCGTGGTTGCCTTCACAAATCAGCAGGGTGACATGAGCGTGTTTGGCCAGCGCCTCCGCGACCAACTGGCGGATAAGGCGAATAGCCACATCGACCACCTTGCCAAACCGCCCGTCAGCATCAAGCACATGGCCATGCTGCGGGGTAATCGCGGTCAGCCCATCCCAATGCAGGAAGTCGCCTTGAATATTGACGATGGCCCGCCCACTTGCCGGTGCGCCAGACGCCAACGCAGCCATTGCCTTGACGCCTACCGTTTCGGCAATCTGCAAGTCCCAATCCACGCCGCCTTCCTTATGCCAAGCCAGCATACCGACATGGTAATCGGTGAACGTGTAAAGGGTCAGCAGGTTGTCATGGTGGCCCTGCGGCGCTGGGATTGGCGCAACCGGAGTGATCCGCAATGCCATCGCATCAACGGCATTTTCCAGAGCTTCAATCAGGTTGACATGATCCGGGCTTTGCCGCTCCCATGTCCGCTCAACTGTGCCGTCCCCTGCGCGCTGGACCGTCACCTTGCCCATAACGTAACCGGGCGCGGTGCCGTTCTCGAAATGCCCCGGCGCGTAGCCCCTGCGGGCGGCAAACGCCTTAAGTCGCCGCAGTGACTTGCCCACAACATCGGACGACAGCCCCAGCGCCACGTTAGCAG
>Ga0208492_1001893_pt1 | contig 11493 bp, 9 predicted proteins | sample Subbioar_CSW14AB_FD_184820 | JGI IMG/M metagenome (GOLD analysis project Ga0208492, IMG submission 184820) | Serpentinite rock and fluid subsurface biosphere microbial communities from McLaughlin Reserve, California, USA - CR12Mar_CSW14AB (SPAdes) | ecosystem: Environmental > Terrestrial > Deep... | reverse complement strand
CTCGCGGAACACGCGCATCGGACGGTCGGCGGCGGCGAGCATTCCAAGGACCCGGGCGACCAGATCCGCCTTGTCATCGGGCACGACGATGGCCAAAGGCCCCATTGGTCCGGACGCATGAAAGGAACGAAAGCGAACGCCCAGCGCCAGGAGATCGCTAGGCCCCATCTCCGTATCGCCGCGGGCACCATCGAACAGCTTGCGATAGGTCATCGCCCCACCAGCCGCCATGGCATCGAGCAAATTCTCGATATCACAGCGCGTCACGCTTCCTTCTGCGACGGCCACCACCAACCGGGCCTGCGAATCGATTGTCCAGTTGAGTGACATTCGGCCGAAAGAAGTCCTGTGCGAGCAACCTGTGCTATTTGCCAGCCTTCCCGAGGAAATACCAGCGCCGCAGCGTTATCGGCAGGCGCGGCGCGACATCGGGGCCCATTTGGAACGACTCTAGGGAGACCCGCGATGCTGACCTTCTACTTCTCACCCGGATCCAGCTCGATGGCGCCGCATATTGCCCTGCTGGAAGTCGGCGCGACCTTCGAGGCGAAGCCCCTGTCGCTGGGCAAGAAGGAAACCCGGACGCCGGGCTACCTGGCTCTCAATCCCGCCGGCAAGGTCCCCCTGCTGCTGGTCGACGGCCGCCCGATCACGGAAGTGGCGGGGATTCTCTTCTACCTCGCCCGGACCTTTCCAGAGGCGGGCCTTCTGCCGAAGGGGGATATGGAGGCGGAAGCCCAGATAGTCTCCTGGATGTCTTTTGTCGCGTCGACGATCCATCCGGCGCGGCGCCAGGGGCTGGAGCATGCACGCGAAGTCTATGCCGTTGCCGATGGCCGGTTGGGCAGGAACGACTGGGCCGTCGGGACCAGCTGTTCGATCGCGGACATCCATCTGTTCCGGCTCTACTGGCGCTTCCGCAATTCGCTGTCGCCCGAGCCGGGCCAGTTCCCCAACCTCGAAGCACATTACGCGCGCATGATGGCGCGGCCGGCCGTGCAACGAACGATCGAGATCGAGACGAAGATCGGCTACGACCTGCCGGCCTGACCGCCGGTTAGCCGCGGTTCAGGATCCGCCACACCTTCTCGGGCGTCACCGGCATGTCGACGTGCGTAACTCCGTATTCGGCCAGCGCATCGACCACGGCGTTCATCACCGAAGGTAACGCGCCGGCGCATCCGGCTTCGCCGCAGCCCTTGATGCCGAGGCGGTTGGTCCTGCAGGGAACGGAATGGTTCTCGATCGAGAAGTCCGGCCCGTCGGACGCGCGCGGCATGGCATAGTCCATATAGGAGCCGGCCACGGGCTGGCCCTGCGCATCGTAGACCGTGCGTTCCATCAATGCCTGGCCGATGCCCTGGATGACCCCGCCGTGTGCCTGTCCCGCCACCAGCATCGGATTGATGACGGTGCCGAAGTCGTTGACCATGAAATAGCGCGCGACCTCGACCACGCCGGTATCCCGGTCGATCTCGACTTCGGCAACATGGCATCCATTGGGAAACGAAAACGGCGGATTGTCCGAGATGTGGCTGACGTCGAGAGACTGCGGCAGATCTGCCGGCAACTTGAGTCCCTCGCGCAGCCTGTCGGCCAACTCAACGATGCTGATGCCACGGTCCGTGCCGGCGATGATGAAGCGACCGTGCGCAAACTCGATATCCACGGCGGCCGCCTCGAGCACGTGGGCCGCGATCTGCTTGCCCTTCTCGATCAGAATGTCGCCGGCCTCGAGGAAAGCCTGGCTGGCGACCAGCGCTGACTTAGACCCGCCCGTGCCGCCGCCCACCTTGAGCTGGTCCGAATCTCCCTGGAGAAGACGGAAGCGCTCGAAGGGAATGCCGAGCTGGCTGCCCAGGACCTGCGCGAAGGGCGTCGCATGCCCCTGGCCGTAATCGAGCGTACCGCTCAGCATGGTGATGGTGCCGTCCGCTTCGAAGCGGATGCCACCATACTCTTTGGCCGGCGGGCCGGTGACTTCGAGATAGGAGCCGATGCCGCGGCCGCGCAGCTTGTTGCGCGCGGCACTCTCCTGCTTGCGCTTGTCGAACCCTTTCCAGTCGGCGGCAACCAAGGCCTTGTCGAGAATCGTGGTGAACTCGCCCGAATCGTAGTTCATGCCGGAGGGGGCCTTGTAGGGCATCTGCTCCGGCACGATGTGGTTCAGCCGCCGCAGCTCGACCCGATCGATGCCCATTTCGCGCGCCGCCGTGTCGATCAGACGCTCCATGTAGTAGTTGCCCTCGGGCCGCCCGGCGCCGCGATAGGCGCCGACCGGCGTGGTGTTTGTGAACACCACCTTGGAGTTCACCTCCATCGCCGGCGTCCGGTAGACGTCGATGACGTTCTTCACGGCGTTGGTAGTGGCCGGCATCGGCGGGTAGATGTAGGCGCCGGCGTTGCCGGTGCCGCTAAGACGAACGGCGAGGAACCTGCCGTCCTTGTCGAGCGCCAGCTCGGCGATGCGCTGGTGATCGCGGCCAGCATGGTCGCTCAGGAAGCTCTCGGAGCGTTCGTCGGTCCACTTGACCGGACGGCCCAACAGCTTGCCGCCCAGCAACAGCGGCGCGTACTCGGGATAGACCTGCGACTTCATGCCGAACGAGCCGCCGACATTGCCGGTCAGGACCCGCACCTTGTCCGGCGGCACGTTGAGAACGTCGCGAGCAATGCCTCCGCGCAGGCCCATCACGCCCTGGCAACCGACATGCAGGGTCCAGCGCCCGGTCGCAGCATCGAAGGACCCGATCGCTGACCGCGGTTCCATGGCATTGACCACGATGCGATTGGACGAAATCTCCAACCGCGTCACGTGCGCCGCCTCGGCAAAAGCCTTCTTAACAGCCTCGGCGTCGCCGTAGTGAAAGTCGAGCGCCAGATTGCCGGGCGCTTCGTCATGGATTTGCGGCGCGCCGGGCTTCAGCGCGTCGGCGGGACTCGTGACGGCCGGCAGCTCCTCGATGTCGAGTACGACGGCCTCGGCCGCATCCTTGGCCTGCACGGCGGTTTCGGCCACGACGCAGGCCACGGCCTCGCCCACGAACCTTACGCGCCCCTTTGCCAGCGACGGCCGCGGCGGCGTCTTCATCGGCTGGCCGTTGCGATCGGGAATGTTCATCGGGCACCTGAGCGGCCCAAATCCCGCCGCCTCGAGATCGGTACTGGTGTAGATGGCCAAGACGCCCGGCATCGCCTTCGCTTCGGAAATATCGATGCCCCTCAGGATGCCGTGCGCATGCCGGCTGCGAACCATCACGGCATAGGCCTGGCCGGGAAGGTTAATGTCGTCGGTGTAGCGCCCCTGACCGCGCAGCAACTTCGGGTCCTCGGAACGCGGCACGGGCTGGCCGACGCCGAACTTCATCAAGGAAAGACCGGTGTCGTCGAACGAGTCCATACGCTTAATCCTTGCATTTCAAAACGACCTCGCCCCAAGGACGGATCCCTGGGGCGAGGCAATACGGCTCGAAACTTCCCTACTTCAGCGGCGAATAGTTCGTCGGCATCAGAAGCGTCGAGTGCATCTCGGCCAGTAGTGCCGGTCCCTTGGCGAGGTAGGCCTGCCACGCCGGATCCTTCATCGCCGCGGCACGCGCCTCGAAGCGCTCCTGCAGGTTCTTGTAGCGCCAGAGATGGATCCACTCGTTGGGCTGCGGGAACTCGCCCGTCCACGCGCCCCAGATCGGCGAGTACTTTTCGCGCGCGGCCTGGACTTCCTTGAAGTTCTTGCCGTAGGTCGTCGCGCCGCCCATCTGCGTGCGGTAGACGCGGAGCTCATAGACATTACCGGTGGTGCCGTCGGACGGCCTGATGTCAACCACGGCATTCATCAGCCGCAGATCCTGCCGCTCGATCAGAGGACGAATCACCGGCACGTAGCCTTCGGTCCAGGGCTTATGCTTGGCCAGCTCGCCGCGCAGCCGCGTGCGCTCCTCGTAGCTGTCGTACTTCCACAGATGCCAGATCTGGTTCAGGGCACCGAACTCGGATGTCCAGTAGCCGTGATTGACACCGAAATTCTGGCCGCGGGCAGGCCGGCCGATCGTCTCGGCGGCCTTCAGATACTCCGGCATCTTGCCGGGCCTCAGGGTGTAGCAGCGAAGTTCGTAGACCATGTCGTTTCCTCTCGGGACGGAATGCTATGGATGAGGGTGGCGGGGCGGATGAGCCCGGACCGCTTCCTCGTTGATGTCGGCGCCCCAGCCCGGCCGGGTAGGCACGATCAATTCACCATTCTGGATGACCGGAGGATGCGTGACCAGATCGTCCTTCCATGGCACGTCGTCGATATCAATTTCCATGATACGGAAATTGGGCATGCTGGCGCACAGGTGGGCGCTCATGAGGGTCGACATGTGACCGTAGAAATTGTGCGGCGCGCAGTTGATCTCGTAGGCCTCGGCCATGGTCGAAATCTTAAAGGACTCGGCCAGGCCGTTCCACGGCACGTCGATGATCGACACGTCGATCGAGCGATTCTCGAAGAACGGCCGGAACTGTCGGCGGCCGAACAGCGATTCGCAGGAAGCGATCGGCATGGCGGCGCGGTCGCGGATCAGCCGCAGGCCTTCGGGATCGTAGGAATCGATCTCCAGCCAGAACAGATTGTAGGGCTCGCAGGTGCGCGCCACCTTGATGTAGCCCTCGGTCTTGAAGTTGAAGTTGGTGTCGAGAAGGATACCCATCTCCGGGCCGGCGCCCTGGCGGAAGGCAGCCAGCCCGTCCGATATCGCCGCCAGCGTTGCGCCATCGGCATTGAGTTCGGGTCCGCCGACAGTACGGCCAAAACCCGGCTGGTACATGTTGGGCGGATCGAGATCGAAGCGGAAGATGTTGGTCTTCAGAGCCTTGAAGCCACGCTCCTTCACATGCCTGCCAAGCTTCACCAGATCGTCGAGCGAACGTACCGGATCGACCTTCATCACATCGGCATTGCGAAAGCGATAGCTGCCGCAATGCGACCAGTAGAGGGGCAGCCGGTCGCGCACCGGCCCGCCGAACAAGGCGTAGACCGGAACGCCGAGGGCCTTCGCCTTGACGTCGAGCAGGGCATTCTCGATCGCGGCCATGGCCTGCTGGTTCATGCCGCCCGGCGCCTGGCGCGTGATGGCATAAATCCTCGTCATGATGCGCTCGATCGGCCGCGGGTCGAGGCCGATCAGGCCTTCGGCCATGCGACGGATCACGGCGGTAAGGCCGGCGCTGCCGTAGCCTTCGTTGTATTCCGACCAGCCGATCAGGCCATCGTCGGTGGTGATTTTGAGGAAGGAGAAGTCGCGCCATCCGGCGTCGCAGTGCAAATCCTCGATTTTGGCGATTTTCATGGTTGTTCCTCCCACGCTTTTCCCAGCATAGACTAGCAAGAAGCCACCGCGGGATGAATCTATGCCTCTCCATGGCAAGGGAATGCTGATCACCTTCACCGAGGTGAAGGCTCGCGACGAACGCGATTTCAATGAGTGGTACAATCGCGAGCATATCGACGAGCGGATCAACCTGCCGGGCTTTCATCGCGCCCGCCGCTATGTCGCCGTCCGTGGCGCGCCCAAATACCTCGCCACCTATGAGTGCGACAGCGTCGGCGACCTCGCGACACCAGGCTACCTGCAGCTGCTCGCCAACCAGACGCCCTGGAGCCAGGCGGTGATAGCGAGATTCACCCATTTCCACCGGTTGACGATGCGGATCCAGGCCGACCTGACGCATGGCGTCGGCGGCGCGATTGCCTGTGTTCGATTCACCCCGGACCCACGCGAACGCAAGCCGCTGGTTGCCTGGCTGCAGGAGATCGTCCTGCCGCGGGCGATTGCCCGGCCAGGCATGCTGGGCGCCTTCGCCGCCGAGAACGACGTCGAGACCACCAATGCCCCCCTGCAGGAAAAGAGCATGGATCATCCTCGGGCAGAGGAAGCCGAGTGGGTCGTCATCCTCGAGGGCGCCGATGCCGCCTCGGTCGGCGCCGCCGCGCGGACACTGTTCAAAGTCGGCGTCCTGAAGCCATTCGGAGTCAGCGTGGCACCGACCATCGGTACTTATCGCCTGATGTTCGGAAATCAGAGATGAGAGAGGCGATGATTCGCAGTCCTTACCGGCCACGAGGCCTCGTTGTGGCGTTGTGGCTGTCCCTGCTGTTTGCCACACCGGTTGTCGCGCAAACCGGGGACCTCTCGAAAATCAAGAACATCGTGGTGATCTACGCGGAGAACCGCAGCTTCGATCATCTCTACGGCCTGTTTCCCGGCGCCAACGGGATCGCCAATGCCACGCCCGACCAGCGGACCCAGCGGGACCACGATGGCACCGTGCTGCCGGACCTTCAGGTCTTTGGCGGTGACGGCAAACCCGACCCCAAGATTCCGCGCCTGCCGAACGGGCCGTTCCGAATCGACCAGCCGCCCGTCGACAAGCATGCCGACCAGGTCCTGATCAGCCCGATCCACGCCTACTATCACAACATCGAGCAGATCAACGGCGGGCGGAACGACATGTTCGTCGCCATGTCGAATGTCGGCGGTTGGGTGATGGGCTATTTCGATGGCAGCGGCATGAGGCTGTGGCAATGGGCGAAGAACTACACGCTCGCCGACAATTTCTTCATGGGCGCGTTCGGCGGCTCCTACCTGAATCACCAGTGGCTGATCTGCGCCTGCACGCCCGAATTCAGGGATGCGCCGCAAAGCATGCGCGCCGCGCTCGGACCCGACGGCAAACTGCTCAAGGCTGACGGCTCGCCGTCGGCGCGCGAGGGCGCGGTGCATATGCGGACCGGCGGCGCCCAGGTGACGCCGGACGGCTATTCGGTCAACACCACGCAGCCCCCCTACCAGCCGAGCGGCGTGCCGCCGGCGCCGGACGGCTCACTCGACCTCGCCGATCCCAAGGGCGCTCCACGGATGGCCCAGCCGCTGCCGCCGCAGACGGCCAGGACGGTGGGCGACACGCTTTCGGCCAAGAATGTGAGTTGGGCGTGGTATGCGGGTGGCTGGAACGCCGCCCAGGCGGATGGCCGGCGACCCGCCGCCGACAAGCGCACCGTCATCTATACGCGTGCCGACGGCGCGATGAACTTCCAGCCCCATCACCAGCCGTTCAACTACTACCTGCGCTTCGCGCCAGGCACGGCCGACCGGGCAAGGCATCTCAAGGATGGGGAGGACCTGCTGGCCGACATCGACTCCGGCCGCCTGCCGCAGGTGGCCTTCTACAAGCCGGTCGGCCGGCTCAATCAGCATCCGGCCTATACCGACATCATGAGCGGCGACGCCCATATTGCCGACTTGCTGGACCGCCTCACCAAAAGCCCGCAATGGCCGGGCATGATGGTGATCGTGACCTACGACGAGAATGGCGGCTTCTGGGACCACGTCCCGCCACCCTCCGGTCCCGGCTGGGGCGACCGCTGGGGCCCGGCGACGCGCATCCCGGCCCTCATCGTGTCGCCATTCGCCAAGCGCGGCTTCATCGACAAGACCTCCTACGACACGACCTCGATCCTGAAGCTGATCACGCGCCGCTTCGATCTCGAGAAGCTGCCCGGCGTGCGCGAAAGGACGGGCGACCTGACCGGCGCGCTCGACCTGAGATGACACAACTTTGACCTGTCGTTGATCGGACCATGGCGTAGGGTGGCGTCGTGTCCACTCAACAGAAGATCTTCTGGCTGCGGCTCGCCACCCTGCTCGGCCTTTGCCTGCCCGCGGCCGAACTCGCCTGGCGCTGGTATGCCGACGAACTGGGCCCCCGCCCGGTCACCGTCGCGACGCATGCCACCGGCGACTGGGCGGTCGTTTTCCTGCTGCTGTCGCTCGCCATGACACCGTTTCGGGCGACGCTCGACTGGGTGCCGCTGGTGCATATCCGGCGCCGCATCGGCGTCGCGGCCGCCTGCTATGCCGGCGCTCATCTCCTGATCTACGCGCTCGACCAGAAATGGAACCTCATCGTCGTCGCTACGGAGATCGCCAAGCGCTTCTACCTCACCATCGGTTTCGTGGCGCTGCTCGCGCTGGCGGCGCTCGCCGTCACCTCGACCAACGGCTGGCAGAAGCGGCTCAAGCGCAACTGGAAGCGGTTGCACTGGCTGATCTATCCCGCGGCGCTGCTGGCGATCGTGCACTTCTTCATTCAGTCAAAGGTCAAGATCGGCGAGGCGGCCTTCGCCGCCGGCCTGTTCGCCTGGCTGATGCTGTGGCGCGCCCTGCCGCCTCGCCTGCGCACCAGCTACCTGGGCCTCGTGCTGGTGGCGGCCGGCGCCACCTTGGCGACCGTCGTTTTCGAAGCGGCATGGTACGGACTCGTGAACAAGATCGATCCCTTGCGCGTCCTGGCCGCCAACATCGATCCCGACCTCGCCCCGAGGCCGTCCCTGAAGGTCCTGCTGGCCTCTCTCGCCATGATCGCCGCCGTAGCGGCCCGGCGCGGCCTCGCTGCCCTCAATAGCCTCTGGACGAAGCGCTATATACAACGGACTATACCGACTTCCTGAACGGAAGAAGGCATGACCCCGGAAGAGTGGACGGCAGTACGACTGAGCCTGCTCGTCGCGACCACGGCGACAGCCGCCAGCCTGCCGCTGGGCATCGCTGTCGCCTGGCTCCTGGCGCGCGGCAGGTTCTGGGGAAAGAGCCTGCTCGACACGCTGGTTCACCTGCCGCTGATCATGCCCCCTGTAGTGACCGGCTATCTGTTGCTGCTCACTTTGGGACGGCGCACGCCGATCGGCGCCTTTCTGGCCGATGAGTTGGGCATCGTCTTTTCCTTCCGCTGGACCGGCGCTGCACTCGCGTGCGCCGTCATGGGATTTCCGCTTCTGGTGAGAGCCGTACGGTTGTCGATCGAGGCCGTTGACGCGCGGCTCGAGGCGGCGGCCGGCACGCTCGGCGCCAATCCCGCCTGGGTATTTGTCACCGTCACCCTGCCGCTCAGCCTGCCTGGCGTGATCGCCGGCGCCATCCTGTGTTTTGCCAAGGCGATGGGCGAATTCGGCGCCACCATTACCTTCGTGTCGAACATCCCGGGCGAGACCCAGACCCTGCCGTCGCTGATCTACACCTTGACGCAGGTTCCCGGCGGCGACGCCGGCGCGCTTCGCCTCACGCTGATATCGATCGCGATATCGATGCTGGCATTGCTCGGGTCCGAACTTCTCGCGCGACGCGTCGGCAGCCGTCGGGCGGCAATCGCGTGACCCTGGAAGTCGACATCGACCAGGTCCGCGAGCATTTCAGGCTCACGGCATCCTTCTCCTCCGCGCCGGGGCTCACGGCGCTGTTCGGCCGCTCGGGATCCGGCAAGTCGACGCTGGTCGACATCATCGGTGGCCTCGTTCGCCCGACGCGAGGCCGCGTTGCCATCGATGGCCAGGTGCTCGTCGATACCGACCGCGGCGTGTTCGTGCCCAGTCACCGCCGGCGGGTCGGCTATGTCTTCCAGGACAGCCGGCTGTTTCCCCATCTCAGCGTCCGCAGAAACCTGCTCTACGGTCGCTGGTTCACGCGGCCTGAAGGCGGCGCGGCGGCGGACCTGGCATCCGTGGTCAAACTTCTGGATATCGGGCCCCTGCTCGATCGCCGACCCGAGACCCTTTCCGGCGGCGAGAAGCAACGCGTGGCCATAGGACGGGCGCTGCTTGCCCATCCGCGTCTCCTCCTGATGGACGAACCGCTGGCCTCGCTCGACGAGGCCCGCCGGGCGGAAATCCTGCCCTACATCGAGCGACTGCGCGATGATGCCGGCGTGCCCATCGTCTACGTCAGCCATTCGGCCGCGGAGGTGGCGCGGCTCGCCACCACCGTAGTCATCCTGACCGAGGGCAAGGTGGCGGCGGTGGGGCCCGTGATCGACATCCTGCCGCTGGCCGATGCTGGCGATGCCGGCGGCGTCCTCGACGCCACGGTGGTGCGGCACGATGAGGTCTTCCAGCTCTCGGTCCTGGAGTCGGTCGCGGGCGAGCTCCAGGTGCCGCGGCTGACCGCGCCGGTCGGCACGCCGGTGCGCGCCTATATCCGCGCCCGCGACGTGATGATCTCGCTGCAAGCCCCGCAGGACATCAGCGCACTCAACGTCCTGGCCGGCCGGGTGAATGCGGTTACCCCCAGTTCGAACGGAGCCCAGGCCGACGTGCGATTGGACTGCAACGGCGCATCGCTGATGGCCCGCCTTACCGCCAAGTCGGTAAGCCGACTGGCCCTGACGCCCGGGAAGCCAGTTTTCGCCGTCATAAAAAGTGTCTCGTTCGAGCGCAGTTAGGAGGGGCGAGGTACCGTCTTCGATTGCGGGGACGATTTCCCCGCGCCGCCAAAGAGGCTAGGTAAACGAACCGCCCCGACGAGGCCGCCCATGTCGCTCCTGATACTGCCCTTCACGCCCCGTTTCATCGCCCTCACGCTCACCGCTTTGGCCACTGTTGGATTCGGCATCGGCTGGGCAGCGGATAGTGAGACCTACCTGCTGGGGGTCTGCTTCGCTGTGGCTGCAGCCCTGACAGTCATCGGCATTCACGACCTCTTTCAGACGCGACATGCTGTGCTGCGCAACTATCCGATCTCCGCCCATCTCCGCTTCATTTTCGAAGCAATCCGGCCGGAGATGCGCCAGTACTTCTTCGAAGACGACAAGGACGGCATGCCGTTCAGCCGAGACCGGCGCGCCGTGGTCTACCAGCGCGCAAAAAAGGTGCTGGACGTGCGCCCCTTCGGCACCAGCCACGATGTCTACGGCGATGGCTACGAGTGGATGTCCCATTCAATCGCCCCCAAGCCAGTGGCGGACGACCATTTCCGGATCACCATTGGCGGTCCCGATTGCACCAGGCCCTACTCGGCTTCGGTGTTCAACATCTCGGCCATGAGCTTCGGCGCGCTCAGCGCCAATGCGATCAGAGCACTGAACGGCGGCGCCCGTCTCGGCGGATTCGCCCACGACACCGGCGAGGGTGGCTACAGCCCCTATCACCGCGAAGGTGGCGGCGACATCATCTGGGAGATCGGCTCGGGTTACTTTGGCGCCCGCAATCCCGACGGCACCTTCTCTCCCGAGAAGTTCGCCGCCGGCGCTGCCAACGAACAGGTCAAGATGGTCGAGCTGAAGCTCAGCCAGGGCGCCAAGCCGGGACACGGCGGCGTCCTGCCGGCGCCCAAGGTGAGCCCGGAGATCTCCCTGACCCGCGGTGTGCCGCAGGGTGAGGATTGCATTTCACCGTCCCGTCACAGCGCCTTTTCGACTCCTATCGAGATGATGCGATTCATTGCCGAGATGCGACGGCTCTCGGGAGGCAAGCCGGCCGGCTTCAAGCTCTGCATCGGTCACGAGTGGGAATTCCTCGCCATCTGCAAGGCGATGCTGGAGACCGGCATCTATCCCGATTTCATTGTCGTCGACGGCAAGGAAGGCGGCACAGGCGCCGCGCCCATGGAGTTTGTCGATCATGTCGGCAAGCCGATGCGCCAGGGTCTCTACTTCGTGCACAATGCCCTGATCGGAATCGGCGCC
>Ga0208492_1001892_pt1 | contig 11494 bp, 10 predicted proteins | sample Subbioar_CSW14AB_FD_184820 | JGI IMG/M metagenome (GOLD analysis project Ga0208492, IMG submission 184820) | Serpentinite rock and fluid subsurface biosphere microbial communities from McLaughlin Reserve, California, USA - CR12Mar_CSW14AB (SPAdes) | ecosystem: Environmental > Terrestrial > Deep... | reverse complement strand
TCGGCATCAGTCTCGAGCTCCTGCCCACGGAAGGTCTCAATCTGATCCTGGCCGGTTCGATGATCTCGATCGCCATCAATCCCCTGCTGGCCTATGCGGTCGGGCCGGTGCAGCGCTGGATACGCGGCCGTTCGCAACTCGCGCGCTACCTCGAACGCCCGGCCGACCCGCTCTCCATATTGCCCATCAACTTCACCTCCGAAGAACTCACCGGCCATGTGGTGCTGGTCGGCTACGGTCGGGTCGGGCGGCGTATCGGTCGCGCGCTGCAGGACCGCGGCATGCGCTACGTGGTGGTGGAAGTCAGTCGTGACACGGTCGAAGCCTTGCGCGCCGCCGGCCTGCCGGCGGTGGCCGGTGACGCCATCGAGCCGGAGGTGCTGATCCAGGCCCATATCGCCCGTGCCGCACTGCTGATCGTCGCCATGCCCGACGCCACGCGCAGCTGCCGCATGCTCGAGATCGCACGCATGCTGAACCCCGGCATCCGTTCCATCGCCCGCGTGCACAGCGATGAGGAAGCCGAACTCATGCAGCGCGAGCGGGTCGGCGGCGTCTTCTACGGCGAGCAGGAACTCGCCAATGCCATGATCACCGACGTCGACAATCAGCTCGGAATCGTCCTGCCCGAATGATGCCGCGCGGGCTCAGGCGCCGCGCGTCGGCGTGACGATGCCTGCGGCTATCAATGCCAGATTGGCGTCGACATAGTCCTGCGGGCAGGCGGTGGAGATGAATACGAAGCGTGCGCCGGCGTCGAGATATTCCTTGAGGCGCGCGCGGCAGCGATCCGGTGTGCCGGCCAGGGTGTATTTGTCGACCAGCTTGGTGAAGTCCTGGGAGTACTGCACCGAGAGTTTGCCGTTGGCCATCTTGAAGCCGGTCGCCTGGTCTTCATGGGCGGCGGTGAACAGGAAGATGCCGGGCGTGAAGTCGCTCAAGTCACGGCCGCACTCTTCACCGAAGGCTTTGATCTTGGCGATGCTCTCGGCCAGCTGTTCAGGCGTGTACATGTAAGGCAGCCACCCGTCGGCGAAGCGCGCGGCGCGGCGCATGGCGGCATCCTTGCGGCCCGACACCCAGATCGGCGGACGCGGCTTCTGGATGGGCAGGGGTTTCAGACTGAAGTTGTTCAGGGTCGTGTAGCGCCCATGGAAGGTGACGTCGGTCGCGCTCCAGGTGCGATGCAGGACTTCGAGCGCCTCGTCGGTGCGTGCGCCGCGCTGCTTGACCGGCACGCCGCAGGCCTCGAATTCATTCGGATATTCACCGCCCACCCCCACGCCCAGCATGAAGCGGCCATTGCTCGCGACATCGAGCGCGGCGCCGAGCTTGGCCAGCAACGCGGCCGGATAGAGCGGCACCAGGGTGATGGCGCTCATCAACTGGATGCGCGTCGTGGCGCCGGCGGCGACGCTCAAGGACACGAAGCCGTTGGCGGTGTCGCCATAGAAACTCACGTGTTCGCCGCAACCCAGCACGTCGAAGCCGAGTTCCTCGATGCGGCGCGCCGCGGCGGCGACTTCGTAGGGGGAATTGAGTGAGGTGCCAAAACGGATGGGTGCTTGAGTCATGGTGCCTGCCTGTCGTTGCGAGTACGGAGGGCCTGTCTCACAAAGCGCGCGGCGGCGTGGTCGGCAGGCTGTGGATGATCTGATCGAAGATGACGATGCCGCCGGCCGAGATGTGCTGCTCGGGATGCAGGCTGCAGAACTTGTCCATCGCCTCGAACAGTTTCGCGGGATGGGTATAGGCCAGCACGTCGAGATCGCGCGCGATGGCAAGCCCGGTCATGTAGCCCGACAGCCACATCTGCGGCGCATCGACGCGCTCGCCAGAGGCGCGGCGCTGCTGCCATTCGGCGCAGGGCCAGTCGGCGATGCTGGTGACATCGGCCTGCGCACCCGCGCTGGCGAGGCCGCCGGCGATGAGCAGCATCACACGGGCCTTGCTCCATCGGTGACCCGGCATGGCGGATGTTATTCGCCGCGCCGGTAGATGCGTTCGTATTCGAGCGTGCGGGCGAGATCCGTGCGGCGGTAACGGGTGACGATGGTGAGTTCGTTGCCGGCTTCATTGAGTCTGAACTTCTCGACCAGGCGGTCGCCGCCCTTGATATCGGTATCGACGATGAGGGTCTGGCCTTCGAAATAGCCGAAGGTACGGCCGATCTCGTCGTGCGCGAACTCGGTGCCCTTGGCCGAATAGGAATTGCCATCGGGGTTGATCGCGAACAGGCGCTTGAGCTTCTTGTCGTACAGCACCGCGCACATGCGCGACTGGTAGATCTTGAGGGTCTTGGCTTTCATCACTGTTTCGAGCTGGTCGGGCAAGGACCAATCGATGTCGATGGTGTCCTCGGCGCGCAGCTCGTTCGAGGCGCGTTCCTGCTCGTAATACTTGTTGCCGCCCTGGCCGCGGCCGGTGGACGCGCCGAAGCCCTGCTTCTTGTGCCGCTTGCGCAGCTTCATGAGCTGCTCCTTGGTGGTCTTGACCGCGTCCTGATAGGACTCCGACTGCGCTTCGTCCAACACCCAGTTGCCGTTCATCTGTTCGGTGTCGGCGGCCACCGCATGACCGGGCATGAGGCTGACGGCGAGCAGCAGGGCGACCAGCAGTGCATGGACGGCGGGGCGACGGATGGCGTGCGTATCGATGATGGGTGCTGACATGGTGATGGTCGCGCTCAAAAAAGGCCGCCGAAGTTTAGCACCGAAGCCGAGGTTGTCAGCGTCTCAGGCGTAGCCATCGGTATGGGCGATGAGCGCGGCGCGGATACCTGCTTCGCTCATCGAATGGCCGGCATCCGGCACCACCACCAGCTCCGCCTCGGGCCAGGCACGGTGCAGATCCCAGGCCGAACGCATCGGACAGACGACGTCGTAGCGGCCCTGCACGATGACGCCGGGAATATGCCGTATGCGCCTGGCATCGCGCAGCAGTTGATCGTCCCGCGCGAAGAAGCCGCGATGGACGAAGTAATGGGCTTCGATACGCGCGAAGGCCTCGGCGAAACGTCCGCCGCCGAATTTCTTCACCAGCGCCGGATCGGTGACGAGCTTGCTGGTGCTGGCCTCCCAGATGGACCAGGCGCGCGCCGCCCGCCGCCGCACCGTGGCGTCGCGACTGGTCAGGCGCTTGTAGTAGGCGGCGAGCAGATCGCCGCGCTCGCGTTTGGGGATGGCGTCGAGATAGGCCTCCCAGGCGTCGGGATAGAGCTGGCTGGCGCCTTCCTGATAGAACCACGCCACTTCCGAGGCGCGCAGCAGGAAGATGCCGCGCAACACCAGCGCGCGCACCCGCGGCGGAAAAGTCTCGGCATAGGCCAGCGCCAGCGTGCTGCCCCAACTGCCGCCGAACACCAGCCACTCGTCGATACCGAGATGGGCGCGCAGGCGTTCGATGTCGGCGACCAGATCCCAGGTGGTGTTCTCGCGCAGTTCGGCGTGGGGCCGGCTGCGCCCGCAGCCGCGCTGATCGAACAGCACGATGCGCCATTTGCGCGGATCGAAATAGCGCCGGTGCGTGGCGTCGCAGCCGCCGCCCGGTCCGCCGTGCAGGAACACCAGGGGTTGGCCCTTGGGGTTGCCGCATTCCTCGAAGTAGATGCTGTGCAGGCCGGAGACCTTGAGGCGGCCGTGACGATAGGGCTCGATTTCCGGGAACAGTTCGGTCGGCGGCGCGCGACGACGGCGCGCAGGGCGTGTGGACATGGCTGGTTACCTGCGGGTCCTTGGGTACTCGCCTCGCGAGCGCGTGGGGATGATGCGCCGGTGCTGTGTGGTGGTCCAGTTGCAGCACGTCGGCCCGTGGTCGTCGCGGCCTCCTGTCCTGGGATAGTATCCGCACGCCGCTGGCGTGCCCACGCTTCAGTCGGCGAGACCACCGATCGAATTCGAGGAGGGGAGATGATTTTTTCGCGTACCAAGCTCTGGCCCTGGCTGGGCTTGCTCGGCCTCGTCGCCGCGCATGCCGAAGAGGGCGCACCGAGCGTCGCGCCGGCCGACACCGAATGGCTGAGCTACAACCAGAACGTCAATGGTCAGCGCTTCGTCGAGCTGAACCAGATCACGCCCGCCAATGCCGGCCAGCTCGGTGAAGTGTGTCGGCTCAAGGTCGATGAGACCGGCGCCTTCCACACCGGCATCCTCGAAATCGGCGGCATCCTGTATTTCACCACCGCCAGCGATACCCTGGCGGTCGATGCCACCAACTGCAAACTGCGCTGGCGCCATCACTACGAGGCCGAGGATCCGAGCGGCACACCGCTCAAAGTCAATCGCGGTCTGGCCTATGCCAATGGCGTCCTGTATCGCGGCACCTTGGATTCGCGCCTGCTGGCCATCGACATGGCGAGCGGCAAGACCCTCTGGCAGTACCAGGTGGGCGAGCCGCAGCAGGGCGAGTTCTTCAGCTCCGCGCCGCAGATCTATCAAGGACTGGTGATCATCGGCGCGGCCGGCGGTGACTGGGGTACGCGGGGACGCGTGATGGCGTTCGATGCCAGGACCGGCCGCGAAGTCTGGCGCTTCTATACCATTCCGCGTGGCGACGAGCCGGGTGCCGACTCGTGGCACGATCAGCAGAGCGCGCAGACCGGCGGCGGTGGCACCTGGAGCACCTATGCGCTCGATCACGCCTCGGGCGAAGTGTTCGTGCCGGTCGGTAATCCGACGCCCGATCTGCTGCCGCACCTGCGTCCGGGTGACAACCTCTACACCGACAGCATGGTGGTGCTCGACGCCGCCACCGGCAGAATGAAGTGGTATCACCAGTTGCTGTCCAACGACGGCCAGGATCTCGATCTCGGCGCGAGCCCGATGCTGTACTACAACAGCCGTGGCGAGCGCATGGTCGCGCTCGGCAGCAAGGATGGTTATGTCTATGGCGTGAACCGCGAGAACCAGCAGCGCGTGTTCAAGACCCCCGTCACCACCATCAAGAACGCCGGCGTGCGCGCCAATTCGACCGGCGTCGAAATCTGCCCCGGTCCGCTCGGCGGCGTGGAATGGAACGGCCCGGCCTTCGATCGTCCGAACAAGGCCATCGTGGTCGGCAGCGTCGACTGGTGTGCGATTGAAACCGCCGAGGAAGGCTTCAAGTTCAAGCCGGGACAGTTCAACCTCGGCGGCACCTTCAAGTTCTCCGATGTCGCGCGCGGCTGGATAGTCTCGCTGGACGCGGACATCGGCGCGGTGCGCTGGAAGTTCGAGACGCCGGGACCGATGGTGTCGGGCATCGTGCCGACGGCCGGCGGCGTGACCTTCGCCGGCGACATGAAGGGTAATTTCTTCGCGCTGTCATCGAGCGACGGCAAGGAGCTCTATCGCGCCCAGGCCGGCGGTGCGATGGCCGGTGGCGTGATCAGTTACAACCGTAAGGGCCGTCAATACGTGGCGGCGGTGGCGGGCAATGTCTCGCGCCTGACCTTTGGCGTGACCGGCAGCCCGACCTTGCTGATCTATGCCCTCGGCGGCAATGGCCATGGCGGCGCGGCGCCGGTGGCGGCCGCGCCGGCGACGTCCTCCCTGGCGAGCGCCAGCGGCGCGGAGATCTACGGCAGGATCTGCGCGAACTGCCACGGCGGCAACGGTGAAGGTGTGAATGGTCCGGCCTTGAAGGGGCTCGCCACGCGCATGGATCTCGCCAGGACCGTGCAGTGGATCCAGAACCCCTCGGCCAAGATGCCCAAGCTCTATCCCGAGCCGCTCAACGAGCAGGCGGTGAAGAACGTGGCGGCCTATGTGCAGGGCTTGAAGTAAGGCCCGCGATGCCGGCCGGCGCGCGGCCGGCCGGCATCGAATGCATGCACCCGCCATGGCCCCGTCCTGTCGTGGGGGTCGCAACCTACCGAAAAGCAGGTGGGAGAAAGCGAAACCTCATCGCGTAAAAATTTCCTTGATGTAAATCAAGCGGGCATGCCCTGGTCGAGACGAGCATCCGTCTTCCACGCGACGGAGATCAACGATGAAACTCGGCATGCTGCATCTGTTCGAGAATCCGCAGGGCAAGTCGGAACACCAGATCATTCAGGAGCAGACGGATCTCATGCTGGCGGCCGAGGAACTCGGCTTCGATTCGGTGTGGCCGGCGGAACATCACTTTTCCGAGTACGGCTGGTGTGCCTCGCCGCAGCTCTCGCTGGCGGCCATCGCCACTCGCACGTCCCGCATCCGTCTCGGCACCGGCATCGTGGTGCTGCCTTTTCATAATCCCATCCGCCTGGCCGAGGACTTCGCGTTTCTCGATCTGCTTTCCAATGGCCGTGTCGACTTCGGCGTCGGGCGCGGCTATCAGCCGCTCGAATACAACGGCTTCAATCTCGATCAGACCCAGTCGCGGGACATGTTCGAAGAGGCATTGCGCCTCATCGTCGACTGCTGGACGCGCGAGACGGTCAACTTCAAGGGCAAGTACTGGCAGGTCAACGACGTCGAAGTGCGGCCCAAGCCCTATCAGCGGCCGCATCCACCCATCCACATGGCCTGCATTTCGCCGGACACCTTCGAGATGGCCGGCCGCAGCGGCCACCATCTGTTGATGGGCTTCGCCTTCGGCCTGACCTACAGCGGCGCCAGGAAGGGCATCGAAGCCTACCGCGCCGGGCGTCGTGCGGCTGGTCTCGACCCCGACGGCGGACGCAGAACCTGCCTCATGATGGTCTATCCCGGTCGCACCATGGAGCAGGCGCGCGCCGACTTCCGCGACCCCGTCACCTGGTACTACCAGACCATCGCCCGTTACATCGCGCCCGAACAGGGCTATGTGAAGTCCTATGAGTACTTTGCCAAGTCCCGCGAGTTCGCCCGCAGTCTGAAATTCGACGACATCGTCAATACGCCGGCCATGGTCTGCGGCGACGTCGAACACTGCGTGGAGAAGCTGACCCAGGTCGCGCGCGAATTCGGCTTTGACGAACTCTTGTGCTGGACGCGCATCGGCGGCCTCGCACCCGCCAAGGTGCGCGGCGCGATGGAATTGTTGAGCGGCGAAGTGCTGCCCAGGGTGAGAAAGCTGGCGGGCTCGGCCTCGCCCGTGGATGGGAATTCATTCGCGCAACAGACTGCGCAGTAAAGCGCCACACCGCGTCTCCAGAGGCGCGAATTCGCCGGCGGGCGGCATCGCGCATGCAGACCTTCGCGCCGCCATCCGTTACATTGCGGGCATGAATGACGATCCCGCCCGCATCGAAGGTATCAGCGCCGTGACGGTGTTCACCACCGACATGGCGCGCTCGGTGTGCTTCTTCGAGGCCCTGGGCCTGACGCGCTGCTTTGGCGGCGAACTGGCCGCTTTCACCAGCTTTCGCGCCGGCAGCGGCTATGTGAACGTCGCGCTCGGGCGACCGCCGGAACGTCTATGGGGGCGCGCCATTCTCTATGTCGCCGATGTCGACGCGATGTATGCCCGCGTGCTGGCGGGCGGCTATCAGGCCTCGACCGCACCGGCCGATGCGCCGTGGGGCGAGCGTTATTTCCACGTGCGCGATCCGGATGGCAATGAGTTTTCCTTCGCGCGCCCCTTGGTACCTGCGGTGACTCCATGAGAAATGTGTTGATGGCCTTGTGCCTGTTGCTTGCCCCGTTCGCGTTGAACGCCGACCCGGCGCCGCAGGTCGGTCTGCTCGAGCTCTACAACTACTACGAGTACTCACCGAGTCTGTTGTCGGCGGGGCAACCGACCCGTGAACAGTTTCCGGCCATCGCCAAGGCCGGTGTCGAGGCCATCATCAATCTCGCGCCCGTCACCGACCCCGGTGCGCTGGCGGACGAAGCCGAGGTGGTGGGCAAGCTCGGCATGGGCTATATCCATATTCCGGTCAACTGGGATCATCCGCCGCAGGCCGACGTCGAGAGCTTTCTGGCGGCGATGGAGAAATTCCAGGGCAAGCGTGTGCTGGTGCACTGCTACGCCGGTTCGCGGGCTTCGGCCTTCGTGTTTATGTATCGTGTGCTGAAGCAAGATGCGGACCGCGTCGCCGCGCGCGCCACGCTGGAAGCGATCTGGGCCAACAACCCGGGTTACGAATTGCCGGCGGTGCCGCAATGGGGACTGTTGATAGACGAGGTGCTGCTGGCGCACGCCCATTCCGCGCACGCCACGCCCTAGATGACGGAATAGATGGATGAGTAAATCTCTCAAAGAACAGCTGCTCGCGGCGGGTCTGGTCAAGCAGAAGCAGGTGCACCAGGTCGAGAAGGAGAAGCACAAGCAGGCGCGCCAGCAACCCAAGCCCAAGGCCACCGCCAAGGCCGCGGTGCTGACGCCGGCGCAGCTCGAGGCCCAGAAGGCGCAGGCCGAGAAGGCCGCGCGCGATCGCGAACTCAACCGTCAGCGTCAGGCCGATAGAGAACGTCGCGCCGTCATCGTGCAGCTCGAACAGATCATCGACGGCGCCAAGCTCGACACCCGGAATGGCGAGACGCCGTTTCGTTTCGTCGTCAAAGGCAAGATCAAGAAAATCTATGTGACCGCCGAGCAGCACGCCGCGCTGGTCAAGGGCACCTTGGGCGTCGTGCGTTTCCGCGAGGCACTGGCGGTCGTGACGCGCGAAATCGCCGAGCGCATCGCCGCGCGCGATGCGCGCACCCTGCTGGTATTACGCGACGGCACCGAACCTGACATCGAAGAAGATCCCGAATACGCCGACTACAAGGTGCCGGACGATTTGATGTGGTGAGGGCGCAATCGACCGCCGCCGTGTTCGTCAGCTTGCTGCTGGCCAGCGACTTGTGCTCGACGCGACTTACGCCGACCCGCCCATGCAATTGACATCGTCCGCCTTCAGCGTGGGCGGCGAAATCCCCGTTCCGTTTAACTGCAAGGGCGATGACAGCCCGCCGCCGCCGGCGGGGTCGAATGTGCCTGCCGGCACGCAAGCCTGCTGATAGTCGATGACCCGGATGTCGCCGATCCGGCTGCGTCGCGCATCTGTCCGGCACCGTCGTCGCCTTTGCCCGGGCTGTGCGACCCTGCTGGCGTTGCTGTTGTCAGCCTGCGGTCAAACCGCCGACGACAACTCGGCGGCCTACCGCGCCGCCTGCGAAGGTCCGCCATTGGGCACGACAGAAAAGCGCAACCGGGCGATCGAAGACGGCTACGGCTACAACCGACGCTACGACTGCATCGATAAAGCGTCCTATGCCGAGATTCAGGCGCAGAAGGCACAATGGCAGGCCGACCATACCCCCGAGGCCATCGCAGCACGCGAACGCGAGTACGCCGAGCAGCGCCGTCTTGGCGAACGCCAACGCGCGCAAGCACGCGCTGCCGAGGCGCGCCTCGCGGCGGAACCACCGCCGGCGGTGGAGATTCATCTGCTCGATGCCAATACCGCCACACAAGCGGAGCTCGCGCAGATGATCAGCCTCGGCGCCGACGTCGCCGCGCAGATTGTCACCGCGCGCAGCGAACGCACTTTCAAGGATTGGGCGGATCTCGTCAAGCGTGTCGTTGGTCTCGGCGCCGCGCAGACCGCGGTGTTCGCCTCGGTGAACGGCTTGAACGTCGATGGCCGCAGCCTCGAAGGCATGCCGCCCAATGCGGCGGCGGCCGCGCAGCTTTATCAGATCCATCATCCGCGCCACACGCCCTAGTGCGGGCGCTCACGGCGTGACGCGCGGCAGCCGCACGCGAAACTCAGCGCCGCGTTCGCGATTGACCACCGACACTTCACCGCCCATCACCTCGACCAGGCGCTTGACCAGCGCGAGTCCGATGCCGGTGCCGGCGGTGGCGCGGGTCAGGGCATTCTCACCGCGATAGAACAGGCCGAAGATGCGTTCGGTCTGGTCCTTGGCGATCCCCGGCCCGAAATCCCGCACTGAAAATTCGACATGCGCGGCGTCGCTCTCGCGCACTTCGAGTTCGATCGCTTGCTCGCCGTGGGTGAACTTGAGTGCGTTGTCGACCAGGTTCAACACCACTTGCGTGAAGCAATCGAGATCGACACGCAGCAGGTCTTGCTCGAGTCCCGGCGTACAGTGCAACTGGTAACGTCGTCCGGCGTGGCTTGTCACTGAATCGAGTTTCGAGCGCAGCAGATCGAGCAACTGCTGCACGCTGACATCGCGCAACTCGACCTTGAGCTCATTGCGGGTCATGCGCGCCAGATTGAGCACATTGTTGATGAGCCGCGTGAGGCGCTCGGCCTCATCGTGAATGAAGCTGTAGTATTCCTGGCGTTTGGCTTCCGGCGCCCAGCCTTCGCGCAGCATCTCGCCATACATGCGGATCGAGGTCAGTGGCGTTTTCAATTCATGACTCACCGCGGCGATGAAGTCCTGTTGCTGGCGCGCCAGCGCGAGCTGTCGCGTGCCGAGTCGCAGCATGAGCACGAGACCGCCGCACAGCACCAGCGCCAGCACCGCCGCCAGCCACAGGATGACCGTCGCGCCGGGGCCGGCCGGTAATTGCATGACGCTGAAGATCAGTTCGAAATCGCTGAACGGCGCCGACAGGCGCGACTGATAGAGCAGCGTGCCGCGCAAGGCCTGTGCTGCCTCGTAGGAACGCGGTGCCGCACCGGCGGCGCGGCTCAGCACCTCGCCGCGCCGTGCGACCAGCAGACTGCTGGTATCGGCGAGCGGACTGGTGCTGAAGGGGCGGGTGACCAGCTCGTTGAGAAAGGGCGCAGTTTCGATGAGCAGGCCTTGCACCGTGCGCCGGCCATCGCGCCACACCTTGCGAAACAGCACCAGTTCGCCGCTCGCCAGCAGGCTGCTTTCAAAGCCGTCCACTTCGCTGGCAAAGGTGTGGATGCGCGGCGCCGTATCGCGGCGCGCACGCGCGGCTTCGGCATCGATTTCCTCGTTGGCGGTGACTTCCGGCAGGGCGCCCGCTTCCTTGCGCGGTGCGCGCCTGGCCTTGCTCAGGGCATGGTCCAGGGTTTTGCTGGTCGCCTCGTTCATGACCGGCGCGCCCTGGAAATTGCGCTCGAGTTTGAGATCGGCAACCCGCCCCAGGGCCTGGCTGCGCGCGCCACCGGCCATGGGCGGCGCGGGCGCGCGCTCGTTCAAGCTGTCGAAGCTTGCCGGCGCCGAGGCCGATGGCGCCGACAACGCAGCGGCCTGGGGTGCGGCATCCTTATCGGCGATGGCCTTCTGTTCCAGTGGCGACGGACCGTCCGCTTTGGCCGCCTGGCGGGCCACGCCATCGCTCACCAGACGATTGGCGGCCAGGATGTCGCGCACGCGTGCCGCACGTTGCGTGCGCTGCAGGCGCTCGTCCGCCGTCAGTCCGGCTTGCCCATCATCGATGTTCAAGGGCGGCTCATAGGGCGCGCTGAACGCGCCCTCGCTGTCGACCTGAAAATGACCGATGAGTCCCGGCACCGATGCCGGCGGCGGATAGCCCGCCAACGGCGAGCGTTGCAGCACCTGGCCGCTGGTCGGCGTGACGAGATTGAAATAGCTGTACTCGGTGTAGGGACGCGCGTCTTCGCCGGCCACGAGTTCGCGCAGGCGTTGATCGACGCGGCTCGCGAATTCCTCGG
>Ga0208492_1001891_pt1 | contig 11503 bp, 8 predicted proteins | sample Subbioar_CSW14AB_FD_184820 | JGI IMG/M metagenome (GOLD analysis project Ga0208492, IMG submission 184820) | Serpentinite rock and fluid subsurface biosphere microbial communities from McLaughlin Reserve, California, USA - CR12Mar_CSW14AB (SPAdes) | ecosystem: Environmental > Terrestrial > Deep... | reverse complement strand
TTTCCCCGCCGTCAACTGACCGCCGAGGCTATAGGGATCACAATACCCAACTATTAAAATGGTGTTACGTTCCTTTTCAATGCTATTCATGATATGGTGCTTAACCCTTCCAGCATCCGCCATACCACTTGCAGAAATGATAACACAAGGTCTTCCGTCTTCATTCAACGCCTTACTTTCCTCTACGGTCTTAATAAATGTAAGTTGCTTGAAGTCAAAGGGATCATTGTCTTTCTCCATAATTTTCCTGACTCTATTATTAAAATTTTCAGGATACTGCTTAAGCAGCTGAGTAGCTTCTCTACTCAAAGGGCTATCTACATAAACAGGTATAGGAGGTAATCGATTTTCCAGTTCCAACTGATTTAAAGCATAAAGCAGTTCCTGGGTTCTGCCAACACTGAAAGCAGGTATAATCAACTTGCCTTTTTTTCCCAAACAAGTATCTACAATCCACTTTAATGTAGTATCTGTTATACCAAAAACTTCGTCGTGCAACTTATTTCCGTAGGTGCTTTCCAAAATAATATAATCTGCCTGCTCGTAGGACTCAGGGGATTTTAAAATAGCATCATTATACCTACCTACATCGCCACTAAATGTGATTTTATGGGTTTTACCTTCTTCTATAATACGCAAATGAACCGCCGCAGAACCAATGATATGCCCTGCATCTGTAAAACAAACTGCAATATCTTCATCAATTTTTTTCCACTCTCTGTAGGGTACAAATTGAAATAACTGAACAGCTTTAGCCGCATCCTCCAAATCATAGAGAGGTTCATACGGAGGCAGTCCTTTTTTGGCTCTACGCTTATTAATAAATTTGGTATCGTCTCTTTGTATTTGTGCTGAATCTTCCAGCAGTATTTCAGACAATGCTTCTGTAGCTTCCGTTGAATAAATCGTTCCCCTAAATCCTTCTTTCACCAATTTGGGAATCAATCCTGAATGATCAATATGAGCATGAGATAAAATCAGATAATTGATTTCGGTAGGATCAAAGCCAAAATTGGCATTGAGCTCCTCGGTATTCTTTCCCAAACCCTGAAACAGCCCACAGTCCAGTAAAATTTTTTTCCCGTTATTCAAGGTAATCACATGCTTAGAGCCGGTTACTGTTCGGGCAGCTCCATGAAAGGAAATATTCATACTTATTTCGATTTAAAACTCCAGGTAATATGAAACTCTGCTACTACTTCCCCTTGTTCATTGGTGCCAATAGAGGTACAAACAATGGTTCTTCCCTCCTTGGTAGCTATAGCTTCATCAATCAACTGAGCAACTTTCAGGCCATCGTTACAAGTAAAAGAAATAAGCCCTGTTGCTTTTTTAATAAACTTTGCTTCTAATCCAACAACCAGCATACTAACGGGTGGATTTCTTCGATAAGTTTGTCCAACAGGAAATAAGCCTGTACTCATTTCAGCAGCCATTGCCTGTACCGCAAAGTACATCGACTTAAAAGGATTTTGATTGAGCCATCCATGCTTTACCAATATAACAGTTTGCTTTTCGTCTATATAGCCAACTTTTAACCCTGCAATGAATGCAGCGGGCAATTTAATCAGCTTAAAAAAAGCAAAACGGACTGGATGGGTAATGATTTTTTTGAAAGCAGGAAACTGAGGATTCATCTCTCAATTTAGCCATTATTTGGTTTATAACAAGAGAGCAGCAAGTAAATAATCCGCAAGCAAAATAAGGATACAACTTACCACCACTGCACTGGTACTTGCTCTTCCAATTTCTAAAGAACCTCCTTTTACATAATAACCATAATAAGCAGGAATACTGCTGATGATGAAAGCGAAAGTATAGGCCTTGTACAAAGCGAAATTGATATTATAGAAATTCAGGTTTTGTCTTAAACCAATATCAAAAGTATCAGGCGCTAAAATACCCGCCATGGAACCAGCCATTCTCCCCCCCCAGATACCCAATACAGCAGAAATCACAATTAAACAGGGCACCACTATGAGTGCCCCTAAAATTTTAGGAAGCACCAGATAAGCTTTGGTATTGATTCCCATGATTTCCAGCGCATCTATCTGTTCTGTAACGCGCATATTGCCCAATTCACTGGCAATTTTACTGCCAATAACTCCAGCCAACACAATACTTAATACAGTAGGCGACAATTCCAGAATCATACTGTCCCGCACAATTTGCGCAATGGTACTTTGCGGAACCAAAGGACTTACCAGCTGATATGCAGTCTGAATAGTGGTAACTGCTCCGAGAAAAAGGGAAATAATGATGACAATGGGCAATGCCCCCATTCCAATTTCCACACATTGGTGCATGAATTCTTTCCAGTACATTTTGAAATTTTCCGGCTTGGAAAACATACCTTTCAGCATTAACAGGAATCTTCCTAAATGTGTGAAAAAATTCATAAGCCAAAAGTATAATTAAACTTTAGTTATTAGAGTTCTTGTTTTTTCTTCGGCTCTTCCACCAGGAACTTCTTTTTACTTCTTCTGCAGTATCTACTCTTGATTTCATCTGAGCATCTACCACAGCCACCAACGCCATATTAATAATGTTTCGTACACTGCTTCCCAATTGCAAAACGTGCACTGGTTTTTTCAACCCTAATAAGATTGGTCCAATCGCATCGGCTCCCCCCAATTCCTTCAATAGATTATACGCCACATTTCCTGCAGTTAAATTAGGGAACATCAATACATTCACTTCCTGATCTACCAGATCACTAAAAGGATAATTATCCCCTAAGATCTCTTGATTAAATGCGAGGCTACCTTGCATTTCCCCATCCACAATCAAATTGGGATCCCGTTGTTTCAAAATACGCGTAGCTTCTGCCACCAGTTTCGCCTCCGGAGAATCACTGCTACCAAAATTGCTATAACTCAACATGGCAATGCGCGGGGTAAGATTGAAACTTCTTACTTCCTTGGCAACCATTTGGGTAATATCGGCCAATTCTTCTGCAGTAGGATGAAAATTCACCGTAGTATCTGCCAGAAACATCGGACCTTTTTTGGTCAGCAATAAATACATACCGGCAATTTTCTTAACGCCGGGTTCTGTTCCTATTATTTGCAGTGCAGGCCTAATGGCTTCTGCATAATTCTTAGTTAAACCAGAAAGCATAGCGTCCGCATCTCCTGTTTCTACCATCATACAACCAAAGTGATTTCGGTCTTTCATCACTTTTAAACTTTCGTGATGATTGAAGCCCTTTCGCTGACGCTTTTTAAAGAACAGTTCTCCATAGAACTCTCTTTTATGTTCCATTGCATCACTTCTTGGATCTACGATAGGAATATCCGACAAATCAATACTATTGGATTCTGCAATGCGGTTGATTTTTTCCGGATCACCCAATAAAATAGGATACGCAATGCCTTCATCATAAATGATGGTAGCTGCTTTAAGTATTTTCAGATTATCTGCTTCTGCAAAAACCAATCGTTTAGGATCTCTGCGGGCTTTGTTACTTACCACCCTGAACAATTGATTGTCCAGACCCAATCTTTTATTCAACTCAAGCACATAGGCATCCCAATTCACAATCTTTTTCTGAGCTACTCCACTTTCAATAGCAGCTTTGGCTACTGCGGGAGCAATCGTACTTAATAAGCGGGGATCCAATGGTTTTGGAATGATATACAATGGACCAAAACTCATGTTGTTTTGATTGTATGCCAAATTCACGATATCAGGAACAGGTGTTTTGGTTAACTCTGCCAAAGCACGAACTGCAGCCAGTTTCATGGCTTCATTAATTTGTGTAGCCCTTACATCCAGTGCTCCTCGGAAAATGTAAGGGAAGCCCAATACATTGTTTACCTGATTGGGATAGTCTGACCTACCCGTTGCCATGATGATATCCTTTCTAACAGCAACCGCATCTTCATACGTAATTTCAGGATCAGGATTTGCCATTGCAAACACAATCGGATTTCTTGCCATCGATTTTACCATATCCTGTGTTACCACATTTCCTACACTCAAACCCAGAAATACATCTGCATCTTTCATGGCTTTTGCTAAAGTCCAGTCGTCTCTTTTAACCGCAAACCTCATACGGTCCGGTCCCAGATCAGTTCTTCCTGTATGCAATACACCATCCTTATCAAACACAATAAAATTCTCGCACTTTGCACCCAATGCAACATATAAATTAATGCAGGCCATGGCAGCAGCACCTGCTCCATTAATTACAAAACGTACTTTATCAATTCTTTTCTTCTGAAGTTCCAATGCATTCAGCATAGCAGCACTGCTGATAATGGCCGTTCCGTGCTGATCGTCGTGCATCACCGGAATTTTCATCTGCTCCTTCAACTGTTGTTCAATGTAAAAGCATTCAGGTGCTTTAATATCTTCCAGATTGATTCCACCAAAAGTGGGTTCTAGGGATTTAACAATCTGTACAAATTTTTCAGGATCCTTCTCATTTATTTCTATATCAAATACATCTATATCCGCAAAAATTTTAAACAATACCCCCTTCCCTTCCATGACAGGCTTACTGGCTTCAGCACCAATATCTCCCAAACCCAATACAGCTGTACCATTGGTGATTACACCCACCAGGTTTCCCTTAGCCGTGTATTTATAAATGTTCTCTGGATTCTCTTTAATTTCCTTACAAGGTTCTGCTACACCGGGGCTATACGCCAAAGAAAGATCACGCTGTGTCTTTGCTTCCTTGGTAGGCACCACTTCAATCTTGCCCGGTCTTCCACTGGCATGATATTCCAACGCCTGCTCTCTTCTTAAATTAGACTGTTTATCTGTAGACATAAATTCAATTAATAATATTCAAAACTATTTAAGTGCTATTCCTAAATAAGCCATCATACCGGCTCCAATTTCAATAGCTGATTCGTCAATATCAAATTTAGGGGTATGCACCTGATGAATGATTCCTTTGGATTTATTTCGAACACCCAAACGGAAGAAACATCCCGGAATAACCTGTGTATAGTACCCAAAATCTTCTGCCCCCATGCGCAGTTCTGTTTCTTCTACATTTTTTTGCTCCATAAATTCATTCGCCAGTGCCCATGCAGCAGAGGTAAATACGGGATCATTGTCAACTGTTGGATACCCAATATCTATGTGCAAATCAATTTCTGCACCCATACTTTCGACCAGTCCTACGGCTTGCTTTCTAATCAATTCGTGTGCTTTGTATCGCCATTCTTCATCCATGGCTCTGAACGTACCCATTAATTTCACCTCACTTGGAATTACATTGGTTGTATTTCCACCCTGCACTGAACAGATGGACAAAACGGATGGAGAAATAGGACTATTGTTTCTTGAAATAATCTGCTGAAGGGATACAATTAAGTTGGCGGCAATTAAAACGGTATCTGCTGTTAAATGTGGGGCAGCAGCATGCCCTCCCTTACTTCTGATGGTTATATAGATTTCATCGGCACTGGCCATTACCCTACCCTTACGAAAACTAAGCTTCCCAACATCCAATCCAGGATGAACATGTAAAGCAACAATTCCACTTGGCCTGGGATTTTCCAACACGCCTTCCTTAATCATATAACTAGCCCCACCCGGATTTCTTTCTTCACCTGGTTGAAAAATTAATTGGATGGTGCCCTCCCATTCTTCTTTCAGGTGTTGTAAAATTTTGGCTGCACCCAATAAAACAGTGGTATGCACATCATGCCCACAGGCATGCATGACACCATTGTTAACAGACCGATAAGGCACATCATTTTCTTCCAGAATCGGCAGAGCGTCCATATCGGCCCTAAGGGCAATCACTTTTGAATCCGGATTTTTACCCTTTATGGTAGCCAATATGCCGGTAGTTGCTTTTATTTCAAAAGGAATTCCCAATGCACTAAGTTGTTGCTGAACATACTGAGATGTGGCAAATTCCTGATAACTCAATTCTGGATTGGCATGTAGATGTCTGCGTATATCAATCAACGCAGGAGCAAAATCTTTAGCCAATATTTTTATTTTCTCTTTTAGCATGTATGGTGCTTAACTAAAATAATTCTTCTTCTACTGGTGTATATTCAATCGTGTCCTCAACAATATAAATTCCTTTAGGAAAAAACTTACTGATTTGTGCCCTAAACTTTTCGGCATCATCTCTTTTCAGAAAGTTACCCAGTCTAACTTTAAAATTGGGTGACTGAAAAAGCGTATAGGTTTTCTGATCAGGAAAACGGTTTAATAGTTCCGTTTTCATTTGAGTTGCATCGTCTCTTCTGGGTGTACTAATCATTTGCAAACGAAACCCCTTATACAATCCGGCACTTGTCATCATAGCCGAACGTTTATTCGCCTGAGCCTGCTTTTGTACCAGCATATCCAGACGGGAATCTTTCTGCACAATCACGGTATCAACCGAATTAGCCAGTCCTTTACAAAGGAAGCCAATACTGGTAAGTACTATGAGTAAAATAGGTTTCATTGAATAAATATACACTTAATATCCAGCGGGTTGCTGATTAGATTCCCCATTTACAATAGCTACGCTGGCACTGCATCCCAGCCTGGTAGCCCCAGCAGCCACTAGTGCTGCGGCAAATGCATAATCCCTAATGCCTCCCGATGCTTTAATTTGAACAGCTTCTGGCAAATGTAGACGGAATAATTTAACCGCTTCAATCGTTGCCCCTTTTTCTGCATAACCCGTGGAGGTTTTTAAATAATCAATGCCTGCTACCCCATATAACTCGCAGCACTTGATAATCTCCTCATTGGTGAGTATACCACTTTCAATAATGATTTTGATGGTTTTGTTTTTCGATTTCACTACCGGCATGATATGATTCAGTTCATTCGCAAGGTATACCCAGTCTCCATTTTTGATGGCACTAATATTGGCCACTACATCCAGCTCATCTACCCCATCAACCATGGCCAATACAATTTCGGCAAGTTTTGCTTCCACTGCAGAATATCCGAATGGGAATCCAATAACCGTAGCAACTTTTACCCGGGAACCGTCTAGAAATGCTTTGGCAGTTTTTACAAAATTCGGGGGAACACAAACTGCAGCAAAACCATATTCTCTGGCTTCAGCACACAATTTTTCTATATCCGCAATTAAAGTGGTTGGCTTTAAAATGGTATGATCAATATAGGGGGCTAAATGCATGCAGTTTGATTTTGGCAAAGATAATAAATACCGTCACTACGGTATAGGGGCGTCTGTTAAAAAAACATTCATTCGCATAAAATACACAACAATGAATAAGTACTTATTAACCCTCTTTTTTATGGCTAGTTTATTTACTGCCAATGCACAACAAGGCATGAAACCCAGATTGGGCATTTATCTGGGTATCGCCAGTCCCAAAGCCACAGAAGTGTTTGGACAATTTTATAAAACCAAGGGACTGCAACCCAGATTAACCGCTGAATACAATTTTATCAACTTGGGTTACACCAAAAAAATGTTTGTAAAAGTGGCTGCCATCGCAGGATTAGAACCTCAAAATTTCTTGAATAAAACTACTTATTTAACCAACGTAACTATGACGCAAAAACCATTGGGTGCAAGAATCTACCCGTTTGCATTCAAAGAAGGTTTTGATCCCGACAAACAAAAAGAAGTATTCAAAAATGCAGGATTTACCAACTTATTCATCATTGCAGGAACCTGGGCAATCAGTGGTTTATATGTAGAAGGGGGTATATCTCCAGGAGTAAAGTTGAAAGAAGAAGGATACGCAGATGTAACTCGCTCTCCACAATTCTTTGGTTATGGAATTTCATTTGTTGACTTTGGAGATGAGTCCAATAAAGTGAAATTCAAGTTTAACATTGGTACTCGCAATTACACCTGGACCAATGCAAGCAATACCACTTCTCAAATCAAGTCCTTTTGCATGGATTTTGGACTGGCTTTCAAATTGTAAATTCAATAAAAAAACCGATGAAATAATCATCGGTTTTTTTATATCCTGAGGACTTTACATAATTAAGCATCCTTTCCATGACAAGACTTGAACTTCTTGCCGCTTCCACAAGGACAAGGGTCGTTTCTACCAATCTTTGGACCTACTTTAACAGGTTCCTGTTTTACAGGAGTTGGATCATAGTAATCATTTTCATTAGCACCATATTCCTGGCCAGCAGCATCTACCTGATCTTTGTTGGCACTCAACTTACTCATATCCGTTTTTTCCTGACGACCTTCCTGTAATGCATCTCCGTTTGCCAATGGAATAGATGCATGACAAATAAACTGAACAATTTCTCTGTTCACTTCATTGTCCATTTTACGGAAGAGTTCAAATGCTTCCATTTTATAAATCACCAGTGGATCTTTCTGTTCGTAAGTGGCCGTTTGCACACTTTGCTTTAAATCGTCCATGGCGCGCAAATGCTCTTTCCATGCATTGTCAATAAAGGCAAGTGTTACCGTTCTTTCCAAGGCATTCAACAATTCAGCACCATTGGTCTTCAATGTTTTTTCCATATTGGCCAATGCCTGGATCTGACGTTTGCCATCTGTGAAAGGAACAATTACATTATCAATATGTGCACCCTGTTCCAACTGAATATTTTTAAACACAGGAACAGCCTGAGCCATCATATCCTGCTTACGCTTCTCGTATTGAGATACGGCTTCTGCATATAATTTTTCTGCCACGTCCTGCTGGCTACCTCTGTTAAATTCATCTTCTGTAATAGCTGTATCAATTCCGAAATGGAGAATAGCGGCTAACTTGAATTGTTCAAAATCGTTCTGGTCTCTGAAGTTTACTACCAGTGATTCTGCTACCGCATACATGGCATTGTCTAAATCCAATGCAAGTCTTTCTCCAAACAGAGCGTGATTGCGTTTAGTGTAAATAACCGTACGCTGCTTATTCATCACATCATCGTACTCGAGCAAACGCTTACGGATACCAAAGTTGTTTTCTTCAACTTTTCTTTGAGCTCTCTCAATAGACTTGGTAATCATGCCGGCCTGAATTACTTCACCTTCCTTATAACCGGCAAAGTCCATCACTTTGGCAATTCTTTCACTACCAAACATGCGCATCAAATCATCTTCCAAAGAAACAAAGAACAGAGAAGAACCCGGATCACCCTGACGACCCGCACGACCTCTTAACTGTCGGTCTACTCTTCTAGACTCGTGTCTTTCTGTACCCAAAATGGCTAAACCACCGGCATCCTTCACCCCAGGTCCTAATTTAATATCGGTACCTCTACCTGCCATGTTGGTGGCAATGGTAACAGCTCCGGCCAATCCTGCTTCTGCAACAATCTGCGCTTCACGAGAGTGTTGCTTTGCATTCAACACATTGTGTGGAATTTGTTTCTGACGCAACATTCTGCTTAGCAACTCACTCACTTCAACAGAAGTGGTACCTACCAGAACCGGACGACCGGCTTCGCGCAAGGTTACAATCTCGTCTATCACCGCACCAAACTTCTCACGCTTTGTCTTAAAAATTTTATCTTCTTCGTCTTTTCTGATTGCAGGCACATTGGTTGGAATGCTCACTACATCCAGCTTGTAGATGTCCCATAATTCAGCAGCTTCGGTTTCAGCCGTACCTGTCATACCAGCCAATTTGTGGTACATTCTGAAATAATTCTGTAAAGTAACCGTTGCATAGGTTTGTGTAGCTGCTTCAATCTTTACATTTTCCTTAGCTTCAATTGCCTGATGCAAACCATCGGAATATCTTCTGCCATCCAGGATACGTCCTGTTTGTTCGTCTACAATTTTTACTGCACCATCCAACACAACATATTCAACATCCTTGTCAAATAAAGTATAGGCTTTCAGCAATTGCTGAACGGTATGAATACGATCTGCTTTTACAGAATACTCATTAATCAATTGCTCTTTACTAGCCAATTTTTGTTCAGCTGGTAAAGCGGCATTATTGTCAATGGCAGCCAACCCTAAACTGATATCTGGCAGTACAAAGAAATTAGGGTCTTCTCCCTGACCTGTAATCAATTGAATTCCTTTATCAGTCAACTCAACAGAGTTGTTTTTCTCATCAATATAGAAGTATAGTTCTTCATCAGCCTTAGGCATTTCGCGCTGCTGATCAGCCAGATAATAATTCTCTGCCTTTTGCAATTTCACTCGATTGCCGGGCTCACTCAAAAACTTTATCAATGCACTATTCTTAGGCAAACCACGATGTGCCCTGAACAAAGCCAAACCACCATCTTTAGGATCATCATTCCCTTCTGCGAATTTTTTCTTGGCTTCTGTTAAAAATTGTAGGGTCGCTTTTTTCTGTGCTTCTACCAGTTTTTCAATTCTTGGTTTCAAAGCAAAGAACTGTTGTTCTCCTGTCTGGTATCCAATTGGTCCAGAAATAATTAGCGGCGTTCTGGCATCGTCAATCAAAACAGAGTCAACCTCATCCACCATGGCAAAATGGTGTTTGCGTTGTACCATTTCTTCAGGACTGTGCACCATATTATCACGGAGGTAGTCAAAGCCAAATTCGTTATTGGTACCATAAGTGATATCTGCCAGATAGGCTTTTCTTCTGGCTTCACTATTGGGCTCATGTTTATCAATACAATCAACCGTTAAACCCAACCACTCAAACAAAGTACCATTCCATTCGCTGTCTCGTTTGGCCAGATAATCGTTCACCGTAACTACGTGAACACCTTCCCCAGCCAATGCATTTAAATAAGCCGGCAAAGTAGACACCAGTGTTTTACCCTCACCCGTTGCCATTTCAGCAATTTTTCCTGAATGCAAAACAGAGCCCCCAATCAACTGCACATCGTAATGCACCATGTTCCAGGTAACTTTGGCTCCAGCTGCTGTCCATGAATTATTGAAAACCGATTCGTTTCCACGAATGGTTACATAATCTTTTTTAACACTCAATTCTCTGTCAAGTGAAGTGGCAGTAGATACCAGTTCTTCATTTTCTTTGAATCTTCTGGCTGCCTCTTTAATTACCGCGAAAGCCTCCGGCTGAATCATTGCAAGGGCTTCTTCAATTTTCTTATCACGGTCTTTTTTTAATTTATCAATCTGCTTATACAAAGCATCTCTGCCATGGATATCCGACGCTGGTAATGCTTCCGCATTTGCCTTTTCTGCTGCAATAGCAGCATCTACTTCTTTAAGGTGCTCCTGAATTCGGGCTTTAAATTCAACCGTTTTATTTCGGAGCTCGTCATTGGTTAATGACTGATATTGCTGAAAAAACTGATTGGTTTTATGAATGATGGGCATTATTTGCTGCACATCTTTTTCACTCTTACTACCCCCGAATAACTTAGAAATAAACTTCAACATATTTTAAAAATGCTCTGGTACAAAATTTTAACAGTCAAACAGTGTGCGAGAATTAATTTTTAGTCAATTTGGCACTCTGATTAAGAGCCGCCAAAGGTAAGGTTTTGAATTAAGAAGCAAATGAAGCAAATAACTATTCTATCAACGGTCATTATTTTAGGGTTAATGTTACCCTTTACCGGGGGAGCACAAACGGCTGAAAACCAGGGCCCGCCTGTAGACAGCATAAAAGTTTCCCCT
>Ga0208492_1001890_pt1 | contig 11505 bp, 10 predicted proteins | sample Subbioar_CSW14AB_FD_184820 | JGI IMG/M metagenome (GOLD analysis project Ga0208492, IMG submission 184820) | Serpentinite rock and fluid subsurface biosphere microbial communities from McLaughlin Reserve, California, USA - CR12Mar_CSW14AB (SPAdes) | ecosystem: Environmental > Terrestrial > Deep... | reverse complement strand
AATGACGCCGCGCGACCGGTCATCGCGCGGCGTCGCGCCGAGAATGGCGAAATTCATTTGAACGCCGACGGCAGCCGGCTGTACGGCACCCAGGGCATCTTCGATACCAGCGACCTGCGCATGCTGGATGCGGTGACGGGTGAGAACCTCGCGCTGGATGCCAGTCGCAATCGCTTGTTCGTCAGCCTCTACGCGGGCAGCGCCATCAACGTGCGCTCACTCGACGGCAATCGCGCCTTGGGCGTCGTTCCCGCGCCATGCGCCTTTGCCTCCTCCAGCGGCCTGCGCGGCACGCTGGCGGTACCCGACACGCGCCGCGTGCTGGTCCACACCAACACCCGGCTATGCCTGGTCGACACCACGCGACCCGAGGCGCTCATCCCTCAAGGCAATTACGCCGGCGCGAGTCGCGACATGATCTGGCACCACGATCGCGATCGCCTGATAGTGAGTCTGCCGGCGCGCAATGAGTTATTGGTGATGAGCCGCAAAACGCTGCAGACGAAAGCACGCATCGTCTTGCCGGGATCGCCCGCGGGGATGGCCTTGAGCGACGACGGCGATCGCGTCGTCGTGACCCTGGAACACGGCTCCGGCATCGCGGTGGTCGATCTGGACAATCTGCACTTGCGCATTACGCGCTTCGCCATGCCGAGCGATGTGTCGGGCCTGCGCAACATCGTCAACCTGGGTTTCGACCAATTCATGGTCTCAGCGGTCGGCGAGACGCTGCACCTCGCGCGGCTGGAGAATCTCGGCGCGCCGAGCCTGAGCTTTACCAATTTCGTCGGCGACCCCACCGCCGATCAGATGCGCTACACAACCGCCGGGCGCATGCTCTACTTGAACGGCCATGATGTCTCGGGCGTGACGGAAACCCTCTACCGCGTCGACCTGTCCACGCCCGCCTCGCCGGTGCTGGTGGCCAGCACCCAGGTCGCCAGCGACGGTACGCCGCTGCGCGGCTTGTCGCAGATGGCGCTGGCGCGCAATGGCTTGAACCTGGTCACGGGCAATGGTGTGGTGATCGCACCATTGAGTTTTACACGTCGCAGTGTGGCGCTGGGCGGCGCGCTGCTCCAGGGCTTTCAATTCGGCGCCTCGGACTTCAGCTACGACGGCAGCGATTTCGAATTTGCCACCAGCGACGTCGTCACCGACATCCGTCCCAACACCGGTAAGACGCTCCGCACCCAGCGCCTGCCCTGCAACGATTTCGGCTTCGACTTCGTGCAGACGCTGCGCCTGCCGGCACCCCATGGGCTGATCCTGCGCAGCGACAATGTCATCTGCAATGACATCGCCATGACCACCGCGCGGTCGCCTGACACTGCGGCGCCGAACCAGTCATACACGGAGCGCGTCAGCGATCTCATGCCCTTGGCCCACCACGCACGCTGGAGCCACGACCTCAAGGGCAAACTCATCACCACCCGCGCCAGTCAGTTCACGCCTCAGCATGAATGGGTGTTGGAAGACACCCTCAACAACCTCGAGTTCTACCGAGTGGGCACCAGTCTGACCATGACGCACAAGATCGATGCCAAGGGCATTACCCTGCGTTTTTCGCCACCGCTGACGTTTCTCGCCCAGGGCGACACCATTGGCGCCCCCTACCATTCGGTGTCGCGTGTAACCGCCATTAATAACGAGGGCCGCAAGCTTTTCGGCACGCTCGAAACCACACGACGGGTGGTGGGCTATGAGACGGTGAGCGTACCCGCCGGCAAATTCCGCGCTCTGCGCGTGGTGCGCGATGAGCGCGGCCGACTGGGCAGTGCGAAGGTTCGGCGTTCACGCAATGAAATATGGTTCGCGCCTGGCGTGGGCGTGGTCAAGGTCCGCAACTCAAGCCAAGGCACCCAAGTGCTGACCAGCTACAAGGTGGATGGCGATGATGACGGCATCGACGCCAAGCGCGACAACTGCCGCGTCAACGCCAATCCCGACCAGCGCGATACCGACCGCGATGGTCAGGGCGACGTATGCGACAGCGATGACGACGCCGACAGCATTCTCGATGCGCAGGACAACTGCGCGCGCGTGGCCAATCTCGATCAGCGCGACAGCGATGGCGATGGGGCGGGCAACGCCTGCGACGCAAATTGAGTCAGCCCCTGCGGCGCGCCGCCACTACTCCCGCGCGTGGTTGAGCGTATAACGCGGGATCTCCACCACCAGATCCTGCTGCCCGACCCGCACCTGACAACTCAGGCGCGAATCGGCCTCCAGTCCCCAGGCCTTGCCCAGTTGATCTTCCTCGTCGTCACTCGCCGCGCGCAGCGATGCGAAGCCCGCGCGTATCAGCACGTGACAGCTGGTACAGCAGCAGGCGCGCTCGCAGGCGTGTTCGACTTCCACGCCGTGCTTGAGAAGCTCATCGCACAGACGCGCGCCGGGAGCGACCTCGAACTGCGTGCCCTCGGGGCTCAAATCAGCATGGGGTAATACGGTGATACGGGGCATGACGGTGCGCCTTACACTTCCGCCAGACGACGGCCGGCCAGCGCCGATTGCACGGCGGCGTCCATGCGCCGCGCGGCATAGCTCTGGGAGTATTCGTTGAGGCTCGCGGCGGCGGCGCGCAGCGCGTGCAGGTCCGCTTGCGCGAGTGCGCTGCGCAGTGCCGTGAGCGCAGCTTCGATTGCCGCTTGTTCGTCCTGCGACAGCAGGCTCGCGCCGTCGGCCGCGAGCGCCGCGACAGTCGCCTCGATGAGTCGTTCGGCTTCGACGCTTTCCTCGCGCAGGGTGCGCGCGGCGGCGTCGGCCTCGGCGTTGGCCAGCGATGCCGCCAGCATGCGCGCAATGTCGTCCTCGGCGAGGCCATAGGACGGTCGCACCGTGACCGCCGCTTCGACCCCCGACGACAATTCCCGCGCCGCCACCGCCAGCAGTCCATCGGCATCGACCTGAAAGCTGACGCGGATGCGCGCCGCGCCGGCCGCCATCGGCGGAATGCCGCGTAATTCGAAATGGGCCAGCGAGCGGCACTCGCTCACCAGTTCGCGCTCGCCCTGCACCACGTGCACGCTCATCGCGGTCTGGCCGTCCTTGAAGGTCGTGAAGTCCTGGCCGCGGGCGACCGGCAAGGTCGAATTGCGCGGGATGATCTTCTCCACCAGACCGCCCATGGTCTCGAGGCCCAGCGACAGCGGAATGACATCGAGCAGCAGGAGTTCGTCGGCATTGCGATTGCCAACCAGGCCATTGGCGTGAATGGCCGCGCCCAGCGCCACCACCTTGTCGGGGTCGAGATCGCATAACAACGGCTTGCCGAAGAACGCCTCGGCAGCCTGTTGCACACAGGGCATGCGCGTCGCGCCGCCGACCATCACCACGCCATCGATGTCGGCGACCTTGAGCCGTGCATCGCGCAGCGCGCGGCGCACCGGCGCGAAGCTGCGCTCGACCAGCGGCGCGGTGAGTTTGTCGAATTCGGCGCGGCTCAAGGGCAAGCTCAGGGTATCGCTGTCGAAGTCGGTCACCAGCTCGGTGATGGCGACCATCGACAAGGCTTCCTTGGCGCGTCGCGCAGCGCTGGTGAGACGGCGCCGTTCACCGTGGGTCAGCGGTCCACCGACGCGCTGGCCCAAGGCCCAGGCGACCAGATACTCGTCGAAGTCGTCGCCGCCGAGCGCAGCGTCGCCACTGGTGGCCAGCACTTCGAACACGCCACGTTCCAGACGCAGGACCGAGAAGTCAAAGGTGCCGCCGCCGAGGTCATAGACCGCATAGATGCCTTCCGAAGCGTGATCCAGCCCGTAGGCAATCGCCGCCGCGGTCGGTTCGTTCAACAACCGCAGCACGTCGATACCGGCCAGACGCGCAGCGTCCTTGGTGGCCTGGCGTTGCGCGTCGTCGAAATAAGCGGGCACCGTGATCACCGCGCCACTCAGCTCACCGCCCAGCGTCGCCTCGGCCCGTTCGCGCAGACACTTCAGAATTTCCGCCGAGACCTCGACCGGCGTGCGCGGCCCCTGCGCGGTCTCGATTTCGAGCTGCGCGCCATTGCTGCCGTAGCGATAGGGTGTGGGACCGAGCGCGCCGACGTCCGCCGAGCCGCGCCCCATGAGACGCTTGACCGAGCTGACGACGTTGCAGGGGTCGAGCGCCGCCATGTGCCGCGCGGCGCTGCCGATGACGGGCGCGCCTTCGGCCCGATAATGCACCACCGAGGGCAGCAGGTATTCGCCGTCTTCATCGGCAAGGACGTCGCTTGCGCCACTGCGCACCGTCGCAATCAGCGAATGGGTGGTGCCGAGATCGATACCGACCGCGAGCCGATGTTGATGGGGCGCGGCGCTCTGCCCGGGTTCCGCAATCTGCAGCAGCGCCATGATGATTATCCTCGCTCAGAGTCGATCGAAAGCAGCGTCGAGCTGCACACGCAGCCGCTCGAAGAACTGCAGATGCAATACCAGCGCGGCGGCTTCGGCATAGCTGCGCTGTTCGTCGAGCAGGCGCGCGAGTTCGGCCACCATGTCCGCCGTGCTTTCCGCCAGTTCATCCTCGAAATCCGCCAGCGCCTGGGCATTGCCGGCGGCAGCGGCGAGGGCCTCGTGGTATTCCATCTGGCGCATGAGGAAAGCCGGTGACGGACGCGCCGAGTCGAGATCGCAATCGATGTGATTGAGCCGCAGCAGGTGACGCGCGCGCTCGACCGGCGACTTCAACGTGCGATAGGCCTCGTTGGCGAGCGAGGCTTCAGCCAGCGCCAGGCGCTGCGCACTGGCGGCGGCGCCGACGAACTGGTCGGGATGCACCATGCGCTGCAGGGCGCGGAACGCCCGTTCAAGCACCTGGATGTCCAGCACGAATGCCGGCTCGATGCCGAACAGAGCGTAGTAGTTGGTGGCGGGTGCGGGTGTGCCGACAGTATTCATGGAGTGTCCTCAGCGGTCGTCCGTGCGCATGCTGCCGTCAGATGGTGAAACTCTCGCCGCAGCCGCAGGTGTTGGCGACATTGGGATTGTTGAACTTGAAACCCTCGTTCAAGCCCTCGCGCACGAAATCGAGCTCGGTGCCGTCGAGATAGACCAGGCTTTTCGGATCGATGATCACCGTCACGCCGTGACTCTCGAAATGCATGTCCTCGTTGTCCAGCGCGTCGACGAACTCCAGCGTATAGGCCATGCCGGAGCAGCCGCTGGTCTTGACGCCGAGGCGCAAGCCCACGCCCTTGCCGCGCTTGTGCAGGAATTTCTGCACATGGGCCGCCGCCCGCTCGGTCAGTGAAATCTGCATGGTGGCCGCCTCCGTCACATCGAAAATGAACTGCCGCAACTGCAGGTCGAGCCGGCATTGGGGTTCTTGATCACGAAGCGCGAGCCTTCGAGTGACTCCTCGTAATCGACCTCGGCGCCGACCAGGTACTGCAGGCTCATGGGGTCGAGGACCAGCTTGGCGCCGGCATTGTCATAGGCCCAGTCGTCATCGGCGGCCTGTTCGTCAAAGGCAAAGCCATACTGGAAGCCGGCGCAACCGCCACCCGAGACGAAAATGCGCAAGGCAAGCTTGTCGTCGCCCGCCTCCGTCAGCAGCTCGCGCACTTTGTCGACGGCGCTCGCGGTGAAGGAGATCGGGCAGGGCTCGACCGCATCCGCAACAGAGACGGTGGTGATGGTTGATGTTTGCGTCATGACGATTCCTCAAGAAATGGCGAGCGTGGGTGTGCAGGCCGCGTAACCCTCCACGGCCGGTGTCTGTTTCGAACGGTAATCCTCGATGGCCGCGCGTATCGCGTCCTCGGCCAGCACTGAGCAATGAATCTTGACCGGCGGCAGCGCGAGTTCCTCGGCGATGTCGGCGTTCTTGATGGTGAGGGCTTCGTCGATGGTGCGGCCCTTGACCCATTCAGTGACCAGCGAGCTCGACGCGATGGCCGATCCGCAGCCATAGGTCTTGAAGCGCGCCTCTTCGATCACGCCTTCGGCGCTGACCTTGATCTGCAGACGCATGACGTCGCCGCAGGCCGGCGCGCCGACCATGCCGGTGCCCACCGTGCTGTCGTCCTTGTCCAGGCTGCCGACGTTGCGCGGGTTGTCGTAGTGGTCGATGACTTTGTCGCTGTAGGCCATGGTGTTTGACTCCGATTGAATGGGCTTGGGTGTTTCAGTGCGCGGCCCATTGCACGCGCGACAGATCGATGCCGTCCTGGTGCATTTCCCACAGCGGCGACAGGGCGCGCAGGCGGGTGATGGCCTCACGCACGACGTCGATGGTGGTATCGACCTCGGCCAGGCTCGAGAAGCGGCCAAAGGAAAAGCGTATGGAGCTGTGGGCCAGCTCGTCACTGCGGCCGATGGCACGCAGCACGTAGGACGGTTCGAGACTCGCCGAGGTGCAGGCCGAACCGCTCGATACCGCGATGTCCTTCATCGCCATCATGAGTGATTCGCCTTCGACGAAGTTGAAGCTGAGATTGAGATTGTGTGGCACGCGCTGTCCCAGCGAGCCGTTCACATAGACTTCGTCGAGCTCCTTGAGACCGTTGAGCAGACGATCGCGCAATACCGCGACATGGGCGTTGTCGGCCGCCATTTCGAGGCGCGCGAGACGATAGGCCTCGCCCATGCCGACGATCTGATGGGTGGGCAACGTGCCGGAGCGCAGGCCGCCCTCATGGCCACCACCGTGTTGCTGGGCCTCGATGCGCGCCCGCGGCTTGCGACGCACATACAAGGCGCCGATGCCCTTGGGGCCGTAGATCTTGTGCGCCGACAGCGACATCAGATCGACCGGCAGCACGGTCAGATCGATGGGCGTCTTGCCGGCCGACTGCGCGGCATCGACATGAAACAGCGCGCCGTGGCGATGACACAGCTCACCGATCGCGATGAGATCCTGTATCACGCCGATTTCGTTGTTCACATGCATGACCGACACCAGCGTGGTGTCCGCGCGCAGCGTGGCGGCGAGCAGGTCGAGATCGAGCAGGCCATCGGCCTTGGGCGCCAGATAGCTGACCTCGAAACCTTCGCGCTCGAGCTGGCGCATGCTGTCCAGCACCGCCTTGTGCTCGGTGGTCATGGTGATGAGATGCCGACCGCGACCGCGATGGAAATGGGCGGCGCCCTTGATGGCGAGGTTGTTCGATTCGGTGGCGCCCGAAGTCCACACGATTTCGCGCGGCTCGGCGCCAATCAGGGCGGCGACTTCGGCGCGCGCCGCATCGACCGCCTGCTCGGCGTCCCAGCCATAGGCGTGGGAGCGACTGGCGGGATTGCCGAAGCGTTCGCACAGATAAGGCCACATCTTGTCGGCGACGCGCGGGTCGACCGGCGTGGTGGCCGAGTAATCGAGATAGATCGGCTGCGTGGTTCGATCCAAGCTGGCGCTGCCCATGATGCTCTGTCCCGTCGATTCGCGAAAAGCTCGCTCGAGTCAGAGGTGGCAACATCCATGCCACGCGTGAGGACGCGCGCAACTATCGACAAATACTGAGAAAACCAGTCGGACACCGGGTGCGTGGCGAGGCCGGTGTTTGTCGCATGTCACACAAAACCCGACCAACAGATGCGACAAAAGCAGGCCGACGCGACAAGGCCCTCGCCTCCCGCAGGGCCGGCACAGGCCTCGCGCGGACTGGCGCAATACTTGCGTGCGATTGGGCACAGGGGAGAACCGGCCCGCTTGCGGAAGCCCATGCCGCGCAACACACCATGCGGCTAATAACGGATGTCCGGCACGACATTCGAGAGGTGCGAAAGGCGGTCATGCTGACCATGGACAACGATTTGAAATCCGAGAGGAAAGTAGAGCTGGGCGCGCTCTACGAAATCAGCAAGGTATTGAGCTCGTCACTCGATCTCGCGCAGACCATACGTGGCGTGCTGAATATCCTGTCCACTTACTTCGACGACGTCCGTCGCGCCACGATTAGTTTGGTGCAGGAGTCGGGCGAGCTGCATATTATCGGTGCGTCGGACATGAGCGCCGAGCAGATTGCGCGCGGTCATTTTCGCGAAGGCGAAGGCCTGACCGGCAAGATACTCAAGAATGGCATTCCGGTCGTGGTGCCGGATCTGTCCAAGGAACCGCTGTTCATCAACCGCACCGGCTCCCGTACCCGCGCCGATACCGAGCGTTCGGCCTTTGTCGGGGTGCCGATCAAGAATGGCCGCGACGTCATCGGGGTGCTGTCCTACGACCGCGAGTCGCACGACCGCCGTCACGCCTTCGAGAACGATGTGCGCTTCCTGCAGATGGTCGCGAACCTGATCGGCCAGACCATACGCCTGCACCAGCATCTGGCGGCCGAACGCGCCCTGTTGCTGCACGAGACCCATCGCCTGCAGAAAGCCCTGCCCGGCAAGTACAACATCGAGCACATGATCGGTTCGAGCCGTGTCATGCAGGAAGTCTTCGCCGAGGTCTATCAGGCCGCCCAGAGCCGCTCGACGGTGCTGTTGCGCGGCGAGAGCGGCACCGGCAAGGAACTCATCGCGCGCGCCATCCACTACCTCTCGACTCGCAAGGACGGGCCCTTCATCAAATTCAATTGCGCGGCGCTGTCGGAGTCGCTGCTGGAATCGGAGTTGTTCGGCCACGAGCGCGGCGCCTTCACGGGCGCCACCCAGGAACGCAAGGGCCGCTTTGAAATGGCCACTCGCGGCACCTTGTTCCTGGATGAAATCGGCGATGTTTCACCGGCCTTTCAGGCCAAACTGCTGCGGGTGCTGCAGGAGCGGGAATTCGAACGGGTGGGCGGCACCAAGACCATCAAGGTCGATGTGCGCCTGGTGGCCGCCACCAATCGCAATCTCGAAGAGGCCGTGACGCGCGGACAGTTCCGCGAGGATCTCTATTACCGCCTGAACGTGGTGACCATCACCCTGCCACCGCTGCGCGAACGGCGCGACGACATTCCGGCCCTGGTCGAGCATTTCCTCAAACGCTTCGCCGCCGACAGCGGCCGCAGCCTCGGCATCACCGAGGAAGCCATGCAGGTGCTCAAACACTGCGCGTGGCCCGGCAACGTGCGTGAACTCGAGAACTGCGTGGAACGCATCGCGACCATGACCCGCGGCGATGTCATCCGCGACAGCGATCTCGCCTGCCGCCAGAACATGTGCTTCTCCCAGGCCCTGCATCCCTATGGACGTGCCACGCGTCCGGTGCCGATTCCGGTGGTGCCGGCGCCGGTCGGTCATGACCCCGATGCGCCGCTCGACGAACCCGAATTCACCACCGAACGCGAACGGGTGATCTGGGCCCTCGAGCAATGCGGCTGGGTGCAGGCCCGCGCGGCGCGCATGTTGAACCTGACCCCGCGTCAGATTGGCTACGCGATTCTGAAATACAAGATTCCCGTCAAGAAGCTTTGACCTGCGGACGGTGCCTGCCCGGCATCGTCCCCTTTCCGCCTCCCAACCCCTGTCGTATTCCCTACAAAGCCCCACGTTTTGTCGCGCTCGTCACACGAGCCGCGCGCGCTGATTTCGAAGGAACATTCCTCGAATCAATCGCTTGCCTGGATGGCACGGCGCTTGCCCTGAGAGCTTCAAGCAGGTTCGCCCAGGTCGCGAGCCAAACAGCCACGCAAGCGCAGCGAGCAACGCACCATGGTCACACTGCCCAACACCGCCACCATCGCCCTCAAGGACATCCGCCCGATGCGCGAACATCGCGCAGCGCTGGCTGAAGCCGAGACCACGGGGTGTTCGTCGTCGAGCGCAAAAGGCGAAAGCAGTTGCGGTTCGTCGGCCGGCGCGGGCGACATGCCGCCCGAGATCTGGGAGAAGGTCAAGAATCATCCCTGCTACAGCGAACAGGCCCATCACCACTACGCGCGCATGCATGTCGCGGTGGCGCCGGCCTGTAACATCCAGTGCAACTACTGCAATCGCAAATACGATTGCTCCAACGAGAGTCGCCCCGGTGTGGTCAGTGAACGCCTGACGCCCGAACAGGCGGCGCGCAAGGTGCTGGCAGTGGCCTCCGAGATCCCGCAGATGACGGTGCTCGGCATCGCCGGCCCCGGTGACGCGCTGGCCAATCCGGCGAAGACCTTCCAGACCTTCGAGCTGGTGGCGGCACAAGCGCCCGACATCAAGCTGTGCCTCTCGACCAACGGTCTTGCGCTGCCCGACTACGTCGACCAGATCAAGGCTTACAACGTCGACCACGTGACCATCACCATCAACATGGTCGACCCCGACGTCGGCGCGCGCATCTATCCCTGGATCTTCTATAACCACAAACGCTGGCACGGCCGCGAAGCGGCGAAGATCCTGAGCGAGCGTCAGCTCCTCGGCCTCGAGATGCTGGTCGCGCAGGGCATTCTGGTGAAGGTCAACTCGGTGATGATTCCGGGCGTCAACGATCAGCACCTCATCGAAGTCAATCGCGCGGTGAAATCGCGCGGCGCATTCCTGCACAACATCATGCCGCTGATCTCGGAAGCGGAGCATGGCACCTGGTTCGGTCTGAACGGCCAGCGCGGCCCATCGGCGCAGGAGCTGAAGGCGCTGCAGGACAGTTGCGAAGGCGAGATGAACATGATGCGCCATTGCCGGCAGTGTCGCGCCGACGCGGTCGGTCTGCTCGGCGAAGACCGCTCCGCCGAATTCAGTACCGAGAAGGTCATGGCGATGGAGGTCAACTACGACCTCGACAAGCGCCAGGCCTATCAAGCGGAAGTCGACGGCAAGCGTGCCGAGATCAACAGCGCGCGGGATGCCGAGCTGGCCGCGCTGGCGGACGACCATGAGGACATCACCCTGCTGCTGGCGGTCGCGACCAAGGGCGGCGGCACCATCAACGAACACTTCGGCCACGCCCACGAGTTCCAGATCTACGAAGCCTCCAGGCGCGGCGCCAAGTTCGTCGGCCATCGCCGCGTCGATCTGTACTGCCAGGGCGGCTATGGCGAAGAGGACGCGCTGGCCGGTGTGATCCGCGCCATCAACGATTGCCATGCCGTGCTCGCGTCGAAGATCGGCGGCTGCCCCAAGGGCAGTCTGCGCGAGGCCGGCATCGAGCCCATCGACCACTACGCCCACGAGTACATCGAGGGCTCGGTGATCAACTACTTCAAGAGCTATGTCGAGCGGGTCGCCGCCGGCGAGATCGAACACACCGCGCGCGGTGACGCCTCGATACGCCAGGGCGCCTTCATCGCCGCCTGATTGTTCAACAGCAACGCCACAGGAGAATCCCATGGCCTACAAGATCATCAAATCCCAGTGCACGGCCTGTGGCATGTGCGAGCCGGAATGCCCGAACGTGGCGATCCGCGAGAAGAACGGCACGTTCATCATCGACCCGGCCAAGTGCACTGAATGCATCGGCTATTTCGACGATGCCCAGTGCGTGGCCTGCTGCCCGGTCGACAACACGTGCGTGATCGACTCGAGCTACCCGCGCTATCAACCGACCAACGCCTGAAGGAGCCGTCATGGAAGTCAGCATCACCCCCAGCGCGGAAAAATTCATCCGTCGCATGATTCGCTTCAACGGCGGGCGCGCCGAATCGGGTCTGCGCCTGCTGGTCAGCGCCGGCGG
>Ga0208492_1001889_pt1 | contig 11507 bp, 8 predicted proteins | sample Subbioar_CSW14AB_FD_184820 | JGI IMG/M metagenome (GOLD analysis project Ga0208492, IMG submission 184820) | Serpentinite rock and fluid subsurface biosphere microbial communities from McLaughlin Reserve, California, USA - CR12Mar_CSW14AB (SPAdes) | ecosystem: Environmental > Terrestrial > Deep... | reverse complement strand
CAACTTCGATGGCCGCATCGACTTCAACGGCCTGGGCGCCGTCATCGCCACCGGCCAGCCCAACATGGTCGAGATCGGCATCAACAGCGAGCGGGCCGCAACGCCCGCCGTCGGCGGCCCCAAGTCCCTCGAGCCCTACCAGATGGTCGATGACGTCGCGTGGTCCAACGGCGGCGGCAAGGAGTACACCCGCTCACAGCAGCAGGAGATCTCCGACACCAACGCTTTCAACCCCGACGCCGTGTCCCGCATCTCCTACTACGGTGAGAATCCTCAGCGTGGCCACCGCCTCAACGCGGGCATCATGGAGTCCACCCGCACCGCAGACGAAGAGTTCGTCTACGGCGACGTTCTCGACGATGGCCTCGCGGGCCTCCCCCTCATCCGCTACAACCCTGCCGCGGTCGGCGCGCCCACCGACGTGAACGGCCAGAAGTACAACGCCGCGGGCCAGCCTGACGCCAATGGCGAGTACCTCCTGAGCGACCTCAACGCCTCCGCCTTCACCCTGACCCCCGGCCGCTTTAACGACGTTGACGGCACCAGCAACGGCGGCATCAACATCACCCAGTTCCGCTTCGTCCGCGGCGACTTCAACTTCGACGGCCAGGTCAACTGCGACGACGACACCCTCATCACCGCCGCCGTCGGCGCTTCCCTTGACGAGACCGAAACCAAGACCAACAGCAACGGCACGGCCCTGGACGCAAGCGACGACTTCACCTACACCGGCTGGAAGCACCAGGGCCGCGGCTTCAACGCCCTGCTCGCGATGGTCCGCATGGACCTGACCGACGGCACCACCGGCGAGTGGAACTCCGGCATCACCGTCACCGCTGCCGACGCCGCCGCATTCCACGCCCTCTTCACCTGCGCGCCCACCTGCCCCGGCAACCTCTGCGGCGATCAGGACTTCAACGGCGATGGCGACTTCGGCACCGACCAGGACATCGAAGCCTTCTTCGCCTGCCTCGGCGGCAACTGCTGCACGTCCTGCTTCTGCCAAGGGTCGGACTTCAACGGCGACGGCGACTTCGGCACCGACAGCGACATCGAAGCCTTCTTCCGGGTGTTGGGCGGCGGCAACTGCTGAAGCCGAGCGACCAGGGCTCAACGTACAAAGGCCCGGGCACCACTGCCCGGGCCTTCGTGTTTTTGATTTCAGTCAGCTGAAGCCCACGGACCCCGCTCAGAGCATGTCCACGTGCGTGTAGTGGTCCATATTCAGGAACACCACCTCGCCGTCGTCCTTTTTGAGTTCCAGCCGGTCCAGCCACAGCTTGTGGTCGCGGCTGTGGGCGTACCAGCTGCCGGTCTTCTGCTGCTGGAAGCTGACCACAGTCCCCTCCACGGTGATCTGCATGGGCCCGCCGCCCGGCCGCTCCAGCCGCGGCACCTGCTGCGTCACGCGGACGCGCTGGCCGGGCTTGTAGGGGCTCATCGAGGGCTGCGGTGTGGAGGGGGTCTGGGACATGGGGCGAATGATACGGCCGACGTGGCACGACCGTGCTCTGACGGTCGTGGATCCCCCATCTCCAAACACGAAAAAGGCCCCGCACTGGGCGGGGCCTTTCAGAGTCTCAATCAGATTCCAGCCTTACTTCTTGGCGGGGCTGGCCGGGGTCGCCGGGGCCTTGGGGGCCGCGGGGGTTGCCGGGGTGACGGGGGTCATCGGCTTGCCGGTGGTCTCGATGGCGGGCTTGTTGGTGTTCTCGGCGCGGGTGTAGTTGATCTCCATGGCCTTGAAGGTCTGGCCGTCGGAGGTGTTGGACCACATCTCGAAGGTCATGTGGTTCTTGTCGGTCCACCGCATGATGGACTTGCCGGTCTTGTGGGTGCCATCCATGGGGCAGGTGTAGTCGTCGTTGAAGACGATCTCGCCCTTGTCGTTCTTGGTGCCCTCGCTGAGCATCGTTCCGGTGCTCATGTTGTCGATCCAGGTGCTCTGGTACTTCTTGGCCATCTTGTGGTAGCCGATGGTCCCCTCGCCCTTAAACTTCGTCGGGCCGAAAGCGCCCTCAAAGCTCTGGCGCAGGAACCGGGCCCCCATGATGGGCTCGAAGTGGGCCTTGCCGTCGCTCTTCATGGGCTCCTTCTGGTCAGGGCCCATCCAGCTGTTGATCTGGGCGGTCCAGGCGCCCGTCAGGTTCTTGGCGAGTTCGATGTGCTCCTCGGTCAACGCCCCAGCCTCGGCCATCGCGGCCTGGATCTGCTCAGGGGTGGGCATGTCCGCCGTCGACGGGGTCGTGGTGGGCTGCGCGGGCGTGGCCGCGGGCGTTTTGTGCTCGGGCTGAGCGAACGCGATGGCGAGACCAGAGCACAGGACGAGCGCGGCGGCAACGGGGGCAAGCTTCATCAGAGATCTCCTTGGGTGGTTGGTGTACCCGCCCGGGCGGTTTTTGCGCGTACCGGGGGTTAACACTATGCCATCCATATCGGCGATTTACCCCCCATGTCTGGAGCGTGTTTGGACTTCTCGCTTAACACCTTGGCCCGCCTGAGGTAGTCTGCCGGGATGCGCCGCCACTTCCTGTCGTTCCGCCTGCCCGCCCTGGCCTTGATTTCGCTCGCCGCGGCGACCGCTCTGGGCCAGCCCAGCAGCTCCGGCCCCCTTGCCCCACCAGCAAACGGCCCCCGCCGGGCTGACGCGACGTGGGTAGCGCTCACCCACTGCACCGTCCACGTCTCACCCGGCCAGATCCTGAAGGACGCCACCGTCGTCTTCCGCGACGGGGTGATCTCCAGCGTCACGGAGAAGGGCGAACCGACCCCAGGCGCGTTCGTTGTCGACTGCACCGGCCTGCACGTCTACCCCGGGTTTATCGATCCCTACGTCGAAGTCGAGGTCCCCGCCCCCGCGGGCGACGCCAGCACCAGGCACTGGAGCCCCAAGGTCACGCCCCAGCGGTCGGCCCTGGACGGCGCGGGCGTTGACGAACGCACGGCGGACTCTCTCCGCAAGCTCGGCTTCACCACGGCCGTGATCTTGCCCAAGGGCGGGGTCTTCCGTGGTTCGTCGGCGGTGGTGTCGCTTGCCAAGCCCTTCGATGACGCCAGCGCGGCCCGGCCTCCCGTCTATATGGATCAGGCGTACCACTCGGTGGGCTTTGAGCTCGGGGGCGGCTACCCAGGCAGCCAGATGGGCGCGATTGCGCTGATCCGCCAGACGCTGATCGATGCGGACTGGCAGGCCGGTGCTCGCAAGGCCGGGGAGAAGGTCGATCCCAACTGCCTGGACGTGCTCGGAGTTGGAAACCGGAGTCCTCGGTCGCCCCTCCTCTTCAACACCGACGACGAGCTCGAAACCCTCCGCTGCGTCAAGATCGCCGACGAGTTCTCACGCCCCTTCCTGCTCCTGGGCCACGGCACCGAGTACCAGCGTCTCGCCGCGATCGACAAGGCCCTCCGCCTCCAGCACGTGAACAAGGCGATGTTCCGCAGCACGATCCTGCTGCCCCTCAACTTCCCCAAGGCTCCTGACGTCGCCAGTGTGGGCAAGTCCGAGACGGTCGAGCTTCGCGAGCTCATGCACTGGGAGCAGGCCCCCACCAACCCCCGGCGTCTCGCAGCCAGCAGCATCCCCTTCGCCCTCACCACCGCCAAGCTCCGCGACCGGGGCGAGTTCCGCAAGAACCTCCAGACCGCCATCAAGCACGGGCTCACGGAGGAACAGGCCCTGGCGGCGTTGACGGTGACGCCCGCGCAGCTCTTCAACCTCGCGGGCACGCTGGGCACCATCGAGAGCGGCAAGCGGGCCAACCTCATTCTCGCCGACGGCCCCATCTTCGGCGACAAGACCAAGGTCCGCAGCGTGTATATCGACGGCGTCGCGTACGAGCAGTCCCCCGCGCCCATCGAGCTCGACGGCCGCTGGGACGTGCTGTTTGCGGGCAAGACGGCCGAGGAGGTCAAGAACGACCCCGCGCATATCGAGCGGTGGTTCTCGATCGACAAGGACAACAACGTCACGGTCAACCGGGCCAAGAAGAACGTCAAGGCCACGCGGGTGAGCGTTGAGAAGGACCGGGTGTCGTTCACGTTCGACCACGAGCCGCTGGATGGCGTCGCGGGCACATACGTCGCGAGCGCGATCCTGGAGCGGGATGCGGGTTCCCAGAGTCCGGCGGTTCGCATGACCGGGACCATGCTGCGTCCCAATGGCGAGAGCATCCCGTTCAACGCGGTGCGCACACCGGCCAGCCCGCTGGTGGGCAGCTGGAAGGTCATCGAGGCGGACGGCGTGCTCGTGGACCCCAAGGACAAGAAGGGCCTGACGATCAACATCACCGATGGTGGTGCGACGCTGACGTTCGTGAAGGAGAAGAAGAAGGAGAACGCGGAAGGCGCGGAGAAGGCGGAGGGCGCAGACAAGAAAGAGGACGGGAAGGCTGAGCCCGACAAGACTGAGAAGACGCCTGCCAAGCCTGCGGCTCCTAAGGCCGCCGAGAAGCCCACCGAGAAGCCGGGTGTCAACAAGGTGGACACCGCCGACGGTACCGAGAAGCCCCAACCCGAGGCGAAGCCCGAGGGTGAGAAGGGTGACGCCGAGAAGGGCGATGATGACAAGCCCGAGGGGAAGCGCGGCAAGCGGGACGACGCGGATCTGGTGATCAAGTGCGACGACGTCGTGCTCAAGGGCGACACGCTCACCTTCACCCATGACCTCAGCAAGCTGGGCACCGAGGGGAAGAGCACCGACACCATCAAGTTCAGCGAAAACGGGCCGGGGCGAGAGGACGACACGTTCGTCGGCGAGAGCACGCTGCCCGACGGGAGCAAGCACACATACAAGGCGATCCGCACGCCCCGAGAGGGGACCGAGATTGCGCCCGGGCTGTGGGCCTCAGACGAGGAGCTGGCCCGGATCAAGGCGATCCCGGACAAGCTGCCGACGCCCTTCGGGCCGTATGGGCTTCCAGAGCTGCCGGCGCAGCAGACGATCGTGTTCAAGAACGCGACGCTGTGGACCAACACCGACGACGGCATCGTGAAGAATGGGACGATCGTCATCGGCAACGGCAAGGTCCTTGGGCTGGGCACCGATTTCACTCTCAAGGCCCCGCCTGGTGATGTGATCGAGATCAACGCCAACGGCAAGCACATCACCCCCGGCATCATCGACGCCCACTCCCACACCGGCATCAGCAGGGGCGTGAACGAGGGCGGGCAGGCGGTCACGGCCGAGGTCCGCATCGGCGACGTCACCGACCCCGACAGCGTGGACTGGTACCGCCAGCTCGCGGGCGGCGTGACCACCGTCATGAACCTGCACGGCTCGGCCAACGCCATCGGCGGCCAGTCGCAGACCAACAAGCTCCGCTGGGGCTGTGCCCACCCCGACGACATGCACTTCGAGGGGGCCGCGGAAGGCATCAAGTTCGCCCTGGGCGAGAACCCGCGGCAGGTGAACTTCGGCGGTGCCCGCACCACGCCCGCCCGCTACCCCAGCACCCGCATGGGCGTGGAGCAGATCATCCGGGACCGATTCACGGCAGCGAAGGAGTACATCAGTTCCCATGCGGGCTGGCATGTGAACGATCTGACCAGCGACAAGCGGAGCGCGCGCCCTCGGCGCGACCTCGAACTGGAGGCGCTCGCGGAGATTATCGAGGGACGTCGCCTCGTCCACTGCCACAGCTACCGCCAGGACGAGATGGTCATGCTCTTCAACGTGGCCCGCGACTTCAACTTCAGGATCGGCACGCTCCAGCACGCCCTGGAGGCGTACAAGGTGGCCGACGGGGCCCTCAAGTTCACCGGCGGGGCGTCGGGCTTCGCGGACTGGTGGGCGTACAAGGTCGAGGTGCAGGACGCCATCCCCGGCGCCTTCCCCATCATGCACGACGTCGGCCTGCTGGTCAGCTACAACAGCGACAGCAACGAGCTGGCCCGCCGCCTGAACGTGGACGCGGCCAAGGCGGTGAAGTACGGTCGCGGCGTCAGCCCCGAGACGGCCCTCAAGTTTGTCACGCTCAACCCCGCCAAGCAGCTGCGCATCGACACCAAGGTCGGCACGCTGGAGGCGGGCAAGGACGCGGACTTCGTCGTGTGGAACGACCAGCCGCTCTCGGCTTTCACCAAGGCGGAGGCGACGTACGTCGATGGCCGCTGCCTCTTCTCCCTCGAGCAGGACCAGGCACACCGCGAGACGATCCGCAAGGAACGCGAGCGGCTGATCCAGAAGATCCTGAGCGACGGCAAGGCGAAGAAGGACAGCGACAAGGGCGACGCCGACAAGGCCGGCGACTCGCCCCGCTCTGATGGCGCTCCCGCGGGCGGGCGTCGCCGCCGCCCGCCCCAGGACGCGGACGCGAGCTACGAGTACTACATGAACCTCTTCACCAGCGGCAAGCAGCCGGGCGAGACGCCGGGGGACTGCGGCGAGAGCGAAGTGATCGTGGATTCAGACTAAGAGTTTGAACGCAGAGTGCGCCGAGAGCGCCGACCAGCATCAGCATTCACACCCTCCCTCCGAGCAAATCATGTCCATCACAGCCGTCTTGTCTTCTCCGCGTCCTCTGCGTGCTCTGCGTTCAAGCTTCTTGATTGCCGGGCTCCTGGCGGCTTCGAGCGCCCTCGCCCAGGACCTCACCATCAAGTCCGCCCCGCAGGCGCAGACCATCGCGATCCACAACGCGACGATCCACACGGTCTCCGGGCCGGATTACAGCGGCGGGGCGATCGTGTTCGAGAAGGGCCGCATCACGGAGATCCTGAGCGAGCAGGACTGGAAGAAGCGGGCCCAGGCGCCGCTCACCGGTTGGAAGCTCATCGACGCCAACGGCGGGCACGTGTACCCCGGGCTCGTCGGTGGCTACACGCACATCGGCATGACCGAGATCCAGGCGGTGCGGGCCACGATCGACTTCGAGGAGAACGCGAGCCCCATCACGCCCGAGGTGCGAGCCGCCACGGCCGTCAACCCCGACTCCACGATCATCCCCGTCACCCGCTCCAACGGCGTGCTCACCGTGGGCGTCTTCCCCGCGGGCGGCGTCATCAGCGGGCAGGTCTCCGCCATCCGCATGGAGGGCTGGACCACCGAAGAGCTGACGATGGACCCCAGCCTGGGCATCGCCATCCGCTGGCCCAACACCCGCGCCATCAGCGCGTGGTGGAACGAGCGCAGCGAAGAAGACCAGATGAAGGAGATCCGCCAGAGCCTCAAGACCATCACCGACGCCTTCGACGCGGCCGAGGCGTACGCAAAGGCAAAGGACGCTGATCCGAATCATCCGACGGACTTGCGGTGGGAAGCGATGAGGTCCGTGCTGCCGCTGCGGGATGACAGTCAGGATCCTGGAACGGACCGCAACAAAATGCTCCGCGGGATGGTTGGCAAAGACGGCTCACCGTTCACGGGTACATCGGTCAAGGAACCAGAACAAGACCGCGTCTTCATCCTCGCCAACGACGTCGACCAGATCACCTCCGCCGTGGCCTTCGCTCTCACCCGCAAGCTCAAGCCCGTCATCGTCGGAGGTCGCGACGCGGCCCTCTGCGCCGGCCTCCTCAAGAAGCACGACATCCCCGTCATCGTCCAGGGTGTGCTCCGCATGCCCCGCAAGGACGACGCCCCGTACGACGAGGCGTACACCCTGCCCGCCCGGCTGCACGCCGCGGGCGTGCGTTTCTGCATCGCCACCAACGACGACACCGCCCACGAGCGGAACCTGCCCTACAACGCCGCCATGGCCCAGGCCCACGGCCTGCCCGCCGACGCCGCGCTCAAGGCCGTGACGCTCTGGCCCGCCCAGATCCTGGGCATCGACAAGGAGGTCGGGTCGCTGGAGGTCGGCAAGGCGGCGGTGCTGCTCATCTCCGACGGCAACCCGCTGGAGGTGACCACGCACGTCAAGCGGGCCTTCTCCGAGGGGCGCGACATGGACCTCTCGAACAAACAGACCAAGCTCGACGAGAAGTACCGCGAACGCTACCGGCAGCTGGGGCTGATCAAGGACGAGAGCCAGGGCGAGAAGGAACAGGCCAAGCCCGTGGACAAGCAATAAACTCGCCACGACACCACCGAACCGAAGCGCATTGCGCCACCCGTGCGGCCCGCGACTCGATATGGAGCCTTCCCGATGCGAGCAAGCCCTTGGTCAGTCGCCGCACTCGCCCTCTCCGCGGCCCTCGCCGCGCCCCTGGCATTCGCCGCCCTCTCGGCCCAGCCCGCGGTCCAACCTGCCAACCCCGCCCCGGAGCAGCCCGCCACCGCGCCCGCGCCGCAACCCAGTGACCTGCAAGCCCTGGATGGTGAGTGGATCTACGTCGAGGACAAGACCGAAGGCCGCGCACTGGAGCAGCTGGGCCCTCCGATGTCCACCAAGTTCTCGATGCGCGTCGAAGAGGGCGCGGTCATCCTCAACAGACATGGTTCCGGCCACAAGGATGTCCGCATCGCGCTCGACGGTTCGGTGACTGAAGTCGTCGAGCCCAAGACCACCACCCGCTACCGCGGCGAGTGGAAGGACGGCACGTTCGAGTACAAAGTCGAGTTCATCCGCCCGCAGGACGCACCCAAGGGGGGGCTCCAGTCGATCCGACGGAGTTTCCGCATGACGCCCGAGGGGCTGCTCGTGCGCGTCAGCGTCGATCCATCAGTGGTGCCAGAGGCGGTCGCGCTCTACCGGCACGCGAAGGACATCCCGATGCCCACCCCGGCCAAGGCCGCGATAGGCGACATGGCATGGCTGCCGGGCGCCTGGGTCGGCACGAGGAGCTCGGGGTCCTCGGTCGAAGAGCGGTGGAGCCCGCCCCTCGGCGGCGCCATGCTCGCCGTCTCTCGCACGGTGAATACCAGCGGCCGGATGGTCGCGTTCGAGTACCTCCGCATCGTCGAGCGGAGTGGGGGCCTCGTGTACATCGCCCAGCCCGGGGGAGCAGCCCCGACCGAGTTCGTGCTCACGGAGCTGAGCCCGACCAAGGCGGTGTTCGAGAACCCGCGCCACGACGACCCTAAGCGCATCGTCTACGAGCTGTCGGAGGGAACCCTCGGCGTCTCCATCGGCTTCACCGTCGGCGGGACCCCCCGCCGCTTCGAGTACAAGCGGGAAGCCCCGTAAGGCCACCGGCGTCCGGGTTCTGCACGGCTCGTTCCGCCACCCCGGGTCGTCACTGGGTTGTCGGCCACACCCCGAACACGGGTCGCCCCACAGGGAAACCGGACTGGCCCCCCGCCTATCCTTCCGCCCTTATGGGCAAAACCCGCGAGATCAAGAAACGCATCAAGGCCGTTGGCAACATCCGCCGCATCACCAAAACGATGCAGATGATCGCCACCAGCAAGTTCGCACGGGCCCAGCAGGCCTCCACCGCCAGCAAGCCCTACACCGAGGCCCTCTTCCAGCTCGTCTCCGAGCTCGCGGCCGGCCTCGGGGACATGACCCACCCGCTCCTGGACTCCGGCAAGGTCCGGACCGGCAAACCCCTGACCCTGGTTCTCACCTCCGACCGCGGCCTCTGCGGCCCCTACAACGGCGCCGTCCTCCGCACCGTCATGGGCCTCTTCCGCGCGACCCCGGGCGTCCGCGATGGCCAGATCGAGCTGGTGGGCAAGAAGGGCGTGGGCTTCCTCAAGTTCGCCAATGTGCCCGTCTCGCAGAGCCACAGCCAGTTCGGTGACAAGCCCAGCTATGACGCGGTGCGTGCCCTCGCGGACGAGTACATCGCCAAGTTCAAGTCCGGCGAGGTGTCCACCGTCCGCATCGTCTATATGAAGTACATCTCCGCCGGCCGCCAGACCCCCACGGTGCTCCAGCTGCTGCCTTTCCAGACCCCCGCGGCCAAGCCCGGGGCCGAGAAGACGGCCGGGACCAACCAAGTGTTCGAGTTCAGCCCCAGCGCGGGCGAGCTGCTGGACGACCTGCTGCCCGCGGCGGTCAAGGCCGTGCTGTTCCAGGCCTTCAACGACGCCATCGTGAGCGAGCACGTGGCCCGCATGGTCGCCATGAAGGCGGCGACGGACAACGCTGGCAAGATGGGCAAGACCCTCACCCGCAAGTTCAACCGCGCCCGCCAGGCCCAGATCACGACCGAGCTGACCGAGATCATCTCGGGCGCCGCGGCCCTGGACTGATCCACCCGACAACCCGCAAACCAATAGAGGCTCATGCTCGGCACCCCCGGTCGTGAGCCTCTATTGGTTAGCCCGTAGCGCGGCACCCAGATCACACGTGCGCGACCCACTCTCGAATGATCGACTCCACCGCCTTGCGGCACGTCGCGAGCTCGCCCGCCGGGATCGTGAGCAGCGCTCGGTCGCGATCCCGCCACGCCAGCAGCCCGTGGGGGTCGCTGATCTCGAGCTTGACGTCATCCTTCCGCGCTTTCGCCCCTCGGTGCAGGACCAGCTGCACGCCGTCTCGGTAGCGACAGTTCACGGTCGCGAAGTACTCGGTCGTCCTGAAACTGGCGGAGTTCCACTTGATCCCGTCGCTGATCGCCGGGCTCACACCCAGAATCAGGCCGCGGACCGCCGCGATCTCATCGCGGCAGGGATGATCCAGCTGCTCGAGGAACGCTGACACGGCCGGGTCCTCGCGGTCCGGTGAGCGCTTGGCGGGCATTGGTCACCCGCTCAGGCGCTCTGTGCCGCCAACCCGCGCACGCTGCCCGCACGCCGGCCCAGCACCGACTGCTCGATGGGCTTCTCGGCCTCCGCGTAGTCCTCGCCGAAGCGGAACAGGCGGAAGCTGTTGCCGATCACGAACACGTCGCCCGCGAAGTGGTAGAACGCGGCCAGCGGCAGCGCCAGGCTGCCGATGCTCGTGAGCGTTCCCGTCGCCGCGAGGATCAGGCCGACCAGCGCGATCACCACCGACATCACGATGTTCTGCGTCGTGATCGCCCGCGTGCGGCGGGAAAGCTCGATCAGGAAGGGGATGCGGGAGAGGTCGTCGTTCATCAGGGCGACGCCCGCGGAGTTGGCCGCGATGTCGGAGCCTTCCAGGCCCATGGCGACGCCGACGTCCGCCTCGGCCAGCGAGGGGCCGTCGTTGATTCCGTCGCCCACCATCATGGTGCGGAAGCCGCCCTTGACCATGTCCTTGATGAGCTGGTGCTTCTCTTCGGGCAGGCACTCAGCCTCGATCGCATCCACGCCCACGTTCGCGCCCACGCGCTTTGCGACACTCAGGCGGTCGCCCGTGAAGATCGCGATGTAGCGGATGCCCAGGTCGCGCAGGCGCTGCACGACGTTCTTGGTGTTGTACCGCACGGTGTCCTCAAGGCCTACGGCCCCCAGGTACCGCCCATCGCGCATCACGTGTACGCCCGTCATGCCCTCGATCTTGGACTCAACGCCCTCAACCTCGGACCGGATGCCCGGGTTGAGCTCGATCAGCCACGACGCACGCCCGACGCACACCTCGCCCATCGTGGTGTGGGCCCGGACGCCGCGGCCGTGGATCTCTTCCGTGCTGGTGGTCTCATCGACCGCGACTCGGGCCGCCCGGGCGGTGGTCAGGATGGACTGAGCGAGGGGGGGGTTGCTGTGCTGCTCGCCG
>Ga0208492_1001888_pt1 | contig 11508 bp, 7 predicted proteins | sample Subbioar_CSW14AB_FD_184820 | JGI IMG/M metagenome (GOLD analysis project Ga0208492, IMG submission 184820) | Serpentinite rock and fluid subsurface biosphere microbial communities from McLaughlin Reserve, California, USA - CR12Mar_CSW14AB (SPAdes) | ecosystem: Environmental > Terrestrial > Deep... | reverse complement strand
TTAATTTTTCAGGTTCTGATGCCAGAATTTTTCATTTGGGTTATTTATTACTGCTTGATAAACTGGATATTATTCATGAGGATGGTTTAACCGGTGCAGCAAAAGTGTTGAGAGATGCCAGAGAATGCGGTATGATTACATCTGCAGATCTGGTTAGTGAGCAGTCTGAAAGGTTCAGAAATATTGTTCCCTTGTCACTTCCATTTATTGATATTCTGTTTGTGAATGAATTTGAGGCCAAAATGCTAACGGATGTTGAAATATGTGATGATTCAGGAGAATGTTCTGTGGTAAGGGCTTTTCAGGCCGCTAAGGTTATTTTAGATATGGGTGTTCTTAGCTGGGTTATTATTCATTTCCCAAAAGGAGCAATTGCTCTGAATAAGACGGGTGAAAAGATATTTCAGCCAAGTGTTAAGATGCCGCCAGAGAAAATTAAAGGATCTGTTGGCGCCGGGGATGCTTTCGCAGCCGGTGTTTTAGCCGGAGTTCATGAAGACTGGACTATGGCAAAGAGTCTTTTACTGGGTGTGAATGTTGCTGCGGCCAGTTTAATGGATGCCAGTTCATCAGAAAGTATCGTTGCATGGCAGGCTTGTTTAAAGATTGGCGAGAAGGAGGGGTATAATGCAGAATACTCAGATAATCACAGCAGATAAATGCTATACTTTTAATCCCTTTTTAAAGGTTTTATTGTCCAATGGCAGATTTACAGAGCATTATGATGATTGAACTTAATACTGTTTAAACCTGTTTAATTATGAAAGTAGGTTTGTTTGTTCCATGTTATATTGATCAGTTTTATCCCAATGTAGCTGTAGCCACTTATCAGCTGCTGAAAAAATTAGGATGCGAAGTCAGTTATCCAATGAATCAGACCTGTTGCGGGCAACCCATGGCTAATAGTGGATTTTCAAATCTTACTAAAGGTTGTGATATCAATTTTGTAAAAAACTTTAAAGCGTTTGACTATGTCGTTGCTCCATCAGGAAGTTGTGTTCTGCATATTAAAGAGCATCTGAAGGAAGGTGCAAAACCAGCTGAGCTTGAAAAGGTCAGACAAAGTGTGTATGAGTTATCTGAATTTCTGATAGATGTTCTTGACTTGAACAGTCTGGAAGCTTATTTTCCTCATAAAGTTGGTTTACATGTAAGTTGTCATGGACAGAGAGGTTTAAGTCTATCGTCCATGAGTGAGCTTGTAGCTCCTGAATTTTCAAAACCTGAGCAGTTGCTCAGGATGGTTGATGGTCTTGAGCTTTTAAAGCCCGATAGGATAGATGAATGCTGTGGGTTTGGGGGAACATTTTGTGTTTTTGAAGAGGCGGTCAGCGTGAAAATGGGCAAGGACCGTATAAAGGAGCATCGGGCTAATGGCGTAGAATTTATTACAGGCGGAGATACCAGCTGTCTGATGCATTTGGAAGGTATTTTAAAGAGGCAGGGGAATGATATTAAAACCATTCATCTGGCCGAGATATTGAATAGTGTAAGATGAATGTTAAGACACATGCAGAAGCTGCTCAGGAATTTATTCTGAACGAACCACGTACCGACTGGCATGATGAAACACTTTGGTTTGTCAGACAGAAGAGGGATAAGGCAGTAAACACGGTTGCGGAATGGGAAATTCTTCGTGACTGGGCATCGAAGATAAAAAACCACACGCTTTCCAACCTGGATCACTATTTAAAAAGTTTTGAGGAGAATGCAATTGCAAACGGAATCATTGTTCACTGGGCATTAAATGCCGAAGAGCATAACCAGATCATTCATAAGATCATAACTGACAACGAGGTTAAAAAAATCGTTAAAAGTAAAAGTATGCTCACTGAAGAATGCCACTTAAATGAGTATTTACAGAAAAAGGGAATCAATATATTAGACACTGACCTCGGTGAATATATTGTACAGCTCAGGCAAGAAACACCCAGTCATATTGTTTTGCCTGCTATTCACCTGAAGCGTCAGGATGTGAGTCAAACTTTTCATGAACATCTGAATACAGAGAAAGGAAATTACAATCCTGAATACCTTGCTGAGTCTGCCCGGATTCATTTGAGAAAACATTTTATTGAAGCGGATTTAGCGATTACAGGTGTGAATTTTGCTATCGCAGAATCAGGTGGTTTTGTGGTTTGCACGAATGAGGGTAATGCTGATATGGGAGTGCATTCTGCAAAAATACATATTGCCTGTATGGGTATTGAAAAGCTGATTCCTAAGATCAGTCACCTTGGGGTGTTTCTTCGTCTTTTGGCCAGAAGTGCAACCGGGCAACCCATTACTACTTATTCCAGTCATTTTAGCAGACCAAGGTCGGGTCAGCAAATGCATGTGATTATTGTGGATAACGGAAGAAGCAGACAACTGGGGCGTCCTGATTTCAGGAATTCCCTGAAGTGTATCCGTTGTGCTGCCTGTTTTAATACTTGTCCGGTGTACAGACGAAGCGGAGGACATAGTTATCATTCAACTGTGGCCGGTCCGATTGGCTCGATCCTGAATCCCAATTTGGATATGAAGGCGAATTCTGATCTGCCATTTGCCTCTACACTTTGCGGGTCATGCAGTAATGTTTGTCCGGTGAAAATTAATATCCACGAACAGCTCTGGAAGTGGCGCCAAACTATTGCTGTCAATGGTTATGTTGATAAAAGTAAGAAAACAGGGATGCAGATAATGGCCTGGATTCTTTCTGATCCCAAAGTATATCGAATTTCTGGGAAAATTGGCCGTTGGGTGATGCGAACCCTTCCATTTATGGTTAATAATCGACTGAATGTTTGGTATAAACAGCGGGAAATGCCTGAAGCTCCGGGAAAGAGTTTCAGAGACTGGATTAAAGAAAATAAATGATTATGGGCTCCAGGGAAACAATTTTACAGGCTATTGCCTTGAATAAACCAGATCTTGCTGAATTGCCTGAAGTAGATATCTCAATTACTTCTCATTATAATGATGTGGTCAGACAGTTTGGAGCTATGATTGAAGCTGCAGGAGGGAGTGTATTCAATATGAATAGTATTCAGACTTTATTGAATGAAATATCTGCCATTAAAGAGGATGGAAAGTTTGTAATTAACCTTTTTGGAGATTCGGATATCGACCAATTGAAGGGGCTAAATGCTGAAAATCTTGAGGAGCTGGATACCTGCTATCTTTTGGCGCAGTTGGGAGTAGCAGAGAACGGTGCTTTATGGGTTTCTGAGAAGCAAATGTTCAACAGACTTATTCCCTTTATTTGCCAGCATTTAGTAATTGTGTTAAATCCGAAGAATATTGTGAGTAATATGCATGAAGCATATAATCAGATCAATGCAGCATCGGATGGCTTTGGAGTGTTTATCGCGGGACCTTCAAAAACAGCAGATATTGAGCAGAATCTGGTGATCGGAGCACATGGAGCAAGAAGTTTGAGGGTATGTCTGATGGATTTAGTTGACAGTTGACAATTGAGCTAAAAATGTTATTTAATAACCATTATCTTGATTCCTGGTTCCTGGCTCTTTACTCCTGTTTCCTCGCAACATTTGATTGTTAACCTAACACTCGGTATATTAAAGCATCAGATTAAAAATGACATGGAAAGAAGGAATTTTATAAAAAGTGCAGCTTCATTATCGGCGGCAACAATTTTAAGTCCGGATGCAGTTTTTGCCTCCGGTGCAAAACCACCCATTCGCTTAGGCTTTATCGGCTGCGGAGGGAGAGGAACAGCCGATATAAGCTCCATGTCAAGAAATGCCAATGTGCATATTGTCGCTATCGCTGACCTTTTTCAGGATCAGTTACAGGCGGCTAAACCAAAACTTGACCAGTTAAACGCCGCAAAAGGATTTACTGCAATTTCCAAATCAAATATTTATCAGGGATCGGATGCCTATCTCAGGTTATTGAATAACAAAGAGGTAGATGCAGTCCTGATCTCATCGCCCTGTTATACCCATCCCGAATTTTTAGAGGCAGCAGTTGCTGCTGGTAAGCATGTTTACTGCGAAAAGCCTGTTGCTATAGATGTGGAAGGTTGCAGGCGCATGGAGCAATTAGCTGAGCGAATCAATGGTAAGGTTAGTGTAGCCATTGGTTTTCAGGTTCCGCATGCGAGCCCTTATTCAGAAATGATTAAACGTATTCACAGAGGAGATATCGGAAAGATTGTGAACGCCCAGGTCTATTATCTTGCCTCTGAAATACCCTTGAAGCCTTATAAAGGATTGATCTATGATGAGGCGAGAATCAGGAATCAATTTCATTTCAGGGAGCTATCAGGAGGAACATTAGTGGATCAGGGAATCCATATGATGGATATCTGTAACCGGGCTTTGCAGGGACACCCTTTAAGTGCTTCCGGTTATGGCGGACTGAATTCGGGAGTGGAATTTGGGAATGCCTGGAATCATTATCAGGTAATCTATAAATATCCAAATGATGTTCATGTTTCTTACCATTCTATTCAGGTTGGGAAGCAATTTGGAGATGTATGTGCCAGATTTATAGGCACAAAAGGTATTGCTGAAGCACATTATAGTGGTGGTGTTTTCATAAGCGGTGAAAACCAATGGGACTCTGGTGTTGCGAGGAATCCTACAGAGCTATGTGCTGAACAAAAGACTGCGGGGGTTTTTCTTTCATCATTACATGATGCCGATGCAAACAAGCATAAGAATTTCATTAACAGTATAGAGACCGGAAATTATCTGAACGAAATAAAGCAGGCTGCGGAGTCGACACTGACAGCTATTCTGGGACGAAATGCAGCAGAGGCTCAGGAAGAGTTAAGCTGGGACAGAATGCATTTTTCGAATGAACGGATTGATCCGGGATTGAATTTATCTCAATTTAACAGAGGTTAAAACATAAGATATTGCCGGGACTGCCTGGCAAATTATCTAAGGTGATTCTATTCTATACAACATAAAAGGAAAATTGAAGAAATGAAGAGAGCATTTAACTTTCTAAAAATCAGGGAATGTTTATTTCCAATGAGATTGCTCAGTGGGATTCTAATCCTTCTTTTTCAGTTTCCTTCCTTTGCCCAGCAGGTTTTTCATGCAGGAGCTTCAACCGCAAATATCAGTCCTTTTCTTGGAGAAGGTATTGCAGGTGGCTGGATGCCTTTGCCCCGGGCTACCCATATTCATGATGAATTATTGGTTCGGTCGCTGGTTTTGGACGATGGAAAAGTTCGGCTGGTTATCATGGTAGTGGATAACGTTGAGATTCCCCGTGAGGTTTTTGATGCTGCTAAACTGCTTATTTCCGAGGAAACTTCCATCCCTACAGAAAGGATAATGATGTCATCTACTCATACCCATTCTTCCACATGGGCTGGTCATGAAATCAACCCTCCGGAACCTTCATTGAGTATCCGATCCAATTCGGGAATTGAATATCCAAAACCCCTTGATGATTATCAGCGTTTTGTAGTACGTCGTATGGCCGATGGTGTGCGGGTTGCACTGAATAATCTGGCACCAGCACAGATAGGCTGGGGCTTTGGATCCGTACCACAGCATGTTTTTAACAGACGCTGGAAGCTGAAGTCGCCGGTGATTAATCCTTTTGGCAGAAGCGAAATGGTTCAAATGAATCCCGGTATCGGTAATCCCAATATTCTGGAGCCTGCAGGCCCTACGGATCCTGAAGTTTCATTTCTATCTGTTCAATCTTTGAAAGGACAACCAATTGCGATACTTGCGAATTATTCTTTGCATTATGTAGGAGGAGTACCTCAGGGACATGTTTCGGCAGATTATTTTGCCGTCTTTGCTGACCGTCTTCAGGAGCTTCTGAAAGCTGATCGCCAAAATACTCCATTTGTAGGTATTATGTCTAATGGTACTGAAGGAGATATTAATAATATAAATTTTTTAGGACCGGCTATAACTTATCCTCCTTATGCCAAAATGAAGCTCGTTGCCGGTGATGTGGCTCAGGAGGTATTCAGAGTTTATCAGACTATAAAGCATAAAAATTGGGTGCCTCTTGAAGCAGCACAAATGGAGCTTACTCTGGATGTAAGGAAGCCGGATGCACAAACACTTAGCTGGGCTGAGAAAGCAATGCAGAAAGTAAAGCCTGATCATCCCATGGAAAAGGTCTTTGCTGAACGAACCATACAAATGAAGGAATGGCCTGAAAAGATAGATGTAATACTCCAAACTTTTAGAGTTGGAGATTTGGGAATAGCCGGGATTCCATTTGAGGTATTTGCCGAAACAGGATTAGAAATCAAAGCCGGAAGCCCTTTTGAGAAGTCATTTACCATCGGATTGGCAAATGGGGGATATGGATATCTCCCAACGTCTGAACAGCATCAAATGGGAGGCTATGAGACATGGATGAGTGTCAATAAGGTCGAGAAAGAAGCTTCCAGAAAGATTGTGACTGAAATTCTTAAGCTTTTTAATCAGGTAAAACGATAAGGGTTTTATTAGACTCAATTCCGGTCTTTTGGAAAGGTTATTCTAAGATATTGGCTTTTCTCTCCTGGTGATTCTTATTATTGTGATCGCCGGCTTAAAGTACTTATAAAGCGAATAAACAGACATACTAATTTTTGTCGTGTAAGAAAGTACCATGTTTACCAAGGAAAGTACCGAAATGTCATTTCTCTTGCAATTATATTTGGTTAATATGGTTAATTTAATAACTTAGATAACAGATTTCTATAAATTGATAACTTCATAATTGAAACTAATTGAATTATGAAGTTACTGGTTGTTATGATTAATAATGCGGCCTGACAGGCAATTGTTTCTGGTTCATTTGTTTAATTTATTGGGAGTTGGAGATAAAATTTAGTGTATTATAGGTGGTATAAGGATTCTCGTCTGATTTAAATTATCCAAAAATATTTTGTAAAGTAAATTGATATGGTAGGTTAGTGATTTAATCTTACCATATATATTCTGAAAAATGGGTATGAAAGATTTTGATAAATTTTCTGATGAGAAACTTTCAAAATTACTCTTTGAGGGGGATGCCGGTGCTTTTGAAGAAATATTCAATCGTTATTGGTTGAAGCTCTATGGAGCTGCTTTTAAGCGAGTTAAATCCCGGGAAGCAGCAGAAGAGATTATTCAGGATCTATTCACCCTTTTATGGGCTAAAAGGGAAACTATTCAGATTCACAAATCCTTAGCAGCCTATCTGTTTACCTCTGTGCGTTATATGGTATTTAACTATATACAAAAGGAGATCGTAAGGGAGAACTATAAGGATTCATTTCAGGCCGCAAATGTATTTTGTGATAATTCAACAGAGGAAACCGTTTTTCTGAATGAACTAATCAGGAATATCGAAAAAGAGGTAAAATGCCTGCCTTCGCAATGCCGTTATGTATTTGAGCTAAGCCGTAAAGAGAATAAAACGAATAGAGAGATAGCTGAAGTCTTAGGAATCTCTGAAAAAACGGTGGAGGGCCATTTAACAAAGGCTATCAAACGCTTAAAAGGAGGCTTAACTGATGTAAGAAGGCTGGCTTCCTGGATTTTTTAAAAAATCTAATTGTTTATCAGATATTATTTATGGGTTTTAATTTTACCCTGAACCGGGCTTGATTAAAATAATTATTAGGCTCAAAAGGCAATGATTGCTAAAATCATCAAAGGCTTCATCTCATATTTAATAACAAGCCACATAAACAGTTTAAAGACACTGCTGAAAAATATTTTTCATTTTCTTTTGATACAGAGCAAGGGATATTGTCCGGATAACTGACTATAGTTTATAGCCTTATCTAAATATATCTGGAAAAGAAGAAGTAATGGAAAATGATATTTTGAAAAAGTTAATTGAGAAGTATTTAAAAGGGAATTGTACTCCAGAGGAAGTTGCTGCCATACATGAATGGTACAACTCATTTGAAGAAGAGCAAGATCCTGCTGATTTTATTACTTTTCAACAGCAAGAAGAACTTAAATTCCGGTTATTGACCAATATTAAAAGGAATGTTGCTTCTCTGGAATTTAAATCCAAGCATAAGAACGAAAGAAAGACTGTTTCCCGAACATTGATATATTTATTATCAGGTGTTGCTGCAATGATAATATTGACTGTTGGGGTATTCTTTTATAATCAAAAAGAATCCTCCTCCTCTGACTTAGGAGACGTGCACGTAGTCAATATGACAAAGACTATCCAAAAGGTAGTTCTATCAGATGGGAGTATCGTTTGGCTAAATCCCAAAAGTAAAGTGATTTACCCACAAAACTTTACTTCTAGCCTGAGAAAAGTTCAAATGCAGGGTGAAGCATTTTTTGAAGTTAAACCCGATTCCAGACGTCCTTTTATAATTTTTAGCGGTAATGTGATAACCCGGGTATGGGGCACAAGTTTCCGTATACGGGCATATGAAAATATTCCTGTTGAAGTCTCTGTTCTAACAGGTAAGGTATCTGTTCAGCTTCAGACTAAGGAGGACTCTGAGCTTATTTTATTGCCCCAGCAAACAGCTACTTATTTAAAAGCTAATGACTTGTTAAAGAAAGGTATAGAGAAGAAAACTTCTACAATGAGTATTTGGCACAAAGAAACTTTGACTTTCGATAATGAACCGATACGAGAGGTTATCAAAGTACTGAATACTCAGTTTAAAGTAAATATTAGCACTGGGGATGAAAAGTTGCTTGATTACGTGCTGAAAGCAGATTTTACAGATCAAAGCTTACCTTCTATACTTGAAATGCTTCGAAAATCTTTAAATGTGGAAAATGAAATAAGTAATGATGGGATAATATTATATATCAACGATAACTAAAGATATAATAAACAATAGTTAAACACTAAACCAATGTCTATGGTAAAAAAAACAGAGTAAAGTTTATATCGAAATAAACCGGAGTGTCACTACCACTCCGGTTTTTCCAGACTATCAGCTAATCTGATATTAATTCTGGATTAATTGTCTTATTTCTAACAGAAAAAAAACGTTCAAATGTATGGAATTTATACTTAACAATGTTGCTGTACGCAATATCATGAAGAACATATTTAGTCAGATAGTAATTGCAATTCTATTTACAGGGATATCTTTTGCAGAAAAGAGTAATGCTCAGGCAGTATTGAATCGGGTTGTAAGTATTTCAATGGATGATACAAAGTTGAGCACTGCATTAAAACAAGTTGAGAAAGATGCGAATATCAAATTTGTGTATAGTAGAAATGTAGTTAATATTGATCAAAAGGTATCAATTCAAGCTAAAGATCAAAAATTAGGCCTGGTCTTGGATGAACTTTTTATTTCTAATGGTATTTCATATGAAGCCATTGATAATCGCATTGTTCTGAGTAACAATAGAACTAAAATACCTGTAAATGGTACGATAGAAATAGAAAATGATTTACCTAAGGTTGATATAAAGGTAAAAGTTCCTATTACGGGTAAGGTTTCAGATCGAAACGGAGAGCCGTTAATAGGGGTAAGTGTTAAAATTAAGGGTACCAATATTGGTACCAGTACAGATATAAACGGTCAGTATTCTCTGAACCCTCCTGATGACAATGGTATCTTGGTCTTTACCTATATTGGTTATATAACACAGGAGATTCCTGTAAATAGTCGGACTGTAATCAATGTTGGTATGCAGGAAGATGCTGCCAATCTTGATGAGGTAGTGGTAATAGGTTATGGAACACAGAAAAAGACTAACCTGACAGGTGCAGTTTCAACAGTTTCTTCTAAAGTGTTAGAAAGCAGGCCGATTACCAATCTCGGGCAAGGTCTCCAGGGTACAATATCCAATCTTAATATCACGCAAGGCAATGGATCTTTGGGTCAAGGTTCTACATTCAATGTTCGTGGCAATACTTCGATCAACGGAGGAAGTCCCTTAATTCTGGTGAATGGAATTCCAATGGACATAAATCAGCTTAATCCTAATGATATTGAAAGTGTTACTGTATTAAAAGATGCGGCATCTGCCGCAATATATGGTGCACGCGCAGCTTATGGGGTAATGCTAATCACTACCAAAAGTGGTCAGAAGAATGAAAAGCCAAAAATCTCTTTATCCACAAATTTCGTGACTAATGAACCCACTTCCAGAATTCAATTCATAGATACAAAGGATAGAATTGCTTTTATGAATGAGGCATATATGCGTGTAAACGGTCGAAATTATTATGACGATATTACAATGGCAGCGATGATGGCTCACTACAATGATCCTTCTAAGCCTTCTGCGATTATTCATCCGGCGGCACCAAACGATTGGACCGGTGTGGCTAATACCGATTGGGAAAAAATTTTACAGGCCGAAACCTATCCAATGCAACAACACACTGCCAATGTTTCAGGTGGTTCTGAAAAATTTGATTACTATACTTCTGTATCCTATTTAAATCAAAAAGGTCTTACAAATCCTGAACTTTTCGATGAGAGATTCAAACGTTATAATTTCATGACGAATGTAAACTATAAGATTTCAGACTGGTTTACAGTAGGAAGTAAGATTTCAATAAACAACAGTACTAAGCGATTCCCTCCTAATCATCCGTGGTTCAGAAACGAATTTGCAGAAGGTAGTACAATTTTTCAACAACATATTTATTCAACACAACCCTATAAAGATCCTAATGGCAAGTGGACTCATGAGGGATCTATTCTGAATCCGGCACAGATGCTGAGTGAAGGAGGCTATCAAACAAGAGATATCAATGATATGTGGATGACAGGGTTAGTTAAACTTACACCTGTTAAAAATATGACGGTTAATGTTGATTATTCGTTCAATGCATCAAATAGAAGGGAACTGAATTATGCAGCACAACAACCTTTTTACAATAACAAAGGTGATGTGATAGGATATTATGGGGGTAGTAATCCAAGCCGGGTAATTAAATCGGGATATAATGATAAATACTATGTATTTAACGCATATGCTGATTATGAAAAGACCTTAAATGGTAAGCATTACCTTAAAGGACTGGTTGGATACAATCAGGAAAATGCGCAGTATAATTTTACACAAGCAGAACGCCGTAATTTGATTATTAATAGTTTGCCCTATATGAATCTGGCATCAGGCGACAGATTTGCTTATGACAGTATCAATGAATATGCTATCAGGGGAGCCTTTACCCGTTTTAACTACAGCTTTGATGATCGATATTTATTCGAGTTTAATGGTCGTTATGATGGCTCTTCAAAATTTCCGAAAAAAGATCGTTTCGCATTCTTCCCTTCTGCATCGTTAGGATGGCGTATAGATAATGAAGCATTTTTTCATAGGATAAAGAAGTCTGTAGATATGTTGAAGATCAGAGCATCCTATGGGAATCTGGGCAATCAGAATGTTGCTGGTTACTATCCATATATTCCAACACTTAATGCCAGTGAAGTAAATTATCTTATTAATGGAGAAAGACCGATGACGATTTCTGCTCCAGGACTGGTGAGTTCCTCATTGACTTGGGAAACTGTTACACAACAGAATCTGGGTCTCGATTTTGCTGCATTAAATAACCGGTTAAGCGGATCCTTTGATATTTATAAAAGAGATA
>Ga0208492_1001887_pt1 | contig 11508 bp, 12 predicted proteins | sample Subbioar_CSW14AB_FD_184820 | JGI IMG/M metagenome (GOLD analysis project Ga0208492, IMG submission 184820) | Serpentinite rock and fluid subsurface biosphere microbial communities from McLaughlin Reserve, California, USA - CR12Mar_CSW14AB (SPAdes) | ecosystem: Environmental > Terrestrial > Deep... | reverse complement strand
AGGCAAGCACTTGAGCCGTCCGGAACCGCGATGTGACCCTGGCGCGACACGCGATCCGCAGAGAGGAGCCCCCATGAAGGCGATGGTCTATCGCGGCCCGTACAAGGTCAGGGTCGAGGAGAAGGACATCCCGGCGGTCGAGCACCCGAACGACGCGATCGTGCGGGTCACGCGGGCGGCCATCTGCGGCTCGGACCTGCACCTCTACCACGGCATGATGCCCGACACCCGCGTCGGGACGACGTTCGGTCACGAGTTCATCGGGGTGGTCCACGAGGTCGGCCCGTCGGTCGAGAGCCTGAAGGCCGGCGACCGCGTGATGGTGCCGTTCAACGTGTACTGCGGCTCGTGCTGGTTCTGCTCGCGGGGCCTGTACTCGAACTGCCACAACGTCAATCCGAACGCCACCGCGATCGGCGGGATCTACGGCTACTCGCACACGTGCGGAGGCTACGACGGCGGGCAGGCCGAGTTCGTGCGCGTGCCCTTCGCGGATGTCGGGCCCAGCACGATCCCGGACTGGCTGGACGATGACGACGCGCTCCTGATGACGGATGCTCTCGCGACGGGGTACTTCGGAGCGCAGCTGGGCGAGATCGCGGAGGGCGACACGGTCGTGGTGTTCGGGGCGGGGCCGGTGGGCCTGTTCGCGGCGAGGTCGTCGTGGCTGATGGGCGCCGGTCGCGTGATCGTGGTCGACCACCTCGACTACCGCCTGGAGAAGGCGCGGGAGTTCGCGTTCGCCGAGACGCTGGACTTCGCCGAGCACGACGACGTGGTCGTGGCGCTGAAGAAGGCGACCGACCACCTCGGGGCCGACGTGGCCATCGACGCGGTCGGGGCCGAGGCCGACGGCTCCCTCGCGCAGCACATCACGGCCGCGAAGCTCAAGCTGCAGGGCGGATCGCCCGTCGCGCTGAACTGGGCCATCGACTCCGTCCGCAAGGGCGGCAACGTGTCCGTCATGGGCGCCTACGGTCCGATGTTCTCGGCCGTGAAGTTCGGCGACGCGTTCAACAAGGGCCTGACGCTGCGGATGAACCAGTGCCCGGTGAAGCGGCAGTGGCCGCGGCTGCTGGAGCACATCAGGCACGGCTATCTGAAGCCGAGCGAGATCATCACGCACCGCATCCCCCTCGACGACATCGCCGAGGCCTACCACCTGTTCTCGGCCAAGCTCGACGGCTGCATCAAGCCCGTCATCATCCCGAACGCGGCCTAGAGAGGAGCACCGCATGCCGTACACCGCGAAGGATCCGACGCACACGCGGTCGCCGGAGGAGCTGCGCGACCGCATCCCCGGATGGGGAGCCGATCTCGATCCGGCCGACCGCCCGGCGCACCCGAAGCTCCGATACGACCCGAACGCGACGGGCGCCCACTGGGAGGAGCCGGAGCAGCAGCCTGAGCTGGTCCCCCGCGAGCGCTCCATCGAGCATGCGCGTCTGACCCCCGTCTTCGGCACCGCGGTGCCGTTGCATGGGCTGTCGGGCGTCGTCCGGCGATACGCCTACCGGTTCAGCGAGGCGCGCGCGGCCCACTGGCTGCTGCTCCTGCTCGGCGACCGGATCGACGCGGTCGAGAGCCACCTCGTCTCCCTCGTCAGGGGACGGCCCGACGACCCCGTGACAGAGTCGGGGATCGAGGCCGAGCGCACGCGGCACGGGCTCGCATCGCGCCTCGGGCGAGGTCGCGTCGACGTGAAGCACCACTGGATGGACCCGCTCATCGTCGCCGGGCCCTGGGTGCTCGCCGCGTGGGGGGTCGTCTCGCTGGTCCGCCGGGTCGCCTCCCGACGCTGACCGCCGCGGTCAGCGCGGGCGGACGGTGAGGGTCTGCGCGAGCGTCCCGAAGGGGCCGCGGTCGTCGTGCAGGACGCTGTGCGTGAGGCCGGCGCCTCGGGGCCCGAACGACGCGGTGGTGTCGCACGCGACCCACTCCCCCTCGGGCTCCCGCAGCAGGTGCGCCGCGAAGTCCAGGCTGGGGAAGATCGCGACGTCGGGGCCCACCCGCGCCATGAGCCCGTTCGCCACGTCGATCATGGCCATGATCCGCGCGGTGGGGCTCACCTCCCGACCGTCGATCACGCCCACGACCGGACGCAGCCAGGTGACGCCGCGCCCCTGCCCCTCCTGCGCGCGCCGCGCCTCGAGGGAGCGGACGAAGCCGCCGGGCCACACCGCGCCGGGGTCCCACGCCGAGAGGGCGTCCCGCGCCGGCACGGGCGGGAACGCCGTGCCCGAGATCGCCGCCGTGTCGAAGACCGCCGCCAGCCAGGCCCGAGCGATGAGGGCGGGGCGCCCGTCCTGGGCGAGCCTCGCCTCGACGAGCTCGATCGTGCGTCCCGTGCGCAGCACGGTGACGGCGATCTCGACCGGCTCGAGCCGGAGGACCCCCAGGACGTCGACCGCGAGCCGGGTGATCCGGAGGTCGTCGGCGCGGCGCGCGTCGCGGTCCCGCTCGATCGCGTGGGTCAGCAGTCCGATGGCCGGCGCGACGTGCTGCTCGTCGGGGTTCCAAGCGCCGCTCACATGCGCCGTGGGCACGAAGCGCGCGTCGGTCTCGGGGATCCAGTAGGCGGAGGTCTCGGCCATGACACCGCTCAGTCGGTGATCGGCGACGGCGGCGTGCCGAGGCGGTCGAGCTCGGGCCAGAACTCGTCCGGGACGGCCGTCGCGGAGAGCTCCAGGAGCTGGGCGATCCGCTCGGGACGGCCCACGCCCACGACGGTGGAGTGGATGCGCGGTTCGCGCAGCGAGAAGTGCAGCGCGACCGCCGGGACGGGCAGGTCCCACTCCCCGCACAGCTCACGCAGCCGCGCGATCCACCGCTGCAGCTCCTCGGGCGCCTCGGCGTACGCATAGCGCGTGCCGGTGCCCGCCAGGATGCCGCTGCCGAACGGCGCGGCGTTGAAGACGCCCATGCCGAGGTCTGTGGCGTCGGCGATGAGGCGCTCTGCGCTGCGGTCGACGAGCGTGTACCGGTTGTGGGTCAGCACGGCGTCGAACACCCCGGAGCGCACGTACACGGTCTCGAGGCTCAGCTCGCCGACCGCGATGCCGATCGCACCCACCAGGCCCTGCTCGCGCAGCTCCGTCATGCCCTGCACGGCGCCGCCGGGTGCGAAGGCCTCTTCGACGCTGATGACCCACGGGTCGTGCAGGTGCAGCAGCGGCAGGCGCTCGACGCCGAGTCGCTCGACGCTCTCCTCGAACGAGCGCCAGACCCGGTCGCGGTCGAACCGGCCGTCGAGCCCGACGTCGGCCTTCGTGACGATGCTGTGGCCCGGGGCGAGACCCCCGCGGGCGGCGAGGGCGCGGCCCAGGGCGCGCTCGCTCTCGCCGCCGGCGTAGTTGTTCGACGTGTCCACGACCGCGAATGGGGACGACAGCATGGCCTCCGCCATCGCGAGCGGATCCACGTCGGCGCGCTTGCCGAGCGATGAGGCGCCGAGCGTGACGGGCGCGACCATCAGGTCGGTGCGGCCGAGCCGGCGGAGGGGCAGGTCCGTCATGCTCGGCACGCTACCAGCGACGGCGGATCAGCCCTCGACGGCCTCCTCGGCCTTGATGGCCGAGAACTCGAACTCGAGCGTGATCTTCTCGGAGACGAGCACGCCGCCGGTGTCGAGCGCCGCGTTCCACTCGAGGCCGAAGTCGCGGCGGTCCAGGCGGCGCGTGCCCTCGAAGCCCGCGCGGAGGTTGCCGAACGGGTCGCGCTCGATCCCCGTGAACGACAGCGGGATCGTGAGACCTGGCGCGTGATGTCGCGGATCGTGAGGTCGCCGATCACGTTGAGTGCGTTCTCGTCGACCTCGTCCTCGGCCGTGCTGCGGAACACGATCTCGGGGTACGTCTCGGCGTCGAAGAAGTCGGCGCTGCGCAGGTGCTCGTCGCGCTGGGCGCTGCGGGTGTCGATGCTGGCGACCTGGACGCGCACCTCGACCCAGGAGTTCTCGGGGTGGTCCACATCCACGTGGATCCTCCCGTCGACGTCGTTGAACGCACCGCGGACCTTGGTGACCATCGCGTGCCGGGCCGAGAAGCCGACGCGCGTGTGGTCGCGATCGAACAGCCAGTCGCCGTTCATGGAGGCATCGAGAGCAGTCATGGTTCTCCTCGGGTGAGAGTCCGTGCGGATCGTCAGCACGTCGCCCCAACGCCGCGAGGCATCCCCGAGCGAGAACCCGCTCAAAACGAAAGAAGCGCCCCGGAGGAGCGCTTCTTCTTCGCTGTAGCGGAGGCGGGACTCGAACCCGCGACCTCACGATTATGAGTCGTGCGCTCTCACCAACTGAGCTACTCCGCCGCGCAGACATCCGGCGGATGTCGAGAGCCCCGAGTCAGGATTGAACTGACGACCCCTTCCTTACCATGGAAGTGCTCTGCCACTGAGCTATCGGGGCGTGCTGCCCGCATCGGGGCAACCAGAAGAGGATATCACCCTCCGGGCCCGTCCTCGAAACCGAGTGCGCGCCCGCGCGAGTCTCACTCGCCGGCGACCCCCTCGACCGCATTCTCGGCGGCGTCCGCGGCCTCGCCGACGGTCTCCTCGACCTGGCCCTTCGGGTAGTGCGTGCCGGCGTGCTCCTTGAGCCACGGCATCGGGTCGATGGCCTGACCGCCCGGCAGACGCAGCTCGAAGTGCAGGTGCGCGCCGAACGAGCGGCCCGTGTTTCCGACGACGCCGAGGACGTCGCCGACCTCGACCTGCTGGCCGGGGACCACGTTGAGCGAGCCGTACTGCATGTGCGCGTAGTGGCTCGAGATGACCTGGCCGTCGATGACGTGGTCGATGTACACGTGCACGCCGTACGCGCCGCCGGCCTCCGTCGCGACGCGGACCGTGCCGTCTGCGATGGCCTGGATCGGGGCGCCGTTGCCGGGCGTGAAGTCGATGCCCTCGTGCAGGCGGCCCCAGCGCTGACCGAAGGCCGACGACATGCTCGTGCCGAGCACGATCGGCCACTGGATGTCGGCGGTCGGGTCGTTGACGTACACCGCGTTGGCGGTGTTGATGCCCGTCACGGCCGCGAGCTCGGCGAAGGTCGCGGTCTCGTAGCCGCTGGCGCGCTCGATCTGCGCGTTCTTCACCTCGGCGGGCGCGACGAAGGCCTGGATCTCCTCCTCGGCCGCCTCCTCGGCGCCGGATGCGCTGATCGAGGTGGTGGCCGCGGCGACATCCACGTCCGCTGCGAGCGCGGTGATCGGCGTGGTCATGCCCACGGCAAGCAGGCCGACGACGCCGAACGCGCTGATCGAGGCGGCGACGGTCGCCACGCGACGGAAGGCCGAGGGGCGGCGCGCGACGTGGTGGGCGCCGGTCCGGGGCTCGGACTCGGCGGCGAGGTCCGGCTCAGGGGACGCGACCGGCGTCTCACCCGTGAAGTTCAGGGCGCGCGCGGCCTCGATGAACAGGTCGACCGGGTCCTCCGGCAGCGGCTTCTCGGCGGCCTGCGCCTCAGCGGCCTGCGCCTCAGCGGCCTGCGCCTCGGCGGCCTGCGCCTCAGCGGCCTGCACCTCGGCGGCCGGCACCTCGGCGCGGGTCACCGTCTCGGCGATGGCCTCGGGCTCCGCCTTCTCGGCCGCCGCGGGCTCGGCCGGGACGTCCGCCTCGAGACGGATGTGCCGCACCGGGGCCGCGGGCGCGGGCACGGCAGGCAGGTCGGAGAGGGTCTCAGGAGCGCGGTGCGCCGCGTCGGCGCCGAGCGCGCGCAGCTGGCGGCGCGTCAGCGGCGCCTGGGTTACGGGGCGCGCATCTGCGACGCGGCGAGAGCGGCGCGTGGGCGCGGGCTCAGCCGAGGGGACGTCGAAGGGCACAGAGGATCTTTCGGTAGGCGCCGCGAACGGGGAGGACGGCGCGCCTGCACGGGATGGGAACCGCTGCCCCGTCTCGGGTGACAGAGTAACGATTGGATAAACACTATCGGGTTCCGGCTGAAAACGCCACGTGGCGGGAACCCACCCAGCGGGCCTGTGGAGAGGCGGGCCGGCTGATCAGCCCAGGATGCGCGCCCGCAGCTGCTCGTAGAGCTCCGGTCCGGCGACGATCGTCAGCGCCCGTCCGTGCTCGTCGGGCTCGAACCATCCGGTGCGTCCCCCGGCCTCATCGACGAGCAGCCGGCCGGCGGCCAGGTCCCACGGCTGGAGCCCGCGCTCGAAGTACCCGTCAAGCCGACCGGCGGCCACGAAGGCGAGGTCGAGCGAGGCGGCGCCGATCCGACGGATGTCGCGCGCGAGCGGCATGACCCGCGACAGCACCTCGAGGTCGCCGGCGTGCGTGCTCTGGTCGTAGCCCAGGCCGGTCGCGATGAGCGCGCCCGCCGGCGCGTGCTCGGTCACCGCGAGCCGCTCGTCGCCGAGCCACGCGCCCTCGCCCGCGGCGGCGCGGAACGTCTCGCCCAGCGCCGGCGCGTGCACGACCCCGGCGAGCGCGCGCCACTCCCCCGGATCCACCGACCCCTCGACCGCCGCGATGCTCACGGCGTAGGAGGGCATCCCGAAGGCGTAATTGACCGTGCCGTCGATCGGGTCCACGATCCACGTGACGCCGCTCGTCCCGCCCGAGTCCCCGGACTCCTCGCCGAGGAACCCGTCCTCCGGGCGCGCCTGCGCCAGCCGGTCGCGGATGAGCGTCTCGACCTCGCGGTCGGCCTCGGTGACGATGTCGGCGATGGTCGACTTGCTCGCGGCGATGGACACCCCCTCGCTGCGGCGGCGCCGGGCGAGCTCGCCCGCCTCCGTCGCGATCTCGAGGGCGATGTCGTGCAGCTCGAGGGGCGTCGTCATGCCCCCACGCTATCGCCGCCGGTCAGCGCGGCGGCTGAACGGTCGGAGGCTGTTCGGGGTACCCGGGCGCCTGCGGCGGGAGCGGCGGCGCCGGCGGGGCCGCGTGCGAGCCGGGACCCGGCGCGGGCTGTCCCTGCGGGGCGGGAGCCGCCTGCGGCGGCGCGGCGTGCGGCGCCATGGGCGCCTGCGGCACCGACGGCACGCCCGTGTAGTACGCGTTCCAGTCCGGCGAGCCGTCGGGCAGCACGGGCAGCGGGGTGCGGCCGTCGGCGTAGGTCGGCCACTGAAGGACGGGCGCGGCCGGCGGGACGAATCCGGCGCCCGCGACGCCGTGCGGAGCGACGGGCCGGGGTCGCGGGGCGAACAGCGCATTCAGCAGCGGGATGAGCGTCGTTCCGACCGCGACCAGGATCGCCAGGGCGACGACGAACCGCCAGTACAGCTCCGGGTAGTCGAACGCATCGGGGAACGCCAGGTAGAACACGAGCAGCAGCACGAGGATCCCGAGCAGCGCCGAGGTCACGAGGGCGATCGCGCGCGTGAACGTGGTGACGTAGCGCGCGTGGGCGCGCCAGAACAGCCGCTGGTGCAGCAGCGCGAGCTGCAGGACGCCGATCGTGAGGATGAGGTGCCAGAGCCGCTCGACCGGCTCGTACGAGGCGTACCCGTACTCGTCGACATGCTCGGGCGACCAGATCTTGACCGCGCCGACCAGCAGGGCGATCACCCACGTCGCCATGCTGGCGATCACGAGCCAGCTGGGGCGGCGTGCCGCGAGGTTGGCGTCCAGCAGCGCGACGCCGGCGAACGCGGCCAGCAGCAGGATCGTCAGGAACGCTTTGCCGATCAGCCCGTTCTGGTCGCCGATCAGGACCCACACGACGCAGACCAGGGCGGCCGCGATGAGCGCGCCGATCGCGACCCAGATGGCGCCGCGGAGCATCAGCGGCATCTTCTCCTGAGCCGGCGCCGTTCCCTCCGGCGCCGTTCCCGGCGTCGGCTGCGGTGCCGGCCGGTCCTGCGGTGCGCCCGCGTGCGGAGTCGACATGGAGATCCCCCTTCTCGCGCGCCCCCACGGCCCGCGCAGTCATCCTGGCACGCGGACCCTCTCCCGCACACCGGGCCTTTCGGAGGACACGTCGCGCGCGACCGCGGAAGCAGGCTCTCCCGGGAACGACGAAGGCCGACCCGTGCGGGTCGGCCTTCGTCCATCCGGTGGCAAGTGAGGGATTCGAACCCCCGAAGCATTACGCGGCTGATTTACAGTCAGCTCCCTTTGGCCGCTCGGGCAACTTGCCATGCGCACCCGACCGACTTTTCCAGACAACCGGAGGCGCAAGCGTCCATATTACCCGCACACGGCGCAGGGTCGAAATCGTGCCGTGCGACCGGGCGCGGCGGCCACCGGGGCGCCGATCAGGCCGCCGTCTCCAGGACGCGGGCCACGAACTCGCGCGTGCGGCGCTTGGTGCCGTCGATCTTCATGTCCACGCTGCCCCGGTACTCGTTCGGCGCGAGAGGCATGGCGAGGCGGACGTTCTCGTGGCACGACAGATCGGCGCACATGTAGGTGCCGACGCTGTCGCCGTGCGCGCCCGCCGTGCCGGCCTTGCGGGCCGTGAACAGCGAGACCTGGTTGCCCGGCTGCATGGTGCGGCAGATGTTGCAGAAGGCCGACCGGGCGCGGGACGATCCCTCGGCCGCGCGCAGCAGCACGCCGGTCGGGGTGCCGTCGACCTCCGCGACGATGTAGCCGCGGCCCCGCGAGCGGGGATCGCGCCAGGCGAGGAAGTCGAGGTGGTCCCATTCGGTCAGCACGAAGTCGTGCGGCAGGGCCATGAGGGCGACGTCCGCCGGATCGGCGTTGACGAACGAGCCGCGCAGCTCGGATTCGGTGAGCGGGCGCATACGACCTCCCCGATGTCGGATGGCTTTCGCCCAGCAGTCTACGAAGCGCGCGCAGTAGGCTGGCCCGCATGGCCGACAGCAGCTTCGACATCGTCAGCAAGGTTGACAAGCAGGAGGCGGACAACGCCCTCAACCAGGCCCGCAAGGAGGTCGAGCAGCGCTACGACTTCAAGGGGACCAGAGCCTCGATCGCGTGGAGCGGCGAGCAGATCCTGATCACCGCCAACAGCGAGGAGCGGGCCAAGGCCGTGCTCGACGTGTTCCAGTCCAAGCTCATCAAGCGGGGCATCTCGCTCAAGAGCCTCGACTCAGGCGAGCCGACCGCCAGCGGCAAGGAGTTCAAGCTCGTCTCCAGCCTCAAGGACGGCATCTCGCAGGAGAACGCCAAGAAGATCGGCAAGATCATCCGCGACGAGGGGCCCAAGGGCGTCAAGTCGCAGATCCAGGGCGACGAGCTGCGCGTCTCGAGCAAGAGCCGCGACGACCTGCAGGAGGTCATCCGCCTGCTGAAGGCGGCCGACCTCGACATCGACCTCCAGTTCATCAACTACCGCTGAGGATTCGGATGGACGGGTTCGCACCGATCGACTCGGGCAAGCGTCTGCTGGCGGACGCCGTCTTCCAGCATCTGAGCCGCGCGATCATCGAGGGCCAGCTCGACCCCGGCGAGCGCATCCGCGACGCCGAGCTCGCCGAGCAGCTGCAGGTCTCGCGCATGCCCGTGCGGGAGGCGCTGCAGCGCCTCGAGCGCATCGGGCTCGTCGAGATGATGCCGAGCCGCTACACGCGGGTGACCGAGGTGACCGAGGAGGTCATCCGCCACTCGATGGCGTACGCGGCCTACAAGCTCGGCAACGACATCCACATCGCCGCGACGCGGCTCACGGACGACGAGCGCACCCGTGCACTCGAGCTGCTCGACGGCATGGCCGACGCGCTCGGCGACACCGAGACGTCGATCGCGGCGCGGATCGCCTTCTCGCGGTACATCGCGTCGACCCTGCCGCAGAGCGTCTACAGCCAGCATCTCGACGACCTCGACGTGGCGCTCGAGCGCAACCTCAACCACATCGGGCCCGTGCTGGGCGACGACGAGCTGCGCGAGAACTACGCGGAGCTGCGCGAGGCGCTCGTCTCGCGCGACGCGGGCGCCGCCGAGCGCCTGGTGCGCGCCCAGTTCGGCCGCTGAGCCCGGACGGACTCAGGAGCCGGCGGTCGCCGCCGCGAACGCTCGGACCCAGCAGTCCAGGCGCGCGTACGCGTCGCGGCGCACCTCGGGCCGCGACAGGAAGACGTCGTGGAGCGCGCCGTCGAGGCGCTCCACCGTGACGGACGACCCGACGCGCAGCGCCGCCCGCGCCACGTCCTCGACGTACAGGACGGTGTCGGAGCGGGTCAGGTCGTCGCTCCAGCGGACCGGCAGCGTGCTGCGCGCGGACAGCAGCACGCAGACCGGCGCGCGGACGCCGAGGCCGCGGGCCACCGCGTTGTGGCCGCCGAGGATCGCGTCCATCCACCCGGCGTAGACGGGGAACCCGCCTGCGGGACGCCAGTCGGGGTCGAACGTGACCGGATCGTCAGGGTCCGCCGCCTCCTCCTGCGCGCGCGAGTAGAAGCCGTGATCCGTGATCCGGATCCTGTCGAGCGGGCGCAGTCGGGCACGCAGCTCGACCACCGGCGAGAGGGCGGTGCGCGCCACGGCGCTCAGCTGGAACTCCAGCCACGGGCTGTTGAGGATGAGCGCCGCCGCCGCGTCGGGATGGCGCCCGGCCCACAGGCTCAGCACGAGCCCGCCGGTCGAGTGGCCGAGCAGGATGAGCCGCCTGCCGACGCTGTCGCCGCGCGCGTCGAGCGCGGCCCGGATGTCCTCGTCGTACGTCGCGAGGTCCGTCACGTATCCGGGGGTCTGCCATTCGCGCAGGCTCCGCCCGTACTTGCGCAGATCGAGCGCGAAGAAGCGGGCGCCGCGGTCGGTCCAGAAGCGCGCGAGCCGACGCTGGAAGAAGTAGTCCGACCAGCCGTGCACGTACAGCACATCCACGTCCTCGAGCAGCCGCGGCCGGCTCCAGAGCCGGCGCCGCGCGGGCAGGTGCCGGACCAGGGTGGCGACGACCTCGCCCTCCTCGTCCGCGCCCAGCGGGAGGGTCCGCTGCTCGAACCCCTCGCCGAGGACGTCGACGACCCACACATCGGACACGGGGTTCAGCCTACGAGCCTGCGCGCCTCACCAGCCGAGGCGACGGGCGACCGCGTCGGCGGCCGCACGCGGGAAACCGGGCCCGCCGTCGTCGAGCGCCTCGCGCGCGATTGCGAACAGCTCCCGCGCCGTGTCCTCAGCGGGAAGCGCGAGAGCGTCCGCGATGCGCGCCGCCCAGTCCGGGAAGTCCAGCTCGAACCGGCGCAGCGCGTCGATGCGGTCGCGCGCGTCGCTCGAGCGCTGCGGGAAACGCCCGCGGAGCGCGCGGGCCAGCGACTGCACCGCCCAGCCGCGGATGAACTGCCCGCCCACGAGCACCTCGCCCCGCCGCACGCGACCCACCCCGATCAACAGCTTCACGAGCACGAGGCGCGCCTCGTTGCCGACGTCGATGCGGTCGCCGGCCGCGGCATTCGCCCGGCCGCGCTCCACGAGCGCGGCCGTGGTGCCGTCCTCGTCGTCCACCGCGACGGTCGCCTCGTTCACGAGGGCGCCGACGAGCTCATCCGGCTCGGCGACCGCGAACTCCATGACGTGCCCGTCGTCGTACACCGCGACGAAGCCGATCTCGCCCTCGCGCGCGGTCAGGACGAGCGCGTCCTGGTCGGGCAGCCA
>Ga0208492_1001885_pt1 | contig 11512 bp, 13 predicted proteins | sample Subbioar_CSW14AB_FD_184820 | JGI IMG/M metagenome (GOLD analysis project Ga0208492, IMG submission 184820) | Serpentinite rock and fluid subsurface biosphere microbial communities from McLaughlin Reserve, California, USA - CR12Mar_CSW14AB (SPAdes) | ecosystem: Environmental > Terrestrial > Deep... | reverse complement strand
CTTCAGGCCCGGCGCGGGTTCCAGTTCGTACATGGTGACGACCGGGCCGGGGCGAACGGCGGTGATCTCGCCCTTGACGCCGTAGTCGTCCAGCACCGATTCCAGCATCCGTGCATTTTCTTCCAGCGCCTCGTCCGACAGCTGGTTGCCCTGCACCTTGATCGGCGCAGACAGCAGGTTCAGCGGCGGCAGTTCATAGGCCTGAGCGGCATCGTCGAACCGCAGGGCAGGCTGACTTTCTGCCATCGCTTGACGCGACGGGGCGGGTTTCTTCATGGCGTGTTGCACCACGGCCCTGCGATCCGGGGCAAAGCCCATCGGCCGGACTGGCGGCAAAGCGCCGTCAAGATCGTCCAGCGGGTAGTCGTCCAGTTCGCCTTCCGCGTCCCAGGCGGACTCTTCGGCAAAGGCGAGAACGTCGTCGTCCTCGTCGTCCTGCGCCTGCCAGACGGGTGGCGCGGTGACAGGCGACGCGGCGACGGGGCGCGCGGTGCGGGGCAGGGGCAGGGGCCGCGTGTCGGCCATCAGCACGACCGGCCCTTTCGGGCGCATCACCGGCGGTTCGACCCGTGCAGCGGTGGGCAGGGGCGGCGGGGCCACCGGGAAATCCGGGGTCCGCGTGACACGCGTGCGGATCACGTCCGAAATCCGCGCCTTGATCCGGTCCTCCTGCGGCATTGAAGGGTTCCAGCTCGGCTCGTCCTCGATCAGTTCGGGCTCGGGCTCTGGCTGGGCCTTGCGGCGCAGTCGTTCCAGCAGGCCCAGCTTTTCCTTCACCGGGGCAGGTGCGGGTGCCGATCCTTGCGCGGGGCGCGGCTCGGACCGCAGCGAAGACGGCATCGCGCGCGTCGGCGCGGCGCGCAGGGGTTCGGGTGCCAACATTCCGGTCATCGGCGGCATCCCCCGGCGCGTGACGGCAGCATCCCGTCCCATGGCCACTGGCGGTTCATAGCCCCGCGAGGCGTGACGCGCGCGCGCCCGGTCCTGCAGGGCCGCAGCGCCGGTCAGCGCGCCCCGTGCCCCGGAATTCAGTCCCTGACGCAGGGCGGCATAACCCATCACCGATCCAAGAAGCAGGAAGCGCTGGATCGCCTTCAGCTCCTCCATGTCGAAGCCGGTGACGAACAGCATCATCGCAATCAGGCCCGCAAAGGTCAGAAGCGACAGGATCTTGAGGCCAAAGCCCGCGCCGCCGGGGATCACGCCCAGAAGCGACCCCGTCACCGTGTCGCCAAAGAGGCCGCCCAACCCGAAGGTATGCGTCCAGGCGTCCCCCGGCACCAGCGTCGCGCTGTGAACCGCCGCGAAAGCCACCGCGATCACCGCAAAGACCACGCGACCGATGGCGCGTTCGCCGCCGCGATGGATCATGAAGCGCACGCCCCAGGCGCCGAAGATCAGTGGGATCGTCCAGGCGCCCTTGCCGATCAGGATGATCAGGGTCGAGGCCAGTGCCGCCCCGAACCGCCCGAAGATGTTCTGCGCCGGTTCCTCGGTCGCCACCATCCAGCCCGGGTCCTCGGGCGAATAGCTCCACAGGGTCAGCGTGAACCCAAGCGCAATCAGCAGCAGAACCAGCCCCAGAAGCTCGCGCCCCCGGCGTTCCAGCATCGCCTGCGTGCCCTGATCCAGAAGCGGATCGCGCTGCCGTGCCTGATACGAAGCCATTCGTCCCTCACTTACCCATAGATGCAGTCGCGCAAGCTTGTCAGCCCGCGCTGCGTTTCTTCTGCCGGGGCCACAAGGGCGACCCGGATGTATCCCGTGCCGGGATTCTGGCCCCCGGCGTCCCGCGAGAGATAAGCGCCGGGCAAAACCCGCACCCCCGTCTCGCGCCACAGTTTCAGCGCAGCCGCTTCGCCGTCGCCGACCGAGTCGGGGACCGGCAGCCACAGGAAGAACCCGCCCTCTGGCGTGCGATAGCCCTGCATGCCGGAAAAGAGCCCCTCTGCCCCGGCGAACTTCGCTTGATACAGCAGGCGGGACGCCGTCACATGCGCCTCGTCCTGCCAGCATGCCTCGGCGACGCGCTGAAGCGGCAGCGGCAGCGGTGCCCCCGCAAACGCCCGCAGCTGCCGGATGCGCAGCATCGACTGCGGTCCGGCGGCGACGAAGCCCGACCGCAAGCCCGGCAGGTTCGACCGCTTGGAGAGGGAATGGAAGACGACCGCGCGTTCCTGGTCCGCGCGCTCGGCTGCCGCCACCTGCAGAAGGCCGGGCGGGGGGGCGTGATACCAGATCTCGGAATAGCATTCGTCGGCCAGCACCTTGAAGTCATGCTTCTCGGCCAGCGCCAGCAGGTCCGCCAGATACTCCCTCGACGCCACGGCGCCTTGCGGGTTGGCGGGCGAGCAGATGTAGGCCAGCGCCACCCGGTCCAGCACGTCCCCGGGCAAGCTGCCGTAGTCCGGCAGAAAGCCGGTCGCAGCGGTGGCAGGGACGTAGACGGGTTCTGCGCCGACCGTCAGCGCGGCCACGGCATAGACCTGGTAGAACGGGTTCGGCATCAGCACGACGGGGCGCTTGCCGTTCTTCACCTCGGGGCACAGCGCGATGCAGGCGTTGAAGAGGCCCTCACGCGTGCCGTTCAGCACCATCAGGCAGTCTTCCGGAATGGCCACGCCGTAGCGCCGCGCGATCCAGCCGGAAATGGCCGCCAGCAATTCCGGCGTCCCGTCGTTCGGCGGGTAGACGCCGAAGCCCGACAGGTTCGCGGCCAGAATCGGCCCGACGAAATCCGGCATCGCGTGGCGTGGCTCGCCGATGGTCATGGCAATGGGCGCACCGCCCGGAGCATGCGCGTCCAAAAGCTTCCGCAGACGCGGAAACGCATAGTCCGGCAGGCTCGAAAACCGCTCAGGAAACGCCATGACTGCCTCAAGTCCGGGGTCGTAACGCCCCGTTTTCCCGAACGATAGCCAGTCGCGGGTCCGAGGTCCAGAAAAACCCTTCACGGTGAGAGGCTTGGAGGCCCGGTCTGTGGCTTTTTGGCAGGGGCCGGAACGGGGGGCGAATCGCCCAGGCCGGACAGGGGCGCTGTCAGGCCGATTGCACCAGCTGCACGGTGACGGCGGCGTAGAAGACCGCGCTCGCGGCAAGGACGCAGACATGCCAGATCGTGTAGTGAAACGGCAGCCGCTCCCAGACGCAGAAGCCCACCCCCACGGTGTAAAGCAGCCCGCCCACCGTGATCAGCACCATCACCGGCGTCGACAGCGCCGCAAAGACCGCGCCGCCGCTGATCAGGCCCGCCCAGCCCATCCCCAAGGCCAGCGCAATCGCGGCCAGCTTCAGCCGGTCCGGCGCAAAGGCCCGCAGCGCGGCCCCGGCAAGGGCGGCCCCCCAGAGCGCCACCAGAAGCCCCGTCGCCTCGGCCCCCGACAAAAGCACGAAGGGCGTGTAGGTGGCGGCGATCAGACACAGGATCGCCGTATGGTCCAGACTGCGGAACACCCGCCGCAGCCGTGGCCGCGTCGTCAGGTGAAACAGCGCCGAGAAGACCAGCATCGTCAGCAGCGCCACCCCGTAAAGCGTGGTCGAGGCGATCGCAGAAGCATCCCCCCGAAGGACGACGGCGAGGGTGATCAGGACCGGCACGGCGATCAGTGCCGCCACGATCCCCAGAAGGTGAACCACGGCGTCGCTCAGACGCTCGGCGCGGGAATAGTCGTGTCGGACAACCAGCAGCATTGCGGCAGGATAACAGAAGACACGTGGCGCGGCGATGCGGTCGGCGATCACATTCCGACGGGTCAGTCCTTCTTGCCCACATTTTCGGCAAAGGCCTGCTGGAACGCCGCCTGCTTCGCCCCATCCGCCTCGGTCTGGTGCTCTGCCACCCAGGTTGCATAGGGCATCCCGTAGACCACCGCGCGCGCCTCGTCCTTCGTCATCGCGATCCCCCGCTCTGTCGCTGCTTCCTGATACCAGCGCGACAGGCAGTTGCGGCAGAAGCCCCCAAGGGTCATCAGGTCGATGTTCTGCACCTCTGGCCGCTTGACCATCAGATGATCCACAAGCGCGCGAAAGGCGGCGGCTTCCAGTTCGGTTCGCGTCCGGTCGTCCATCGGGGTCCTCCTGCGGGGAAAGTGGGCGGTTGTGGCGGCAGGGTCAAGGTTCGCATCGTGACCAGCTGAAGCTGCAGACAAGATCGACAAGCCAGGCGACACCGCTGTCCTGCAACGCGGCACGGGTGGTCACGGTCACGATGTTGCTTGGGCTCACCTCGAACGGCAGCGGTGTCTCGACAAGGCCGAAACGTGCGCCATGAGCGGCGATCAGGCTTTGCGGCAGCGACACCACCAGATCGCTTTCTGCGGCCAGAAAGAGGGCCGACGTGAAGTTCGGCGCGGTCATCACCACGCGGCGGGTGCGGCCAAGCTCGGACAAAGAGGCGTCGGTGGCGACCACCGGATCACCCCGGACCGAGACGACAAGGTGGCGCGAGCGGCAGTAGGTGTCGATCGTCGGGTCCTGCGCAAAGGGGTGGTCCGACCGGGTGGCGGCGACCAGACGGTCCTCGCCGCCCGGGACCGGGCGCAGGGCAAACCGGGCGGGGCCGATCAGCCAGGGCAGGATCGCCACATCCAGCTCTCGGTTCTCCAGCATGGCAAGGACATGGTCCCAGGGGCCTTCGTCCAGCGACTGTTGGAACGAGGGCACGATGTGCAGGACCGACACCCCGACCGAAGGGGCATCGGCGGCAAGCCGTGCGGCAAGCGTCGGACCGGCGGTGCAAAGGAACGCGTCGCCGACGCCCAGCCGGAAGCGGCGGGTGGAGGTCCCCGGGTCAAAGGGCTCGGCCCCGGCCAGAACCTGTCGGACACCGGCCAGAACCTCGGCAATCTGCGGGGCAAGCTTCAGCGCGCGGTCCGTCGGGATCACGCCGCGGGGGGTGCGCAGGAAGAGCGGGTCGTTCAGCAGGCGCCGCAGCCGGCCTAGCCCGTGACTGACCGCAGAAGGCGACAGGTTCAGTGCGGCCGCGGCAAGGCCGACATTGCGCTTGGCCAGAACCGTCTCGAACAGGACGAGGAGATTGAGGTCGACGCGCGAGAGATCGATCTGATTCAGCATATTGATGAAATCGTATCACTGGATTCAGCAAAGATCAGCGGCAATAGCAGGGCCTCGCATCGCCGGGCGGCTTTCTGCCCAGGCAACCACACGAAGGAGCAAACCTATGGCCGTGATCATGACGTCGGAAATCGCCGGACAGACCCTGCAGGGGTACGACGGACTTTTCGCCGTGGTTTCCCCTGCTTTGCAACAGGCCAAGGGGTTCGTGCTGCACGTCTCGCACCCGTTGGACGGGGGCTGGCGCGTGGTGGAGATCTGGGAATCGCGCGAAGACGCGGCGCGGTTCTTCGCCACGACCCTGGCTCCGCACCTGCCCGAGGGCATCCGCCCCAAGCTGACTTTCGAGCCGCTGCACGACGTGCTGCGACCCTGACCCAACCGGCGGCGCCATTGCCGTCTTCAACGACGAGGTTTCATGATGTTTTTCGACACCACACTTCATCAGCGCCTGCGGGCGCATCTTTCGGCACCGGACGCGGTGGCTGCGTTCTGGAAGCCTTTGGGCCATGCGGTCTGGTTCGGCAAGGACCGCGCCTTCGATGCGCGGTTTCGCGACGCTTTTGCGGTGCAGCACGGAGCAGCGGCACGGGGCGAGCTGATGCCCTGGCTTTCGACGGCCGAAGGGGCGCTGTCGCTGGTGATCCTGTTGGACCAGTATCCCAGAAACGCCTTCCGCGGCACCGATCGGATGTATGCGACGGACAGGCTGGCGCGGATCGTCGCCGATGCGGCGCTGGACCTGGGGCATGACCGCACGGTCGGGCCGGAGCTGCGCGGGTTCTTCTACCTGCCCTTCGGCCACTCCGAGCTTTTGCCGGACCAGGACCGGTCGGTCGCCCTGTGCGCCGACCTGCCCGAGCCTGCGCCGATGCATTCGCGCAGCCACCGCGAGATCATCGCGCGCTTCGGGCGGTTCCCGCATCGCAACCCGATCCTTGGCCGGGAGACCACGCCGGATGAAGCTGCCTGGCTGGCCAGCGGCGGGTTCGCGGGATGAACCGGATCATGCGGATCGGTGACTTCTGTTTCATCGTCGCGGCAATCGCCGCCTTGGCGGGCATGGGACTGGGCATCTTCATGGGGATCGCCCAGGACTTTACCCTCGCCCCGGCCCATGCGCATCTGAACCTGCTTGGCTGGGTGACGATGGCCATCTACGGCCTTTACCATCGCGCCGCGGGGCGCAGCGGCGGTCTTCCCGGCTGGGTGCAGGTCGTCAGCGGTGCGCTGGGGGCGGCGTTGATGGCGGGGGGCCTGGCGATATACCTGGCGCAGGGGCATGACGAGCGTTTCGTGCCCATCGTCATCGTGGGCTCGCTGCTTGCGGTCTTTGCGATGCTGATGTTTCTGGGGCTGGTGCTGGTGGACATGCTCCGTGTCCGTCGGCCCGGATACCAGCCGACGGTCCAGCCCGGCTGATCGGTCAGCGCCGTCGCGACGCCGGGGTTTGACCCATCAGGCTCCGGCGTCCTTCAGGGTCTCTTGCAGGATGGGGGCAAGGCGGGCGGCCCAAAATGCCTGCTGGTCCGGGGTCTGGATCAGGTCGTTCCTGACCTCCACCAGCGTGTTGTGGCGTCCCGGACGCAAGGCGTGGCTATCGATGGCATCGCCCGGAAGATGGCCCGAATAGGGCTCGTTATCGCCGATGCAAAGGTCGGTCTCGGCCTGCAGTCGCGCGATCAGCGGTTTCGAGAGCCGGTCGTCAAGGTGCGAATACAGCACGCCCACATGCCAGGGCCGCGGCGGGCGACCGCGCAGGGCGGGGGTGAAGGAGTGAACGGCCAGAATCACCCGGTCCGGCCGGAGCGCCGCCAAACGCGCATAGGCGGCGTGATAGGGCCGGTAAAGCCGGTCCAGCCGCCGCTCCACTTCCTCCGCTCCCGCATGGCGATTGGCCGGGATGATGGTGCCGTCGTAAAGTTTCATGACCAGCGTCGGGTCGTCTTCGCCCCGGTTCGGGTCGATCACCAGACGGCTGAAGTCCGACAGGATCACCGGGCTGTCCAAAAGACGGCCAAGTTCGCTCGCCACCCCCGCCGCGCCCACGTCCCACGCGATGTGGCGGGCCATGTCTGCCTGCGGGAGGCCCAGATCGCCGCCGCCCACCCAGTCCGGCACCCGGTTCGACGCATGATCGCAGGTCACCAGCCAGCGCCCCTTGCGATCCTCACCCTCGATCCTGAATGCCACGGTCGCCCTCATCCACCCGTCACGCCCGGTTTACGGGGGAATGCCGGATGACGCCAGCAATCCGCGACCGGAAAGCGTTGCGGGCCGTTCCGGATTGCGCCATAAGGCGTGCGGCCCACATGAACCGGAATTTATCAGCAGGAGGATGGCGATGCGCCGTCACCGCAACGTGAAGATTGTGGCCACGCTTGGCCCGGCATCCAGCAGCTACGAGATGATCCGCGCCCTATTCGAGGCGGGGGCCGATGTGTTCCGCCTGAACATGAGCCACGGTGCCCACGAGGACATCCGCAAGCGCCACGAGATCATCCGCCAGGTCGAAAAGGACCTTGGCCGCCCGATCGGCATCCTGGCCGACCTGCAGGGCCCCAAGCTGCGCGTCGGCGTTTTTGCCAACGGGGCCGAGGAACTTGTCGAAGGTGCCGGCTTCCGCATGGACCTGTCGACCGTCCCCGGCGACGTCAAGCGCGTGAACCTGCCGCACCCCGAGATTTTCGCCGCGCTTGAGCCTGGAACCTCGCTTCTGGTCAACGACGGCAAGATCCGCCTGCATGTCGATGCCTGTGGCAAGGACTTCGCCGATTGCACCGTGACGGTGGGCGGCACGATCTCGAACCGCAAGGGCGTGAACGTGCCCGACGTGGTGCTGCCGGTGGCGGCCCTGTCGGAAAAGGACCGGGGCGATCTGGAATTCGTCTGCGAGCTTGGCGTCGACTGGCTGGCGCTGTCTTTCGTGCAGCGCCCTGAAGACGTGATCGAGGCCCGCAGCCTGGCCAAGGGTCGCGCCGCGATCCTGTCGAAGATCGAGAAACCCGCCGCCGTGAAAGCCTACGATGCCATCCTCCAGGTCTCGGACGGGATCATGGTCGCGCGCGGCGATCTTGGGGTCGAACTTCCCGTCACCTCCGTCCCGCCGATCCAGAAGCGTCTGGTTCGCGGCGCACGGGCGGCGGCCAAACCGGTGATCGTGGCGACGCAGATGCTGGAATCGATGATCGAATCGCCGGTTCCGACCCGCGCCGAGGTTTCGGACGTCGCCACTGCGATCTACGAAGGCGCGGACGCGGTCATGCTTTCGGCGGAATCGGCGGCCGGCAAGTATCCGGTCGAGGCCGTCAACACGATGAACGCCGTCGCGATGAGTGTCGAAAAGGACCCGACCTACCGATCGGTGATCGAGGCCAGCCGCGTCGTGCGGCGCGAATCGGTGGCAGACGGCATCGTCGCCGCCGCGCGCGAGATTGCCGAGGCGACGAACATCAAGGCGATCTGCTGTTTCTCGCAGACCGGCACCACGGCAAGCCTTGTCGCGCGGGAACGTCCGCATGTTCCGATCATTGCGCTCACGCCGTTGCTGTCCACCGCCCGCCGCATGGCGCTGACCTGGGGCGCGCATTGCGTGATCACCCCGCCGCAGGACCGTTTCAAGGGCGCGGTGCTGGCCGCAGTTGCTGCGGCCCGCAACGACGGATTCGCCACCGAAGAAGACCAGATCGTCGTCACCGCAGGCGTTCCCTTCAATGTGAAGGGCACGACAAACATCCTGCGGGTGGCCCCCTGCGACGAGCGGTTGATCTCGCGGGTCGACCCCGAGTAACCTTCCGCCACGGACAATCCTGCGCGGGGTGTCATGGATTTGGACAGTGATCTGCTTCTGACGATCGGAATCGTCCTTCTCGTCCTGTCACTCCCCGCGCTTCTTGCGGCCTGGGCCGAAAGCCGTGCGCCCAGAACCGGAGCGATCCTGATCATCGCGGCTTTGGGCCTGGTCGTGACAGCCCTTGTCGGCAAGCCGGGCGGCTATGCCTTCAATGACATCCCCGGGGTGATGATCGGCGTGTTTGCGCGGCTGTTCTACTGACCGGGGACGCGCGGGGGCTCTTGCACCTTTTCCGCGCTGCCCCTATAGGGACGCCTTCGATACCCGCACGGCCGGCCAGAAGTGGCATGCCGAGTCGTGCCTGAAACCACGGAGATGGAAATGCCCAAGATGAAGACCAAGTCGGCGGCGAAGAAGCGCTTCAGCTTCACGGCCTCCGGTCGGGTGAAGGCCGGTCCCGCCGGCAAGCGCCACGGCATGATCAAACGCACGACCAAATTCGTCCGCGACGCATCAGGGGCGATGATCCTGTGCGACAGCGACGCGAAGATCGTCAAGAAATACATGCCCTACGACCGGTAAGGAGAGCAACCGATGTCCCGCGTCAAATCCGGCGTCGTTACCCACGCACGCCACAAGAAGGTGATCAAGGCCGCGAAGGGCTATTACGCCGCGCGCTCCACCAACTTCCGCACCGCAACCCAGGCGGTCGACAAGGCCAACCAGTACGCGACCCGCGACCGCAAGGCCCGCAAGCGCAGCTTCCGCGCACTGTGGATCCAGCGGATCAACGCCGCCGTCCGGCTGTTCGATGCCGAGATGACCTATTCGCGCCTGATCAACGGCCTGGCGAAAGCCGGGATCGAGGTTGACCGCAAGGTCCTCGCCGATCTTGCCGTCCACGAGCCCGAGGCCTTCAATGCCATCGCCGGTCAGGCCAAGGCCGCACTGGTCTGATCCGTCAGGCGTCCGAATGACAACGGCCCCGCAGCACTGCGGGGCCTTTTTCGTCTGCTGACTTTCTTGCCAGTATCGCGGTCCGCCGCCGCAAAAAGCGACGTCCTGATGTCGAAATCGGATCAGACACGGCAAAGGCCCTGCGCCCTAGATGACCAAAGCGGCGGGGGTGCGTAAATGTCTGAAACAAGTTCCGAATTGATTGACTACGAACGCTATCCGATTGTTCATGCGGGCCAGCCGAGAGACGACTTGCTGGCGCGGGTCCGATCCGATCTCGCGCGCGACGGATGCGCGGTCGTGAAGAACTTTCTGACCAAGAAGGGCATCGCGGCGCTGGTTTCCGAGGCGGATCGCGTTGCAAGCAAGGGACACCGCAGCTTCAACCGCACCAATGTCTATTTCTCGAAGGACGACCCGAGCCTTCCCGCAGACGATCCGCGCCGGAAGTTCTTTGATCGGTCAAACTCCTTCGTGCCGGCCGACAATCTGCCGAAGGACGGTCCCCTGCGCACCATTCACGACAGCCCGGGCTTTGACCGTTTCATCCAGGACTGCCTGCAGGAAAAAGCTTTCCATCGCTACGCCGATCCCCTGGCTGACGTCATCATCAACGTGGCCGAAGAGGGGAACGGATTTCCCTGGCATTTCGACACGAACAACTTCACCGTCACGCTCTGCATCCAGAACGCCGATGAAGGCGGTGCGTTCGAGTATGCGCCGCGGATCCGGGAGGGTGACGAGAACTTCGCCGAGGTGTCCCGCGTTCTGGATGGAACCTCGGACAAGGTGAAGGTGCTGCATCTTGAGCCGGGGGATCTGCAGATCTTCCGCGGGCGGTATTCCCTGCATCGGGTTGCTCCGCTGGTCGGAACGCGTCGGCGCTATGTGGCGATCTTTTCCTATGTCGAAGAGCCGAACATGGTCGGCGCGCCGGAACGAACGATGCAGCTTTATGGCCGGACCTTGCCAATTCACCATGCGCGCGCCGGTCAAAGGGCAGACGCCTATCTGGATTGACGGCGCATTCGATGGTCGCGTTTTTCTGTGCCCGGCACAGCCGCAAAGCCGGACATGGCCTGATCGACCGCAGGCGGACTGCGCCTTCCTACCGGTTGAACACCCGGCTGGGGTGCAGCTCGCCACCCTGATAGTGCCCAACTGCCACGGCCCGTCCGTTCAGACTGGCCCAGCCCTCGGTCCCCCAATCGGCGTGGCCGATGACCTGCCCCGGATTGCCGTTGCGCAACCGCGCCGCGCCCTCGGCAGTCGCCGTGAACTCCGGCAGGTCCTGCAGGCCCAGCTCCAGCGGCAGCAGCCGCGCATCCAGAGCCTCTGACTTCGCCTCGGCGTCAATCTCTGCCAAGGTCACGCCCTGTTCCGCATCGAAGGGCCCCGACCACGTCCGCCGCAACCATTCCACATGCCCAAGGCAGCCCAAAGCGGCCCCAAGGTCGCGGGCGATGCTTCGCACATAGCCGCCCTTGCCGCAGACCATTTCCAGATCGACGTGATCTGCATCCGGGCGGCCCAGCAGGACCAGCCGCTCCACCCACAGGGGCCGCGCGGCAAGATCCATCGCCTCGCCCTCGCGCGCAAGGTCATAGGCCCGCTCGCCATCCACCTTCACCGCGGAATACTGCGGCGGGACCTGTTCGATCTGCCCCCGGAACGCCCCCAGCGCCGCCT
>Ga0208492_1001882_pt1 | contig 11515 bp, 11 predicted proteins | sample Subbioar_CSW14AB_FD_184820 | JGI IMG/M metagenome (GOLD analysis project Ga0208492, IMG submission 184820) | Serpentinite rock and fluid subsurface biosphere microbial communities from McLaughlin Reserve, California, USA - CR12Mar_CSW14AB (SPAdes) | ecosystem: Environmental > Terrestrial > Deep... | reverse complement strand
CGCCCGCCCGCCGGCATCGTCCTTCACATGGAGACGACGATGTTCACGACCTCATTCACACTGGAACGCCACATCGAGGAGCTGCGTGCAGAGTTGCGCGGAACGACCGACGCCGAAGAAGCATCCGAGATCAGGGCCGAGCTGGACGCGCTGTTGGCGATCGTAAGCGAACCGCGCCGCGAGGAGGAGACGGTCTGATCGTGATTTTGGCGGGAGCGGCGCGTTCCGCTCTCGCATTCTCTTGTGTGGCCAGCATCAGCGCCTGGTGACTGCGCTTCCGGGGTGAGGGCGGGGAGTGGGGAGTGGGGAGAGAAGGGTGGAGTGCAAGATAAAGCACGTACCGTGCGTCGGGCCTCAAGGCCCTGTCTGCACATAGGAAAATCCACCGTGGATACGCCTGTCGCTTGCGGTGGATACACCGCGCTTCATCGCGGGGGTGCAAGCGATGGATTTCCGGTCGTGATCGCGGACATTTCTGCGCATGACGCGGACCGAAAACGATTTCGAACCCAGGTTGGGCAAGCCGGCGCGTGACGTCAGCCCAAGCAAGCTGCGGGCCCTTCGCACGACCGTGCGCAAGGCGAGCAAGCCCCCAGCGGCGCGCGGTTCCAAGCCGAAGCAGACGGGTGTGCGCGCCCACTTCGCCAAGGGATCAGCTGCGCGCTCGAGGCCGGTCGCGACGGCCAGGCGACGCGTCGTCGTGAAGGTGCGTTATGCCGCGAATGCAGGCGGCAAGGGCGCGCCACTGCGGGCGCATGTGGCGTATCTGGCGCGCGAGGCGCGGGGCCCCGAACAACAGCCTGTCCCTGAGGCGGACAAGCCGTCAGAGGTGGACCGTTCGGTTGACTACCTGTCGCGTGCGGACGTCGCCGGCGAGGCGAAATTTCAGTTCTACGACCGCGCGGATTTTGGTGTCGATCCACGCGCAGTTACAGCTGGCTGGGCCGACGATTCTCGTCACTTTAGGATGATCATCAGCGCCGAGGACGGGGAGGCGCTTGGCGATCTCAAACCCTTTATCCGCGAGACTATGGCCGGCCTCGAGGCCAAGCTTGGGACCCGGCTGGAATGGCTGGCAGTCGACCATCACGATACCGACAACCCGCACACCCACGTCCTCATCCGCGGCCGCAGACCGGATGGGCAGGAGCTGTTCATCCCTTCCCGGCTGATCTCGTCTGGAATCCGGGAGCACGCGCAGGAGATCGTGACCCGGGCGCTGGGTCCACGCATCGATCTGGACCTGGCCCGTGAGCGGATGGCGGAAATCGATCTGCGTGCGCCGACGGGTCTCGACCGGGAACTGTCGGCGGCCGGCCGGCAAGGGCTCATCTGGCCGGATCGTCCGGAGCTGGTGCGCCGGCTCGAATATCTCGCGCGCTGGGATCTGGCGGACCGGTCGCAAGGCGCCTGGCGCGTAGCCGACGGCCTGATTACCCGGCTCAAGGCGCTGGCTGACGCGGACGACCTGGAGCGGGCGGTGGCGCCGCTCCGGTCAGGCCGGAAACTCCAGCCGCTGCTGGAGGCGGACCGCGCATCAGTCATGATGGGCGAGCTGGTGCACGTCAGCATTGCTGACGACTTCGGGGACCGCTTCCTCGCCATCATCGAAACCGGGCAGGGGGAATTGCGGTATGCACGCTTTGAGCGAGCTGACGACCTGGCGGTGCTCGACGACATCCAGCCCGGCGCCATCGTCTCGTTCGAGCCCGTAGTCCCAGCCGTGCGACCGTCCGACGAGGCTGTTGCGCGCGTGGCCGCCCAGACCGGGGGCATCTACTCGCCAACGCTTCACGGCGAACGCGAAGCGGATGTCGGCAGCGGGATCATGGCCGCCAACGTCCGACGCCTGGAGGCCATGCGCCGGTTGGGTCTCGTCGACCGGCGCCCCAGTGGCGAATTCGACGTCGGGTCTGACCATCTCGCGACGGCGTTGCGATTCGAGGAGCGGCTGGCGCAGCGCGCGCCGTTTGCGGCGAAGGTCCAGAGCTACTGGTCCCTGGGCGAACAGGTCGACGCCTTGGCGCGAAGTCACCTCGACCGCGTGCTGGCGGGCGAAGCTCCGGCTCCGGAAGGTGACAGCGGGTTCTCGAGGCGGTTCGAACGGGCGCTACAGCAGCGCAGGCTCTTCCTCATCGAACAAGGGTGGATGGGTGAGCAGGAGGCCGGGCCATCGCGTCAGGCGCTTCAGCGGATGGCAACACTCGAGTTGTCCGCGAAGGCGAAGGATCTGTCTGGAGAGCTGGGGCTTCATGTCCTCACACACGTCCCCAACCGCGTCGCAGGCGTCTACGCCCGACGCATCGATCTCGCACAAGGCCGGATGGCGCTGATCATCGGCGACCGCCACGCGATGCTCGTGCCGTGGCGGCCGGCATTGGAGCGTTTTGCGGGGAGGGGTGTCGAAGGCGTTCTGCGCGGACAAACGCTGTCGTGGAAGCTGGAGCGGGGGCTCGGAATTGGCCTGGCTCCGTCCTAGTCTGCCGTTGGCGCGAGGGACGAGATGATGCCGGTCGAAATCAAATTTGAGATCGATGAACTGAAATTCGCCAAGCAAATGCCAAATGCCGATCCATATGCGCTGGTCGTTGGGCGCTTACGTGCCGGTGACAGCACTGCGAATGTGTCCCTTGCGGTTCGACCTCAGGCCGACGGCGTCACTTGGCAAAGCGTATTCTTGAATCACGACAATCAAGCGTTGATGGCGACGGTGCCAATGGTAGCGGCCGAAAAGATGGTGGGCTTCAGCGCGCGGTTCCTTACCCCGATGACCTTGTGGTTTGGCCAACAGAACGAACAAGGGTCGCAACTGTACCTTAAAGTCGGCCCGGCTCCGGCGGAGGCGGACGGGCGAGTCGCTTTTTCGAACCGCAACGAAGCGCTCAAGCTTCCGGGCCCGGCGTGGAATCTTCTTTGGGAACGCATCAAAGACCGTGTTCGATACGACGAACAGTTTTCAGTCAGAGGATTTGGTTCGGAAGATATTCTGGCTTCGATTGAAGTGTTGCGGCAGGTGTTTCCGCACGAATGGGTGAAGGCCCGCTATGCGCGCGCGGGCTATTCAAAGATGGGTGACCCGCTTCCTCAAGATGCGCCGGACTGGTTCCCCGCGTTTTTGTTCGCGCGGACGGCTCTTGGCTCGATATGCGTCGATCCCGCCTGGAACTATCTTGTCGAGATCGGATTGGCGGTGAGAGACCTCGCCGGCTTTGCAGGTCTCCAAAGGCTCAAGGTACAGCTCACGCGCAGCCCAGGCACGCAGCACCATCTCTGCATGGCCGCGGAGCTTCAGGCACGTGGGCTTCTTTTAGGTCTGGAGCCAGGAACGGGCGCAGGGGCCACAAAGGATGACTTGCTAGTTGGCGCTGCGGCCGCCCCCTATCAGGTCGAACTGAAGGAATTTCGGTCGAATACACCGAGCCGCAACTTCGAAAACGAATTGCGCCTCAAGGTGCAAACGTTGCCGAATGAGCCGCCGCGGCCTGTCGTCTTCCATGTTGTTCTGAGCGAAACGCGAGACCTGGAAAAGGAACGCGAGAAGGAGTTCACCGAGCGGATCGGCCTGCTGGAAATTCCGCCTCAGATCAGCGCAGTTGTTGTTGGGCGGCGCTTTATCGACAGCAGCGGTGGCCGTGTGAAACGCGATCTCATTTCAACGAGGCTCAATCCCAACGCTCTTAAGCCTGCCAACGCGGAAACCTTGGCAGACATTTTCCGGCCAAACTTTAATGAGCTGGCTTTTCCGGTACACGCGCTCGGTTCCACCATGATGGTCGGACCGGCTGAGGACAACGCGTTCAAGATCGAGCCCTGAACGGAGCATCCCAGCAGCTGAACCCTTTTGCTTTAGCCAAGCCTGCGCTATGTACCGGCAAGGCTCTCGCAGGAGCCTGCTGCCCGTCTGCGCGAAGCTGTTACCGGCTCTGCTGAATGGACTCTTCCCGACAATGTCATGTTCGGGCTCGAGAAGTGGATGACGGGCGACACTTCAAGCAGAGCCGGGAGAATGACATGTCCATCCCGCCCAAAAACCATATCTCGATTAGAGCGCTCAAGCGCCGTGCTAAAAAGCTCAGCACGTTGCACGGCTACAAGCATGCCCAGGCATTGGACGAAGCGGCCAAGGCAGCCGGATACCACAACTACAAGCATGCCCTGAATGCATCGGCAGCCTCGATGTCCGGAGGATCGGAGGCAACTTCCTCTGCTAAGAATGAAAAGCCCGACGCGCTTCAGAGGTTTCACGATAAAGCACGCCGGACCTGGTCCGACGCGGTTAAACAGGTTGCGCCAGGTCCAGCGTCGACGGCTACTTGGCGCGGTGTTCCGGCAATTCTCAAAGCGATAGGACCGTTCATCGGACCGGAAAAAAATCACGCACACTTCCCGTCCGGGGGTGGGCATGATTTTCGAGCCGTACGGTTGTCGACAGAGAAAGGTTGTCTTGAGTTCGAAGTGACGCGCGGGTTGGTATACGTTGTGAAGCCTCGTTCACTCACGCTCGAGCGCATCGATCTCAGCATTCCGGAGTCATTCCTCGTGCTCGAACTGGACGATTTGAAACCGTCAGAGTTTTACGCTCGATCGGATGATGCTGAGGAGAGCGGCGACCGTGTTTCAAGGCGCCACAGGATGAGTGAGATGGTCGTCGATCTTGGGGGAGGGGAGTATGCCGACCGTGAAGTTTGGGACAGGGGTTATCTGTCCAACGAAGATGAACCTCTACCTGAAGATGCGCGGTCCGTAGTGCGCTTCTTCAGCGGTCGCGTGATGTTGGTTACGAAAGGCAGCCTCTGGAATGGCGCGGCTCGCACCTACGATGGCATCCATCAAGGGATGACCAACGGAGATATTCGCGCTGGCATCGAAGGGGCCATACGGAGGATGGAAGACGCATAGGCGACCTCGCGTGCGCCTCCCGCTCTCCTCTTGCGGGAGGCGCGCACAGTGTATCCACCGCAAATGCACCAGCAGATTGTCATCTGTGGAAAACCTTGAGCGTCGTGCTTTGCTCGACCGTTCTCAAGCGGGGATCGATCATGTCGAGTGCTTCAATCCGTCCGCTGGATGACGAATGGTGGACCACCGCGATGGTCTGCTCCTACCTCAAGCTGAAGCGACGCGCGTTGTGGGACATTCGGCGTGATCCCGCGAAAGCATTCCCAGCTGCCGTGAAACCGGGCGGCAAGGTCAACCTGTTCCGGGCGGAAGATGTGCGCGTGTGGGTCGCAAAACGCCGCCCGTCTCACCTGCCGCCGCCACAGCCCGCGACTATCCCGCCGACCACCCAACAAACGACTCCCAGGAAGCCTCCGACGACGGCTCCGGTTGTGGTGAAGCTGGAACCGGCGAAGAAGACGGTTCAACGGAAGCGCGCGCCGGCTTCGGACGAGCGTCAGCTCGGACTTTTCTAGGTTGCTGGCTTTTCGCGTTGGTCGCGGTCGGCTCTGCGAGCAGTTCCGCCGCCCAGAGCTGCAGGGCGGCGCGCTTTTCATCGATATAGCGGTAGCGATTGTAGACGCCTTTGACGCCGCCGATCCGATGCCCCAGCACGCGCTCAACGACAATTTCATCAACGCCCAGACGCGCCATGTGCGTAGCCGCAGTGCGGCGCAGGTCGTGGATTGTCCAATGCTCGATCTTGCGTCCCAGCTCAGCCTCTGCTCCGTCGCGGATCCGCTTTAGCGCTTCCGGGGTAACGGTCCACACAGGCCGCCTGCCGCCGTTTGAGCTGATCAGGTAGGGGCCCCTAGGCGGTTTCGGGATGCGCTGCACGATTTCAACCGCCTGCGGGATCAATGGAATGATGGTCGACTCCCGGGTCTTGTAGGCCTCTGCGGGGATATCCAGGCAGGCGTTGGCGCGGTCCAGCCAGCCGAGCTGGGCATTACCGATCTCGCGCAACCGGGCGCCGGTCAGCATCAAGAGGCAGATGAGCGAGCCGGAAGGGTAGGGCTCGGCCTGGGCCGCCTTCCACACGGCCCGCGCTTCCTCGAGACTGAGAACCCGCTCCCGCGGCTTGGATTTCACCGGCGGGCGAACGCCGCTGACCGGGTTGAAGTCGACATATTCTCTCTCCAAGGCCCAGTTGAAGAACACCGAGAGCCATTTCCGTGTGTCGAGCGTCGCTGTCATGGTCGCGCGCTTCTTGAGGTCATCAAGCAGGCCGATCACGTCCCGGCGGGTCACTTGCTTTGGCGCATAGTCTCCGAATTTCGGCACGACATAGTCCCGCATGATCCATTCGGCCTTCCCCGCGCTCTGCAGGCGGCCGCGGCAATGGTGTTCCAGAAAAGCTTCGGCCAATTCGGCAATGGTTCCGCGCCGGACGGTCGCGGCCTTCTCGAGCCGTTCGATCGGATCGATGCCGTTGTCCGCGTCAGCCAGCATGGTGGCCGCCTGTGCCCGCGCCTTGAGAAGCGAAACGGAAGGATACTCGCCAAGTGTGATCCGATAGAATTTGCGGCCGGCGAGCTTTTTGCCACGCTCTGTCGTCCCGCCGCGTCCCTTGACGGTGTAGCGAAGCGTCCAAGTCGGTCGGCCGCGGGGTCCGACCCGCACGATGAGCCCGGAAATCGTCCCGTCGTTCAGTTCCATGCGCTCCGCTGGCGGAGACGAACAGAGTGATCTGAGCTTTGTGTCCGTAAGCATTGGGGCGCATCATCCCTGCTGAGCGACCCGGCAAAAAAGGCAGCAGGACGCGTTCCAGCCGCAGGTCTAGCCGGGTGGAATTGGGGCACACAATAGGCCTGCACCGACCAAAACCGATTAGAAAAACAAAAGACCGCATCTGCACGCAAAAGCCCATCACGCTGTTGATCAGCATACGGAATTGTCGAATTCATCGACACGCTTCCGACTTTAGGCAAACTAACTGATCGGGTTTTGCCAAGGTCGGGGTCGGGCGTTCGAATCGCCTCGCCCGCTCCAAGGTAACTTTCCCTGAAATCGATGATGTGGCCGCCGCTTCCAGCGGCGAGCCGCCATTTTTTTCCAGCTTTGACCCCGGTCCAGTGACGGGCGCGGGTTCGCGGTCTATTTCGCCACTCATGAAAGTCATCATCGCCGGCGGCGGGATCGGGGGGCTCAGCGCGGCTATCGCGCTGAGCAAGGTGGGCTGCGAAGTCGAGGTGATCGAGCGCGCGCCCGCGCTGGGCGAGGTGGGCGCCGGGCTGCAGATGTCGCCGAATGCCAGCAAGGCTCTGACGGCTCTGGGCGTCCTCGAGGCGGTGGCGGCGGTATCCTCCATGCCACAGATGCTGGAGATGCGGCTGGGGCGGACAGGGGAGAAGGTGTTCTCCATCCCGATCGCGAAGGAAGCGCGCAACCGCTATGGCGCACCCTATCTGCACGTTCATCGCGCTGATCTGATCGAGGTGCTGCGGCGGGCGGCGGAATTCGCAGGCGTGCACATCCGGCTGGGCGCGCGCGTCTCGGCCTATGTGCGGGACAATGACGGGCTGCGCGTCGGGCTGGATACCGGCGCGATCGTGCCGTGCGACCTGCTGGTGGGCGCCGATGGCGTGCGCTCGACTGTGCGCAAGCAGATGCTGGGCGAGGAAGACCCGCGTTACACGGGCGCGGTGGCATGGCGGCTGACCGTGCCGGCGGACGTGGCGCCGGACCTGCCGCATTCCGCCATCGTGTGGGCGGGGCCCGGGCGGCACGCGGTGACCTATCGCATCCGGCGCAACGAGTTGATCAATTTTGTCGGCGTGGTCGAGACCGACAAGTGGCGCGGCGAAAGCTGGGATCAGCCGGGTGACCTGCTGGAGCTTGCCGAGGATTTTGGCGACTGGGCGCAGCCCATCCCGGACATCATCGCGGCGTGCGGCACATGTTTCGTGTGGGCGTTGTTCGATCGTGATCCGCTGCCGCGCTGGCATGAGGAGCGCGTCGTGCTGCTGGGCGATGCGTGCCATCCGATGCCGCCCTTCCAGGCGCAGGGCGCCGCGATGGCGATCGAGGATGCGATCGTACTCGCCAAGTGCGTGCAGGCGCAGGGCATTTCGGCAACGGCGCTCGGAACCTATGAAAAGCTGCGCAAGCCGCGGACATCGAGAGTGCTGGCGAGCGCGCGGGCGAACATGGGTGTGTTCCACCGCTCAAACGCCTTTACGCAGGCGGCGACCTATGGGCCGATGAAGCTGGCGGACCGGCTGTTCCCGTCCTTCGTGCGCTCACGGCAGGACTGGATCTACGGCTACGATGTGCGCGAGGTGCAGGTCGGGAGATGAGGATGCGTGCGTCTGGTCTTCTTGTGGCGCTGGCGCTGGCGGGTTGCGGACCGGAAGAGCGCGGGCGGGCGGCGTCGGACAATGTGGTGGCGGGCGTCGTCGACAAGGGCGCAGCGTGGCCGCTGCTGCTGGCGCATTGCCTGCGGGCGACGTCGTGCGATCCAATGAGCGATTTCGGAACCGGCGTGGGCGAGGCGTCCAACGTGATCGGTTCGGTGGCGTGGTTCGCGCAGTCGAAGGAGCGCGTCACGGAAGGCGCGGAGGACTATGGCGCGAAAGCCGAAGTGAACCTGTTCGGCCTGCGCGCGACGGGCGGCAAGGCCGGGCGGCCGCTGACCATCGATGAACTGCCGGACAATCTCGGCGGCGCGAAAGCCAAGCGCACGACGCTGTCGATAGACTACCGCGCGCCGTCGGGAACGCTGGAGCCCTACGGATTGCAGGTGATCTCGCCGCATCTGACGGGACTTGCAGACGGGCTGGATGAGGCGGTGCTGGAGATCAAGGGATCGGCTGGCCTGCTGTTCTCGGACACAGCGGGGGCGATGGATGCGCCGGTCACGCGCGTGAACGGCAATTACACGCCGCCGAAAGCGATGATCTTCTTTCTATCGCGCAACCTGCGGGATGAGCCGCTGCCGCAGCTGCTCGACGCCATTGCCAAGGGTGACACGCTTTCGGTGCGACTGGTGTCGAAGGGCGAGACCGTAATGGTGGATGCGCTCTACACGGACGGATTCGGCGCGGCGCTGCAGCAGGCCGGGACGGCGGTGAATGACCCCGAGATTGCAAAGCCGGTGGTGGAACGCTGCGCGCGGTTTGCGGACAAGCCGGATGAATTCTGGAAGCTCGCCGACGTGACGCCGGCGCTGCTGGTCTGCGATCCGCGACTGGCGGAGCAAAGGCGGTAGGCCTTCGGAGCAGCGGTCGCTGAGAGAGTGACCCCTCCTGACCTCCCCCCTGAAAGGGGGAGGTCAGGAGGGGGCCTGCCTCAACCTTCGAGATACGTCAGTTCAGCGCCGCCGCTCGTGCCGTGCAATCCGCGACAGGGATGCGCAGCGTGCCGGCGGCGTAGTCTTCGCCGGCCTTGTCGCCATAGGCGAGTGAATAGCCGGCCGAGGCCTGTTCGGTGGTGACGCCTTCGGCGATCAGCTTGTCGAGGCCTGCGCGGTCGAGCGCCTGATGGTCGCGCAGGAGGATGGATGCCTTGTCGGGGTGGCTGTCCTTGATCCGCTCGCTGAACTCGGCGCTGAGCACGCCGGAGCAATAAAGATCGTCCTTGGCGGCCTGCGATCCGGCGGCGAAGTGATCGACGCCGCTGAGTTCGTAGATCTTGCGCGTGTCGGTCGGGTCGCCGCCATTGTTGAACGCGCTGGGCGGAGTGACGGGGCCGACGGTCGGAATGTCGACGCGCGGAAATTCCAGCGGCTCGGTCGACGGGCTGATCGTGGGCAGGCTGGCGAGACGCTTTTCCATGATCTCGCGTTCGCTCGGTTGTGTGAGACGCCAGATCAGGCCGCCGCCGAATACGACGATGGCGACAAGGCCGATCATCTGGCGCGGTTGCAGCTTCATCGCGTTACTCCGGCATCGGCACGGCGGCCGCGCGCTTGTTGCAATCGGCGAGCGAGATGCGGACGGCTTTCGCGCGCATGTCCTTTTCGACCTGTCCGGCATAGGCCTCGGAGAGGGCGCGCGCCTGCGTGGCGTGGATGGCCTTCGCCTCGACCATCTTGTTGATGCCAGCCTCGCCGATGATGAAGCCAAGCGCTTGCGCTTTGCGCAGCAGCGCCTCATCGACCGGGGCGAGCGCGTCCGACAGGTCGGGGTTCTCGGCGTAGATCAGGGCGGAGCAGTAGAGATCGTCGCGGGCTTCCTGCGCGCCGATGGCCAGCAGGTCGTCCGGCAGGGGCGGGACGCCGGGCGGTTGCGGGGTGGCGGCGGGCTGTTCCTGCGCCGTGAGCTGGGCGGTGACCGCGGGGGCGGGGTCGCGCTGCTGGCTGCCGCATGCGGCCAGGCTGGAAGCGAGACTGGCGACGGCGGCCAGTGTCAGCGTGGCGGTGCGGATGGTCATCAGGCGGCGTCTCCCTTGTCGCGCCTGTGATAGCGCAGCCGGGGCCGGTAGCAACGGGCAGGGCTGCTGGCTGACTCAACTGTGCGAGAGGCCTATAGAACCGCCGGATGGAACTCTGGGTCTGGCTCAATTTCACGCTGCTTTTCCTCGCTGGCGGGCTCACGCCCGGCCCGGCGGTGATTCTCGTGACGACCGCCTCCATCCGTTATGGCTTCTGGGCGTCGATGGCGCCGGCGGTGGGGATCTGCGCGGCCAATCTTGTTTGGATCACGCTCGCGTCCTCGGGCGTGGCGGTGGTCGCCAAGAACTTCCCGGAGGCTTTCCTGGCGTTCAAGCTGCTGGGGATCGCCTTCATCGTCTGGCTGGCGTGGCGCACGGCGTTTGGCGCCCCGGTCGACCTGTTGCGCCGCGAACCGCCGCCGCGGGGCAAGCTGTTCGCCCATGGCATCGGCCTGCAGCTCGCGAACCCGAATGCGCTGGTCTATTTCGGCGGCCTGCTGCCGACCTATTTCAACCCGGACCACGACATGATCCCGCAGGTTGTCATCAGCATGGCGACGGTGACGGTGTGCGAAATGTTTGGGCTCGTCGTTTATGCGACGGGCGCGGATGCGCTGGCGCGCCGATTCCAGTCGCCGGCATTTGCGACGGCGTTCTTCCGTGTCGCGGCGCTTGCGATGGTCTTGTCAGCGGCGTTCGCCGTTTATCTGACCTGGTCGACGACGGGGCGCTAGATCAGTGCCCGACCATCAATCGCCGATCTGGCCGGAGCGGATCGGCAGGTCCATCGGGCGCACGTCCGGAACGGTGTCGCCGCGCGAGCTGGCGTTCACCATGCAACGGTCACGCTCGACCGGATCGTTCTCGAAATGAGAGAGGCAGACCTGCTCCTGGTTCAGCTCTGCCTCGGGTTTGCCGGGCGTTGAGCAGGCGGCAGCAGCGAGACCGAAAAGGGCAACGATCAGGGCGGGGCGAAGACGCGTCATCATGGTCTCTCCTCTTGAGCCAACGCTGTACTCCCTCGCCGGTTGCCCGCCTAGTGCGCGCCGGACACGAGCGGGCGATCAATCAGTACGGCCAGCAGCAGGGCTGGCTCGCCAATGGCTTCCCAGCCATGGCTGGTGCCGCGCTGGATGACGATCTGGCCGGGCTTTATCCGGGTGCGGGATTTGTCGAGGATCAGGTCAACCTCGCCGCGAAGCAG
>Ga0208492_1001881_pt1 | contig 11515 bp, 7 predicted proteins | sample Subbioar_CSW14AB_FD_184820 | JGI IMG/M metagenome (GOLD analysis project Ga0208492, IMG submission 184820) | Serpentinite rock and fluid subsurface biosphere microbial communities from McLaughlin Reserve, California, USA - CR12Mar_CSW14AB (SPAdes) | ecosystem: Environmental > Terrestrial > Deep... | reverse complement strand
GGTCCAGCGCCACCGCGCGCGCCAGCGCCACGCGCCGCGCCATGCCGCCCGACAGCTCCGAGGGCATGAGTTCGGCCGCGCCGCGCAGGCCGATGGCGTTGAGCTTCATCAACACCAGATCGCGAATGCTGTCTTGCGGCAGGTCGGTGTGCTCGCGCATCTGAAAGGCGATGTTCTCGAACACCGACATGTCGGTGAACAGCGCGCCGAACTGGAACAGCATGCCCATGCGACGGCGCATGCGGTACAGGCCCGCCTGGTCGAGTTCGTGGATGATTTCGCCGGCGACCTTCACATGGCCCTGGGAGGGCCGCACCTGCCCGCCAATCAGGCGCAACAGGGTGGTCTTGCCGCAGCCGCTGCCGCCCATCAACGCCACCACCTTGCCGCGCGGCACGGTCAGCGAGATGTTCTTCAGGATCAGCCGCGCGCTGGAATAGCCGAAGCTGAGATCCTTGATTTCGACCAGGGGTGTTTCAGACACGGGGTGACGGTAAGTCGGCTGTCGGCGATGGATGGGCGCGCATTATCGCAAATCGGGAGGCTCCGTGCGCCGGGTTTCGCGCTATCCGCCGCAGGTGCGAATTCATTCGCACATTCTCATTCGAGCGCACTGGCCGGTGGCGCAGCTGTGAAAGATGCGAATGAATTCGCCCCTAGAGGGGGACCGGGTCAGTCTCGAGGCCCTCGTAATAGGCCCGCATCACCGCCACCCGCGCGCCGGCGTCGGTCGGCAGGGGCGCGGCGGCATCGATGTAATTGAGCACGCCGCGCAACCCGCGGCCGTTCGCAATCTGGATGCCGAGCCCCGGTCGCGCGTTCAATTCCAGGATCAGCGGCCCGAGTTCCGCGTCCAGCACCATGTCGACGCCGAGGTAGCCCAGCGGCGCCAGATCCTGGCAGCGCGCGGCCAGCAGCAGCAATTCCGGCCAGCCCGGAATCTGCAGGCCGCCGAGCGGCGTGCCGAAATCCGGGTGCTCGTCGATGCGGTGGTTTCTGCACACCGCGAGCGTGGTGGCGCCGGTCAGCATGTCGATGCCGGCCCCGACCGCGCCCTGGTGCAGATTGGCGCGACCGTCGGAACTGCGGGTCGGCAGACGCAGCATGGCCATCGCCGGCACCCCGCGATACACCAGCACGCGGATGTCGGGCACGCCGCGATAGCTGACCGCTTCGAACACACGGTCGAATTTCACGCGGTATTCGATGATGGCCTGGTCGGGTTGCCCGCCCAGGCTGTAGACGCCGCCCAGCACGTTCTCGATGTGATGCTGCACTTCGGCGGCGGTCAGTGCGTGACCATCGCCCTTGATGTACATGTCGCGGCGGCGATCGGTGATGACCAGGATGCCCTTGCCGCCGCTGCCGTGGGCGGGCTTGATGACGAAGTCCTTGTGCCCTTCGACCATGCGTTCGAAATCCTTGGCCTCGCGCACCGCGTGGATCAGGCCATAGAGCTGCGGCACCGCGATGCCGGCCGCGATGGCCAGGCGTTTGGTCTCGACCTTGTCATCGACCCGCGCGTACAGGGCGCGCGGGTTGTGCGGCATGATGTAACCGCGATTGCGGTTGTTGATGCCGACGACGCCGGCCGCCTTGAGCTTACGGATTCGACTTAGCATCGGACGCCGGCGCCTCGACTATGTCCTTGAAGCGCGCCACTTCCAGCAGACGGTAACCGGTGTAACGGCCCATCAGGATGAACACCGCGAGCAGAATCAGCAGCGATTCGGGAAACAGGAACACCAGATGGGTGAGGTACTCGTTCTTCATCACGAGGTATCCCAGGATCGCCACGCTCAAGCTGCCCATGCCCTCCTTGAGGGCCTGCCCCGGCCCCGATTCCTCCCAGATCACCGACATGCGTTCGATGACCATGGTCAGGATGACGATGGGAAAGAGCGCGATGGAGAAGCCCTTGTCGATGCCGAGGCGCGCGCACACGAGGCTGATGACCGTCATGAGCAGCACCACCAGCACCAGCACCGAGCACAATCGCGGCACCAGCAGCAACTGCAGGCGTTCGAGGTAGAAACGCAGCGACAGCCCGCTGGTGGTGATGAGCACGAACAGCGCGATGCCCCACGCCAGTTCCGTCTCGCGGAATGCGATCGCGACCAGGATGGGCATGAAGGTGCCGAGCGTCGGCAGACCGACGATCGTGCGCATGAAGGCCACCACCAGTGCGCCGAAGGGCACCATCAACAACACACGATAGACGTTCTGGGTGTTGACCGGCAGATTGAACAACATGGTGCTGGCGAGCAGGGTGTCATTGGCGACGCCGCGCGCGCGCGCCACCATGGTCGGTGATTTGGCGTAACGCGAAACCGAGAACGCCACGCTGTAGTTGCGGCCGCCCTCGATGTTGAGCAGCGGCTCGCCACCCACCGACCAGCGCAGGAAATTTTCGGGATAACCGCGATTGCCGGTCTGGGGATCGAAGCCTTCCCAACGGGTGCCGTTATGCACCTCCAGCCACGGTGTCAGATGCTGATTGGCGTTGTCTTCGAGGATCACGCCGCGCACCATGCGCGCGGTGATGTTGGCGCCGGCCAGCACGTAGATCAGTCGCTCGACCCAGACCTCGCTGTCGCGGTCGATGTTGCTGCGGATGATCATGATGTTGTCATTCGGCGCGAGCGCGTTCAGTTTGACCAGGGTCTGGCTGACGAACGTGAAGACATTGGCCGATTCGTCGCGCACATCGCCGAGGGTGTCGGCAATCGCGGACGCCAGCGGTTCTTCGTACACCGGCGCCGCGGCCGCGGCCGGCACGTGCCTCGACATTTCGGGCGGTTCGTCCTCGCTCTGCGGCACCGCCTCCAGGCGGTAGTAGAGCCGTTGCGCGCCGCGGGCCTGACGGGTCGACCATTCGGCACGACGGTCGTGATCGCGGATGCCGACATTCAGCCCATAGCCGCGCGAGATGAAGTATTCGTCGAGGCGCACGAATGCCCCGAGTTTGTCGGGGATGTCGAAATCGACCACGGTCGCATGCCGGCTGGCATTGAATTCTATCTTGGCCTCCACCAACCACACCTGCTCGAGCTGGTTGGGCAGCAGCGGCAGGCCGAGGCGCGTGATCTTGGCGTACATCAGCGCGAGCGCCGCGGCGGTCACGAGGAGGGCGAGGATGGTGGCTTGCAGACGTTTCACGAGACAGACCTCAGTCCTTGATGGGGTGTGCGCCGGCCGCACAGCGTCCGGCATCGGCGCCGTTGATATAGGTCTGGGAGACGTCGAGCAGGGAACGCCCACGCAGCGCCGAGCGACCGAGCAGCAGGGGATAGTTGAAGCGGCTGCGATCGGTGAGGGTGACGGGCGTGACGAATGACTGCGCGCCGAGGCACACACCGATATGTACCACCGGCCGGCGCGAAGGGCCGCCGCCATGGCGCTTGATCAGCACCTCCCGTTCGAGACGGCTTTCCATCGCGATCAACTGCGGCTCTTCGGTGCCGCCATCGGCGGCCGAGATCGGCACATCGAAGCGCATCCACTCTTCGCCATCACGCTTGAAGCGTTCGACGTTGACGGCCGACAGCGACGAGGTCTTGGCACCGGAATCGAGTTTGGCCTTCAAATGCACATGATGGGGCTCGATATAAGTCCATTCCACCCAGCCGAAGATGGGCATCGCCGCCGGCGTGGCGGGCACCGGACTCGCGGCCTGTGCCGGCAGGGCGCCGAACGTCAGCCACGCCACGGTGCACACGGTCCCCGCACAAAGCCGCAATGAAAATGAACGCATCAAACCCCGCCCCCCGAAGGAAGCGGCAAGAGTGCCGCGATTGGTAGGGAATATCAATGTAGGTGCGAATCCATTCGCACACTCAAAGGCGCGCGCCACGCTGCCGCGTGCGGCAATAAAGGTGCGAATGAATTCGCACCTCAAGGGACGCCTCAGCGCGAATAATTGCTCGCGTATTCGATATACACATCCACGCCCCGCGCGAAGTTGGCGCGATTGTCCTCCGGCAACGGCTTCCATCGACGTGCCGGCGCACCCGACCAGATCTCTCCCGCGCCCACTTCAGTGCCCGGCGCGGTCTCGGCACCGGCCGCGATCACGCCGCCGGCGCGCACGATGGTGCCGGCGCCCACCACCGAGCCCATGCCGACCATCGCGCCCTCCTCGACCACACAGGCCGCCATGCGCACGTTATGACCCACCGTCACGCGCTGTCCAATCTGCACGCGTTCGCCGGCCTGCAATTGAATGCGGGTGTTGTCCTGCACATTGCTGCCGGTGCCGATCACGAGGTCGCCGCCGCCGACCATCTCCACGCCGAACCAGATGCTGCCGCCGCCACCGAGGCTGAGATTGCCATCGAGGATCGCGGTCGGCGCAACGTAGGCGCCGACTGCGATGCCACTCGGCAGGCCGTGGCCCGCGGCGTAACGCGGCGCGGACACCTGCTGCGCGCTGCGGAGCAGGGCGTTGGTAGCGGGGTCGATGCTCTGCGTGCCGCCACGCACGAGATCACGCAGCGTCTCCAATTCCTCGGCGCTGACCGGCCGCACCGCCTTGGCCGGCACGCCGGCATAGAGCCAACCGCCGTTCAGGGTCTTGCCGGGCGGCACCACGCTGTCGGCCGCGATCACGGCGCCGGCGCCGATGCGGCTGTTGTCCATCACCAGCGCGTGCTCACCCACCACGCAACCATCGCCGAGATCGCAGGCGTGCACCAGGCCGAAGTTCGCCACCGTGACGCCATTGCCCACCGCCGCCGGAAACACACTGTGAGCGATATGCACCGTGCTGTAGTCGCCGAACCAGCAATCATCGCCGATGCGTATGCTTTCGCCGTCGGCGCGCAGCGTGGCGAGCTGGCCGAGATGGCAGCGCGCGCCGACGTCAGCGCGACCGATCACCGCGGCGTCGGCGGCGGCATGGATATCGGCGCCGATGCGCGGGCGGAATTCGAGATAGGGGATGACGATCATCGAGAGCTGGCTCCGAAAAATGGGTTCACGCGAAAAAATTCAATGCCGTGGCGCGATGCGGTGATCGCGCTACACCGGTGGCCCGCTCACGAATGCGGACCACCCTCCAGTTTCTGCTGCATGTCGCGGAACACGTCGCGATTCTCAATCACGCGGCGGGCCTTGAAGTCAGTGCGCGGAAAGCTGTGGGACGCGACCACTTCTATCTGCGCGCGCACCGCGAGGGTCTTCAACAGACGATGACGCACGGTCTCGTTGAAGGCTGCGAGGCGCGTCGCGTCGGCGCGCGCCTCGTCCTCGATTTCGACCTTGAGCAGCAATTCGTCCATCGCGCCGTCGCGGGTGATGACGATGCGATGCTCACCGCCGTAATCGGGCACGGCATTCAGCACCGCGTCGATTTCGCTCGGGTAGATGTTCTCGCCACGTATGGTGAACATGTCGTCGATGCGGCCGAAGATGCCGTTCGGCAGGCGCGGATAAGTGCGACCGCAGGGATTGGGGCCGTTCTCCCAGTGGGCGAGATCGCCCGACACCAGACGTATCATCGGTTGCGAAGTGCGCTCGAGGTGGGTGTAGACCGGCGTGCCGCGGCTACCATAGGGCACGCGTCGATAACTGCCCGGATCGCAGACCTCGGTGTAGACCAGATCCTGCCACAGCAGCATGCCGGGGGAGCTCTCCAGGCTGCCGCCGACGTGCATCCACGGGGTCATTTCGGCCATCGAGCCGGAATCGAATATGCGGGCATTGAAGGCAGCGCTCAGTTTCTCGACCACCGCCGGTATCGACGCGCCCGGCTCGCCGGAGAACACCAGCGCGCGCAAACCGAACTCGCGCGCGTCGAGGCCTTCCTCGCGCGCCACTTCCGCCAGATGCAGGGCATAGGTCGGCGTGCCATAGAACACCGTCGGGCGAATCTGATCGAGCCAGCTCACGGCCCGCGCGCTCATGCCACTCGCGCCGGCGCCGAACGGAAAGACCGTCGCACCGAGACGTTCGGCGCCGGCCAGCGCGCCCCAGCTGCCGAGGTAGAGGCTGAAGATCGCCGCCACGCAGACGGTGTCCGAGGGCCGCATGCCCATGCCCCACATCACCCGCGCATGGGCGTTGGCGATCGCGTTCCAATCGTTGCGACCGATGGCGAAGGCGGTCGGGCGGCCGGTGGTGCCGGAGGTGCCATGCACGCGGAACACTTCGTCGCGCGCAATGCACAGATGCTCACCGAAGGGGGCCGCACGCGCCTGGGATTCGCGCAGATGACGTTTGGTGATGACCGGCACGCGGTCTTCAAAGTCTTCCAGCGATTTCAACTGAGTGGGATGAAAGCCGGCCGCGTCCCAGTGATTGCGATAGAACACCGAGTTGGCATAGGCGTAGCGACACACTTCCTGCAAACGCGTCAGGATCGCGCGCTCACGATCGCCGGCATCCATGGTCTCGCGCCTGGGAAACCAGTAGCGACTGTCGGCCGGCGGCGTATAGCTCTCGTCGTAACGCGGCGGGAACGTCCAGCATTCCATGGTCATGACCTGCTCCCCATTGGCTCTCCCCTGTTCATATCAGCTTTAATGGCGCGCCGTGCTCGTCTTCCGTAGCTGCGAATTCATGCCCACATTCAGTGGGCGGTTCGCATGTCGCGCTGGTCATTATTGATGTGCGAATGAATTCGCCCCTGCGGGGAAACGACCTAGCTCATGGCACGCGCATTCTTTGCATCGTACATCGGCGTCAAGGACGCGCGTGCGCCATAGACGCGGTTGGCCTGTTCGATGCGGTAGGTGCCGGCCGCCACGTAATCGGGCGTGACGCCGTCTTCACACTCGAGATACCCCAGCGCGACACTCGCGCCCAGGGTGTGGCCGTAGCCCGCCGAGGTGGTCTGACCGATACGCACGCCATCGCGCAGAATCGGTTCGTTGTGCACCAGCACCGGTTCCGAATCGTCCAGCAGGAACTGCACCAGCCGGCGTTTCAACGGCCCGGCCTCACGCTGCGCGAGCAAGGCATCGCACCCGATGAAGCCGCCCGTCTTGTCCCACGCGCAGGTGAAACCGAGGCCCGCATCGAGCAGGCTGTCGACCGGGCCCATGTCGTGCGCCCATTCGCGATAGGCCTTTTCCGCACGCAGCGTATTCAAGGTGTGATAACCGCAATGGGCGAGCCCGAAGTCGGCGCCGGCCGCCACCACCTGATCGTAGACCGGCAGCGCCATCTCGGTCGGGATATAGAGCTCGTAGCCGAGTTCACCGCTATAGGACAGGCGCATGCAGAGCGCGGTCTGGAAACCGATTTCAACGTTCTGCCAGGTGCCATAGGGAAATGCGGCATTGTCGAAATTGCTGCTCGACAGCGCCGACATCAGTGCGCGCGAGTTGGGCCCCTGCAGATTCAGCATCGCCCACGCGCTGCTCATGTCGGTCACCACACAGCAGGCATCGGCCGGCGTGTGATCGTGCAGCCAGGCCTTGATGTGGGTGCAGGTGAAGGCCGGCGTCAGGATGAGATATCTGTCTTCAGCCAGACGCGAGATGGTGATGTCGGCCTCCACCCCGCCGCGCTTGTTGGCGAACTGGGTATAGACCACGCGCCCGACCGGCACCGACATGTTGGCGGTCGCGATGTGGTTCAAGACCCGTTCCGCATCGCGCCCCTGCACGAGTATCTTGCCAAACGACGACTGCTCGAACAGGCCGACCTTCTCGCGCACCGCGCGATGTTCGGCGGCATTGTTCTCGAACCAGTTCTGGCGACCGAAGTTGTATTCGTAGACCGGCGCCTGATCCTTGCGCGCATACCAGTTGGGCCGTTCCCAGCCAGCCGATTCGCCAAAGCAGGCGCCGGCGGCCTTCACGCGATCATGCAGCACCGACTGTTTGACGTTGCGCGCGCTCTCCCATTGACGGTTCGGCCAGTGCATCTGATAACCGATGCCGAGCGACTCGACGGTGCGTGCCACCACGAAGTTCTTGTTGTTGTGGCTGGGCTGGATGCGACGCACATCCACGTCCCAGATATCCATGGGCTGGATGCCGTCGTTGATCCACTGCGCCATCACATGGCCGGCGCCACCGCCCGACAGGATGCCCAGCGAATTGAAACCGCAGGCCACGAACAGCCGGTCGATATAGGGCGCGCGGCCCATGAGGTAGTTGTGATCGGGCGTGAAGGACTCCGGCCCGCAGAAGAACTGGCGGATGCCGGTCTCGAGCAAGATCGGCAAGCGCTGCATGGCGCGTTCGATATAGGGTTCCATGCGTTCCCAGTCGGGTTGGATTTCGTCGAAGCAGAAATCCCTGGAAATACCGTCCACGCCCCACGGCGCGGCCACCGGCTCGAAGAAGCCGAGCATGATCTTGCCCGCTTCCTCGCGCGCATAGGCGGCGCGGCCCGGGTCGCGCAGGATGGGCAGCTTGTTGTGCAGCCCGGCGATCGGTTCGGAGATGAGGTAGTAGTGTTCGGCGGCCTGCAGCGGCAGGTCGATGCCGGTCATGAGACCGAGGTCCCGGCCCCACATGCCGGGGCACAGCACAACGACCTCGGCGCGGATTTCGCCGTGCTCGGTACGCACCCCGACCGCGCGGCCGTTGTCCGTGATGAGTCCGGTCATGAGACAGTTCTCGATGATCTTGACCCCGAGCTGACGCGCGCCCTTGGCCAGTGCCTGGGCGACGTCGGCCGGATTGACGCGACCGTCGTTGGGGAAATGGAAGCCGGCCACCAGATCGTCCACATAGGCCTGCGGAAACAGGGCCTGCACCTCGGCCGGCGTGATCTCGTGGTTCTCGACGCCAAAGGTGCGCGCCATGGCGCAGCCGCGGCGCATTTCCTCGGCCTTCTCGTCGGTCATGGCGAGCTGCACCGAGCCGCAGCGGATGAAGCCGGTGGCCTGGCCGGTCTCGGCTTCGAGATCCTGGTAGAGCTTCAGGGAATAGGTCGCGAGCTTGGTCTGCGCCTCGGTATCGCGCAACGTAGTGATGAGGCCGGCGGCATGCCAGGTGGTGCCGCAGCTCACTTGTTTGCGCTCGAGCACGACCACGTCCTTCCAGCCCAGGCGGGCGAGGTGGTAAGCGGTGGAACAGCCAATGACGCCGCCGCCAACGACGACGGCGCGGGCGTGGGAGGGTAATGGGGAACTCATGGAAGCCTGCCTGTGTTCATCTGTCGGTGGCACGGAAATGGAAGCCGTCGCGCACGTGCCGCGCGGCCTTGCGTTGATACTATAATCGACGGCCCTTCGTCATAAGAATTCCTGCCGCAAAGCGCGATGTCTACCTATCTCTGGATCCTGCTGGCGAGTCTCGGCGGCAGCCTGCTGAGCGCCGCGGCGGCGGGCACCTATCTGTTGCTGCCGGAGCGGGTGCGCGATCACACCCTGACCTACCTCATCAGCTTCGCCATCGGCATGCTGCTTGGCGCCGGCTTCCTGCACCTCCTGCCGGAGGCCCTGGAACAGCGTGGCGACAACGTCCAGGGCCTGATGGCGACCGCGCTGCTGGCCATTCTGGTGTTCTTCCTGCTCGAGAAGGGCCTGGTGTGGCGCCATCATCATCACCAGGAGCATGGCGCCAGCGAGGCCTGTCACGAAGCACCGGCCGGCGCGCTCATCCTGATCGGCGACTCCTTCCACAATTTCCTCGACGGCGTGCTGATCGCGGCGTCCTTCACCGCTGATTTCCATCTCGGCGTGGTCACCTCACTGGCCATCATTGCCCACGAGATTCCGCAGGAACTCGGCGATTTCGCCATCCTGCTGCACAGTGGCTATACGCCCAAGCGCGCCTTCGTGTTCAACCTGGTGACCTCGCTGACCATGATCGCCGGCGCCACCCTGGCCTGGTTCGCGATGGATGCGGTGCGCGGCATGATCCCCTATTTCCTGGCTTTTACCGCCGCCAGCTTCATCTACATCGCGGTGTCGGATCTCATGCCGACCTTGAATCGCAAGGTCGGACTGCGCGATACCATCATCCAGCTCAGCCTCATCACCTTCGGCCTGCTGCTGAACTTCTTCGTGCACGATTGAATACGGCGCGCGCCGCGCGTGGCAAATGCCACAGACCGGCCGCCGCGCTGCGGCTAGCATGCAGGTCAAGCAATCACAGGGAGGCGCGGAAATGGCACGGCAACTCAAGATCATGGGCGTGCATGGCCTGGGCGATCATCGCTCGAGTCCATGGAAAGAGGAATGGCAGGCGACCATCACTCGCGTGTTCGAGAATCAGGGCGAGGTCGCGCTCGAATTCTGCTTCGTCGACTACGACGACCTGTTCGACAAAGTCGACCTGTCGGTGTGGGAGACCCTGCAGGCGGTGGCCAAGCTGACCAGCAGCGCGGTCAGCACCACCTTGAGCGGCCGTCGCGGCCTGATAAGCGGAATTTCCGAGAAGTTGCGCTGGACGGCCGGCTACGTGGTGGCCTGGCTGGAAGACGAGCAATTCAAGAAACAGACCCGCAAGCGGGTGCTGGACGCGGTGTCCCAAAATGCACCGGATATCATCCTGGCCCACAGCCTGGGCTCTCTGCTCACCTACAACGCCTTCACCCATGGCGACGCCGCCGCGCCCAAGGTCAGCACGGCGCTGGGCAATGCACGATACGTGTCCCTCGGTTCCCAGATCGGCAATCCCTTCGTGGTCCGCAATCTCACCAACGGCCGCATCGAACCCCTGCCGGTGCGCGAGTGGTATCACCTGTACAACGAACACGACGACGTGTTCACCGCGCCCATCCGCCTGTGGGAAGCCAACAATTTTCGACAGGTGCAGGCGCCCTTCGATATCGAGGGCCTCGCCGACCATCAAGCGACCGAGTATCTGAAACATCGCAATACCATCGATCAGATGTGGTGGCCGCTGCTGGATGACCACGCGAGCCGCGGCAAGAGCCTCGGTGCCCGCCCGCCACGCAAGCCCGCGCGCCGCAAACGCGAGCCGCGCAAGCCCGGCAAGCGCGCCCTGCTGGTCGGCATCAACAACTACCCCAATGCCCAGGACCGGCTCGAAGGCTGCGTCAACGATGTATTCCTCATGAGTTCGGTGCTGCAGGAATGCGGCTTCCCGCCCGAGAGCATTCGCGTCTGTCTCGACGAACGCGCGACCGCCAAGGGCATTCTCGAGCGCCTCCATTGGCTGCTGGACGAGCCCCGTGCCGACGAAGAGCGGGTGTTCTATTACAGCGGGCACGGCGCGCGCATTCCGGAATACGGTGAGAATTTCGAACCGGACCGCCAGACCGAGGCGCTGGTGCCGTGGGACTTCGATTGGTCGCCGGAACACGCGGTGATCGACGATCAGATCTATTCGCTCTACAGCCAGCTGCCCTACGACACGCGCTTCGCGATGATTCTCGATTGCTGTCATGCCGGCGGCCTGCATCGTCAAGGTGGCGGGCGCATTCGCGGTTTGAATCCGCCCGACGACATTCGCCATCGGGAACTGAAATGGGACAGCAGGAGCGATATGTGGGTGCCGCGCGATTTCACGCGCATCAACCCGCGCTTCTCCAGTGACGCGGCGGTCAACAAGGCCTATTTCGGCGCCAATGGCAGCACCGCCCGCATCGG
>Ga0208492_1001880_pt1 | contig 11519 bp, 13 predicted proteins | sample Subbioar_CSW14AB_FD_184820 | JGI IMG/M metagenome (GOLD analysis project Ga0208492, IMG submission 184820) | Serpentinite rock and fluid subsurface biosphere microbial communities from McLaughlin Reserve, California, USA - CR12Mar_CSW14AB (SPAdes) | ecosystem: Environmental > Terrestrial > Deep... | reverse complement strand
GAGGCCGAAAAAAGAAAACGGGCCCAGCGGGCCCGTTGCAAGCAGGCTTCTGCGCGACCCACGCCGCTCAGAAGACCTCGGTGATCACTTCTGCTTGCGACGGCGCAGGGCCACACCGCCGACAATGGCCAGGCCAGCCACGGCCATGGCGATGGTGTCGGCCTCTGGAACCGGGGACAACACCGAATGGCTGTTCGCGTGATCAATGCCCATCGAATTGGCATGCGAATTGGCGACAAAACTGCCGTGAGCAGGCCCTTGACCCTGGTCCTTGTCTTTGCCCTTGTCCTTGCCGGGATCAGCCAGAACCGAAGCAGACGACAACGCAAGGACCGCAGCAACGACGACGAACTTCATGGTGAACACTCCAATGGGACAAAGCTGAGGCACTGCGTGTGAATCGGATCACCTTGCTGCAGCGCATGACTTCATTCTGTCACCGTCCATCCGCCGCTTGCCCCCCTCACGCCAGGGGATACAAGGGCACGGTGTGCGAACTTCACGCACGCCATGCCGCCATGCGCAAATTCGACCTGTTTGGAGCCCCCGCTGCACGGCCGGACCATCGAAAACAAGCGTTGCGCCACTAGTGGGACAATCGCGCACCGCCAACCCGCTCCAGACTCAGACTCCATGTACGCCCTGTTCGACGACGCCGGCAAGTTCCTGGCAGGCCGCGTGATGTCCGAAGCCGACGCCTCGATGCAGATCGAGCTCGACTCCGGCAAACGCGTGAAGGCCAAGGCCGCCAACGTGCTGCTGAAATTCGCCAAGCCGGCCCCGGCCGAGCTGCTGGCCCAGGCCGCCGTCCAGTCGAGCGACATCGACCTCGACCTGATCTGGGAAGTCGCCCCGGCCGAAGACTTCGGCTTCGACGACCTGGCGCGCGAGTACTTCAGCGAATCGGCCGACGCCGTGCAGCAGGCCGCCATGCTGATGCGCCTGTTCGACGCCCCTCACTACTTCCACCGCCGTGGCAAGGGCCGTTTCAAGAAGGCGCCCGAGGACATCCTCAAGCAGGCCCTGGCCGCCATCGAGCGCAAGAAGCAGCAAGCCCTGCAGATCGAGCAATGGGCCCAGGAGCTGGCCACCGGCACCTGCCCGGCCCCGATCAAGGAAGAGCTCTACAAGATCCTCTTCAAGCCCGACAAGAACGGCCCCGCCTACAAGGCCGTGGTCGAAGCCGCCAAAGCCACTCAACGCGCCCCGCTCGACCTGCTGAAAGACGCTGGCGCCATCGACAGCCCCTACCAGTTCCACTACAAGCGCTTCCTGTTCGAGCACTTCCCCAAGGGCACCGGTTTCCCGGCCCTGGAAGCGCCCCCGGTCAAGGACGAGCTGCCCCTGGCTTCGGTCAAGGCCTTCTCCATCGACGACTCGATGACCACCGAGATCGACGATGCGCTGTCGGTGCAGGGTCTGGGCACAGGCAGCGTCACCTACGGCATCCACATCGCCGCGCCCGGCCTGGCCATCGCCCCCGGCGCGCCGGTCGACCAGCTTGGCCGCGCGCGCATGTCCACCGTCTACATGCCCGGCCACAAGATCACCATGCTGCCCGACAGCGTGGTGCAGGCCTACACGCTGATCGAAGGGCGTGACTGCCCCGCCGTGTCGCTGTACGTCACCTTCGACGAGGCCACGCTGGCGGTCACCAGCAGCGAGACCAAGCTCGAGCGCGTGCCGATCGCCGCCAACCTGCGCCACGACCAGCTCGATGGCGTCATCACCGACGACACGCTCAGCGGTGAAGCCCCGGCCGACTACGCCTTCGCGCCCGAGCTGGCCTTCGCCTTCCGCCTGGCCAAGCACCTGAAGGCCCAGCGCGAGGTCGTGCGCGGCAAGCCCGAGACCTTCAACCGCCCGGACTACAGCTTCAAGCTCATTGGCGCCAACGGTGTCAACACCATGAGCGACGGCATCGAGCCGCAGGGCGACGAGCAGGTGCACATCGGCACCCGCGCCCGCGGCTCCGCGCTCGATTTGATCGTGGCCGAGGCCATGATCCTGGCCAACAGCACCTGGGGCGGCTGGCTGGCCGAGCTGGGCGTGCCCGGCATCTACCGCAGCCAGGCGAGCCTCGCGCCCGGCATCAAGGTTCGCATGGGCACCAAGGCGCTGCCGCACGCCGGCATGGGCGTGGCGCAGTACACCTGGGCCACCTCGCCGCTGCGCCGCTACGTGGACCTGGTCAACCAATGGCAGATCATCGCCTGCGCCAGGAACGGCCGCACCGCCGCGCTGGTGGCGCCCTTCAAGCCCAAGGACGCCGAGCTGTTTGCCATCATCTCCAACTTCGACGGGGCCTACAGCGCCTACAACGGCTTCCAGTCGAGCATGGAGCGCTACTGGACGATCAAGCACCTCGGCCAGGCCGGCATCACCGAGCTGGATGCCGCCGTCATGGTCAACGGCCTGGTGCGCGCCGACACCCTGCCCCTGGTCTTCAAGGCCATCGGCGCCGACAACCTGCCGCGCCACGCCAAGGTTCGCGTGCGCATCACGGGTGTCGACTTGCTGACGCTGGACGTGCACGCCAGCGTCATCGCCCGCCTGGACGAGGCCGACGCCGGCCAGGCACCCCAGGGTGATGCCGGAGACGAGGACGACACCGAGGTGCTGGACAATGCGGGACCGCTGACGCTGGCCATCGACCTGGCCGATGCGGAACCGGGCGAGGCCGCCAGCGCACCACAGGGCAACACGGGGGGTGCGGCGGCCTGACCCGGCCCGACGCCCACCGCACCAAGACGCCCCACGCCGCGATGCCCAGCCGCCTGACCGCCCTCTGGAAGTCCTTGCAATCCATCAGCCTGCTGCAGGCCTGCCTCGGTGTGTCCGTGGCGGTGCACGCGGCCCTGTTCGGTTTCCGCTTCATCGACCCCGAGGGCTTCAACCGCACCTTCCAGGACACCCCGCTGGAGGTGATCCTGGTCAACGCTGGCAGCGAGGCCAAGCCTGACAAGGCCCAGGCGCTGGCCCAGCAGAACCTGGCCGGCGGCGGCGAGGCCACCGACAACCGCCGCGCCACCTCGCCCCTGCCACCCTCGCCCACCAACGAGGTCGGAGACTCGCTGGAGCAGACCGCGCGCATGATCGACCAGATGCAGCGCGAGCAGCAGCAATTGCTGGCCCAGATGCGCGACGAGCTCGCCGCCCTGCCCCCGCCCCAGCCGCGCAACCCCTCGCAGACCGAGATGGCGCGCGCCGAGGAAGAAAAGCGCCGCCAGCTCACCAAGCTGCTGGCCGAGCTGGAAAAGCGCATCCAGGAAGAAAACGCCCGGCCCAAGAAGCGCTACCTCAGCCCCGCCACCCTCCGCTCGGCCGACGCGCTTTACTACAGCGCCTTTCGCACCCGGGTCGAACGCGCGGGCACCGAGCAGTTCCCCACCAACAATGGCCAAAAGCTCTATGGCGAGCTGATCATGGAGGTGTGGATCAACCGCGCTGGCAAGGTGGTCGACGCCATCGTGGTGCAAAGCTCCGGCAAACCCCTGCTCGACAAGCGAGCGCGCGCCATCGTGCTGCGCATGGGCCAGTTCGAGCCCGTGCCACCCGAGGTCAGCGCTGGCCACGACCTCATCCTCATCACCTCGCGCTTTCGCTTCACGCGGGAAGCCGGCTTCGAAGCCACCACCCAGGCCGCGAACCCGACATCGGCCCAACCCACCTCTCCCTGATTCGCGCATGAACGCCCCCGACCGCTACGCCGTCGCCGGCAACCCCGTGGCCCACAGCCGCTCGCCGCACATCCACGGCCTGTTCGCACAGCAAACCGGTCAAGCCATCGACTACGGCCGCCTGCTCTGCCCCCTCGATGGCTTCGCTCCCGAGGTGAAGGCATTCGCCGCGTCCGGCGCCAAGGGCTGCAACGTGACCGTGCCCTTCAAGTTCGAAGCCTTCGAGCTGGCCGCACGCCGCAGCCCGCGCGCCGAGCTGGCCCAGGCCGCCAACACCCTGCGCTTCGACCCCGAAGAGCAAGGCGGCTGGCTGGCCGACAACACCGATGGCGTTGGCCTCGTGCGGGACATCACCGTCAACGCCGGCGTGCCGCTGGCGGGCCGGCGCGTGCTGCTGCTGGGCGCGGGCGGCGCCTCCGCTGGCGTGCTGGGCCCGCTGATCGAAGCCCGTCCTGCCGAGATCGTCATGGCCAATCGCACGGTTGAAAAGGCCGAGACCATCGTGGCTCGCCATGCCGAGTGGGCTGCGCAGCATGGTGTTCAGCTCAGCGCCCGTGGCCTGACCGACACCGGCTCCGCCTTCGACGTGTTCATCAACGGCACGGCCGCCAGCCTGGCCGGCAGCGGCGTGCCGGTTGGCCCCGAGGTGCTCAAGGCCGGCAGCCTGGCGCTCGACATGATGTACGGCCCCGCTGCCCAGGCCTTCCTGGACTGGGCCCGCTCGCACGGCGCCGTGGCCCGCGACGGCCTGGGCATGCTGGTCGAGCAGGCCGCAGAAAGCTTCGCGCTGTGGCGCGGCGTGCGCCCCGACACCACACCCGTGCTGGCCGAGATGCGCGCGCTGGTCGACGCCGCATCCAAGGCATCGGCGGGCTGATCCGCATCGCCCACGCTCTCACCTGTTCCAACCCTGGGAAACCCAAGATGCGCGCAGTCTGGCGGATCACCTTGCTGCTGGTGCTCAGCGGCCTGAGCTTGCAGATCTTCTTCGCAGCGCGCATCGCGCTGATGAACGTGCTGGACCCGCAGTCCACCACCTTCCAGCGCAGCGAGTTCGCCCGCATCCTGCGCACCGAGGGCCGCGTGGCCTGGGCGCAGGAATGGGTCGACGGCTCGCGCATTTCAGACCACTTGCGCCGCGCGGTGATCGCCTCCGAAGACGCCAACTTCGCGGACCACAACGGCGTCGAGTGGGACGCGCTGGAGAATGCCTGGCGCAAGAACAACGCAGCGCAGGCCCGCGCAGACAAAAAACGCGCCGACGCGCTGGCCCGACACCAGCGCGCGGTGGAGCGTGCCCGCAAACGCGGCCGCCCGGAGCCGGCGGCACCGGATGTCAACCAGGTCACGGCCAAGGTCATCGGCGGCTCGACGATCACGCAACAGCTGGCCAAGAACCTGTTCCTGAGCAGCGAGCGCAACTTCCTGCGCAAGGGCCAGGAATTCGCCATCACCTTCATGCTCGAGGGCCTGCTGAGCAAGCAGCGCATCCTCGACATCTACCTCAACAACGTGGAATGGGGCGAAGGGGTGTTCGGTGCGCAGGCCGCATCGCACCACTACTTCGGCGTCGACGCCGCCCGCCTGGCGCCACTCCAGGCCGCTCGCCTGGCGGTGATGCTGCCCGCACCGAAGCGCTTCGAAAAATCGCCTCGCTCGCCTTACGTGAGCGGGCGCGCAGGAACGATCGCGGCTCGCATGGGGGCGGTGGAGCTGCCTTGAGACGGGATCAGGGTTTGCCGTCCTGAGCACCCGGCGCATCCGCCGTCGCTTCGGTGACGAACGCGATCCGCGTCAGCCCTGCCTTTTGCAGGATGCCGATCAACTGCGCCACTCGCTCGTAGGGCACGACGCGGTCGGCGCGCAGCTGCACCTCGGTGTCCGGCTTGGACTTCGCCTGCGCTTCGACCTGGGCCTGCAGCGCCGCGGCGTCCACCGCCTGCTCGTCGAGGTGCGTGCGCCCATCGGCCGTCAGCGCGATGGTGATCACGGCAGGCGGCATCGGCGGGGGCGCCTGGGTCTCGGCGCGCGGCAGGTCGAGCTTGAGGCGCGAGGTCATCATCGGCGCCGTGATCATGAAGATGATCAGCAGCACCAGCATGACGTCGATGAGCGGCGTCATGTTGATGTCGCTCATGGGCTCGCTGCCCTTGGGACGCTCGAGTCGGCCGAACGCCATCGTCGCCGCCTCAGGCCTCGTCGCGGTCACGCGATGGCGTGCCCAGCAGCGCCTCGCGCAGGTCGTGCGCGAAACCTTCGAGGTCGGCTTCGCACGCCGACACCAGCTTGCCGAAGACGTTGTAGGCCAGCACCGCCGGGATGGCCACGGCCAGGCCGGCCGCCGTCATGATCAGGGCCTCGCCCACGGGGCCGGCCACCTTGTCGATGCTGACCGAGCCTTCGTTGGCGATGCCCATCATCGCGTGGTAGATGCCCCAGACGGTGCCAAACAGACCCACAAAGGGCGAGACCGATCCGACGGAGGCCAGCAACACCTGGCCGGCTTTGAGCCGCTGCATGACGTCGTGCAGGCTGTCGCGCAGGCGCCGCGTGAGCTGGGCCTCGGGCAAGGCGCGTGCTTCCATCGTGCCGGCGGCCACCGGCTCTGCGGCCGCTTCAACCAATGGCAGCAGCACCTGCTCGCGGTCCAGGTCCTTGAGCGCCAGGCGAGCCGAAGGCAGGTCGGCCGCACGCCAGAAGGCTTGCGCTCCGAGCACCAGGTCACGGCGTGCGCGCGTGAGCATCCAGCCCTTCCAGAAGATGACCACCCAGGCGCTGATGGACATGATCAGCAACATGACGGCCACGGAACGCCCGATGGCGTCGCCCTGTTCCCAGTACCGAATCAGGCTGTCCATGTGGGTTCAGCCGCTCACTTCAGGCCGAGCACGTCGTCCATGCCGAACAGACCGTGCGGCTGGCGTGCCAGGAAGCGCGCAGCGCGCAAGCTGCCCTGGGCGTAGTGCACGCGGCTGGAGGACTTGTGCGTGATCTCGATGCGCTCACCGATGCCGGCGAACAGCACGGTGTGGTCGCCCACCACGTCGCCGCCTCGCACTGTCGCAAAGCCGATGGTGTTGGGGTCGCGCTCGCCGGTCACGCCTTCGCGGCCATAGACGGCGCAGGTCTTGAGGTCACGCCCGACGGCCTCGGCCACCACCTCGCCCATCTTGAGCGCCGTGCCGCTGGGGGCATCGACCTTGTGGCGGTGGTGGGCCTCGATGATCTCGATGTCGTAGCCGTCCTTGAGGGCCTTGGCGGCCTGGGCCAGCAGCTTGAAGACCACGTTGACGCCCACGGCCATGTTGGGCGAGAGGACGATGGCGATGTCGCGCGCGGCGTCTTCGATCTCGGCCTTCTGCTCGGGCGTGAAGCCGGTGGTGCCGATGATGAGCTTGACGCCCAGTTCGCGGCAGGCCTTCAGGTGCGCCAGCGTGCCCTCGGGGCGGGTGAAGTCGATGAGGTACTGCGCGTCCTTGAGACCGGCGTGCAGGTCGTCGGTGATGACGACACCGCTGCGCGTGCCCATGTAGGCGGTGGCGTCGATGCCCAGCGCCGGGCTGCCGGTGATGTCGAGTGCACCGGCCAGGCGGGTGTCGGGCGATTGCAGGACGGCCTCGATCAGCATGCGCCCCATGCGGCCGGAAGCGCCGGCGATGGCGATGGCAAGGGGCTCGGAAGCGGAGGTCGGGGTGGCGCTCATGCGGGGATCCAGTGGCGAAATTTCAAAGGGCGTGACGAGGTCGGCCGCTCAGGGCCGGCGCGGGGCTCAGCGGCTGCCGGCCTCCAGGGGCGGGTACTCGCGGGCGGCACCTTGCGGCACCTTGCGGGTGGCCTCCGTCTTGGGGGGCACGGGCAGCGCAGCGACCTGCTCGGGCGTCATCTGCAGTTTCGGCTCCTGACCGCCCAGTGGGCGGTCGATGGACGCGACGAACTCGCGCTCGCTTGGCAAGGCGTCGGTTTCGAAGCGTTCGACCACGTCGTTGCGGAAAAACACCGTCACGCGGCGTTGCTGGTCGGGCACCCCCTGGCGCCGGATGGTGAAGGCGTAGTCCCAGCGGTCGGCGTGGAAGGGGTCGGCCAGCAGCGGCGTGCCCAGGATCTCGCGCACCTGCAGGCGACCCAGGCCGGGCTGGATCTGGGCCATCACCTCCTGGGTGACGACGTTGCCCTGCACCACGTCGATGCGGTAGGGCGTCAGCAGACCGAAAAGCGTTTCCGGGTTGCTCAGGCTGCTGCAGCCCGACAGCAGGGTGGCGGAGGCCAGGACCAGGGCAGCACGGCGAATCGGGGTCGGCATCATGGGCAGGGGGCGGACGCCGGCGAGGCGTCGGGTCGTTGAGACGAAGGGCAAGGTCAAGTCTGGCGCCAGGAATGGGCCGCCACGCAGCAGGGGTGAACCCCTACTTGGGTGCGATCATGGCGCCAACTCATTATCATTGGGCATTCTAGCGGCGGCCGCACGGGCCTGCTTGCACTGTGGAGCCTCCATGACCAACGTCGAAGAACTCAAAAGCAGCGGGCTCAAGGCCACCCTGCCTCGCATCAAGATCCTGGAGCTGTTCCAGCAGTCCACCCAGCGCCACCTGACGGCCGAAGATGTCTACAAGCTGCTGCTCAACGACGGCTCGGACATCGGCCTGGCCACCGTCTACCGCGTGCTGATGCAGTTCGAGCAGGCTGGCATCCTGGCGCGCAACCACTTCGAGGCCGGCAAGGCCGTCTTCGAACTCAACGAAGGCAAGCACCACGACCACCTGGTCTGCGTGAGTTGCGGTCGCGTCGAAGAGTTCTTCGACCCCGAGATCGAGAAACGCCAGCAGCAGATCGCCGCAGAACGGGGCTACAAGCTGCACGACCACGCGCTGTCGCTGTACGTGGTGTGCAACCGCGAAGGCTGTTCGGGCAAGTCCGCCGGCCACAAACTCTGAGCCGAGGCGGGGGTGGCGCAGCCGGGCTCAGTGCCCGCCGCCACGCTCCATCGCGCGCTGGTGGCGCTCGATGAACTCCCGGTAGGTGTCGATGCCGCGCAGCTGCAGCACGGTGTTGCGCACGGCGGCTTCAACCAGCACGGCCAGGTTTCGGCCGGCGTCCACCGCGATCACCGCCTTGCGAATCGGCACGCCCATGACCTCTTCGAACAGGGGCTCGTAGGGCAAGCGCTCGAACTCGCGCTCCATCGTTTCTTTCCGCACCAGGTGCACGATGAGCTTGAGGCGCATCTTGCGGCGCACGGCCGTCTCGCCAAAGATGGCCTTGATGTCGAGCAGGCCGATGCCGCGCACTTCGAGCAGGTTCTGCAGCAGCTCGGGGCAACGGCCCTCGATGGCGGTGCGCGAGACGCGGTACAGGTCGACCGCGTCGTCGGCCACCAGGCCATGGCCGCGTGAAATCAACTCAAGACCCAGTTCGCTCTTGCCCAGGCCCGACTCCCCGGTGAGCAGCACGCCCAGGCCCAGGATGTCCATGAACACGCCATGGCGGGTGATGCGCTCGGCGAAGTGCTGCGTCAGGTAGCTGCGCAGCACGTCGATGACGTGACCGGCCGACTCCGCCGTGACGAACAGCGGGATGCCGGCGCGACCGCACATGGCCACCAGCTTGTCCGAAGGCGGCACGCCATCGGCGACCACCACCACGGGCGGCTCCAGCGTGACGATGCGCTGGATGCGGCGTTCCTGGTCTTCCGGTGTGGAATTGGTGAAGTAGGCCGACTCGCGGCGCCCGACGATCTGCACCCGGTAGGGGTGGATGTAGTTCAGGTAGCCCACCAGGTCGGCCGCCGACTGGGCCGACTTGACAGCCTCTTCGTCGAAATGGCGCTCGGGGTTGGCGTGACCGGCGATCCATTCCCAGCGCAGGGCGGCGCGGTTGGATTCGAACAGCGCTTCGGCGCTGATGATGGCGAGGTCTTTGAGGCTCACAGACGGTGCGGTGGCAGGTGCGGTGGCAGGCGTTTTGCGGACATCATGCCTCAAGCCCGGGCCGCTCAGGGCCTCAGGCCACCGACTTCAGTGGCTGCCAGCGCTCGATGAGATCGTGCACCTCGGCAGCCGTGCCTTCGGTCTTGAGTCGCTCGCGCAACTCGCGATCCGACAGCAGCTCGGCGATCTCCGAGAGGATCTCGAGGTGACGCTGGGTGGCGGCCTCGGGCACCAGCAGGAAGATGAGCAGGCCGACGGGTTCTTCGTCGGGTGCGTCGAAAGGAATCGGCTGGCTCAGGCGGATGACCGCGGCCAGCGGGTTCTTCAAACCCTTGATGCGGCCATGGGGAATGGCCACGCCGTGGCCCAGACCGGTGGAGCCCAGGCGCTCGCGGGCGAAGAGGTTGTCCGTCACCGTGGCACGCGCGATGGCGTGGTGGTTCTCGAACAGCAACCCCGCGTGCTCGAAGACGCGCTTCTTGCTGCTGGCGTCCACGTCCACCAGCACCTGGCTGGCGGGAAGGATGGCTGAGAGACGGTTCATGGTGTGACGCAAAGCGACTGACGGAACGCCACCGCACCGGGCGGGCAGAGGGCGGATTATAGGGAGGTGTCGGCCCCGTGGGGCGGCCGACTCAACCCCGTTTTCAGGGATTCTGCACCCTCTGCTGCACCGCAGCAAGGCCCCGGATGACCGATGCCCGATTGCCGCGCCTCACAGTGGGGCACGGTGCCAACTTTGGCCGATCCGGCGGCATTTGTTCCCATGAAAAACGGCCCCGAAGGGCCGTCAACTCGGTTCCACCTGCGCTGGCGACCCGCAATCAGGCCGGACCGAGGTGCATCGGTGCCGAGTGCACCGACGCGGTTTGCTGGGGAGGGACTTCAGGATGCCATGTCCCAGGCGCCCGAGGCGCGCTTGAGCGGGTCATGCTGGTGGTTCTGCACGCGGTCCTTGTGGCGGCAGACTTGTCGATCGAGCTTGTCCATCAACTGATCGATGGCGGCGTAAAGGTCTTCATGAGAGGTCTCGACGAAGATGTCCTTGCCCTTGACGTGGAGGTTGACTTCGGCCTTCTGGCGACGATCCTTTTCCTTTTGCTTTTCAACGCTGAGCAAGACCGTGATGTCCACGACCTGATCGAAATGGCGGGTGATCCGCTCCAGCTTAGTGAGCACATACTCACGCAGCGAGGGGGTCACTTCCAGATGATGGCCACTGATCGTCACATTCATACTGCCTCCTTTCGAGAGCAGAAACGTTGCACACACTTCAAGCACATCCGGTGGGCGCAAGGGACACTCGCTGCGGGCTGTCTGAGACGGGGCATCGAGGCCACAAATCGTCAACCGGAAGACCAGTGTGCGCCCATCGGGACGATGTGACAAGGCCATGACACCAGCTTTTACATCGGGCTTCCTCGGGGTGTGAACAATGCTTTGAAACAGGTCAAAATCTCGTTGATCGGCCTGTTGTCGAACGCCTTTTTTCGGTGCCGCGCCCCCATCTGGTGAGCTGGCGAAGGCCCGCTCGGTTGGCCCGACAATACGCGCCATGACAGCGATCCCCTCTGCCCCGAATGCGGGCACCTGGCCGGCTGGCGGCTGGGCCCTGGCCTTGCTGGCCCTGGCGGCCCCGACCCTCGTCGCCCCACACGACCCACCTTCGGTCACCTTCTACAACCAGGCCTTGGCGGTGCTGGGGTGGGGCCTTTGGCTGAGCTGGCTGGGCGGGCGACCGACCGCGGCGCAACACGGGCCCGGTCGCACCGCCTTGCTTGCCCTGTGCGGGGTGCTTCTGACCCAGGCCGCCCTGGCTTTGTGGGCCGGTGTGTTCAGCCCCGTGCCCCTGGGTCTGGGCCTGATGGGCGGCGGCATGGCGCTGGCGGCTGCGCTGGCGGCATGGTCGGGCTGG
>Ga0208492_1001879_pt1 | contig 11529 bp, 14 predicted proteins | sample Subbioar_CSW14AB_FD_184820 | JGI IMG/M metagenome (GOLD analysis project Ga0208492, IMG submission 184820) | Serpentinite rock and fluid subsurface biosphere microbial communities from McLaughlin Reserve, California, USA - CR12Mar_CSW14AB (SPAdes) | ecosystem: Environmental > Terrestrial > Deep... | reverse complement strand
CGAACATCCCCTTGCGGCAGCCATCGTGACCGGCGCGGAGGTAAAAGGCGTCTTCCCGAAGAATGCCGAATCCTTCCAGTCCAGGACAGGCAAGGGAGTCATGGGTAAGGTGGACGGGCATGCAGTCGCACTCGGCAACCGCGCGCTCTTCTATGAGCTGCGCATCGACCCCGGCGGGCTGACAGCAAAAGCTGAGGCCATGCGGAAAGATGGGCAGACCGTGATGTTCGTCGCCGTGGACGGAAAAGCGGCAGGACTTCTGGGAGTGGCAGATCCGATAAAGGAAACAACGCTCGAAGCGATTAAAGATCTTCATGCCGATGGCATCCGTGTCGTGATGCTCACGGGTGACAACAAGACCACTGCCGAGACGGTCGCGAAAAAACTGGGCCTAGACGACGTAGTCGCGGAGGTGCTACCGGACCAGAAAGCAGAAGTCGTGAAGCGCCTTCAGAGCGAAGGCCGCTTTGTTGCCATGGCAGGAGACGGGATCAACGACGCGCCCGCCCTGGCACAGGCCCACGTGGGCATTGCCATGGGGACCGGTACCGACGTGGCCATGGAGAGCGCAGGCGTGACGCTCGTGAAGGGCGACCTTCGGGGGATCCTCCGCGCGAGGCGCCTGAGCCTGGCCACCATGAGAAATATCAAGCAAAATCTCTTCTTTGCCTTTGTGTACAACGCCCTCGGCGTTCCCATCGCTGCGGGAGTGCTCTATCCGTTCCTCGGCATTTTGCTCAGCCCTATCTTCGCCGCGGCGGCGATGAGCTTCAGCTCGGTGTCGGTGGTGGGGAATGCGCTCAGACTGCGAAGGGCGAAGCTTTGATTTTTTTATGACGCGCCAACTCTTTGCACACTTTGTAGGCAGAGGCGCGAGTGGCATGTATTTTGGTGGTAAAATATAAATAGACAGAGAATTTGTCCCGAAAGAAGTTGGGCCGTTCAAAGACGGCCGGAAGGAGAAGTGCCATGAAACGGTTGACCATGATATTTTTTGCCGCGCTTATAGCGGCGCTCGCGACCCCGGTTATCAGCGTGGAGGCGCGCGAATACAAAGGGCCCGAGCGCGGGAAGATGGGCTGGAGCCCCGGCGGTGCCGCGGCGTATGAGACGAGGGAGGCATCCGGGATAGCGCCCGGAGGACTCCGCTTCGAGGCGGCGGGACCGCATAAATATATCGGCCCTGAAAGAGGGAAAATGGGCTGGGGTATCCGTGAGGTGAAACCCGCCGAGAAATAGGCTGCGATAGCCGCTTTAAAGTGCGTCGCACGATGTGTGATTCGACCGAGGCGGCCGGTCGTCAGGAGACGACATGCCGCCTCGCGCTTGCGGAAGGCCAGCGTGTGAGGGAAGCACGATGAATGCGCCGTCAAAGAGACCGCTTGTCTGCGGCCACTGCGGGACCGAGATCCAGGGGAACTGCTATATCGAGAAGGAGGGCGGCGTCTATCGGGGCGAGGAGTGTTATTTCCGCGACACCTACCTCGACGGCATTGTTGACAAAATTGAGACGGCGTATCTCGCTACCATAGAGGCCTTTGTGAGCGCCATTGACGCCAAGGAACACGAGGTGGGAAACCATTCGCTTCGAGTGACCCAGTTTGCGGTCATTACCGGGCGCGCATACGGCGTCACAGGAAGAGACCTCGTTGATCTCTACTGCGGAGCTCTCCTTCATGATATAGGAAAGATCGGCGTGCCAGACGCCATTCTGCACAAAACAGGGCCGCTAACCGCCGACGAGCAGACGATCATGCGCGGCCACCCCGAGATCGGCTACGGCATCATCAGCCACATCGGCTATCTCTCGAAGGCAGCGGAAATCATCCGCGCGCACCACGAACACTTCGACGGCGCCGGCTATCCCTTCGGGCTCAAGGGGGCGGAGATCCCGCTGGGGGCCAGGGTCTTTGCCGTGGCGGACACCCTCGACGCCCTCACCGTGGAACGGCCGTATCGAAAGGCCGTACCATTTGAAGAAGCGCAGAGGATAATCCTCTCGGACTCCGGGAAACTTCTTGATCCCACGGTGGTCGATGCCTTCATCAAGGCATCTGATGAACTTAAGGAATTCGTGGGGGAAATCATTCTTAAGGCGTGATCCGTGGAGGGAATGGTGAAGGTCCTCACAGCGATAGTGCTCTCGGTGGCTTTATTCGCCCTTCCTTCCTGCAAGCCGGGAGAGACGCCGCCTGCGGCGGTTGGGAACACGGCGCCGTCATTTACCCTGAAGGCTACGGACGGCAAGACCATGAGACTGTCGGATTTTTCGGACAGGATCGTGGTCATAGATTTCTGGGCAACGTGGTGCGGGCCGTGCAAGGAGACAACCGTAGAGCTGGAAAAACTGCACCGGAAATACAAGGACCGGGGCGTTGTTGTCCTCGGCATCAGCATGGATTCGGGACGCGGCGCAGTGAAGAAGGTGAAGGATTTTTCCGGGGAATACGGTCTCACCTATCTCATGCTGATGGATGACGAAAAGGCGAGCGAATCATACGGCGTCTATAATATTCCGGTCACGTACGTCCTGGACAGGAAGCACGTCATCGTAAAGGTATATAAAGGGTACATGCCCGGACTCGGCGGAAAAATGGCCGAGCAGATAGAGCAGCTCCTTTAACGGCCGGGTGAAAACAAATTGCGCAGGCTTAAGCCTGCGGCTACCCGAAAACGCCGCAATCAAAAAAAAATGGAGGCAAACAGTGAAGACCAGATACCTTCTTTCGGCGGCATCCCTCCTGCCGCTCGTTATCGCGGTTATCCTTGCCATGGTCGGCATCGCGTTGAACGTCTGGGTCTACATCGTGCTTGTGATTGTCTGCCCGCTGGCCGCGGTTGTGGTATGGTTTCTCTATAAGGAGATGGAAAGAAGAATGTAGGACGCCGGAGACGAGCGGTCGACTTTTGAGGTTTTGAATGCAGTTCACTCAACAAAGGAGGAAGCCGTGAAGAACATTCTGGCAGTAACAACAGTGGTGATCAGTTTGGCAGCAGGGGTCGCGTTTGCCCAGATGGGCGGACAGCAGTCCCAGCAAATGATGGGTGGACAGATGAGCCAGGAGATGATGCGGGACATGACCGGGATGATGAACCATATGGTCGAGATGATGCAGATGATGTCACACACCATGGGTCACAAGACCGTCACGGAGCACATGAAGATGACGGAGATGGCCGGCATGATGGAGGAGATGTCCGTCATGATGCACACCATGGCCCAGAACATGACAAAAGGGCAAATGACCCCGGCGGACACGAAGAAGTTGCGGGCGCAACTCGACGCCATGAAGAAGAAAATGGAGGCCATGGGAAAAGAGGGAAAGTAAGATAGTGAGGGTGGGGTTCTTTTCCCGTGTTCGCCACTGCCGGCAGCGCATGAAAAACCGTACCATGGACGAGAGAGAAGAATATTACTCGATTGTAAAAAGGGTATTTGCCCTATTGGCGCCGTTTTACGACATCGTGACCCTGCCCATCTCACGAGTGAGGGGCAGGGTCGTAAATTTTACGAATGCACGAAGCGGTTCGAAAATACTTGACGTCGGTACGGGCACGGGGAAACAAGCTTATGCGTTTGCGGAAAAGGGTCATGAGGTCGTCGGCATCGACTTATCCGAAGCCATGCTGAACGTGGCCGGAAAGAAAAATAAATATGAGAACGTAAAGTTTACAGTCGCTGACGCGGCAAATCTGCCGTTTGAGAATAACAGCTTTGACGTCTCCTGCGCGTCCTTTGCCTTGCATGACATGCTTTCAATTATAAGAGAAGAGGCATTGAAGGAAATGGTCAGGGTCACCAAGCCAAAAGGAATGATCGTGATCGTTGATTATGCATTGCCCGAGAACAAGGTTTGCAGATTTGCGATTTATCACTTCGTCAAATGTTACGAAGGTAAATACTATCTGGAATTTATAAAAACCGATCTTGAAGTATTGCTCGAAAAATCGGGGGTAGAAATACAGGAGGAAATTCCGATATTGCTCGGAGCAGGAAGAATCTTAAAAGGAACCAAGAATGATAACTGATATCCGCCGCTGTTGCATAGTAATGTAATCTGTCTTTGTGCAAACGTGTCGCAGAGAAAAACCGCAATGGATATCCGAATTCACCAAGCGTTTCAGTAAGCAACTCATACTAAATGCATATGAATAATTGTATTGTCCCATATTTACACTTGCATTATCCTGAAGAAGGTTGTATTAAAAAAGTGCTGGGTCATAAAATGACGATGTGAGACTGAAAGAGGATTCGAGAGATACAAAAAAATCCAACACGCTCTGTTCATCCCATACAGGTCCGGTTTTTCGGCCCGCGGGACCCTATAGCTGCTTTGATACCATCACGGATTTTTCCCTGAGCATAGTTTTTCCGCGGCACATCAAGACTCCCTTCCTTTGTGGTTGCGGGATCCATGCCAATAAACTATCACGCGTAAAAGGTGGTTCATTGAAGAACCAGCCTCTTTCGGAACATCTCCAGACCGTAGTTTTATGCCGCTTAATAAGGCGGTGATTTATTATTCATGAAAATAATTGTGTGACTTCAAGAAATGAATCTCGGCATGCTTTTTTGTAACCTTTTTGCTTTCACTTCGTCTAATGGACAATTGCAGCAAAAAAATTCAGTAGAAACTGGGGAGGATGTATTCAATGCGAAGACCCAAAAATCTTAAGGTATTGCTGGCTCTTACTCTCTTAATCGGGACGATGTCGCTTCTTTTTGGTTGCGGCGGAGGGGGCGGCAACGGAACAACTCCTGCTACAAGTGGCGGTATCATCAGCGGCACAGCGGTTAAAGGGCCGGTCGACGGAGGGACGGTAACGGCATATGCCGTCACCAATGGTACGATGGGCGCTCAACTGGCCAGCGGAACGACAGACTCACAGGGTAATTTCCAAATTTCTATCGGCGCTTACTCAGGTCCTGTCATGCTCCAGATGAGCGGTGGCGCCTATGTTGATGAGGCAACCGGCGTTACCATGACCATGCCTCCCGGCGATGTGATGACCGCGGTCATCCCCCCGGTCACGAGCAACGAAACCGTGAACAACATTCAAATAACGCCGCTCACCTCCATGGCCCAGGCCATGGCTAACAACATGGCAGACGGCATGACCGGCACGAACATCGCGGCGGCAAACACGTCCGTGGGCACTTACTTCATGGTAAACGACATCCTGCATACAGAGCCCATGAACCCGCTCGTGTCCGGTTCGAGCGGCACGGCGACCCAGGACATGAAGAACTACGGCATGGCCATCGCTGCCATGTCCCAGTCGTCAAAGGACATGGGAATGACCTTCTCGTCCGGCATGGTCATGGCCATGATGAGCGACGCGTCGGACGGTGTCATGAACGGCATGATGGGAAGCACGCCGATCACGATGGGCGGAATGATGGCCGGCAGCTCCATGATGACCACAACCGCGGGAACGAGCGGGCTCGCCACGGAAATGGCGACGTTCATCACGTCCAGCATGAATAAGTCAGGCGTAACCGCGACGGACATGCAGACGCTCATGGACAAGTTGACCACCTCGGCGACCGGCGCCATTCAGACCGGCGGCGGAACGCCGATGAACGGGATGGTCGGCGGAACGGTCTATAACGGGACGATGAGCAACGCCACGGTCATGGCCTACGCAGTGAGTGGCGGAACGATGGGCGCGCAGCTTGCCAGCGGTACCACGAACAGTAGGGGCAACTTCAGCATGTCACTCGGCGCCTATTCCGGTCCTGTCATGCTCAAGATGACAGGCGGCTCGTATACGAACCTGGCAACGGGCGCGACCATGACCATGTCTCCGGGCGATGTTATGACCGCGGTCATTCCGACCATTGCGAGCGGAACCACGATCACGGGCATCCAGATGACGCCGCTTACGTCCATGGCCCAGGCCCGGGCCATGTCAATGACGGGCGGCATGACCGATGCAAACATCACTGCGGCGAACACGGCAGTGGGCAACTACTTCATGGTCTCCGACATTCTCCAGACAATGCCGATGAACGCGGCTGTAGCAGGATCCGGCGGCATTGCGACGACGGACATGAAAAACTACGGCATTGCCATTGCCGCGATGTCCCAGTACGCCGATACCATCGGCATGACCGATCCCGCGGCGCTAATCCCGGCCATGATGCAGGATGCCTCCGATGGCGTCATGAACGGCATGATGGGAAGCACGTCCATCACCATGGGCGGTATGGGAGGCGGCATGATGGGCGGTGGTGGCGGCATGATGTCATCTACAGCCGGCACGAGCGGACTCTCGACTGCGATGACAGCCTTCATGGGGTCAACCATGAACAAATCCGGGCTAACTGCTGAAGATGTGCAGACGCTCATAAACCAGCTGAACTCATCCAACGGGGCCATTTAAGAGAGGGGTAATATGCGCAATCAGAGAGGTGAAGTCGTTATCGGTGTCATGGTGGTCATAATGGGTGTGATGATGATCTTTGGCGGGATGCATATGATGCACGGCGAACACAGGTCAGAGGGAGATCACGCGCGGATCGAGCACAGGCACAGTCATGACAAGCACATGCAGCACATGAGCAACAACGTCGATGAACAAGCCGCCGTCCCTGTCCAAGTGGAAGACAAATAATAAGATTCTTCCGATGGATGTGCTGTAGTTGTTCTGCTTCAATCTTCGAATTGAGATGGTCGGCAGCCGGATAAAGGTCCGGCTGCCGCTGTTTTTTGTCCTAGAGTTTTTCTCAAGTTCAAATTACCAGATGATGAAGTTTTACCTTGCAGACCTTATGACACGGGCGGTATCATAAACAAGGCTGAAGTTCTAAACACCATGAAACTGCGCCTGACCATAATGTCAATGTTGTTTTGCTCGCTGCTCGCCGCCTGCGGACTGAAGCATCCCGGTCCGGAGATGACCAGAGATGGCGTCTCTTTCACCTTTTATGCACCGCAGGCAAAAAGCGTCGCGATCGCCGGCAGTTTCAATGCCTGGAACATGCATAAAGACAGTTTGTCAGGACCGGATCAAAAAGGCTTGTGGAGCATTGTTATTCCCCTGCATGAGGGGCGGTACGAATATCTCTTCGTCATTAACGGGAAAGACTGGCAACCCGACCCTTCTGTCCCGGGAGTTGACGACGGATTCGGCGGGAAGAACTCAGTTCTCTTGATCGGGGAAGAGCATTCCCCGCAGTAACCTTTTCGCACGAGCATCGTCTAATAGGTAATACATGAGTGCAGATATAGTTGAAGAAGAATATGCGGTTATCCGGAAGTGCCTCGCCGGCGATGCTGACCAATATGCAGTGCTGGTGGACACCTATAAGGACCTGGCATACAATATCGCCTTCCGGATGGTTGGGGATGCGGATGTTGCCAAGGATATGGCGCAGGAAAGCTTCATCGCCGCTTACAATGCACTCGAAGATTTTAAGTTTAATTCCAGGTTTTCCTCCTGGCTGTACCGGATCGTGGTGAACAAGTGCCGTGATCATTTCAGAGCCGGCAGGGAGACCGTGCCCGTGGATGAGATCTGCGAGTATGTCGCAGGACCCGACCGCTCGCCGGAGCAGGCCGCGGCCTGCCGCCAGACCGGGGACGTTGTCCAGCAGGCGCTGAACGGACTGCCCCCTGACTACCGGGAGGTGATCATCCTGAAGCATATCGAGGGGCTCGATTATAAGGAGATCGCGGATTCCCTGGGGGTCTCCGTCAGCGCTCTCAAAGTACGGGCTCACAGGGGAAGAGAGATGCTCAGAAAACTCCTGGAAGGATTGGGGGTTACGTTATGAAGGATGGAAAAGAACTCGATAAAGAGATCATTCACCGGCTGCTGGACGGGGACCTCGGCCCTGATGAAAAGACGGCTCTGATGGACCAGATCCAGGCAGATCCTGCCCTGAAGGAAGAATTCGACGGCCTTACCGGAGCGCTCCACGCAATCGAGAAGAGCGAAAGGATGCCGGCGCCTCCCTTCTTTACCGCTGGGATCATGCGGCGGCTGCCGGCGCGAAAAGCGCCTATCGGAAATCGGGTCCGGGATTTTCTGCTCAAGGGCCGGGTGCTCAGATGGAACATGGCCACGGCGTTTGCGGCTACGATGCTCCTCGCTCTGGTTTTCACCCAGGCTGTTCGCACCCGGAATACGCCTGTTGAAACCGCTGCCGTTTCACAGCAGGAACAAACCGTGACGGTGACCATGAACCTGCACGCGCCGGAAGCTCATCAAGTGGCGGTCGCGGGCACGTTCAATAAGTGGAAGGCCGATGCACATCCGCTCGCAAGACAGGAAAACGGCTTGTGGACGATAACCATACCGTTAAAGCCCGGGGAGTACAGCTACATGTTCATCGTAGACGGAAAGGCATGGGTGACCGACCCGAACGCGGAAACCTACAGCGATGACGGCTTCGGAAATAAAAATGCCGTGATGAGGGTCAGGACATGAAAAGGAAAGGACCAATGACGAAGGGCATTCTCAAAATTCTTATTGCTCTGCTGCTGACTACAGCAGCAATCCTGACTACGGCGCCATACGTCAGGGCGGAAGAGGCGGGATCAAAACATCTCGAAGAAGCACGGATCACTGTCGAAAAGTCCTCGCTCTCGAAGGAAGCGAAAACCGGCATACTGACGAACGCCGACCGGGCCGTCGCGGCGGGCATTCCGGCCGAGGATGTCTCCATCATTATCACTCGCGGACTAAATCAGGGCGTAGAGGGCCGGCATATTGAAGGTTTCCTCGAAACCGCAACCAGAGCAAAAGAACAGAACCTGCCGGTAAGACTTGTCCTTGATCGCACCGAGCAGGGGCTCGCCAAAGGCGTACCCGTGGAGAAGATATCAGGAGTCACGCAGCGGCTTTTCGGGCACCTTGCCGCTGCCAAACCGATCGTGAACAAATTTGAGAGCGGGGCCGTAAGATCAACACGTGCAAAAGCGTCCGATGATGCAGTCGAGACCGTGGCGAGAGCCTTGGAGAAATCGATCACGCAGGACGCTGTTATGAAGACGGGAGAGAAAGTAAAGGATCGGAAAGAATCGATTGGGTTATTCAACCGGGCAGTGGATACGATGACTACCTTTGCCGGGAGCGGCATGACTGCCGAGCAGGCCGCGAAAATGGTCCATACGGCTGTGGACAAGGGCTATTCCGAACGGGACTTGGAGGCCATGGAGCGCTACATGGTCAACGAGCTCAGGAAGAATCGCCCCATGAGCGAGGTCGTTTCCGGCATGAATTCCCGCATGGAGCGGGGCGACATGAGGCGTGACATGCAGATGCAGGACAGGCCCGGAGGAGGATCGATGCACGAACCGGGCTCCGGCGGCATGGGAGGCATGTCCGGCATGGGCGGGCGGCGGTAAGCAGAGCGGCAAGCAGTTCTTAACTTAAGCCACACAATAATCGAGGAGGAACCAATATGAAGAAGCTATTGACGACAATTGTGACAGGGAGCATTCTGATGTTCGGTATGACGGCATTTGCTCTTACTTTGAATGAAGCAAGAACTAATATTGACAGGCAGGCCATGGACAAAAAGTTGAATGCGCAGGACCACTCCCAGGCAGTGAACACTTTGCAGGGTTTGGTGGACAAGGGTGTGCCCGTTGACCATGCCTACCGTGTGGTCGAAGCATCCATTAACCAGGGAATGAAAGGCAAGGACCTTGCCGAGGTCGCCAAGTCAATAGAGGCGGCGGGGCCTGGTGCGAGGAAAGACGCGGCGTCCGTGGCGGCGGATGCAATACAGCACAAGTACAGTGCGCGGGAAACGGCGCAGATGACGAATACCTTCGGCAAGACCGTGGCAGGGGGCGCCCCGGCCGACAAGACTTCGCAGGTAATGTCCAATGGAATCGATAAGGGGGTCGGGGCCGGCAGGATAACGGCCGCTACGAATACCTATGCCGGAGAGATAAAATCCGGAACAGCTCCCGACAAAGCCGTGGACAACGCGACGCGGACCATGGACAGAGACAGGACCATGCAGCAGGACCGGGACATGTCACGCGACCGTGACTACATGGGAGCCGGGTCGGGAATGGACCGCAGTACCGGCATGGATCATGGTTCCGGAATGGGGCCTGGTATGGGCGGATCGAGACGGTAATTTACGAAAATTCGCTCTGTACATAAATAGCAAACAAACCTACAGGCAGTTGCACTATGCGGCTGCCTTTTTTATATTTTGCTCTGCTATATTCATATTAAATACATCTTCCATCTTCATGCGTTCTAATATGAAAGCATGATAAAAGTGTAATGCCGTGAAGAGTACAAGGAGGAAATACACATGCGCACTCATCGGGCGGTAAATGCGGCGATCACCGGTTGTGTCATTTTGCTTTTGTACATCATTATCATTCCGGCAGCTCAAGCGGAAATATTCTATGATGTAGCAATTAAGGGAACATATGAAGACAATGTCGTAGGCCTTCTATCAGATAAACGCGGCGGCACTGCAGCTGTGCCTGCTACTACTGGTCCCGGGATGATGGGCGCAGTTATGGTTCCGGGCGGCCCGGGGGGTATGGGCGGCAATACGCCGCAAGATACCGGGGTGCAATCCAAAAGCGATTTCTCCATGAATCTTTTCGCAGACATCGGCGGTTCAACTGAGATAGTCTCCGGAACATTCGCGTTCCTGATCGGCAGCGCGCAGCATACTTTTTACAACAGCTTTACCGAATTCGATTCCACCATCGGGGGCTTGAGCGCCGGTGTGGACAAAAAACTGGGTGATATTGTTACAGCCAGACTCGCGATCAACGGCAGCATCAAGCGATACAGGGATTCAGTACGGGACAGCTCTGCTTTCGGACCGGCTGTGACCTTCAAGGAACGGTTCACACCGTCAGTCTGGCTCAAGGAAAGCTATTACTATGAAAAGAACAATGCCGATTCAGCGCTCTTCACCTACAAGGGAAACTCCGTCGGCATCTGGGCCGGTTATTTGGTTCTGCCGAAGACGACGCTCCTCCTCGGGTACAATTACCTCGTGCGCGACTATGACGAGCCTTCGGACTTCCAGGTGACGGCGCATACCGTTTCCGCGGGCGTTGAGCAGGAGCTTGCCAAAAGATGGTTTGTAGCCGCTCAATATGATCACCAGAGGAGCGATTCAAACGTCCCGGGCACGAACACGACGGACAATATTGCCAGCCTTGGACTCAGGTACAGCTATTGAAGTAACACAGCTATGCCTTCACCCCCTCTGGAGATGGCTGATCGCTAAAGGGGGCTGGATAAGGCATGGCAAACGCCGATCCTGTTTCCATACCTTCATATCAGGCCGCCTTGACATTGTTGCCGGACGAGCTATATTTAAGTGTAAATTGGCAATTATTTAGAAGGCGCATTAGGCGACTTTGGTACTATTCGGCATGATTTGCCGCACAAAAAGGAGGAAGCGATCATGAAAAGGATTTTGTCGGTAGCAGCGGTTGTAACAATTTTTACGGCGGCAACAGCGTTAGCCCAGATGGGCGGCCAGCAGCCACAGCAGCCGGGTGGCATGATGGGGGGGCAGCAGTCCCA
>Ga0208492_1001878_pt1 | contig 11538 bp, 7 predicted proteins | sample Subbioar_CSW14AB_FD_184820 | JGI IMG/M metagenome (GOLD analysis project Ga0208492, IMG submission 184820) | Serpentinite rock and fluid subsurface biosphere microbial communities from McLaughlin Reserve, California, USA - CR12Mar_CSW14AB (SPAdes) | ecosystem: Environmental > Terrestrial > Deep... | reverse complement strand
CATGGCAGGGCCTCGATTATCGGCTCAGCCTGCAACTCGCGGCCGACACCCCCACCTGGTTCTGGCATGTGAGCTTGACCAACACCGGCGCCGAGACCGTCAGCGTCGATCTGATCCACACCCAGGATCTGGGGCTGGCCGATTACAACTTCATCCGCACCAGTGAATTCTTCGCCAGCCAATATCTCGATCACACGCCGCTGTTCGATGCGCGACACGGCCGCGTGATCGCGACGCGTCAGAATCTCTCCATGGCCGGGCGGCATCCCTGGTGCCTGCTCGCCTCGCTGCATCGCGCGGTCAGCTATGCGACCGATGCCCTGCAATTCCATGGCACGGCGAGTCGCGCCGGCATCGATGCCATTGCGCTGCGCGACGGCCTGCCCGGCATGCGTCTGCAGCACGAGCACGCGCTGGTCTGCCTGCAGGACGCGCCGCTCACGCTCGCGCCGGGACACAGCGCCGCGCGCGGCTTCGTCGGCTGCTTCCTGGCCGATCATCCGGCCGCGAGTGGCGCCGATGATCTCGCGCTGCTGGCCGCGGCGTGTCGCCTGCCGGAAGCACAGCCTGCGCAGCACGCGGCACATGCCCCGCTCACCGCGCTGCCGACCAGCCTGTTTACCAGCGCACCGCTGTTCGCCGCGCAGGCGACACCCCTCGAGGCTTTCAGCGATGGCCTCGGCGCGCCGCTGCTGCGGGAACAGCACGGCGACGAGACCCTCGCCAGTTTTCATCCTGGCGATGTGCATCTGGTCTCGCAGCGCAAGGAGAACCAGGTGCAGCGCGCCCACGCGCAGATCCTGCGCACCGGCATGGCCCTGGTGCCCGACGAGGGCGCGTTGACCAGCACGGCGTGGATGGGTGGCATCTTCAATTCCATGCTCACTCATGGTCACGTCGGCATCAATCGTCTGCTGTCCTCGGGGCGTGGCTATCTGGGTCTGTTCCGCGCGCTCGGTCAACGCATCTTCGTCGAACAGCAGGACGGCTGGCGCCTGCTCGATCAGCCTTCGGCCTGGGCCGTGACGCCGCGCAGTTGTCGCTGGTATTACCACGATGCACAACACGCGATGGAAGTGTCGACCCGCGCCGACGAGCAGGCCCATCGCATCGACGTCGAGATCACCGTGACGCGCGGCCCGGCCCTGCGCCTGCTGCTCGCCCATCACATCGCGCTCGATGACGACGATGGCGCCGACGCCGGCGCGGTCGACTTCACCTGCGACGGGCAGGACATCGTCATGCGCGCCCATGTCGGCACCGCGGTCGGCACGCGCTTCGGCTCGCGCGGCTTCCGCCTGCGTGCGCTGGCGGGCACCACGCTCGAAGCCTGTGGCGGTGACGAACTGCTGTTCGACGATGGTCTGGCCCACGGCACGCCCTATGTCTGCTTGCGTACCGCGCCATCGATGCACGCCTGCTTCGCCTTCACCGGCGAACTGCTCGACGCGCCGGCCATCACCGCAGCGCTGGCGGGATCGCCGGTCGGCATCGCCAGCGAACTCGCGCTTCGCGCGCCGGATGGCAGCGCCCATGCGCGCGAGATCGCGCAATGGTCCGCGGTACTGCCATGGTTCGCCGACAACGCGCTGGTGCATTACCTCGCGCCGCGCGGTCTCGAACAGTTCACCGGCGGTGGATGGGGTTCGCGCGACATCTGTCAGGGACCGCTCGAAATGCTGCTGGCGCTCGGCCAGCTTGCGCCGGCGCGGGACCTTCTGTTGCGGGTGTTCGCCGCGCAGAACGCGGCGGGTGATTGGCCGCAATGGTTCACCTTCTTTGCGCGGGAGCGCGAGATCCGCGCTGGCGACTCCCATGGCGACATCATCTTCTGGCCGCTGATGGCGCTCGCCCGCTATCTCCAGGCCAGCCACGATCTCGCCTTGCTCGACGCGCCGCTGCCCTTCCATCAGCCCAGTGAAGAAATGCCGAGCTTATGGCAGCACGTCGAGCGGGCGCTTGCCCATATCGAAGCGCACTGTCTGCCCGACACATTGTTGATCTCCTACGGCCATGGCGACTGGAACGATTCCATGCAGCCCGCCGATCCGGCACTGCGCGAGGAGTTGTGCAGTGCGTGGACCGTGACGCTGCACTATCAGATGTTGAACACCCTCGCTGCGACGCTTGCCGAGGGCGAACACCGCACGCGCGCCGCAACCCTCACCACGATGGCGGCGCGCATCGCGCAGGACTTCCAGCGCCTGCTGGTGATCGATGACGTGGTGCCGGGCTACATGCATACCCGCGCCGACGGTGCGCGCGACTACCTGCTGCATCCGCGCGATCAACAGACCGGTCTCAAGTACAGCCTGCTGCCGATTCCCCACGCCATCCTGAGCGGCATCCTGACGCCAGCGCAGGTCAGCAGACACTTCGACCTTATCGAGCAGCATCTGCTCGGCCCGGATGGCGCGCGCCTGTTCGACAAACCCATGCGCTATCGCGGTGGCCTGACCACCTTGTTCCAGCGCGCCGAAAGCGCGGCCTTCTTCGGTCGCGAGATAGGCCTCATGTATACCCACGCGCATCTGCGTTACGCCGAAGCGCTGGCCCATGCCGGCCGGCCGACCGCGTTCTTCGCCGCGCTCAATCTCGTCAACCCGGTCGGACTGCGTGAGCGCCTGCCCGGCGCCTCGCCGCGTCCTTCCCATTGCTATTACTCGAGCTCCGACGCGGCCTTTCCCGACCGCTACGCGGCCTATGAGGATTACGCGCGCATCGCACGCGGCGAAATCGCCTTTGACGGCGGCTGGCGCGTCTATTCCAGCGGTCCCGGCCTCGCCATCGCCATCATGATCCGCAGCCTGTTCGGTTTACGCCCCTGCGGCGAAACCCTGCATATCGACCCGGTGATGCCGACGACATTGAATGGCTTGAGCGTCAGTCTGCCGATCGAGGGCAAGCCATCGCGTTTCGTCTATCGGGTGGGTCCGCGCGGTTACGGAGTGAGCAGCGTGCGTTTGAATGGCGTTGAACTGCGCGGGACGTCATTGCCCAATCCCTATCGCGAAGCGGGTCTCGGGGTATCGATGTCGACGATACGCGAGCTCATGCGCGACGGTGGCAACGAGTGGGAGATAGATGTCCTGTAGGGGCGAATGAATTCGCACCTACGGAAGACAGCAACCGCGGGGGACCTGGCGCAGGTGCGATTTCAATCGCACATTCAAAACACCGCGCCTCAATAACTCCCCGGCATCAAGATCCCTTCATCGACCCGGCGGATGTCGGTATGGCCGCAGAAGGCCATGCTGAGATCGAGTTCGCGGGCGATGATCTCCAGGGCGCGGCTCACGCCGGCCTCGCCGAGGGCACCGAGGCCGTAGAGGAACGAGCGTCCGATGAGGGTGCCGCGTGCGCCCAGCGCCCAGGCCTTCAACACGTCCTGGCCGCTGCGTATGCCGCCGTCCATCCACACCTCGATGCGTGAACCGACGGCATCGGCGATGGCCGGCAGCGCGCTTATGGAACTCGGCGCGCTGTCGAGTTGACGGCCGCCGTGATTGGACACGATCAGCGCATCGGCGCCGCTGTCGGCGGCCAGACGCGCGTCCTCGACATCCATGATGCCCTTCAGAATCAGCTTGCCGCCCCAACGCTTCTTGATCCACTCGACATCGGCCCAGCTCAGCCGCGGGTCGAACTGTTTCGCCGTCCACTCGCCGAGCGAGCCGATGTTGTCGACATTCTTCACATGGCCGACGATGTTGCCGAAGTTGCGGCGTCGGGTGCCCAGCATCCCCATGCACCAGCGCGGGTGCAGGGCCAGATTCAGGAGGTTGGGAATGGTCGGTTTGACCGGCGTCGAGAGCCCGTTCTTGATGTCGCGATGGCGCTGGCCCAGCACCTGCAAATCGAGCGTGATCATGAGCGCCGAGCAGCCGGCGGCCTTGGCCCTGTCGATGAGACCCTCGACGAAATCGCGATCGCGCATCACATACAACTGGAACCAGAACGGCGCCTTGGTGTGGGCGGCGATGTCTTCAATCGAGCAGATGCTCATGGTCGACAGCGTGAAGGGAATGCCGAATTTCTCCGCCGCGCGCGCCGCGAGTATCTCGCCGTCGGCATGCATCATGCCGGTCGAACCGGTCGGTGCGATGGCGACCGGCATGGCCACGTCCTGGCCTATCATCTGTGTGCGCAGGCTGCGGTTCTCCATGTTGACCGCGACGCGCTGGCGAAACTTGATGGGCTTGAAGTCGGCCTCGTTGGCGCGATAGGTGCTCTCGGTCCACGAACCGGTATCGACGTAGTCGTAGAACATACGCGGCACGCGCTTGTTCATGAGCACGCGCAGGTCTTCAATGGTGGTGACGACGGTCACGCTACTCTCCCCGTTGTAATTTTGATGCGCGCGGTCAGGCCGCGGCGCTGGTCGACGGATTCAATTCCGCCGCTTCGTGCAGCATCGCGATCAGGCGTTCGGTGCGCTGTTCATCGAGCTTCCGTCCCTGGCCGTCGGAGACGAAGAACACGTCCACCGCTTTCTCGCCAAAGGTCGAGATGTTCGCGCCGCGCAAGTCGACGCCAGCCTCGGCGATGGCCGCGGCGAGATTCGCGAGCAGGCCCTTGCGGTCGGCCGCCACCACTTCGATCGCGGTGACGGTCTTGGCCGCCGCTTCGAGACATCGCACATGCACCGGCAAGGCCTTCATCAATACGTCGGGCTTGCTCGGTCGCTTGATGGGCGGTGGCTCTTCCCCCGAGATCACCGCTTCCAGGCGCTTGCGCAGACGCTCCATCTGACCGGGCTCACTGACCGCCACGTCGTTGGCATCGGTGATGTGGAACTCATCGAGTATGCGGCCATCGCGCAGCCCATAGGCGTGGGCGGTCAGCGCCTTGGTGTTGGCATTGGCCAGCGCCGCCGTGAGATGGGAAAACAATTTCGGACGGTCGTGGCCCCAGGCCAGCACGCGCGTATAGCCCATCGACTCGTTGACTTCGAGATGGGCGCCGCTGTCGCGTGTCAGCAGACGGCACAACTCGAGCAGCCGCGCCGGCGGAAAATGCAGCGCGAGGGCATTGGAGACCGCCGCCAGTGCGGTGGCGATGGTATCGCGCTCAGCCACCGTGCACAGACTCAGCACACTGTCGCGGCGCGACTGCAGGCGCTCGGCATGATCGGCCGGCAATACCTGACCGGTGCGCAGATAGGCCTCGGCGGCGCGGAACAACTGACCGAACAGAGTGCCCTTCCAGTCCGTCCACACGCCAGGGCCGACCGCCGTGACATCGGCCACGGTCAGCAGGAACAGATAGATCAGGCGTTCCTGATCGCCGACGAAGCGGCAGAACTCGGCAATCACGCCGACATCGGACAAATCATAGTGCTGCGCGGTCTTGGACAGGCGCAGATGATGCAGCACCAGAAACGCCACCAGTTCACCGTCGTCATGGGACAAACCCAGGCGCTTGCAGAAGCGGCGCGCGAGGTTCTCACCGATCTCGGAATGATCGCCGCCACGACCCTTGGCAATGTCGTGATACAGCATCGCGATGTAGAGCAGCTCGGGGCGGTCCAGCGCCAGCATGAGCTTCGATGCCAGCGGCATGGTGATGAACTGCCCTTCGCCGAGGCGGAAGTCGCGCAGGATATCGATGGCGCGAATGGTGTGGGCATCGACCGTGTAATGGTGATAGCGGTCGAACTGGCAGTGGCCGGTGATGCGGCCGAAGTCGGGGATCAGACGCCCCAGCACGCCGGTTTCATGCATCTGACGCAGCGCGGTCGCGACGTTGCGCGGTGAGCGCAGAATCGCGAGCAGCATCTCGTTGGCCTGCGGCGAGACGCGCAGCGCGGCATCCACCAGGCGCGCGTGCTTGCGCACGATGCGCAGCGCGCGGCTGTTGAGATATCGCCTCTCCTTCTGCGCCTCGACAAAGATGCGAATGAGATTATGCGGGTCGGCGGCGAAGGCCTTGACGTCATGCACGCCCACTTCCTTGCCGTAGACTTCGATGCCGCCACTCAGTTTGTGCCGCCGGCGCAAGCGTCCGCCCGGATGGATCTGCTCTTCGAAATGCAGCAGGAAGATGTCGGCCAGATCGGCGATGGTGCGCACGTTCAGGAAGTAATTCTTGAGGAAGCGCTCGACCGCGCTCGAGCGCTCGCTGTCGCGATAGCGGAAGCGCGCGGCGAGTTCCGGCTGCAGATCGAAACGCAGCTTGTCGGTCTCGCGGCCGGTGACCAGATGCAGGGCGCTACGCACGCGCCACAGGAAATCACGGCTGCGCACGAAGCCATTGAACTCGGCGTCATCCACCAGGCCCTGACCGATCAGTTCGCGCGCGGTCGGCACGCCATACCAGGCCATCGACAACCAGAAGATGGTGCTGACGTCGCGCAGCGCGCCCTTGCCATTCTTGAGTTCGGGTTCCATGCAGAACGCGGTGTCGCCCTGGGCACGGCGCCGATCGGCGCATTCGTCGAGCTTGAGCGTGCAGAATTCAATGCGCTCGCGACGGCTCCAATGCTGCTGGCCGCTGCTTTTCAGCAATTGCGCATAGAGCGCGCCGGGGCCGCTGACCATGCGCGATTCCAGCAGCGCGGTGCGGGCCTGATGGTTGTCGCGCGCGAACTTGCGCGCCTCCGGCACGGTGCGCACCGCATGGCCGAGATGGGCGCCGCTGTCCCACACCAGCTGGCCGAAGGTCTTGATTGCCGCATCGACGCGCGCGTCGCCGGCTTTCGGGACCAGGAACAGCAGATCCCAATCGGAATAGGGGCACAGCTCGGCGCGGCCATAGCCGCCGACCGCCACCACGTCGACACCTGCCGCCGCGTCGCCGGCCACGCGCCGCCACAGATCGATGACCAGTTCGTCGACCGCGCCGCTGACATATTTGACGATCGCCCGCCCGCCCTGCTGGGCATCGAGACGATTGTCGGCCGCGGCCATGATGGCCTGCCGACGTGTTTTGGCGAATTCCCGCAGATCGATGTCCAGCACGTCGTCATCCCCAGTTCGAGCCGCCCGCGGGAGGCCTCATCAGGCGGAGCGTAGCAAGTCGGGACCGCTGACGAAAGGCGTGTGATCGACGCCGCGCATTGCCCGGCACCGGGTTCGAAGCGCATGCTCGCACATGGCCTTCGCGCACTGAGGAAAACGCCATGCTTGAACTGCGCCCGACCTGCGAACACTGCAACGCCGCCCTGCCGCCGCACGCCGCCGACGCCATGATTTGCAGCTATGAATGCACCTTCTGTCGACGCTGTGTGGACGAGGTGCTGCAGAACGTCTGTCCCAACTGCGGCGGCGGCTTCTGTGCGCGTCCGATCCGACCGCGTGAGGATCGCAAGGGCGGCAATCATCTCGGCACCGACCCGGCCAGCACCACGGTCAAGCATCGGCCGGTGGATGTCGCGGCGCATCGCGTGTTCGCGGCGAGCCTGGCGGCTCTGGCGCCGGAACGGCGCTGAACCTGGCGTCGTCAGGCGGGAAACAACAAGCGCATCGCCGTGCCGCCGGCCGCCGGCGACTCGACCACGATATGGCCGCCGGCGTCATGCACGATGCCATGCACCACTGAAAGACCGAGGCCCGTCCCTTTGCCGACTTCCTTGCTGGTGAAGAAGGGTTCGAAGATGGTCTGCACGCGCGCCGCCGGCACGCCGCTGCCGTTGTCACTCACCGCGAGTTCAACGAATTCGCCGACGAATCGCTGACCGCAATCGCTGCAGGTGCCATCCATGGCGCGCGCCACGCGCAACGCGATCACCACGCAGCCGACGTCCCGTACTTCAAGAATCGCGTCGCGCGAATTGAGCACCAGGCTCGCCAGCAGTTGATGGAGATCGACCGGTGACACCGGCAGTTCAGCGGTGTCTTCGAGTTCCTGCCGGATTTCGATGCTGGACGGCAAAGGGGCGCGCAGCAGGCGCAGCACATCCTCGATCAACGCCCGCGGCGCATGGGCCGTCGGCGGTTCATTGGCGCGCGGTCCACGGCTGAAGACCTGCATCTTGTCGACCAGATCGGCGGCGCGCTCGGCACCGTGGATGACCTCGGCGAGGTAGACTTTCACCTTGCTGTCGGCGCCGAGTTCCTTGCTGGCGAGGGCGAGCTTCGCATAGCCCAGCACGCCGGTCAGAATGTTGTTGAAGTCATGGGCGATACCGCCGGTCAACTGACCGATGGCTTCCATCTTCTGCGCCCGCATGAACTGCGCCTGCAGTCGCTGGTGTTCGGACTGGGTACGCAACTGCGCCGTGATGTCGGTGAACACGCAGGCGATCTGGCGCGGCGCCAGCGCATAGAAATGCGCGTCGAAATGGCGCTGCATGGTGGCGTAATAACCGCGATAGTGCACCGCCCCGCCGCCCGCCTGCGCGCTCGCGCAGGCTTCGAACCACTCGCTTTCGAGATCCGGAAACAGTTCGCGGATGCTACGGCCGACCATCTGTTCACGACGCATGCCCGATTGCGTGCAGCCCGAGGGATTGACATCGACCAGACGCCAGTCGTGAATCCGGCCCTCTGCATCGACCAGTGCGTCGGCAATGAAAAAGCCTTCGCGCATGCAGTCGAACAGACCGCGAAAGCGCTGCTCCGAGCGGCGCAGATCCTGCTCGGCCCGCTTGCGGCCATCGATGTCCCACATCACGCCTTCCATGTGCAGGGGCCGACCGTGTTCATCGTAACTGCCGTGACCGCGCGAACTCAGCCAGTGGCTGCTGCCATCGGGCCACACCGCGCGAAACTCGAATTCGCAATCGCTGCGCTGGGCGAGCGCGTACTCGATGGCACTCGCGACCAGCGCGCGATCGTCACGGTGGATCATGCGAAACGACAGCGCGCGATCGAGGGCCTGTCCCGCCGGCAGGCCGAACAAGCGCGCGGAATAGTCCGAGTATCGGGCGTCGTTGGTGACGAGATTCCAGCGCCAGATGCCGAGCTTCGCGCCCTCCACCGCCAGCCGCAGTCCCTCCTCGCTTTCGGCCAGCGCCGCGACCATGCGTTTGCGCTCGGAAATGGCGTCGAAGATCACGACGAAGTGTTCAGGGCGCGGCGAGTAGACGGCAATCTCGAACCACGCGCTGTTGGCGTTCACATAGATTTCGCGTTTCTCGGCTGCGCCACCGGCGGCGACACGGCCGAAGATCTCGTACAACCCGGCATCGGACACGCGCAGGCCCGGCAGTATTTCACTGATGCGCCGCCCGACCACGTCGACCAGTCCGGTTTGCGCGACGAAGGCCGGATTGACCGCGAGATAAAGCCAGTCGACCGCGCGTCCGTGCTCGTAGAGCATCTGGCAATAGGCCATGCCATTGAGCATGTGATCGAACAGCGCCCGATAGACGTCGCTGTCGAGGTCGGCTTGCGCTTGCTCGTTTAGCGGGTGCATGGAAATGCCACACTCCTCCGCCTTGCCCACCGGCGGCTTGCCGGGCGGAAAGACGAATTCTTGCTTTTTATGTGCAGCGCGACGTGGCGATGGGTGGGCGTAACGCGCGGAGTGGGGCGCGCTGCCCTGATAGCGATGCGAACAATACAACCGATCCCGACGCTTGTGTCCAGCGTCAGCATCGCTTGCAATGCCTCACGCAGAACTCAGGTGCGCGGCTTGGGCGGTGGGCGCGTCAGCGTACTGGCGGCGTCGCGGCCGGTGGTGCGCATGGGAAACTCGGCGTGGTCGAGCTTCAGTTCAAGGGTATGTCCATCCGGGTCGGGCACATAGACGGACGTGCCGAAACCGCTGGCGCCGTAAAGCTCGACCGGCCCCCAGGACACCGGCACGTCATGGGCCGCGAGATGATCGAGGATGGCACTCATCTCACCGTCTATCAGCACCGCCAGGTGATCGATGCCGCGCGCGGGCTTGTCCGCCAGGGCGGTGCCCGCCGGCATCACCTGCAGATCGATCAGATGCCGTCCACAGCGCAGCTGGTAGATACCCATGTCATCGATGATGCGCTCGAGCTTCATGCCCAGCACTTCGCAATAGAAATGCAGCGTGCGCTCGATGGACGTGACCCTGAGCACGACGTGGTCTAGCCCGTGATAGCGGAAAGGGGGGTTGGTCGCCATGGCAGGTCTCCTGCAATGCAGCTGTGCGGCACACCCTACTGCGCCGCGCGCGTCGCGTCGAGGGGCGCCGCCCGCTGACAGGCACCGTCCAGCCCGACACTCGCCCGGCGCGGCACCATCGGGCAGAATTCCTACAGCTTCCAGAGAGACCCATCATGTCACGCCTCGCCCTCATCGCTCTCACCGGGCTCGCGCCGCGCGCCGTGCAGCGCGTCGCAGTGGCGGGACGCGCGCCGTTCGCAGTGTTCACGCGGGACGGCCAGTATTTCGTCGCCGACGACCGCTGCAGCCACGGCGAGGCCGCGTTGTCGGAGGGCGAACTGGCGGACTACGAGATTCTGTGTCCGCATCATCGCGGCGGTTTTGACATCCGCACCGGCCTGCCGACCCGGCCGCCCTGCGCGCAGGCCATCACCTGCTATGCGGTGAGTCTCGCGGACGGGATGCTGTGCATCGACATTGACTGATCCCATGCTTGCCGGCCTGTGGCTTCATGGGCGGACGCGCGCGGCGGCGGACGGTGGCAACGACCGGACGAATCATCGAATTCACACAAGAGGAATACACGATGGACATCGGAGTAATGATCTTTCCGACCGACAAATCCATGCAGCCGGTCGAAATCGCGCGCGAAGTGGAAGCGCGTGGCCTGGAATCGCTGTGGTTCCCGGAGCACAGCCACATCCCCACCAGTCGCGAAACACCCTGGGGTGGCCGCGCCGGCGCACCGCCGCTGCCGGAACAGTACTGGCGCTCCCATGATCAATTCGTGGCGCTGGCGGCGGCCGCCGCCGTGACCAGCAGGATACGCCTCGGCACCGGCATCACGCTGGTCGCGCAACGCGATCCTGTCTGGCTGGCCAAGGAAGTGGCCAGTCTCGATGTCATCTCCAACGGCCGCTTCGAGCTCGGCATCGGCTATGGCTGGTGCGTCGAAGAGATGCGCAACCACGGCCTGGTGTACAAGCAACGCCGCGAGATTCTGCGCGAGAAGATGCTCCTCATGCGCGAGCTGTGGACGCAGGACGAAGCCAGCTTTCACGGCAAGCACATCCAGTTCGAGAAGAGCTGGGCCTGGCCCAAACCGCTGCAGAAGCCCTATCCCCCGATCGTGATGGGCGGCGCGGCCGGCCCTGTCACCGCTGCCCATGTCGCCGAATTCTGTACAGGTTGGATGCCGCTCGGGGGCGCCTATGACGTGCAGAACGGGCTCAAGGAAATCCATGCCGCCTGCGCGAAGACAGGCCGCGATCCGGCCAGCCTCAGCATGGGGATGTTCTACGCCCGCGCGGTGCCGGCTGAAGCCTTGAAGAAGCATGCGGGCCTCGGCGCGACACGCGCAATCCTTCCGCTGCCTTCCGAGGGCCGCGACACCGTGCTGCCGATACTGGACGAGTACGCGAAGTTGCGGGTCTGAAGCGCGGCGTTCCCTTGTGCGGCGGGTGATCTGCAGGTGCGAATCCATTCGCACCTTGGCGCGCAAACTCAGCGCCGAGGC
>Ga0208492_1001876_pt1 | contig 11548 bp, 11 predicted proteins | sample Subbioar_CSW14AB_FD_184820 | JGI IMG/M metagenome (GOLD analysis project Ga0208492, IMG submission 184820) | Serpentinite rock and fluid subsurface biosphere microbial communities from McLaughlin Reserve, California, USA - CR12Mar_CSW14AB (SPAdes) | ecosystem: Environmental > Terrestrial > Deep... | reverse complement strand
CGGCAGCCGCGGCAGCACATCGCCGGGCGCCAGCCAGTGGGCCTGGTCGCGGCTCAGAAAATCGTCGACGCGAATGCGACCCAGACCGGCGTTACGCGCAACGACGTCCCAGCGATAGGGGCCGAGGATCGCCTCGCCGCGGCGCACATACCACAGTTCGTCGCCGATTTTGTCAGGCGTGCCGCCCATCGTTTGCCTATCCTGCCGCAGTCCGCCGCGCGTGCGGTCAAGTTTCATGGGGAGTTGCCGCTGCACCCGTCATGCAGATCCAGTTCCCGACCAATCTCGCGACGACGGTGGTGGCGCGCCTTGCAGCCGCCTTGCCGTGGTCGGTGAATGACATCCTGGTCGCGGAAGTTGTCGGCAAAACAGACGAAAACTTCACTCGTCTGGCGATCGGCGATCGCATCGTGGTGGCCCGCACCGACGCCTTGCTGGCGGTCGGACAGCGGCTCAATCTGAAGGTCGCATCGACGGGCACCACGACCGTCATGACGGTGATGCCGCACGAGCCGCAGGCCGAGGCCGGTACCGTCAGCCGCGCCCTCGCGCGCGTGCTGCCGCAGCAGTCCACGCCTCAGGACACCGAGCGCCTGCTGCGCAGTCTGGACGCTCTGACGCAGGACGCGCATGTGCTCAGCGCGAGTGTCGGTCGCGGCGCCGCGACGACGCTCGCCGCGGACATCCGTAATCTGCTGAATGCCCTGCCGAAGGCCGAGCAACTGGCCAATGCGCCGCAACTGCGCAGCGCCATCGAACAGGCCGCCCTGCCCACCGAGGCGCGGCTCTTGAGCGCGATACAGGACGAGGCCACGCCCGACATCACGAGCGATGTGCGCGCGCAATTCGCGCGGCTGGCCGCTGATCTCGCCGCCCTGCCCCCTGGTGTGCGCGCCGAACTCGACAAGCTGGTGCAACAGACCCTGCATACCCACGCCTCGCGGCCCGGCGAACCACCTGCAGCACCGGCCGATGAAGCCGCGCCGCTGCCGTTGCCTGCCGAACATCGCGTCACCGATCTCAAGACCCTGGTCGACAGCATGGTCGCGCGTCTCGAGTCCAATCAATTGCAGACTGTCGCCAGTGCGCCCGGCACGCAGGTGCCACTGGTGATCGATCTGCCGGTGGCGCGCGACGGCCATACCGATCTGCTGCACATGGAAGTGGAAAGCGAGGGTCGTGCAGCGGATGGTGAGAGTGCCGCGCGCACCAGCGTCACGCTCAATCTCAAGCTCGACGGCGGCCATGAATTCAGTGCGCGCCTGCAGTTGAACGGCGACAGCTTGAGCTTGCGTCTGGGCTCGACCGATGCCGCATTCAACGACCAGATAAGCGAACGCATCGCCGAGCTCGAGCACGGCCTCAACGACGCCGGTCTGGAGGTCAATCAGATCTTCATCGCACCGCTGACGCAGTCATCGCGGCCGCGCATCGGCGCGCGGCAGTTGATCAACGAGCGGGTCTGAAGCGTGGCACCGGAGCAGCCGGTCAATGTTGCTGTTGCGCTGCACTGGGATGGTCAGTCGGCGCCGCGCGTCACCGCCAAGGGACGCGGCGAGACTGCCGAGCGCATTGTCGAACTCGCGCGCAAGCACAACGTGCCCATCGACCAGGAACCGGCGCTGATCGAAGTGCTGGCAGAGGTACAGCTCGGCACGCAGATCCCCGACAAACTCTTCGTCGCCATCGCACAGGTCATCGCCTTCGCCTACACCGTGCGCGGCCAGTTACCCGACCATCTGCTCGCCCGCCGCCCCGACATTGTCGCGCGTGCCGCCGCCAAACCGCGCTGAATCCATCGCGACTCAGTGCATGAGGCGTTGCGCATTGGCGCGCGCGGTCTGCGCCGCCCCGGCATCACCGCGTGCCTGTTCGATATCCCCCAACAGACGCCAGGCGGCGACATTCTCCTGACCGTCGGCCGCCGCCAATGACAAGGCGCGCTGCACGACCTCTCGAGCGCGTTCGGGATTGCCGCTCTGCAGATGCACCGCGGCCAACTGCCGCCATACGCTGGACTTCGCCGGCGCGAGCTTGACCGCGCGTTCGAGCGCGGCCGTGGCTCTGTCCCAGTTGTGTTCTGCGGCGGCGGTATTGGCCGCAGTCACGAGGCTCTGCACCGCCGGACTCAGGGCCGGCGGTGCAGGCGTGAGATTCGCGCTGGCGGCCGGCGCATCAAGCGTGTCCTCCCCAGGCAGGCCCATGCCATCGTCATCCGGCGCCAGCGGTTCAGCGGGAAAACTCAGTTCGGGCGCCCTCTGGGCGGGTAACCTGTCGGGCATGCCAAGCTGCGGCGCCGGCCCGGCGCCCGCCGGTGCGGCCGGCCGCGTGGTCAGCGGGCGCGGGGAGAAACGCGGCTGTTCCGGCAGGGGTGTGGTCTTGGCTCCGGTGTTGACCGGCGCGCTCTCGACACGCTTGTGCACGCGGTCTTCAATCGGCGCGGGCGGCTCGGGCGGCCCGAACATGCCTGCGCACGCACTCAGCATCATCATCAACAGAGTCACCAGCGCGGCACGCATCACGGCGAAATATTTCAATTCAGCAATTCCTCTAATCGATCGAACACGCTTCCACGTGAAGGGGGCGCGGCGGGCGCGGGCATCGGTGCCTGCAGTGCGCAATCGGCCGCGCGACTGACCGGGCTGTCGCGATGAATCGGCATCGCCACACCGGTTGGACACTCGCCCGGCAGTACCGTGCCCGAATGCAGGTCGACATTCTGCCACTCGACTTCGGCGGGCAGGTGAAGTTCGAGTGGCGTGATGGCCGCGCCCTTCATGGCCGCCGCCCACACCCGCATGGCCCCGCTGCTACCGGTCAAGCCGGTGGGTTTGTTGTCATCGCGCCCGACCCAGGCCACCCCGAGCAGATTGCCGCCAAATCCCGCGAACCAACTGTCGCGACTGTCATTGGAGGTGCCGGTCTTGCCCGCCAGGGGTGTCACTCCCGGCAGTTGCGCCGCGAGTGCAGTGGCGGTGCCCTCGGCCACGACGCGGGTCAGAGCGTAGCGCATCAAGGCCGCCGTGGCCGGCTCCATCACCGGCTGCAAGGCGAGACCGTAGCGCTTGAGCTTGCGCTGGTTCTGATCGGTGACGGCGTTGATGACACGCGCCGGCACACGAAAACCGTCGTTGGCGAATATCGTATAGACCTCCGCCAGTTCCAGCGGCGACAACTCGACGGCGCCGAGCAGCACCGAGGGATATTGCGGCAGCTTGCCGGGCACACCGAGGTGCTTCAGATAGGTCGTGACGCGGGACAAGCCGAGTTGCAGCCCGAGGTTGACCGTCGCCATGTTGAATGAGCGGGTCAGCGCATGAAGCAGACTGACGGTACCGTGTTCCTTCTTGTCGAAATTCTGCGGTTGCCAGCGTTTGCCGTCGGCGCCGGTCCAGGTCACAGCGGTATCGTTGAGCGGCGTCAGCAGCGAGAAACGCGTCGGCTGGCCGAGCGCCAGCGAATAGACCAGCGGCTTGACCACCGAGCCTATCGGCCGTCGCGCATCGACCACACGATTGAAACCGGCATAGCTCGGATCGCGATCGGACACCATGCCCAGCACTTCGCCGCTGGCCGGGTCGACGATGATGATGGCGCCTTGCAGGTCGCGCTTGCGCATGCGTTTCTCGATGTCCGGCAGCGTGGTACGAATGGCCTCTTCCGCCGACTGCTGCACTTCCACGTCGAGGGTGGTGAAGATGTTGAGTCCCGCCGCGTCGAGATCGCGCGGGCTGTATTCACGCGACAGCTGGCGTCGCACCAGGGCCATGAAGGCCGGGTATTCACGATTGGTGCCGCCCGCACCGCCGCGCAGTTTGAGCGGCATTTTGCGCAGCGCGGGCACATCGGCCTCGGGAATCAGCTTGGCCTGGGCCAGCAGGCCCAGCACCACATCGCGACGCGCCTTCGACTGCTCGGGGTGACGGCGCGGGTCGAACATGGTCGGCCCTTTGATCATGCCGAGCAGGGTGGCCGCCTCCAGCCAGTCGAGTTCACTGAGCGGCTTGGCGAAATAGAAGTGCGCCGCCAGTTCAAAGCCGTGAACCGCGCGATTGCCATCCTGACCGAGGAAGACCTCGTTCATGTAGGTCTCGATGATCTTTTCCTTGCTGTACTGCCGCTCGAGCGACACTGCCATCAGGATCTCGTTCATCTTGCGCAGCAGGGTGCGCTCGTGGGTCAGGTAGAGATTCTTGACCAGCTGCTGGGTCAGCGTGCTGCCGCCCTGCACCACCCGCTGCGCCATGATGTTGACGACGAAGGCACGCAACAGACCGATGAAGTCGACGCCGTGGTGCTTGAAGAAGCGCCGGTCCTCGACCGCCACCAGAGCCGCCACGAACTGGCGCGGCACTTCCTCGAAGGACAACAGTTTGCGGTCCTCGAAGTTGGCGGGATTGATACGCCCGATCTCGGGCGGCTCGAGACGCATGAGATCGATGGGCTGGCCGCTGTCACGGTCGATGACGGTATCGGGCACGCCGGCGGTGAAGGTCACCTCGACGTGACGTCCCGGCTCCGGAAAGTCCCAGAACTTGAAACCGCGCGAGAAGAATTCGACCCGCTCACCCGCGACCACGTACTGACCGACGGCGTTGGGTGCGCTCACACGCTGATACCCAAGCGTGTCGAGTTTGCGCACCAGCCGCTCACGCGAAACGTTGGCGCCGGGATAGAGCTCGAGCGGCCGCGCGAACACCCGCGCAGGTAACACCCATTGCTTGTGTTCAAAGGCGCTGGTGACCTCTCTATCCAACCACAGCCAATAGGCAAGGCCGACCAGAATCAGCCAGATCAAAAGGTGGCGTAGAAAGAATCGCGTACGTCTGAAGCGCGGTGGCCCGGGCGGGCGTGGCGGCTTCGGCGGGGTGGACGATTTCGATGCTTTGGCGGGTGACAACGGGGCCGCACGCTTCTGGCGCGGCTCGTTCCGCACTTGCGGCAAATCACGTTTCTTGCTGTTCTTGGTCACGGCTCGAATCGTGAGAAAACTCGGGAAAAAGGCTGAATCTCAGCCAAAATAAAAGCCCTTCCCGCAAAGGAAGGGCTTCAATCGGTAGTCTGTCGAAACACACCGTCCAACCATCAGTCGGACGGTGCAGTCGTCGCAGCCATCGGGAGTCGGGGCACATTCAGGAAGTCTTATGCTTCCTGTCGTATTCCCGCTCCCACTTCCTTGTAAAGGTATCGACAGCCTTCTTCATCGCTGCACGCTTGGTCTGCTCGGCTTTCCTTAGCCGGGCTGCCTCCCTGCGCATGGCAAGGCGGGCTCGGACTTCTGCTTTGGCGGCTTCCAGCCGCTTGAGCTCGTCAGCTTGGCTGTCGTGCGCCGTTACTTTTTTTTCGCTACCTTTTTCTTGGAAGCCTTTTTCTTGGTAGCCTTCTTCTTCGCTACCTTCTTCTTCGCAACTGCCTTCTTCTTGGCAGCAGGTGCCTTCTTCTTAGCAACCTTCTTCTTTGCGACCGCAGCTACTTTCTTTTTCGCTGCCTTCTTCTTTGCCTTCGCCATGTAGAGGCCCCCTTCAACTATTGGTTGAGATTAATAACGCAACACCACAGTGGCCTATATACATCACAAAAAAAATAACTGCAATGCAATTGCAGATTTTTTTTGATATGCGATGAGAAATGTGTTGGGCACACGACACTCATCCTTGCCAGAGGCAATGTCGGCAGCGTCATCGCGAACTTTATTCACGCGTCACTCGCTGAGCGCTTTGATGATCGTTCTGCTGATCGCATCGACCTCACCAATGCCGTCGACACGCACGTACTTCAGGTTCGGATTGCTCTGCGCGGCGCGCGAATACAAATCAACCAGGGGCATCGTCTGCTCGTGATACACGGCGAGACGTTTACGCACTGTCGCTTCCTGATCGTCATCGCGCTGAATCAGATCTTCACCGGTCACATCGTCCTTGCCGGCGACCTTCGGCGGATTGAAGACGACATGATAGGAACGCCCCGAGGCCTGGTGAATGCGACGTCCCGACATGCGCTTGACGATCTCCTCGTCATCGACCGCGATCTCGACGACGTAGTCGATCTCGACACCGGCCGCGGCCAGACCTTCAGCCTGCGGAATGGTGCGGGGGAAACCATCGAACAGAAATCCGCGCGCGCAATCGGCCGCCTGCACCCGTTCGCCTATGAGGCCGAGAATGATCTCATCCGACACCAGCCCGCCGGCATCCATGATGCCCTTGGCGGCGAGTCCCAGCGGCGTGCCTTCACGCACCGCGGCGCGCAGCATGTCGCCGGTTGAAATCTTGGGAATGCCGAAGTGCGCGCAGAGCACATCGCCCTGGGTTCCTTTGCCCGCACCGGGCCCGCCTAGCAGAATGATACGCATGCCTTAACCCCTTTCCTGTATCGTCAAATTGAAGGTTGAATGAATTCCTGGCGCCACCGCCGGGGCAATGCGCGCACGCCCCCGCGCCGTGCAGAAGCGTGCGTCACGCCCGCGAAACGACTCGCCCGTCAGCGCTCATCGCGGCATAAAATGGGCTTTCCCCCGCCACGGCATCGCACGCATGAAAATTGATTTCGACCAGCACTCCGGCCTGCTGTCCATCGCCGCCTACGGCCCCGGTTGGATCCGCGTACGCGATACGCGCATCGAGGCACCGTGCGTGGTCACGCCGGCCGACATACATACCGACCTCCTGCCACCGGACTTCGATGCGCTCGACGCCGCGCACTTCGACGCGCTGGCGAACTTGCGGCCGGAGATCATCCTGATTGGAAGCGGTTTGCGCCAGCGCTTTGTCGATCATGCGCTCGGCGCCAGACTCGCGACGGTCGGCATCGCGCTGGAGTGCATGGACACCGGCGCGGCCTGTCGGCTCTTCAATATTCTCGTCAGCGAAGACCGCGTCGTGATCGCGGCCCTGTTCATGCTTTGAAGCCGCACCGCCTCACTCACAAATCCGCGAACAGGGCGTCGACCGAGAATCCCTCGCGTTCGAGTATCTGTCGCAGGCGGCGCAACGCCTCGATCTGAATCTGGCGTACACGTTCACGTGTCACGCCGATCTCGTTGCCGACTTCCTCGAGGGTCGCTATCTCGCGACCGTTGAGACCAAAGCGACGTTCCACCACCGCGCGCTGCTTGTCGTTGAGCTGCGCCAGCCAGGTCTCGAGATGACGCTGCACGTCCTGGTCCTGCAACAGCGTGGCGGGGTCGCGATTCTGTTCATCGGGGATGGTCTCAAGCAAGGAGCGCTCGGAGTCACGCTCGGCCGGCACGTCGACCGAGGCGATGCGCTCGTTGAGTCCGAGCATGCGCTTGACGTCGTCGATGGGACGGTCGAGCAGATTGGCGACGTCCTCGGGGCTGGGTTCGCGGTCGAGCTTCTGCGCCAGCTGGCGTGCCGCGCGCAGATAGATGTTGATCTCCTTGATGACGTGGATCGGCAGACGGATGGTGCGGGTCTGGTTCATCAACGCACGCTCGATGGTCTGGCGTATCCACCAGGTGGCGTAGGTCGAAAAGCGGAAGCCGCGCTCGGGATCGAATTTCTCGACCGCGCGGATGAGGCCGAGGTTGCCCTCCTCGATGAGGTCGAGCAAGGCGAGGCCGCGGTTCATGTAGCGTCGCGCGATTTTGACCACCAGCCGCAGGTTGCTTTCGATCATGCGCTTGCGGGCGGCGCCATCGCCGCGCAATGAGAGGCGCGAGAAATGCACTTCCTCGGCGGCGGTCAACAAGGGCGAGAAACCGATTTCGTTCAGGTACAGACGGGTGGCGTCCATGTCGCCTTGCGACACTTCGCCGGGCGTGAACTGCGGGACTTCAGCGGGGCCGGCTTCGCCTTCGAGTTCGGCGTCCAGCGGTTCGGCGGCGGGGTCGAACTCGGTTTCGAGTTCGATCAGCTCGTCGTTCAATTCGACTTCGCGGTCGAACTCCCCATCGCCATCGGACACGACGCCGGACTCGACGACATCCTCAGGCGTTTCGCTCGCGGGGTTTTTGCCACGGGGACCGGCCATGGGTGTTGGGATCGCTATCGGTTCGGAAGGTACTGCAGGGGATCTACCGCCTTACCATTTCGACGAATCTCGAAATGCAGCATGACATCTGTGGTATCTGAGTTCCCCATTCGTGCGATCGTTTCCCCCGCATCGACGTGGCGGCCTTCCTGAACCAAGCGCGCTTCATTGTGCGCGTAGGCGCTGAGGAACGTGTCATTGTGCTGGACGATGATAAGCTCACCGTAGCCCCGCAGTCCACTTCCGCTATAGACCACAGTACCACCCGCCGCGGCCTTGACTGCCTGACCGCGCGTACCGCGAATATCGATGCCCTTGGTCGACGCACCGGCATCGGCCGCCGAGACCTTGCCCTGCACCGGCCACATCCAGCGCACACCCGCCTTGTTCGCGGCGACGTTCGCCGCACTGTCGGCCGCCGCCGGCTTGTCGCTGTAAGCGCCGCTGTCGCTCGGCCCCGATGCGGGGCGTGGCGATGATGCAGCACTGCTCGGCGTCGGCGCGGTCGTCGTCATCGGCGCCATGCTGATGCGCGGCGCGGGTTTGCTGAGCGGGGCAGGCGTGCGCGCGGCAGCAGCGGTCGCAGGCGAAGTGGCCGGCAAGGGCGTCATCGTCGAAGGCCCACGCGCGATGGCCGATGGCGGCGGCGCCGGCGGACGCAGGCGCAAGGTCTGCCCGACCACGATCAGATCGGGATTGGATATCTGATTCCAACGCACGAGATCACGCAGGTCCAGGCCATAACGCCAGGCGATGGTCAGGAGCTTGTCGCCGCTCGCCACCACATGGCTTGGCGGCGTCGGCTGATCGCGATCGAACGCGCGGTTGGCGGCGATACGCGCTGCACCAGGTGGCGCCGGTCGCGTGGCCGACGGCAGCGCCGGCTTCTGTTCGATGGGTGCCTGGTAATCGCTCGCGCAACCCGCAGTCGCAAGCGTGACGGCCAGCAGGCCCACACGCCAGGCGCGCCAACGTTTCGCAGTCTCGTGCGCGTCACCCCGCTCCATCACGCTGTCCTCCGCGTCCTGGCGAACTCCCCATCGGCATGCCTCGTGGTCTTCATCGCGCGCAGTGGATCACTGTCCAAGCCCTTCGAGCAAGGGTACGAAGCTGACGCGCTCGAGCACTGTCTCCTCGATGCCGTCGACGCCACGCGTGTACAGACACATCTGCTGATGACCGGCGCGCCCGACCGGAATGATCAAGCGACCTCCAACCGCGAGTTGTTCGAGCAAGGCCGGCGGCACCGTGACCGGCGCGGCCGCCACCAGGATGGCGTCAAACGGCGCATGGGCCGCCCATCCCTGATAACCGTCGCCATGGCGCACGCGCACATTGCTGATGCGCAAGTCCATCAAACGCTGACGCAGCTTGTTGGCCAGTGCTTCGATGCGCTCGATGCTGAACACGCGTTTGGCGAGTTGGGCCAGCACCGCGCTCTGATAACCACAGCCGGCACCGACTTCGAGCACGCGCTCGAGCGGCCCGGTGGTGTAGAGCGCCGCCGTCATGGCGGCAACGATATAGGGCTGCGAAATGGTCTGGCCAAAGCCGATCGGCAAAGCGGTGTTTTCGTAGGCGCGACTCGCCAGCGCTTCGTCGACGAACAGGTGGCGGGGGGTGGTGCGGATGACTTCGAGCACCGCTTCGGTCTCGATCCCCATGCGGCGTAATGTCTCCACCAGGCGATTACGCGCGCGCTGGGAAGTCATGCCTATGCCACGGGGATCGGCCACTCGCTTGTGCACTTAACTGGATGGTGAATGCGCCGACACGCTAGCGGTGGCGCTCGGACCTGTCAATTCATGCCACGACGCGCGGCGCCATGACGACCCTTGCCGTGCCGGGCGATACGCGCCACTCAACGCGGGTTCAACAGGAATTCGAGTAGCGCCTTCTGCGCGTGCAGGCGATTGCCCGCTTCGTCCCACACCACACTGGCAGGATGGTCGATGACCTCGGCAGTCACCTCTTCGCCGCGATGGGCCGGCAGGCAATGCATGAACAGCGCCGATGGCGCCGCCAGACTCATGAGTTCGGCATTGACCTGGAACGGACGAAACACTTCGCGACGCTCGTCCGCTTCCTGTTCCTGGCCCATGCTCGCCCACACATCGGTCACCACCAGGTCGGCGTCGCACGCCGCAACGCGCGGATCGTGCCCGAGACTCACGCGCGCCCGACCGGCAAGCCTCGCCGCAAGCGGCGGGGCGTACTCCACCGGCGTCGCCACGCGCAGTTCGAAGTCCATGAGACGCGCGGCGCTGATGAAGGTGTGACACATGTTATTGCCGTCGCCGATCCAGGCCACGCGCTTGCCGGCAATGTCGCCGCGATGCTCGAGATAGGTCAGCAGATCGGCCAGCACCTGGCAGGGATGCAGGCTGTTGGTCAGACCGTTGATGACCGGCACGCTGGCGTATTGGGCGATGCGCTCGACGATGTCGTGCCCGTAGGTGCGAATCATGATCGCGTCGGCCAGTTCGGACAGCACGCGCGCGGTGTCCTCGGCGGGCTCGCCCCGCCCGAGTTGCGATTCCTGGCTGGAGAGGAAAATCGCCTTGCCGCCGCCCTCCGCCATCGCACCCTCGAAAGACACGCGGGTGCGGGTCGAGGACTTTTCGAAAATCATCGCCAGCGTCTTGTGCTGGAACAGCGGCGGACGACGGCCGGCGCGCCGCCAGCGCTTGAGTTCGAGTGCGCGATCGAGCAGCGTTCGGATTTCGTCACCGCTCAGATCATCGAGAGAAAGGAAATGCCGCAGGGTCATGGGTCTGACCGCGAACTCAGGCCGCGTTGGCGGTGAATTCGTTGATCAAACGCGCCACGCGCTCGACCACCTGGCCTGCTTCATCGTCGGTGAGGATCAGCGGCGGCAACAGACGCACCGTCTTGTCGGCGGTGACATTGATCAGCAGGCCTTGGGCCAACGCTATCTTGACCAGGTCATAGCAACCGCGGTCGAGTTCGATGCCGAGCATGAGACCGTGACCGCGAATGCCGGTGACCGCCTTGTTGGAAGCAAGCGCGGCCTTGAAACCCTTGATCATGCTGGCGCCGATATCAGCCGCCCGTTTGACCAGGCCGTCGCGTTCGATGGTCTCGATGACCGCCAGTGCCGCGGCCGCCACCAGCGGATTGCCGCCAAAGGTCGAACCGTGCGTGCCCGGCTGCAGCACTTCCGCCGCCGCGCCGCGCGCGATACAGGCGCCTATCGGCACGCCGTTGCCCAGCCCTTTGGCCAGCGTCATGACGTCCGGCACGATGTCCTCGTGCTGATGAGCGAACCAGCGCCCGGTGCGGCCCATGCCGGTCTGCACTTCATCGAGCATCAACAGCAGGCCGCGCTCGTCGCATATCTTGCGCAAGGCAGCCAGATAGCGCGGCTGCGGCACCACGATACCGCCCTCGCCTTCGACCGGTTCGACCAGCACCGCGACGACGTCGGGGTGGGCGGCGGCGGTGGCGAGCGCATCGACATCGTCATAGGGCACGCGAATGAAACCCTCGACCAGAGGCTCGAAACCGGCATGCACCTTGGGATTGCCGGTTGCGC
>Ga0208492_1001871_pt1 | contig 11568 bp, 12 predicted proteins | sample Subbioar_CSW14AB_FD_184820 | JGI IMG/M metagenome (GOLD analysis project Ga0208492, IMG submission 184820) | Serpentinite rock and fluid subsurface biosphere microbial communities from McLaughlin Reserve, California, USA - CR12Mar_CSW14AB (SPAdes) | ecosystem: Environmental > Terrestrial > Deep... | reverse complement strand
GCGGCAGGGGGCGCCGGCACCGCTTTGATCGGGGGCGGCGGGGCAGGCGGAGGAGGAGGCGGTCCGGCGCCCTCGCGCACGACGCTCATCGCCAACATGCCGCTTTGCTGAACCAACTCCAATACGGCTGACTCGTCGCTGGCCACGAGAAGAAGCTCACGGGATTGGCCGCTTTTCGGGTCAAAACAGGTCACCTTGAACCGCTGACTCATGAAAAGAACGCCCCTGGGTAAAGCTCCGGAAAAACCATCAAACTTTGAGAACCCGAACAATCAATTGCGTGTACCCTTGAGCCCGGCACAACTCCATGACATCGTAAACGTCCTTGTAGTCGGTTTCGCGATGAGCCCGGATAATGATCGCCGTGTTGACCTTGCCGTTTTTCTCCAGGACCTGGCGCTGATATTGATCGCGCAGCCAGATTCGTAGCGCCCCCAGCGCCATCGGTTCCTGACCCAAAATCGAAATGTAGACCTGGCCTGGCCGAAACTTCTGACCCAGCTTTTCCAGTTCGCCCGGGTTTTCCGAGTACTTGTTGACGAGCACCGGGTCCTGGGCATGGAACGGCCGGATATTCAAAAACAAGGCGTCGGCGTTTTGATCGTCCAGGGGCGCTGCCGCCTGCGAATCGGGCAAGCTGATTTCGGCAGCCGACTGATTCGCCACGAAATTCACGCACATGATGAAAAACATGAGCAGTTGCATGACGAGATCGAGCAAGGATGTGAGATTGGGCTCGACGACATCGGCGGCGACATTCGATGAACTCATCGCGTTCCCCCCCTCCCGATCTATTCTGTTGCCTGTCCTGGTACCTACCCTGGCGATCTCAAAAGCGACGGCCTGAAGGCAACCGCTTTCTCCCCTTCCGCGCCCCGAGCGGTGAAGCGCACCCATCACCCACATCGCGTCACCGAACGATTCGGCCCAGAACCTATTTCGGCGGAAACGATCTCGGCGCAAACTATCTCGGCGGGGCGATCGGCGGCGCGGCGGAAACGGCGACCGGCGCCACCGGCGGCTGCGCCAGTTTGCGATTGCTGTGATAAAGCTGGGTGAGCAGGTCGTCGGAGGTCTGGCCGACTTCGATGCAGATGCGCACGAGCCTCTTGCTGAAAAAGGTGAAGAAGAAAATCGCCGGCACCGAAACGCCGACTCCCAATAAGGTCACCACCAGGGCGTGGGAAATGTCGCCCGCCAGTTTCGAGGGCTCAATCTTCGTGCTGCTTTTGAGTGTCATGAACGCCAGAATCATGCCGAACACCGTACCGACCAGGCCAATGAGCGGCCCCAGTTGACCGATCACCGACAGGTAGCTGATCGTGCTTTCGCGCGAGGCCCGGATCTCTTCCAGCTTGCCCTTGGAAAACTCCCGCCCGTCTTCCAGGCCGTATTGCAAGTGGGTCATTCCCGAAAAGAGTGTCTGCCCCAGGAACGAAGGATCGTCCTGCGCCAATTTGGTCGCTTCTTTTAATTGGCGCTTATTCACCAGATCGGTGAACTGTTCGATGAAGCCCCTGGGCACCGCGGTTTCCATCCGCAATTCCATCATGAGGTACACGACCAGGGCCACGAGCCCGATCGAGATTCCGCCCAGAAGTGGTCCAAAGAAGACCCCCGCCGATTCGAGGATGTGGGTGAACAGGTTGGCATTGGTATTTCCCGTCTTGGGGGCCGATGCCGCCGCGGGCGCGGCAGCCGGCGTATCCGCGGGGGGAGTGGCGGGTTCCACTCCGTCCTGAGCCCAAAGTGGCCCATTGACCCAGAGGGCGATCAAGGTGACCGCCATCGCAATCAGCGCCCAAAAGCGAATCTGACGCAAAGTCCCCGGTGCAAACGGTTGGACCAATTCTCGCTCGACCATCTTGGAGAGCTCCTTTGCATCCCATTGCTTGACCCTCAGCAAGGGGAGGGAAGAAGGGTTTGGCGTTTAGACAGTGCCGGGAGGATTCAGACTCCAGAAATTCGCGCTTTCCGAGGCGAATTTGTGAAGAACCTAGGACCCCGGCACCAATTGTCCTGCTGAATGAGGCCGCGCGGCAAGCGGAAATGGACTTGTTCGTCGACCAAGCATGAGCAGGGAACTCCTTGTCCTGGGAGTCGCGCCTGCAAGCCGCGTCCTTTGGCCCGACGACAGTTCTCCCTTTTCTTCGAAGACTTACACCTTTGTCAAGGAAAAAATGAAACCAAGACCCGGCAGGATTGGAAGCTGCCCCCCGGGAGGCTTAAGCTAACTCGATGAGTAATCTCCACGCCAATCTCCCGAAGAGCAGCCTGCAACCCCATGGGACCCCGGCCGAGGCGGTGACCAGCCTACAAACCTTCCAGGCCTGGTACCGACTTCCGCTTTTGGACCTGGTTCACGAAGCGGCAACGGTTCACAGGCAGCACTTCAGCAGTTCCGATATTCAGCGCTGCGTGCTCTTGAGCATCAAGACCGGCGGTTGCCCCGAAGATTGCGGCTATTGCTCGCAAAGCTCCAAGCACGATGCCGATATCGAGCGCTCTCCCCTCTTGTCCCTCGCCGAAGTGCGCGAAAAAGCCGAACAGGCCAAGGCGATCGGCGCGACCCGTTTCTGCATGGGCGCCGCCTGGCGCAATCCCAAGGACGGCGAGGGGTTCGATCGCGTACTCGACATGGTTCGCACCGTGCGCGGCATGGAAATGGAAGCCTGCGTCACCCTGGGCATGCTCACGCCCGATCAGGCCCGCAGGTTGAAAGAAGCCGGCCTGACTGCCTACAACCACAACCTCGACACGTCTCGCGATTACTACGGAAGCGTCATCCAAACAAGAACTTACGACGACCGGCTCAACACGCTGAAAGCCGTCAGCGAAGCCGGAATCTCGATGTGTTGCGGCGGCATATTGGGCATGGGGGAATCGGAGGAAGACCGCCTCAAGCTCTTGGCCGAGTTGGCCCAACTCCCGGTGCCGCCCGAGAGCATTCCGATCAACCTGCTCGTGCCGATCGCGGGAACGCCCCTGGCCGATCAACCTCCTGTCGATCCCTTTCAGGTGATCCGGTTGATCGCCGTCACGAGGCTGGGTTTCCCCAAGGCCCGGGTACGGCTTTCGGCAGGCCGGGACGGCATGGAGCCGACCTACCAGGCGCTTTGTTTCCTGGCGGGGGCGAATTCGATCTTTTATGGCGACAAGCTTCTTACGGCGCCCAATCCGAGCTCCAGCGACGATGCTTCGCTGCTCGAATCGCTTGGCCTGCCGGTCCCCGAAGGGGCGCGGCGCTCGCGGCTTCCCGGCGCCAAGATGGCGCTACCCGTCAGCGTATGATGCGCGCCAAACAGGCTATTTCTTTCACTTCCTTTTTCGTCGCCGGCACCGACACGGGCGCGGGCAAGACGACCTTCTCCCTGCTCTGGCTTCATGCGCATGGGAGCCACTGGGGCTATTTCAAACCGGTCGAAACGGGTGATTCCGATTCGCTCACCCTGAAGACTTTTGGGCCACTTGAGGCCCGCGTCCTTCCTCCCGTTGCCTGCTTTCAGGCGCCGCTCGCTCCTCACCGCGCCGCGAAGGCCGAGGGGCGGGCAATGCCCTCGATTGAAGAGGTGTTGAGCCGGTTGCCGGAAGATCCGCATCTCGTCGAAGGATTCGGCGGCGCCCATTCCCCCTGGAACGACGACGATCTCTTGATCGATTTCGTTGCCAGGTCGGCGCTACCGGTGGTGCTCGTCGGTTCGACCGCGCTGGGCGGCGTCGGCCGCATGATTTCCACCGCGAAGGCGACGATCGCCGCGGGCGTTCGCCCCAAGGTCTTGGTGTTGCTTGGACCCGACGAATGGACGGCCGAGCAGATCGCCCGGCGTCTGCCGGAAATCCCGCTGGTGCGCCTGGAACCGCCCGCGGTCTTTACGCGCGCACACCTGGCCCAATCGGCCAAAGAGCAACAGGTTGCGCTTGAGCGAATTGCCGAGATTTTGACGAAACCGCCCCAAACGCCAGACAACGAGCTTCTGCGACGCGATGCCGCCTCGATCTGGCACCCTTATGCTCCCATCCGCTTGCGAGAAGCGCCCCTGGCCGTCACGGGAGCGCAGGATGAGTTTTTGCACCTGGCCGATGGGCGCAAGGTGGTGGATGCGATTTCCTCCTGGTGGACCATTCTTTATGGACATCAGGGAACACGCTTGAGCGAGTTCCTGGCGCGCGGCAATGCCTCGATCGACCATGTTCAGTTTGCCGGACTGACCCATCACGGCGCCGTGGACCTTGCCGAAATCCTCTTGGAAACAGCGCGCATGCAGCAAGGCCGCGTCTTCTATTCGGACAACGGATCGACCGCGATCGAGGTCGCCATGAAGATCGCCTGGATGCACTGGCGCAAGCGGGGCGAATCGCAGCGCGACCTGTTTGTCGGTTTTGAAGGCGCCTACCACGGCGACACGTTCGCCACGATGGCGATTGCCCGGCATCCCCTCTTTACTAAGGGCTTCGAAAAACTGATGTTCGAGGCCAGGACGATTCCGATCCAGCCCGCGGCCCTGGATGCGTTACTTCTTGCGCATCCAGGACGGGTGGCGGCGGTCGTGCTCGAACCGATGGTGCAGGGCGTGGCGGGAATGGCCATGCAAGATCCGGCAACCTTGGCCGAAATCTTCGCCCTTTGTCGCAAACACAACACGCTCTTCATCGCGGACGAAGTGATGACCGGCGGCGGGCGCACCGGCCGTATCTGGGCCCACCAGCACGCTCTGGGGCATGATGATCACCCCGATCTGATCGCGGCGGGAAAGACACTCGGCGGCGGTTTCCTGCCGCTTGCCGCCACCTTGGTGAGCCCGCGAATCGTGGACAGCCTGAACTCCGACGATCCGGCCGACGCCCTGTTTCACGGGCACAGCTTCACGGCCCATGCGCTGGCCTGCACGGTGGGAGCCGCCGCCTGGAAAAAGCTGGCGGCCAACGGCCCAGTCGAGGCATTAGGGATCGAGAGCTTTTGGAAATCCCGTTTGGCCCCGCTGGCCAGCCACCCCGCGGTCAAGGAGTTGCGAATTCTAGGCGCCATCGCCGCGATCGAACTGAATTTAGCTGCCGGCTACATTTCCCCAGTGCGCGCCAAGGCCGTGCCCATTGGGCTCGACCATGGCATTCTTTGGCGTCCCTTGGGGAATGTGATTTACGCCCTGCCCCCTTATTGCTCTTCCCCTGAATCTCTTGAGCGGATTGCCGCGGCGTTTTTTGCCGTCGCGGATCAATTCACGGGGGAGTAATGGTCGCCGATCGATCCGGAAAGGAACCGGACCAAGACTTCAATCCCTACCGCGCCCCCGAATCGGAGTTCGTTCCCGAGGCAAGTGACGCGGACCAACCCTATGCAGGCGGCGTCGAGCGAGCAGTGGCGTTTCTGGTCGATCTCGGAATCATTCTTGCCCTTTGCTGGGCCATGACTGCCTTGACTGCATCCGGGTCCGCTCGGGCCGAGCTGATTGCCCCATGGCTATTTTTCCCCGTTTCCTGGTTTTATTTCGGTGTCTTGGAATCGGCTCCCTTCCAGGCGACCGCCGGCAAATGGTTCTTGGGTCTGCGCGTCGTGGGAGAGCGTTCGCCAAAGGTCACCTGGCCCCAGGCGACTGGCCGGTATTTTGCCAAATGGCTTTCCGGAATTCTTTTCGGTTTCGGCTTCGCCATGCAGCCCTTCACCGATCAGAAACAGGCCCTGCACGATATGATGTCCGGCACGCTGGTCGAAAGACGATGACGTTTCGTCAACAGCAAGGACAAAGGCCGATACCACGCCGAATAGCGATGGGGCCACAATGCAAGCTGCCTCCATCTCATTTGCATCAATTCCTCCGCGGCGAGTGCTTTTTGATCGATCCTTGCAAGGCAATGGCAAATGATAGGGTCATGTCAAACGATTCAGGGCGTCGCACCCTATCCCCCTAGCCAGACCATTTCTTCGATGTAGGGTAGGTCAATAGTGGAACGTGAAACGATTTCACCACCTATCAAGCCATCCTGGATCGCCCAAAATGGTTTCAAGCAGGTACGGGGATAACAATCCGTATGCAGCGCCGGACACGGACATTGACAATCACCAACCGTTCGAAGGCGAGATGGAAACCCTGCAATACGCTGGTTTCTGGCAACGGTTTGTCGCATTTTTCATCGATACGATTTTAACCGTTGTCATTTTAGTCCCTGCACTGGTTGTGGTTTTTATGGTCGTTTATCTGATTTCGGATGCCTACGGGCTTCGCATTGACCCAGATGAACCGCAGGGCGAAGCCATCTTGAATCTCATTACGCTCACTCTCAATGTTCTGGTCGGTTGGCTTTATTTTAGTTTGCAGGATTCTTCAATAAACCAAGCGAGTATTGGGAAACGGATGATGGGCCTTCGCGTCGTCGACGAAGAGGGTCGCCCGATTTCGTTTATGCGGGCGACCGGCCGCCACTTCGCCAAATTCCTGTCATGCATTTTTATGATCGGCTACCTTTCTCAGCCTTTTCATGAAAAGAAACAAACCATCCATGACCGACTCGCCGGAACCCTGGTCATTAGGGACTGATTTATGCAAATAGCCCGGTTGAAGGAATCTCCGCCGCTGGATACGGCGATGCTCGTAGTCACCCCGGAGAATGTCGCGTTCGACTATCAGCTGGCCGGGCCATTTCCGCGCGTGCTTGCCTTGCTCATTGACGGGCTCGTGGTCGCCGTGCTATTCCTCGTGATCTTTCTTTCCCTGGGAGCGATGGCCAAGGCCCTGATGGGGATCGTCCTCATCCTTTGGTTTTTCATCTGGTGGGGGTTTGGCTTGGTCGTGGAAACCCTCAACAATGGCCAGACCCCGGGAAAAGCAGCCCTCTCTTTGCGCGTTGTCTCCGCGACCGGTCTTTCCATCACTCCGGCCCAGGCCATTCTGCGCAATCTGTTGAGAGGTCCCGATCTCATTCCACCTTTTTTTCCCGGTGTTTTCGCCATGATGGGCAACGCCCGTTTTCAAAGGCTTGGCGATCTTGCCGCGAACACGATGGTGATTATCGAAAGGCGCAACACCCGCCCCAAGCCGGCCTGGCCGGAGGAAAACACCACGGAAGTGCAGGCGCTCATTCCCAAAAAGTTCTCTCCGTCGGTCCAGCTCATGGAGACCCTCGCCTCCTACATTGGTCGGCGCAAGGTACTGAGCGCCGGGCGGCGCAAGGAACTGGCCGGAGTGCTGGCGGCGCATTTTCGCAAGGTCTGGAGCTTACCTAAATCGGTCGACTCCGATCTGCTGTTGTGCGCGATGTATGAACGGGCCGCCGGAGGGTCCACCGAGTGAAAATCTCGGAAATCATCGATCGCCGCACCCCCGACTGGCGCCAACTCGAAAAAGATCTGACCTGGATCAAATCTCGACGCGCAAGCCGCCTGGATCCGGAGCGCCTGGCCGCCTTTGCCAGACGCTATCGCTCCGCCTGCAGCGATCTGGCCCTAGCGCTGGCGCTCAAATTCCCCGAAACGACCACCGAGTACCTGCACAAACTGGTGGGCCAGGCCCATACCCAACTTTACCGCAGCGAATCGTTCCATGTCGGCGCCTGGCTGCGCTCGCTATTTGTTGACATTCCGGGGCAGATTCTGCGCGATCCCTGTGTCTGGATCGCCTTGTTTACCTTTTGGAGCCTTTTTCTGGGTGCCATGATCGCGGCCTATTTGCGGCCTGAATTCGCGGTCGCCGTCGCCGGGGAGGCGAAACTCGCCTCCATCGAGAAAATGTATGCCACGCCGCTTTGGGAACAGATCGGCGCAGAATCCGAAGGTTTTGCCAGTTCCCGGGCAGAGGCGACCGGAGGTTATGTCTTTCACAACGCCGGCATTGGTCTGAAATGTTTCACGAGCGGAATCTTTCTGGGCGTGGGCAGCTTGATTACCCTGGCCTTCAACGCGATCCTTCTCGGCACCGTGTTCGGCTACATGTTCCAGTCGACTTCCCAGGTCAACTTCTCCGAGTTCGTGACCGCCCACGGTCCCTTTGAACTCACCGCCATCGTGTTGTCCGCCGGCGCCGGATTGCGCCTGGGCTGGTCGCTCATCGACACCCAGGGGTGGGGCCGTGCCGAATCGCTCAGACGCAGTGCCCCTCGCGCCTTGCAAACCGCGGGGGTCGCCACGATCCTCTTCATTTTCGCCGCTTACATCGAGGGGTTCATTTCCCCATCGGCCTTGCCCTATGAATCCAAGGCGGCCGTTGCCGTGATCACGACCATCCTCTTACTCCTCTATTTTTTCGTATTGGGCAACTGGAATCGCCGGAGGCGGACCCATGCGCTTAGATAGCGTTCGCCTGGCGATCCGGCCGCGATCAGTGCTCGAGTGCCTCGATTTGGCATTTCTGGTGTGCGGCCAGCACTTTCTCGGCCTTTCGCTCGCCATGGTCCTCGGCATCCTGCCGGTGTATTGGTTCAACGGCTATGTCTTGCAAAATCTCGAGAATCCTTATCTCTGGATGCTCGTCATCGGGCTCGAATTGCCGCTGGCCACCCTGCCGATCACCCTATTCATGGGGCAGATCGTCTTTTCGAAGCGGTTTTCCACCTCGCAGGCGATGCGCGCCGTGGGAGGCAGCTTGCTTTCCTACTTTTTCTTTCAGGGGATTGTTCGCTTTTTTTGCCTGGCCACGATTGTCTTGTCGCCGCTGGTTTTCGTCGGCATGTATTACCTCAATCCGATCATTCTGTTGGAAAGGCCCATGCTCGGTAAAGTGTGGCCGCGACTTTGGGCCATGAACAGGCGCAACCTGGGACGAATCCTCGGCCTCGTCCTCATCGACTTCCTGGTGTTGATCGCCGGCAACATCTCGCTTTCTCTGTTTTTGCGAGGGATCGCCGCGCTTTGGGAAGACCGCTTTTCCTGGTGGCAAATGATGGTTCAGTGGCTGCAGGGCGATGGATTCCATTCAGGATGGCAAGAACAGGTCGCCTTCTGGATGATCATGAGCTTCCTGACCGTTTTCCGTTTCATCACCTACATCGATTGCCGGATCCGCCGTGAAGGCTGGGATGTCGATTTAAAAATCCGCGCGATGGCGCAATCGTTCTCCGAAAAGGAGGTGGCCTGATGGCCATGGTTGTTGAGCCGCCAAGCGCGATCGCCCCCGCGGAATCGACGGGTGGGCCTTTGGGGTGGCTCCACCGGTTTGCGATCCTGTGCCTCCTCTTCGTGATGATGGGCCTCATCCCCTTGGGCTCGGTTCGCGCCGACGAGAAAGAAAACTCCAAAAATCAGGCGAAACGTGCCTTCGTCGATCAACAATTCCCCTGGTACAACGCGCAAAAAGGCAATCTTGTCCCTTTATTTCCCACGAAAATACCACCTCCGCCCCCTTCGCGGTCCGAGGAACCGAACAAGAGTTTCGAATGGGTGGCGATCATCAGGGTCGTCCTCTGGGTGCTTCTTGCCCTGGTCATCATCGGGGCGATTTTCGCGCTGATCTGGTATGGTCAACGGTTTTTCGACGAGGCGCCACTACTGGAGAAAACCGAAACAACGCCTGAGATCGAATCGGCACGCCTGGAAGCCCTCCCTGAAAAAGTGCGGGGCAAGGGCGACCTGCTAGAAAGGGCCCGCGAACTGGCCAAGGCCGGAGCCTATGCGGAAGCGATTGCCTTTTTGCATGGCTGGCAATTGATCCAACTCGACAAGCACGGGAAGATTGAGCTGCAAAAAGGAAAGACGAATCGCCAGTACCAGGGCGAGCTTTCGGCCGCGCTTCCCGGTTCGGCTTCGCCAGGATCGGCTTCCGCCGAACTGCGCAGCACTTTCCGCGATTCCACCCGGCTATTCGAAGACGCCTTCTATGGCCATTTGCCCATTTCCGAACCCGAGTTTCAATCGGTATGGAGCAAGATCGCCCTCTTTGAAAAGGCGCTGCCCCGCGAAAAGCCGATGAGGGGCGAAGCACCAAAAAGAGGAGAAAAGCCGGCAAAGGGCGAAGCGCCGCCAAGAACAGGAAAAGCGGTAAAGGCAGTCCCAGGCAAGAAGCGAGCGTTGCCCAAGGAGCCGCCGTCATGACGCGCGCTTGCCGCACATTGCAAACGATCGCCCTGGGCATACTTCTTTGCCTGTTTGTGGGGTGCGATCCCAAGCTCAATACGCGTTACGCCGCGACGCGTGGCGACAGCATTAACGGCCTTTCGGCGTTCTTGCAGGCGCTGCGCTATTCCGGCCTCAAGGTCGATACGCTCCCATTCGCCACGCCGGAACTGGGAGACACGCACGAGTGCATCTTCATTTTCGATAACCACCCCGGCGCCATTGACAAAAAGACCGTCGATTTCTGGAGAAAGATCGCCCAGGGGTACCGGGTATCGACCATGGTTTGGGTGGTGGAAAACGGCGACGCGACCCCCGAATACTGGAACGCCCTGCTCAAGAGCGATCGCCTGGACGACAAACAAAAAGCGCTGGCCAAGAACGAAAGGGATGCGAGCCTTGCAGAGCGTGAATCCGGCTCTCTTCGAACATTCTCGATCTCGGAAGGCGTTTTTTATGGAATGGATCGTCCTCGCCGCAAGGCCACCGAGGAGTTGACGGAGGTCAAGATCCACACCAAGGTCAACGGCCAAGCCAACGGTCAGGATGACGGCCAGGTCCACTCATCGGAAGACCGCCTGATCAAGGCGCAATGGCCCTTGCAAAGACGGCTCCAGCCTGCGCCCGATGTCGAAACGATCTGGAGTTCGCAAGGGGAGCCGCTTCTCATTGAGGACCGGTTGGGGCGCACCCGATTTTTGGTGCTCGCATCGGCGATTCCCTTGCTCAATGCTTCCCTGGCCGATCCGGGCAACCAGCAGCTTTGCGAACACCTCATCGAGTTGACCAAGGTCGGCCAGCGCGTTGCCGTCATCCCCAATTCCACCTGGGTGGCTGAAGAGGGAGAGGCAGAAGGCCAAAAAAGTGAAACGCAATCAATGCTCGACTTTCTCAAGGTCCAGCCCCTACCCTGGGTCGCCGTCCAGCTTGTCCTGGCGCTCGTTCTTTTTTGCTGGTGGAAATTTCCCATCCTCGGCCGGCCGCTCCAGTCGAGCAGCCGCGAATTGCAGCGCTTTGGCCGTCATGTCGAAGCGCTTGGAGAACTCTTGAGAAAAGCCCGTGGGCGCGCCTTTGCCCTGGGGCGAATCCGCGAATGGCAACGCGTTCGAAAAACACACGGCAAAAAATCCAAGGAGAATTGAGTTTTGGAAAGCATAGATAACAAAGACAACAAAGAAGGTCAAGAGCCCATACAGACCACGGGCCCCGCGGAAGCCGTAATCAAGGAAGAAGACAAAATCCAATCGGTCAAGGCGGAAATCGAAACGCTCATGGCCGAAACCGGCAAGGTCTATGTCGGCCAGGAAGATTTCGTGCGGCTCACCCTGGTCGCGCTTTTTGCCGGCGGCCATGTGCTGATCGAAAGCGTGCCGGGCCTGGGCAAAACCTTGCTCGTTCGCATCCTGGGCGAGGCCCTAGTGTAGTGTCGCCGAAATGCGGGAACTTAAATTGAAGTTCGAACGTCTCACTATGGGAGGTGAGATGCCATGCGAATTGCGGAATCGATCACGTTGAGCGAGAACGAGACT
>Ga0208492_1001870_pt1 | contig 11578 bp, 11 predicted proteins | sample Subbioar_CSW14AB_FD_184820 | JGI IMG/M metagenome (GOLD analysis project Ga0208492, IMG submission 184820) | Serpentinite rock and fluid subsurface biosphere microbial communities from McLaughlin Reserve, California, USA - CR12Mar_CSW14AB (SPAdes) | ecosystem: Environmental > Terrestrial > Deep... | reverse complement strand
ACCGCCTCAAGGGACGACGGGGCCCCATATGTGGACGGCCCCCCGCCTGCAAGAGCTGAGTGAATGAGTGACCGGATCGCTTGCGCTCATATGTCCGGTCTGATGTCGCGGTCGCATATGACCGCTGCCAAGATGGGTTCCGCAACGCGAGGTCCTAACACCATTATGACCTTCAATAACTTGGCCAGTGGGGCCCACGGATTGGCTCGCGTCTTGGGATCGATCGATCACGCCATCTACTCGTTCTCTAGCAAGCTTCGGACATCCCGGCGGCGTCTCGTAGCCGGGATTACGGTTATGCGGGCGCCGCTTCGCGAGCGGCTATCCCGACACGAGTTCGATCATAGCTTTCGCCGCTGACCATCAGCTTCCATGCGATCCTCGCGGTCTTGTTGGCGAGCGCCACAGCGACCAGCTTCGGTGGTTTGCGCCGGAGCAAATCTGCAAGCCAGCGTGAATGGTGGCTTCGGCCCAACCGTACCTGTCGTAGCAGAGCGGTGGCGCCGACCACCAACACACTGCGCAACGTCTCGTCGCCAGCGCGTGTGATGACGCCAAGGCGCTGCTTTCCTGCCGTTGAGTGATCCTTGGGTGTCAGGCCGAGCCAGGCGGCGAAGTCGCGCCCTGAGCGAAACGCCTTCGGATCAGGAACCTTCATCGCCAGTAGCGCCGCCCCGACCACACCTACACCGGGTATTTCTGCCAGCCGCCGGCTCTGTTCGTCGTTGCGATGCCAGAGGCGCAGCTTCCTCTCGATGATCTCGAGCCGCTTCTGAAGCAGCGCATAGTCCTCCCCAAGATCCGCGAACATCTCCTTCGCGAGCGTCGGCAGGTCGTCGTCGGCTGCGATCCGCGCCAGCAAGGGCTCGATCTTGTCCAGGCCTCGCGAAGACACCAGGCCGAACTCTGCTGCGTACGAACGGATCGTATTGCTGAGCTGTGTCCGCCGGCGAACAAACGCCTCCCGCGTTCCAGCCAGCATCAACCCCGCCTGCTGTTCGGCCGTTTTTGCCGGAACGAACCATGTTCGCGGCCGACTCATTGCCTCACAGATCGCTTCTGCGTCGGCGGCGTCATTCTTGTTGCGGCGCACATAGGGCTTCACGTGCTGCGGGGCGATCAGCAAGACCTTGTGGCCAAGGGCGCCGAGCTGGCGGGCCCAGTAATGAGATGCGCCGCAAGCCTCGATCCCGATCAGTGTTGGCCTGAGTTTCCTGAAGAACTCCACGACTTCCTTGCGTCGCAGTTTCTTGCGCACCACCACCTGATCGGACGCATCGACGCCATGAAGCACGAAAATGCTCTTGGACGTATCCATGCCAATACGACTAATATTCTCCACGGACGGCCTCCTTCATTGAGATCTTCAACGACCTCATTTTGGCACAACCGATGCCGCTTGGGGGCCGTCCACCCCAACACCATTTTTTTGGCGGAGGAGCCAAAAAAATCGTTACCCCCATCGCCGCTGCGCGGTCGCGCCTGGGCGCGATCCCTTGACCCGATCCATCACACCCGACCGCGGACATCGTCCTTCAAACACAGGAGACGACGATGTTCCCGAAGACCTTCAAGATCGAGTGCCACATCGAAGAGCTGCGCGCCGAGCTCCGCGCGACGACTGACTCTGAGGAAGCACGCGACATCCGGACAGAGCTGGAGGCCACGCTTCAGGCTGCCGCTCATCTGCAGCGTGAAAGCGTGACGGGGATCTGACGAGCATAGCGAGAGCGGCGACTGTCGCTCTCGCTTCTTCGATCTCCACCTGGCTTAAGCGAGCTGACGTTTAACTTGGCGCCTTCGTCGCCTGAGATACGCAACGTCGGGAGGTGAGAGAGGGCGGTGAATCGGGTGGGAAGTGGAATGCGAGATGGACCTTACGGTTATCATGGCTGATCAGGCGCCAGAGATCTTCATGCTTCTCGTGGGTGAAGACCACTCCTGACCGGCGTGAAATCATGGCCTCGAACAAAGCCTCACCAAGCTCCGGGCCTTCGCCGGTAAATCCCGCGCCGATCACCGCGTCGCGGTTCACGACGGCGCACCGGTGCGCGGCGGGCCACCACACTGCGGTTGCGGCAGCGCCGGCGGGCAGAGCTCTGCCAAGCGTTTCGTAGAGGATGGCGGGCGCCAGAAACTTGTGGTGGGGCGCCTCACTCAACAGCTCGGCAAAAGCGGCGGAAAAGGCGGCGCGGTCCATTGCGGCCAGATCACGCAATCGGTCCAGCTTGCTGTCTGCCGGCATGAAGCCCATGGCGCGGAGAATCCGCACGTAGATCTCGGGCTCAGGCAGGGTGCCTGGCAATGGCTCGAACAGTGGTTCGCGCAACTGGAAGAAATTGTGCGGATACTCGAACGTGAACAGCGTGTTTTCCCAACGCTCGAACTGATTGCAGGCCGGCAGAACATAATGCGCGAGGCGTGCGGTTTCGGTCATTGCGACGTCTATCACCACCAACAGGTCGAGACTCGAAAGCGCTTTTTCCACGGCATTGGTGTCGGCAACCGAGTTGGCGGGGTTTCCGGAATCGACGAACATCGCGCGTATGCGGTCCGGTTGATCGCTGAGGATTGACTTGGGCATGTCGTTTGGAGGTGACAGCCCGGCAATCCGAGCCTGTCCCGTTACCACGTCAATCGAACCGGGGCGCGAATGCCCCCACATCGGCGCAAGCCACGTGTGAAGGCCATTGCAACCCGGCCTCAGGAAATTACCGGTGATCAGGAAGAGCAGTTTTTCGAGATAGGCGTTGAGCGTTGAGTTCCGCGATTGCTGAACGCCGACATCGACGCGAACAGTCATCGATGCTGCGTCAATGATCATGTCGACTGCAGCTTCAGCCTGTTCCCGAGGAATGTCGGCGGCGGCCAGCCATGCATCAACAGGCACGCGTTCGAGTTCTGAGCGAACCTGCTCCCAACCCGTCGTGTGCGCGGCGAGAAAATCCTCGTCATATCCGCGACGGGCAACGATCATTGCCAACAAGGCGCCTAGCAAGAACGCGTCGGCACCCGGGCGTAGCGCAAGGTGAAGGTTGGCAAGATCTGCGACTTCGGTCCGCCGGGGATCGATCACGATCATGCGGCGGGCAGGATCCTTTGCGATTGCCGACATGGCGTCGCGCGCGCGGGTTATGCCGTTGGCCATCCAGGGATTGCTGCCAAGGACGATGGTAAGCTCAGCATTCTGCACATCCTCGGCGGTATGGATGTTCTGAGCGCCGAACATGTGGCCATTGACCCAGTAGTCGCCGGATTTTTCCTGTGACAGCGCGCTGAAATTAGGGCCGTTACCCATGATGCCGCGTAGCGCCATGCCGAATACGCCGCCCATCACGCTGCCCTGGCCGCCGCCGCCGTAGTACCCAAAGCTCTGTTTGCCGCTGGTCTCCCGGATAGCGTTCAGTTTCGCCGCGATTTCAGTGATCGCCACGTCCCAGGAGATGGCTTCAAATTCGCCCTGCGCATTTCGGCGCAAGGGACTGGTCAGTCGAAGCGCGCGATCATTCGCATAAAAGGGCAGCCGCCCGGCCTTCTGGCAGATATAGCCCAGTGACCTGGGGTTCTCCTTGTCGCCCGTGACACGCTTCATGCGGCCAGCTTCGATCTCGACGTCGATGCCGCAATTCACATAGCAGAGGATACAGGCTGACTTGCGGATAACCGTTTCTGTCATCGCACTTTCTCCCTGGCAGCGATGCGCTCCTCGCTGCACGCCGCTCACAAGTCAGCGCCAACCCATCTGCGATGCCCGGCTCCTCCGGGCAGCGTTACGTCTGCCAGCATCCTGAACCGCAGCACAGCCCGGTCAATTTGCAGATCGCGTTGACGATCGCGAGGAATGGAGTGCTTCTCGGGTAGCTGAGGTCTGAGCAGGCAACGCCGCCCAGGCTGATCTCTGTCGAGGAGAGGGAGCACCCGGTCAGTAAAGCGAAGAGCCACGTCGTTCACAGCTCATTCCAGCATGAGTTTCCTATTCTGTATGACACGTATCATGCAGAATCAAGCGGGATGCGTGGCGCGCGTTCCGATGCGCACAGATTGAGGCATTCACCCGTAGGTTTCCGCAAGGTCGAGCACGGACTTGCGCGCCAGTGCCAGAACCCGATCTGCTTCCGGGTCGCCTGCCATGACGCGCGAAATCATCATTGCACCCACCATCATTGACCAGGCTGCGACCGCGAACTGCTTTGCATCTGGTCCTGTCTGCCCCAGGGCCTCCTCCATTGTCTTGAAGGAGCGTCTCAACTGTTCCGCCATCATCGCGCGGATTTCGGGATCAGCGCGGGCTATTTCACCGCCAAGGGTCGGGATCGCACATCCGGTCGCTGGATTATCGCGATGGGCGGGACTGAGGTAGCTGTTCACGACGGACTTCACAGTCATCGCGCCTCGCTTGCCCGTATGCGCGGCGGATGCCGCTTCGCCATCCGCCAGCGCCTGTTCGAGCGCCGCCACCATCAAGTGGCTTCGCGACTCGAAGTGACCGTAAAAACCCCCGTGAGTGAGGTTTGCCGACTGCATGAGTTCGTTCACGCTCACGCCGTCCAGTCCCACTTCGCGAATTCTGGCTGCGGCCGCAGCCAGGATCCGCTTGCGGCTTTCAGCTTTCTCAGCCCTGGAATGACCCACTCGCGATCTCCGTCCGTATATGCGTTGCCTCGTTCAAGAGGCGCGCCTGCCAAGCTACAGCGAAATCTGCACCCAAGGACAGTGTCGCTAATTGCCGCCTGAATGTCTGCATGGGGCCCTTCGAACAGGCATCATCCTGCGTGACCTCGCGTGCACGCAATGAACCGGGCTAAACGACGGCGCGAAAATTCTGCATTGTGATTATCATGCAGAATGAATAGCATCCGGCAAACACAGCGTCGACACTTGGAGTTGTGGCATGGTCGCTGGCCTTTTCCACCACCACCCGAGTATCGGGGAACGGGCTGAGCTTGTCGTAACCCAAGCCCGTGCGCACGTTGATAACCGATCAAGGTTCGCAAGGCGGCGCCAGAAACTCCGACGGCCGCCTCTCTCCCGCGCATCAATCAGGCAAGTCTTCCGAACCCAGGAGCGTTGATATGGCAGGCACAGCTGAGGGCCGCGTCTATTTCGAGCGACACGACCACATACTAAAGATCGTCATCGACAACGCGGCAAAGAAGAACGCCTTCAGTCCTGAGATGATGGCGCAGCTATCCGACGCTCTGACCCTGCTTGAGAACGAAGACGATCTTTGGGTTGGTGTGCTGTGTGCGGCGGGACCGGCCTTCACCGCAGGTCTCGACATGCCGAAATTCTTCGGCCCGACCGCAACCGTCAAGCCGCATCCGGAGGGCAATATTGATCCTTTCGGCCTTGCGAACCAGTGCACCAAGCCCATCGTGACGGCGGTTCAGGGAATATGCTTCACGATCGGTATCGAGCTCATGCTTTCTGGCGACATCGTCGTGGCGGCCGATGATGCTCGTTTCTGCCAGATGGAGTCGAAGCGCGGGATTGCGCCATTGGGCGGTGGACACTTCCGCTACACAGCGCGTGCGGGGTGGGGCAATGCCATGTACCATCTCTTGCTCTGCGACGAGTTTGGCGCCGCGGAGGCTTACCGCATCGGCCTGGTCCAGGAAGTTGTGGCGCCCGGTCAGCAGATCGACCGCGCCATGGAGCTGGCCCGTATCATCGCTTCGAACGCCCCACTTGGCATCAGGGTCACCAAGACAGCGGGCCGGAAATTCATTGAAGCTGGTGAACAGGCCGCGATTGCGGCCATTCCGGAGATCCGCGCCAAGGTGATGGATAGCGCCGACGCGGCCGAAGGTATCCGTTCATTCGTCGAGCGACGAACGGCGGTTTTTAAAGGGCGGTAGAAGTCTGCACGCGAAACAACTCCAGTGCTGGCGTCACTCAATCGCGGAATTGCCAGCGCACCGTGGCGATTTCAGTCGCGTAAGAGAGTGTACGGGGCCAGCGTGAGGACCTTTCACGCGAGGAAGGCGAGCGCTTCCGCGACAAAGCGCTCGTGGTGCTGGAAGATTCCGCCATGTCCCGCATCCTGATAGATTGTGAGTTTCGAGCCAGGAATGCGGCGCGCAAGATCGACTGAATTTGCGGTCGGCACCATAAGGTCATCGTCTCCGTTCGCGACAAACGTCGGCTGAGTGATGACTGTGAGGTCCTGCGGCACGTGTGTACCCCAAGCATGGATCGCTTTCAGTTGCGCGCGGAACGCGGGGATGGCGATCGGGGCGTCACGGTCGCGTGTGCGTTCCCTTAGCCGTTCGAGGAAAGCCCTGGCGGCCTGGCGTCCGTTCGTGGTCCTGGTGAAGAACAAGTAGTATTTGGGATCCTTCAGGGTCAGCGCGCCCTTCAACATGGCGCGCAGCGTCACGCCGGTCACCCTGTCGATTCTAACCCCGCCAGCCGGACCAGTCCCAGTCAAAATCAACCGGCGCACAAGCCTGGGCTCAGTCAGAACGATCTCCTGCGCCACGAAGCCGCCAAGCGAAAAACCAAGTAGATCGACCTCATCGAAGCCCATCGCACGCACGAACGTGACAGCGTCGCGCGCCATGGTTGCGACGCTGAAGGGCGTCTTGCCGCCAGATGCGCCGACGCCGCGATTGTCGAATGCGATAACGCGACGCTCGGTCGCCAAGCCGTCTACCATGCGCGGGTCATAGTTATCGAGCGTTGCGCCGAGGTGGTTGAGCAGGATAACGGGCACGCCTGTTCCTGGTCCCAGGTCGCGATACGCAAACCTGCCACCACCGGCATCAACATAGCGTGTCGGCGTGTCCTTGAAGGCGGTGGCCCGCGCGGTGGTCATTCCAACAGCTCCATCTTTTTCGCGTGCTTGCGTCATGTCGCAGCGCAGCCCCTTGCATATAGCGATGCGATTAGTTACTTCAATGATTGAAGTAACAATTGAGCGTGGCCGTCTGCGCAGAGCGCCCGGCCCCAAAAAGGCCCAGAGCGGAGCGACGTCGATGTTGAGGCAGTTCTTCAAGGTTGGATCGGGCGCGCTGCTGGCGGCTGCCTCGATCATGGTCCTGTCGGCGTGCAGCCACGATGCAAAGCCAGCATCAAGCGTGTCGCAAGCGGTGGCTACGAAGGCGTATGACAACCCGGCCTGGCCGACCGCAGCGATCGCCGACCCAGCGCGGTTGGGCTTCACCGCAGAAGGACTTCAGGCGCTCGACTCGCGTATGAAAGAGGCCGTCGACAAGGGAGAAATCGCCGGCATCAGCTATGCGCTCGTCAAGGACGGCGAAGTGGCCGCCTTGAAATTTCATGGGGCACAGACCCTGGGCGGCCGTCCGATGCAGGCCGATACGCTCTTCCGCATCCGTTCGACAGGCAAGACGATCACGGCCGTTGCGATGATGCAGCTGTGGGAGCAGGGCAAGTGGAAGCCCGAAGATCCCATCACCAAATTCCTGCCGGAGCTGGCAAACCTCAAGGTTGCAACCTCGCCTGACACGCTTGATGGCGCAGTTCCGGTTTCGCGCGTCCCGACGATGAATGAGTTGATGACCCATACGGCGGGCTTCGGTTACGGGCTGACGCTGACGAATGCCGTGGAGCGCGCCTTCATGGAGCGAGACGCAGGCCACGCCAGGGACATGCAGGCGCTTGTCGATCTGGTGGCTGGCATTCCGCTCGGGGTCGAACCGGGGAAGCGCTGGAGCTATTCAATTTCGGTCGATCTGCAGGGCGTCATCATCGAGAGACTCTCCGGTAAGAAGCTCGGAGACTACTTTGAGCAGAACATCTTCGCGCCGCTAGGCATGAAGGACACCGGCTTCTGGCTCGACGAATCTGATCGCGCGCGCGTGGCGACTGTTTACACCCGCAACCCCACGACCGGCTCGCTGGTAGTCCTGCCGGATCAGGGAAATTCGGCAGCAGACGATCCGTTCAAGAAGCACAGCAACTTCGAGTCCGGCGGCGGCGGCGCAAGCGGCCTTTATGCGACCCTGCATGACTTCGTCCGCTTCACGCAGATGCTGCTCAATAAGGGCGAACTGGGTGGCAAGCGCATCCTGAAACCCGAGACGGTCGCCTTCATGACGCAAAACCACATCGGAAACCTCAAAGGCGTTTTCGGCGGCGACGGGTATGGCTTCGGTTATGGTGGGCGTGTGTCGCTCGACGGACCGACGGAGACTACTGCCCAACCCAAAGGCTCGTTCAGCCACTTCAGCATCGAAGGCGCCTGGTACTGGATTGATCCCGCCAGCAAGATCTCGTTCGTCGGCCTGATTCAGCGTCGCGGACCGGCGGGTCCGGGCGGGGTTGCGATGGGCGGTGATGGCGATGCGCCTCGGCTCGTCTACAAGGCGCTGCAGCAGTAGCGTCCTGTAGACGCGGACTGGCATTGCCAAGGAGATCCTGACCATGAAAGCCAAATCCTTCGCCGGAATGCGCTGCTCAATTGCGGGCGCCCTGGAGATGATTGGCGATCGCTGGTCGCTTCTGATTATCCGCGATCTGTCCTTTGGATTGCGCCGTTACGAGGAATTGCAGGCCAGCACCGGCATTCCCGCGGCAACGCTTGCTGCGCGCCTCAAGCATCTTGAGGCAAAGGGAATCATCGAGCGTGTGCGCTACCAGAAACGCCCGCCGCGTGACGAGTATGTCCTCACGGAAAAAGGACGCGACCTTGGGAAGGTCGGTATCGCGCTGCGCGAGTGGGGTGATCGCTGGGATGCGACGGGCTTCGGCCAGCCCTCGATCGAACTGGTCGACCGCAAGACGGGTCGCCACGTGGAACTCGCGCTCGTTGACGCTGAAACCGGTAAGACGGTGCCGCGCGAGCGGCTCGAGTTTCGCGCCGGCCCCGGCGCCGACGACAGCACGCGTCTCCTTCTTGGTCATGGCAGCAAAGGAACACTCAATTGACGCAGAAAATCGAGTTCTTTTACGACTTCCGCAGCCCGTACAGTTATCTGGCTTTCACGCAGTTGCGCGACATGGATGTCGAGATCGTGCTGCGGCCAATGCAGATACTCAAGGTCATGGAGAAGGTCGGCAATACGCCGACCACAATTACATGTGCGGCGAAGGGCCGATATGCACGCAATGACCTTGCACGCTGGGCCAACCGGTACGGCATCACTCTGAATCCGTCGAACATGCGCGACAATGATGGAGACGCCTGTTCGCGCGCAGTGCTGGCCGCTGCATCGCCCGCCGAGGCTGTCGCGATCACACTTGCGCTCTACCGTGCCTGCTGGAGCGAGGGAAAGACCCTCGCCTCGACGGATGACGTCCTGTCGGCAATCGTGGCGGCGGGGCTCGATCCAGCCACCGTCGGCGCGCGGATAAACGACCCCGCCGTGATTGCGCAGCTTGAGGCCAACACCAATGAAGCGGCCGAACGCGGCGTCTTCGGGTCGCCATCCATGTTTGTCGGCGACACCCTGTTTTTCGGAAATGACCGGCTCGATTTCGTGCGCGAGGAACTCGCGCGCCTGGAGGATGCAGCATGACCTCGACACTCAAACCCCTCGCTCTGGTTACCGGCGTTGGTCCGGGCACGGGAGCTTCGGTTGCGCGACGCTTCGCTGAGGGCGGCTACCGCGTGGCGATGCTTGCTCGCAACGCCGAGCGCCTGGCAGCTCTGGAAAAGGAGATTCCAGACTCGATCGCCGTCACATGCGACGTGACCGACGCAGCCGCATTGGAGCAGGTCATCGCCAACGTCGGCGCGCCCAAGGTAGTTGTCCATAACGCCGTTGGAGGCGCTTTCGGGACGTTCCAGCAAGTCGAGCCGGAGGTTCTGCAGCGTAACTTCGAGACGAACACGATGGCGCTCTTTCACCTCGCACGGCTCACCGCGCCTGCGATGGTCGCCGCGGGCGAAGGCGCGATCATTGTCACGGGCAACACATCGGCTCAGCGGGGCAGGGCTTCATTTGCAGGCTTCGCTCCGACGAAGGCTGCCCAGCGCATACTCGCGGAATCGCTTGCGCGCGATCTCGGTCCCAAGGGTGTCCACGTTGCGTATCTGATCATCGACGCCGCTATCGATGTTCCCTGGCAGCGTCAGCTGCAACCCTCCAAGCCGGATGACTTCTTCATTTCGCCGAAGTCGATCGCGGCCGAAGTCTATCACCTCGCGCATCAACCGAAGGATTCCTGGTCGTTTCTGGCGGAAGTGCGTCCCTTCCACGAAACCTGGTGAGCAATGTGACTCAGTAAGTCAGCGGCGTTCTCGACGGCTTTCCGCGATTACGACGGCGACGCCGGTCGTGTCTGACAAGCACGCCCGTTCTTGGGCGATCGTGCATTACCGACCAAGCATCCGGAGACTACCAATGAAAGCGTTCGCCATCGATCGGTACAAGGGCGATCTCACTCAGCGCGAGATTCGTAACCCAGCGCCCGGCCCGAGCGATGTGGTGGTCGCGATCGCGGCGACCAGCGTCAATCCGATTGACCTGAAACTGCGCGATGGCGAGTTCAAGGCGGTCCTGCCGCAGAAGATGCCGCTGATTCTGGGTGGCGACCTCGCCGGAGTTGTCCTCGCAGTCGGCGCCAATGTCCGGGGCTTCAAGGTTGGCGACGAGGTCTATGCTCATCCTCAGACCGACCGGATCGGGACATTCGCCGAGCGCATTGCTATCGCCGAGGCAGACCTCGCGTTGAAGCCCGCCAGCCTCGATATGGTTCACGCCGCCTCATTGCCACTCGTCGCGCTTACCGCATGGCAAGTGCTGGTGGAGCGCGCGCAGGTGAAACCAGGACAGAAGGTGCTGATCCATGCAGGTTCAGGGGGGGTTGGCACGATTGCGATCCAGCTTGCCAAGCATCTGGGTGCAACGGTCGCCGCGACGACAAGCACCGGGAACGTCGATCTCGTAAGAAGCCTCGGTGCGGATGTGATTGTCGACTATCGCAAGGATGACTTCACGAAGCTGCTGAGCGGATACGACGTCGTCCTGAACTCGCTTGGACCGGATGTGCTTGAAAAGTCGCTGTCCGTGCTCAAGCCGGGCGGCAAGCTCATCTCGATCTCCGGCCCACCTGATCCCGCCTTCGGGCGTGAAATAGGCGCGAGTTGGGTCGTCCGCCAACTGCTGGGGCTCCTTAGCTCGAAGATCCGCAACAAGACGAAGAAGCAGGGGGTCGACTACTCCTTTCTGTTCATGCGAGCGGACGGCGCGCAGCTTGCTGAGATCGCCAAACTGGTTGATGCCGGAACGATCCGTCCGGTGATCGACAGTGTGTTCGGGTTTGACGAGACGCCCGCAGCGATGAAGAGGGTCGAGTCGGGACGCTCGCGCGGCAAGGTGGTGATCCAGGTTGCCAAAGCCGCCTCTGCGACCGCGACTGCCGAATGATTGTGAGGACGGGCCTCCGATGATTACCCTCGGTTTGGGGAACCGCATGGAGCAGTTGCTGGTGCCTGCCAAGCTGGTTTGACCCAACTCGTGGTCGGCGGTTCTGTGTCAGTTGTGAACCGCCCCGGGTTTGTCGGAGGCCCAACTCTTTGAGAGACTGGGTCCATGAGCAAGAAGCATACTGCGAAGTATTCGCCTGAGGTTCGCGATCGAGCGGTCCGGATGGTGATGGAGCATGGGGC
>Ga0208492_1001869_pt1 | contig 11578 bp, 7 predicted proteins | sample Subbioar_CSW14AB_FD_184820 | JGI IMG/M metagenome (GOLD analysis project Ga0208492, IMG submission 184820) | Serpentinite rock and fluid subsurface biosphere microbial communities from McLaughlin Reserve, California, USA - CR12Mar_CSW14AB (SPAdes) | ecosystem: Environmental > Terrestrial > Deep... | reverse complement strand
ACCTGATGGCGCGCGCGAAGGACCAGCACGAGCCGTCCCTGCGCACCGTGACGCTGTCGACGCTGCACGCCGCCAAGGGCCTCGAGTGGCCGCACGTGCACATCATGGGATTCAGCGAGGGGCTGCTGCCCATCTCCTACGCGTCGTCGCTCGAGGGCGTGGACGAGGAGCGGCGCCTGGCCTACGTCGGCATCACGCGGGCCGAGCGAACCCTGTCGATCTCGTGGTCTCGCGGATCGGGACGGGGCGAGCGGTCGCCGTCGCGCTTCCTCGCCGAGATCGGTCCGCACCTCCGTGCGGGCGATGCTCGGCGCTCGCCGGCGTCGCCGACCGGCAGAGGCATTCGGGATGAGGGCGGTGCGACCGCCACGACCGGCGCGCCTCGGCGTCCTGTCGCACGGACGTCGTCGCACTGACGCCGCGCTGCGCCGCGGCGTCGGCCCGAGGCGCGTCGCGCAGCAGCCGGGCGGCGAGGGAGCCTGCCTCCATCGCCCGGGGCCGCGGCACGGGCACGGGCCGGCGCCCGACGAGTTGCGCCGCGATGGCCGGCCAGGCCGGATCCCGGTCGCGCTCGTGCGCGGCCAGGCACGCCAGGCACGCCGTGCGCCCGGGCGCGACGAGCGGCCCGACGGTCGCACCGCCCCCGTCGAACACGACCGGCAGGTGGGCGACGTCCCCGGCCATGAGGCGCGCGGGCAGGTGCGGCGGGACGTGATGCTGTGCCAGCAGCACCACCGCGTCGGCGTCCACCGCGGCCCCGGTGGGCGCCCACGTGGCCGCGAAGCCCGCCGCGCCGAGCGCCTCGGCGACGTCCGTGCACGTGGTCGCGTCCACGCCGTCGGCGGCCCAGAGGGAGATCCGCGGGACCTCCTGCGGACGGGCGAGCGCCGCATTCACGAGCACCAGGAACGCCTCGAGCTCGGCGGGCGGCACGTCGAGCGCCGCCGTGAGACGGGCCAGCGTGCCCGGTGCGACGCCGCGCTCCATCGCGTGCAGCACGCGCTGCTGCCACGGAGCCGGGTCCGGCAGGGTCACGACGGCGCGGGCGCCGAGCTGCAGCGTGCGCTCGTCGCGCCAGAGCGCCGGGAGCGCGGGATCGAGTCGCAGGATCGTCATGCCGCCATCGTGCTCGCCCGCGCCCGCGGACGGCGGCGCTGTCCACAGGACCGGCTCCGCCCGTGCTGGGCGCCGGCCTGTGGACGAGGCTCACACGGGGCGGGGGCCCTCCGGCGTGCCGCCCTCCGAGCTCTCGCCGTCCTCGCCGCTGTCGTGCGGTGAGTCGCCGCTGGACTCCGGGGCATCAGCGCCGGCGTCCGCCGGGCGGCCGTGCTCGGCCTCCGCGAGAAGCCGATCGAGCGCGTCGTCCATCTCGTCGCGCTGCGGCGCCTCGCCGCGCTGGCTGGCCTCGAGGCGCGCGATCAGCGCCGACGGGTCGTCGATGTCGGTGGATTCGGGCACGAAGTCGGGGGAGTCCCACAGTGCGTCGCGGGCCTCGATGCCGACCGCGTCGGTCACGGCGCGCCACATCGCGGCGGCCTCGCGCAGGCGGCGCGGCCGCAGCTTGAGCCCCACGAGCGCGCCCAGGGCGTCCTCCGCGGGCCCGCCGACCGCGCGGCGGCGGCGGATCGTCTCGGCGATGCGGTCCAGGTGGGGGATGCGCGCCGTGGCGTCAGCCGTCACGACGTCGACCCAGCCCTCGATCAGGGCGAGCATGTTCTCGAGCCGGTCGAGCGCCCGCTTCTGCGTCTCGGTCTGCTGGGGCAGCAGCGCGCCGCTCTCGAGCGCCGCGCGCAGCTCGTCCATGTCGGTCGGGTCGAACCGCGACGCCAGCTCCTCCAGCCGCTCGGTGTCGATGTGCACGCCGCGCGCGTACTCCGTCACCTGCGACAGGACGTGCAGGCGCAGCCACTTGGCGTGACGGAACAGGCGCGCGTGCGCCAGCTCGCGCGCCGCGACGTACAGGGCGAGCTGGTCGTCCGGGATCTCCAGGCCGCGTCCGAGGTCCGCGAAGTTCTGCGGCAGGATGGCGGCGGTCCCGGCGGGCAGCACCGGGATGCCCACGTCGCCGCCGCTGACGACCTCGAGCGAGAGCTTGCCGACGACATGGCCGAGCTGGGTCGCGAAGAGCGAACCACCGAGGGTCCGCATCATCTGGCCCGCATTCGCGACCAGGCCCTGCATCTCCTCGGGCACCTGGGAGCTCAGGCTCTCCGTGAGGGCGTCCGCCACGCTCGTCGCGACCGGCTCGGCGAGCTCCTGCCAGACCGGCAGGCTCTGCTCGACCCACTCGCCGCGGGTGATGGCGCGCGGCATGCTCCCGAGATCCGAGATCGCGGTCGCCTCCGACAGCCACAGGTCGGCGAGATGGAAGGCCTGGTCCAGGTCGCTGCGCTGCCCCTGCGTGACGCTCAGACCGTCCTGGTTCGAGATGTGCAGCGCCTGGCGCTTGGTGACCTCCCACGGGATGCCGCCGCCGGACTGCCGGAACGCGCTCTGCAGGTTCTGCATGACCTGCGACAGCGTGGCCGGGTCGATCTGGCCGCCCGTCAGGCGCGCCAGCTGCTCGGGATCCATCCGCGCGAACTGCGACGGATCGAAGTCCTCGCCGGACGCGCCGAACAGCTGCCGCATCAGCTCCTGGAACTGCTCCTCGGGGGAGCGGTCGTCATCTGCCACGTCAGCCGCCTTTCAGCCGGTCAGTCCGATCGAGAACTACGCTAGTCTCACCCGTCCCCGCCCAGCCCGGGCTTCGCCGCGAGCGCTGTACGCCGCCCGCGAACGACGGCGCGAAAGGAAGCTGTGACGCAGTACGAGGGTGCGGAGCCGGTCCGCGAGCACGCGCTGCCGCGCCGCACTCTGGCGGGCATGTGGGCGGTCGTCGTGGCCATCGTCGTGCTGGTCGTGCTGACCTTCCTCCCGACCGCGTACGTCATCCAGCGCCCCGGTCCCGTGTACAACACGATCGGCACCGCCGAGTCGGCCGACGGCGAGCAGCTGCCGCTGATCGAGATCTCGGGCGCCGAGACCTACCCGACGTCCGGGACGCTCGACCTGACCACCGTGCAGGTCGTGGGCAACCGCGAGCGCACGCCCTCCTGGTTCGAGCTGGCGCTGGCGTGGGCCGACCCGTCGCGCGCGGTCGTGCCGATCGACGCCGTGTTCCCCGAGGGCGTGAGCCCCGAGCAGCGGGACGAGCAGAACGCCACGCTGATGGTCGACTCGCAGGCCGAGGCCACCGCCGCCGCGCTGAGCGAGCTCGGTCACGACGTGGGCGCCGAGGTGGAGGTCGCGGGCCTGGCCGGGGACGACGTCCCGGCCGCCGGGCTGCTCGAGCCGGGCGACGAGATCGTGTCGGCCGACGGCACGCGCGTGGCCGACGCGGCCGCGCTGCGCGAGCTCATCCAGGAGGGCGACGGCGACCCCGTCGAGATCGTCTACGAGCGCGACGGCGTGCGCGACACCGTGCGGATCACGCCCGAGGAGGCGGCGGTCGACGGGGAGACGGCGTGGCTCATCGGCATCACGCTCACCACGACCTTCGACTTCCCGTTCGACGTGAAGATCCAGCTCGACAACGTGGGCGGCCCGAGCGCCGGCATGATGTTCGCGCTCGGGATCGTGGATGTGCTCACTCCCGGCCCGCTGAACGGCGGCGAGCAGGTCGCGGGCACGGGGACCATAGCGGCGGACGGCACCGTGGGCCCGATCGGAGGCATCCGCCAGAAGCTGTACGGCGCGCGTGAGGCGGGCGCCGAGTGGTTCCTGGCCCCGGCCGCGAACTGCGGCGAGGTGGTCGGCCACGTGCCCGACGGGCTGCACGTCTTCTCGGTCGAGTCCCTCGACGACGCCCTCGATGCGCTCGACGGCATCAAGGCCGGCGAGACCGCCGAGCTGCCGACCTGCGGCTGACGGACGGATCGCGAGGGGCGCCGATCCTCGCGGCAGGGGCATAGACACCCATGCCTAGACTGAGAAGGTGACCACGACCTCCGCGCCCAGGGCGGCCGCGCCGTCCCCGTTCCGACGCATAGTGACGACCTCCCTGGCGGTGATCGCCGGTCTCGTCGTCGCGTTCTTCGCCTTCTCGAACCTCTACGCCGAGTTCCTCTGGTTCGCCCAGCTGGGCTTCGAGAACGTGCTGACCACGCAATGGCTGGCGCGCGTGGTGATGTTCGTGATCGGGTTCGTCGCGATGGCCGCGCCCGTGTGGCTCGCGATCTTCCTCGCGTACCGCCTGCGCCCCGTCTACGCGCGGCTGAGCTCGCAGCTGGACCGCTACCAGGAGGTCGTCGAGCCGCTCCGCCGCCTGGCGATGTGGGGCATCCCGGTGTTCTTCGGCTTCTTCGCGGGCTTCGCCGCCTCGGCCCAGTGGGAGACCACCTGGCTCTGGATCAACGGCGTCGCGACGGGGCAGACCGACCCCGAGTTCGGGCTCGACACGGGCTTCTACATGTTCGCGATGCCCTTCTATCAGGCCATCGTCGGCTTCGCCTCGGCCGTCACGCTGATCAGCCTTCTGATGACCGGCGTGGTGTCGTACCTCTACGGCTCGGTGCGCGCGGGCCAGGGCGAGCTGCGCATCTCGAAGCCGGCCCGCATCCAGCTCGCGGTGATCGCGGGCGTCTACCTGCTGATCCAGGCCGTCAGCCTGTGGCTCGACCGGTACGCCACGCTCGTGGCGCCGGGCGACCGCATCACCGGTCCGGCGTACACCGAGGTGAACGCGGTCATCCCCGGGCAGACGATCCTCGCGGTCGTGGCCGCGCTGGTCGCCATCCTGTTCTTCGTGACCGCCGTGATCGGTCGCTGGCGCTACCCGCTGGTGGCGACGGCGCTGCTCATCGTGACGTCGCTGGTCGTCGGCGTCGGCTACCCGTGGGCGGTCGAGACTTTCCAGGTGCGCCCCAACCAGCGCTCGCTCGAGATGGACTACTACCAGCGCAACGTCGACATGACCCGCGCGGCCTACGGCCTGGACGGGATCGAGAAGACCGAGTTCAGCGCCGAGACGGAGGCCGAGGCGGGCCAGCTGCGCAACGACGCCGACACCACCGCGTCGCTGCGCCTGATGGATCCCGCGATCATCAGCCCGACGGTGCGCCAGCTGCAGCAGTACCGCGCGTACTACGGCTTCAACGAGCGGCTCGACGTCGACCGGTACGAGATCGAGGGCGAGACCCAGGACACCGTCGTGGCGGTCCGCGAGCTGGACCTGCAGCAGCTGGATGACAGCGCGCAGACCTGGCAGAACACGACCATGGTCTACACGCACGGCTACGGCCTCGTCGCCGCGAAGGGCAACGAGCGCACGAACGAGGGCGAGCCGGTCTTCATCGAGAGCGACATCCCGTCGTCCGGCTTCCTGTCGGAGCTGGACTACGAGCCGCGCATCTACTTCGGCGAGAACTCGCCCGAGTACTCGATCGTCGGCGCGCCGGACGGCACCGATCCGATGGAGCTCGACTACCCGCGCGGGCAGGAGGGCGCCAGCGAGACGCGCAACACGTTCGAGGGCGACGGCGGGCCGAGCATCGGCAGCTTCTTCCACAAGCTGCTGTACGCCATGAAGTTCCAGTCGGAGCAGATCCTGTTCTCGGACAACGTGAACGAGGAGTCGCAGATCCTGTACGACCGCCACCCCGCGGTGCGCGTGCAGAAGGTCGCGCCGTACCTGACGATCGACAGCGACCCGTACCCGAGCGTGGTCGACGGGCGCATCGTGTGGATCGTCGACGCGTACACGACCAGCGCCACGTACCCGTACTCGACCGGCGTGAGCCTGTCGCAGGCGATCAGCGACTCGACCAACCCGACGCCGAACCTGCGCCTGGACGACATCAACTACATCCGCAACTCGGTCAAGGCCACGGTCGACGCCTACGACGGCAGCGTGACGCTGTACGCGTGGGATGAGGAGGACCCGGTGCTGCAGGCGTGGCAGAAGGTCTACCCGTCGACGGTCGAGCCGATCAGCGAGATGTCGGGCGAGCTGATGAGCCACGTGCGCTATCCGACCGACCTGTTCAAGGTGCAGCGCGCGATGCTCGGCACGTACCACGTCGACACCGCCGGTGCGTTCTACCAGCGGGACAACGCGTGGGCGACGCCGCCGGACCCCGCGAACGACCAGGTGCTGCAGCCGCCGTACTACCTGTCGATGCGGATGCCCGGCCAGGACGAGCCGACGTTCTCGATGTTCACGACGTTCATCCCGGACGGCGGCCAGCGCAACGTGCTGATGGGCTACCTCTCGGTGGACTCGGACGCGGGAAGCGAGGACGGCGTCAAGCGCGAGGACTACGGAAAGCTCCGCATGCTCGAGATCTCGGCCGACACGACCGTGCCGGGACCGGGCCAGGTGCAGAACGCGTTCGACTCGGACGCCGAGATCGCCACGCAGATGAACGTGCTGCAGATCGGAAACTCCAACGTCCGGCTCGGCAACCTGCTGACGGTGCCCGTCGGCGGCGGCCTGCTGTACGTGCAGCCCGTCTACGTGCAGTCGACCGGCGGCACGACGTACCCGCTGCTGCGCAAGGTGCTGGTGGCGTTCGGCGACCAGCTGGCCTTCGAGGACACGCTCGCCGATGCGCTGGACACGCTGTTCGGCGGAGACTCGGGCGCCGCGACCGGCGACGACGACGTGACGCCCACCGAGCCGGGGGAGGAGCCGGCCGAGCCGACCGATCCCGCGGAGGAGCCCGCCGATCCCGGGACCGAGCCGCCGGCCGACGGCGACGCCTACGCGCAGGCCCTGGCCGACGCGCAGCAGGCCCTCGCCGACAAGCAGGCCGCCCTGGCGTCCGACGACCAGGTGGCCTACGCGGAGGCCGACCAGCGCCTCAACGAGGCCGTGCAGCGACTGGTCGAGCTCAGCGGGGAGTAACGCCGCTTCCACCAGTCGCGACACAAGGAAGACGCCGCGAGGCGAGGACGATCCCACCCGGATTCTCCTCGCCTCGTGGCTTTCTCCTAGCCCGAGGCAGGGTGACGCGCGGATGAACGCCCGGCGACGCGCCCGGGAATCACGGTGACCGCCCCGATTGGCCACCTCCCGGATCCCGTGCTAAAGTTAACTCTTGTGCCGCGGGGTGGAGCAGCTCGGTAGCTCGCTGGGCTCATAACCCAGAGGTCGTAGGTTCAAATCCTGCCCCCGCAACAAAAAGCGAAAGGCCCGGTCTTCTGACCGGGCCTTTTGCCATGCGCAGGGGTGGGTTGTCGAGCGAACCGGATCTCGCGACGTCGAGCACGAGGATTCCGGGCGCTAGGGCTCCTGAGTCGCCTCGGACTGCGCGGGGACGTTCTGCTCCACATCCTGTCAGTCCGGATCGCGGTGCGCGCGTCGAACGCCGCTCGCGCCCACGGACCGGCGATCTGATGTGCCCACCCCCTTCCAGCCCCAGGCGAGGACCCGCGCCGCGCGCTTGTCAAGTCGCGGCGTGCGGGTTTGCCCGCGCGGGCGCACGGCGGGAGGATGGGCGCATGACCGGCTCCACCGATCGCGACGCGCTGCGCAACGAGACCCCGGCCGAGCGATACGACCGCAACTGGATCGAGGTGCTGCAGGAGCTGCGCGTGCTGCAGACCGGCACCCAGATCCTCACCGGCTTCCTGCTGGCGCTCGCGTTCCAGCCGGCGTTCCTCGACCTGGCCGAGGGGCAGCGGATCTTCTACCTGGTGCTGGTCGTGCTCTCGGCGCTGAGCGCCGTGATCGCGCTGGCTCCGGTCGCGCTGCATCGCATCCTGTTCCGCGAGGGGGCCAAGGGGACGATCGTCGCCTACGGTCACGCGTCCCTGCAGTCCGCGCTCGTGATCGTCTCGCTGCTGCTGGTGGGCGTCGTGGCGTTCATCTTCGATGTGGTCGTGAGCGACACGGCGTCGTGGATCGCCGCCATCGTGCTGGCGGTGTTCGTCGTCGTGCTGTGGCTGATCGTGCCGTTCTTCCTGCGGTCCCGGCGCAATCGGCGGGGCGAATCGTGACCGCGCCCATCGGGATCGGCGTCGCCCAGTTCGCCCCCACCGCCGACGTCGCGGCGAACCGCGAGGCGGTGGCCGAGCTCGCGCGGCGCGGCGCCGACCGGGGCGCGGACGTCGTGGTGTTCCCGGAGTACTCGAGCTTCTTCACCGACCCGTTCGACGAGACGCTGGCGGCCCACGCCGAGGCGCTCGACGGCCCCTTCGTGCAGATGCTCACGCAGGTCGCCGCCGAGCTGGGGATCGTCGTCGTCGCCGGGCTCGTGGAGCGCGCGAGCGACGAGGGCCACGTCCGCAACACGGTCGTCGCCGTCGACGCCTCCGGCGTGATCGCCCGCTACCGCAAGCAGCACCTGTACGACGCGTTCGGCCAGCGCGAGTCGGACTGGATCGAGGCGGGCGAGCTGTCGGAGCCGGAGATGTTCCAGGTCGCGGGCCTCACGTTCGGCCTGATGACCTGCTACGACCTGCGCTTCCCGGAGGTCGCGCGGACGCTCGCCGATGCGGGCGCGGACGTCGCGCTCGTGCCCGCCGAGTGGGTGCGCGGACCGCTCAAGGAGCACCACTGGACGACGCTGCTGACCGCGCGCGCGATCGAGAACACGATGTACGTGGCCGCGGCGGATCATCCCCCCACGCTCGGGGTGGGTCATTCCGCCGTGATCGACCCGCAGGGCGTCACGATCGCGGCGGTGGGCACCTCGACCGACGTGACGGTCGGATGGGCCGACCGCGACGCGATCGCGACGGTGCGCCGCGTGAACCCCGCGCTCGCCCTGCGTCGATACCGCGTGGTGCCGCGCTGAGCCGGCGCGGCGGTCGCCCTCAGCGGGCGTAGGCCGCCAGGCGCGCGGCGGCCTCGTCGAGGACCTCGGCGCGCTTGCACGCCGCGAAGCGCACGAGCGAGGCGTACTCCGCCCGGCGCTCCGGCGTCACGAACGCCGTGAGCGGGATCGCGACCACGCCGGCCTGCGCGAGCTCGCCGCGGCAGAACGCGTCGGCGTCCGCGACGCCGAGGGACGACGCGTCGGCGACCGTGAAGTATGAGCCGCGCGGCGCGGACACCGCCAGGCCCGCGGCCCGCAGGCCGGCACCGAGGATCTCGCTCTTGCGCTTCATGTCGGCCGCGATCCCGGCGAAGAACGCGTCCGGCAGCCGCAGCCCGGCGGCGATCGCCGGCTGGAACGGCGACCCGCTCGTATAGGTCAGGAACTGCTTCACGGTCTGGACGGCCGTGATCAGCTCGGCGGGCCCGCACGCCCAGCCGATCTTCCATCCGGTGGTGCGGAACGTCTTGCCGCCGGACGAGATGGTGAGCGTGCGCTCGGCGGCGCCGGGAAGCGCCGCGACGGGCAGGTGCGGGGCGTCGAACGTCAGGTGCTCGTACACCTCGTCCGACACCACGACGGCGTCGTGCAGGTGCGCCAGGCGCACGATCTCCTCGAGCACGCGCCGCTCGAAGACCGTGCCGGTCGGGTTGTGCGGGTTGTTCACCAGGATGACGCGGGTGCGGTCGGTCACGGCATCCGCGAGCTCGTCGAGGTCGGGCTGGAAGTCCGGCCAGCGCAGCGGCACGGTGCGGAGGGTCGCGCCGGAGAGCGCCACGCAGGCCGCGTAGGAGTCGTAGTACGGCTCGAACACGACCACCTCGTCCTCGGGGCCGTCGATCAGCGCCAGCAGCGCGGATGCGAGCGCCTCGGTCGCCCCCGTGGTGACCAGGACCTCGCCATCGGGGTCGTGGCCGAGCCCGTAGAAGCGCTGCTGATGCTCGGCGATGGCCTGGCGGAGCTCGGGGATGCCGGGACCGGGCGCGTACTGGTTGGCGCCGCGCGCGATCGCGTCCCTGGCCGCCTCGAGCACCTCGGCGGGACCGTCCTCGTCGGGAAACCCCTGACCGAGGTTGATCGCCCCGGTGCGGCCCGCCAGAGCCGTCATCTCGGCGAAGATCGTGGTGCCGACGACCACCCCGCCGCCGCTCGGATCGGTCCGCAGGAGTCCCGCCCCCTCGGCGGTGCGCCGCCAGGCGCCGGCTACGTCTCGCATCCCGCCAGGCTACCGCCGGGCCCGCCGCGCAGCGCCCTCGGGCGGTCACACAGACGCCATACTGCCGTCATAGGTTTCGCAAAGGAAACGGCGCGACCCTGGAAGGGCTTCGGAAACCTGAAGCGCTCGCATCCCCGAAGCATCTGTACAAAGGAGCAGCCATGGACACCCAGCGTTCCGACGAGACGCCCGAGCCGACCTCGGGCGGCGCCCCGCAGGCCGGGCCGGGCGACTACCGCGCCCCGGACGGACTGCACATCCCGCCGCGGCCCCCGGCGCCCCACCCCTCGCCGGCCTACGGCACCGTCCCGCCCGCGCCGTACCCGGCGCCCGCCCCTCACGGTCACGCGTTCGGCCAGGCCGCGCACCCCCAGCTCACCCAGCCCACCCAGCCGCTGCCGAAGGACCTCCACGGGGGCGCCGGTCAGGATCGGCAGGAGCGCGCGAAGCCCGGCGCCGGCCGGGTCGCCGCCCTGCTGGTCGCCGCCGCGCTCGTCGGCGGGGCGGCCGGTCTCGGCGGCAGCTACGCGGGCGACGCGCTGTGGGGATCCGACGGCGCCCCCGGCGCCGCGTCGGGCCCCTCGAACATCACGGTGAACAATCCGGGCTCCGTCAACGAGGTCACAGCCGTCGCGACCGAGGTGCTGCCCAGCGTCGTGACGATCGAGGTGGCCGGCGGATCCGAATCCGGATCCGGATCCGGCGTGGTGCTGAGCGAGGACGGCTACGTCGTCACGAACACGCACGTGGTCACGCTCGGCGGGGCGACCGGAGACGCGCAGATCCGGGTGACGGCGTCGGACGGCCGGATCTACGAGGCCGAGATCGTCGGCACCGACCCGACCTACGATCTCGCGGTCATCAAGCTCGCGGACGCCCAGGGGCTCACGCCGATCGAGTTCGCGGACTCCGCGAAGCTCAACGTCGGCGACACGACCGTCGCGGTCGGCGCCCCGCTCGGGCTGTCGAACACCGTCACGACCGGCATCGTCAGCGCGCTGAACCGCAGCATCGAGATCGCGTCGGCGGCGACGCCCGAGGAGGGCGACGAGGCCGAGGAGACGCCGGAGCAGGAGCAGGAGAGCCCCTGGTTCTTCGACATCCCGGGGCAGGAGGACCCCGGCCAGGCGCGCGAGTCCATCTCCATCGCGGTGATCCAGACCGACGCCGCGATCAACCCGGGCAACTCGGGCGGTGCGCTGGTCGACTCCCAGGGCCGGCTGATCGGCGTGAACGTCGCGATCGCCACGGCGAGCGGCTCGAGCGGCGAGTCCGGATCCATCGGGGTCGGGTTCGCGATCCCGTCGAACGTGGTGCAGCGGGTCACGGACGAGCTGATCGCCGAGGGCAAGGCCACGCACGGCCTGCTCGGGGCCAGCGTCACGCCGGCGAGCGCCGCGCGGGACGCGACCACGGCGGGCGCGCTGATCGAGGAGGTCACTCCGGGCGGCGCCGCGGAGCAGGCCGGCCTGCGGGCGGGCGACATCGTCACCGAGTTCAACGGCGTGCGCATCGGATCCGCCGTGGACCTCACCGCGCAGGTGCGCGCCGCCGCGGGCGG
>Ga0208492_1001868_pt1 | contig 11579 bp, 8 predicted proteins | sample Subbioar_CSW14AB_FD_184820 | JGI IMG/M metagenome (GOLD analysis project Ga0208492, IMG submission 184820) | Serpentinite rock and fluid subsurface biosphere microbial communities from McLaughlin Reserve, California, USA - CR12Mar_CSW14AB (SPAdes) | ecosystem: Environmental > Terrestrial > Deep... | reverse complement strand
GAGTCCCAGGGATGCTTCGCGAGGATGCGTTCGGCCCGCGCGACCATCTCCGCGGCGACCACCCCGCGGGCAGCCGCCTCGAGCGCCTCGGCGAATTCGGCCGCGCGGTCGAAGCGATCGGCAGGGTCCTTGGCGAGCGCCAGCGCGATGACCACGTCGATCTCGAGTGGGCAGCTCACGATCGCGCTCGGACGCGGGGGCATCCCGTGAACGACTTTGTAGAGGATCTGCCCCTCGGTATCGCCGGCGAACGCAGGACGTCCGGTGAGCGCGCGGTAGGCGATGACCCCGAGCGCGAAGAGATCGGTGCGGTGGGTGACCGCGCCACCCTCGACCTGCTCGGGCGCCATGTACGTCGGCGTGCCGATGATCTTGTCGCGGGTGAGCGTCGCGTCGTCGGTGACGAGCTTCGAGACGCCGAAATCGAGGATCTTCCACACCTCGCCGTCGGCCTGTTTGGCGAGGAACACGTTCCGCGGCTTGAGGTCGCGGTGCACGATGCCCGCGACCTTGGCGGCGTCGAGGCCGACGCCGAGCTGCCGGATGAGGTTCAGCAAGCGCGCCATCGACATCCGACGGTGCTCGCGGAGCCAGTCGGAGAGGTCGGTGCCGATCAGGCGCTCCATCGCGAGCCAGGGCAGCGCCGCGTCGACGTCGGCCACCTTGACCACCCGCACCACGTTCGGCACGTCGAGCGCCGCGGCGAGCTTCGCCTCGCGGAAGAACCGCTGCACGTGCTCAGGTTGCGCGAGGACGTGATCGAGCAGGACCTTGACGGCCGCCTGCTTGCCGCTCTCGCTCTCGATCGCTTCGTACACCTCACCCATCGCACCGCGACCGATGACCATCCCGAGGCGGAAGCCCCCGAGCTCGCGGTCGGTGAACCGACCGTACCCCCCGGCCTTGAGCGCCGCGGCGAGATCCTGGCGAGCCTCCCGGAGCAGCGCCTCGCGCTGGGCGATCTGCCCGAGCGCCTGGTCGTGCAGCTCGATCGCGCGGAGGGTCGCGGCGCGGCTCGAGCGCATGATCGCGTAGGTCGCGAGGAACACGGCCTCGACCAGGGTGATCATCGCGAGCCTGCTCATCGGCGACACCGCGGCGGCCTGGACCATCCCCCGGTCGACGATCGCCCCGCTGACCGTCAGCACGCCGAGAAACAGCTCGATCAGCGAGCACGCGATCCACACCGCGGCCGTGCCGACCTGGCTGTCGCCGGCAGAGAAGAAGCACAAACCGAAGGGAATGATCACCACCGCGGGAGAGAAGACGCCGAAGTAGTAGACCGCAGCGAACGCGGCGCCGACGCTGACGAAGGCGACGACGAGCACCTTGCCCATCGAGTAGCGGTGGTCGTCGCGCAGCTCCCAGCCGAGCCAGGCGCACGCGACCGCGACCGCGAAGAGCGCAGCGTAGAGGATCGCCTTGGCCAGCGGATCGCCGCCGAGGAACGAGATCGCGACCGCGACGACGAACGCGAGCACCCCCGCGATGCGCACGAACGCGCGGGTCTGCGCGACCTCCTGCACGTGCAGCGTCTCGCGCGCGGTGATGACCGAGGTGCTGCTCGAGCCCGACCCGGTCTTGGACGCGGTGTCCCCCTCTCGCGCCGGAGTCTGTGCGGGCTTCGAGCCGGCCTTCGCCCGCACGTCGACGAGCGTCGGCGCAGCGTCAGGGGCAGTGGTCTCCGCGGGCTCCGCCATCCACGTAGCAGGATACGCTACGCTCCGCGCGTGATCGCACTCGAAGATTGGCGGGCCCGTGGGCGTACGGTTCGCACGCCTGCCGGGTCGGTATTCACGATCGAAGCGGGGGCCGAGCACCCGGGGACGCCCGTGTTGTGTCTGCACGGCTTCCCTACCGCTTCTTGGGACTTCGCCGAGGTCATCGAGAGAGTGTCCAAGCGACGCCGGGTGATCGCGTTCGACTTCCTCGGCTACGGCTTCTCCGACAAACCCGCGAAACCGACCTACTCCCTCTTCGAACAAGCCGACGTCGCGCTCTCCGTCGCGCGGGAATACGCACTGTCGCGCGTTCACCTGCTCACCCACGACATGGGAACCAGCGTCGCGGCGGAGCTGTGCGCGCGGCGGGAGTGGAAGGTGCTGCCGCTCGACCTCGCGAGCCTCGTGTTGACCAACGGCAGCGTGCACATCGAGCTCGCGCACCTGACGCCGGGCCAGAAGCTCCTGCGCTCGCGCCTCGGACCGCTCTTCGCCGCCGTGAGCAACCGATTCACCTTCGGGGTGCAGATCGCGCAAATCTGCGCGCGCAAGCCGACCGAGCCCGAGCTCGACGCGATGTGGGAGCTGGTCTCCCGCGACAACGGCGCCGCGCGTCTGCCGGCGTTGATCGCCTACCTCGACGAACGCCATCGCTTTCACGAGCGGTGGGTCGGCGCGCTCACCCGATTCGACGCGCCGACGCTCGTCGCCTGGGGCGAGCGCGATCCGGTCGCCGTCCTCGCGATCGCGCACGCGCTCGCCGGAGAGATCCCGAACGTGCGCCTGCGCACGTGGCCCGAGCTCGGCCATTGGCCGCAACTCGAAGATCCGGCGCGCGTGACCAGCACCATCGAGACGTTCTGGGACGAACTCACATACCCCGGTCCCGCCTCCGGCGGATCCCGGGAAGCGAACTAGTCACGGAAGGCCAAGGCCCCGTGGTAAGACCGAGCTGAGGCTCATGGTCGCGCTCGACACGGTCGTCTCGATCGAGACGCCCGAGCACATCGTCTTCCAGCATCGCGTCGCCGGTCCGGCGCGCCGTGCGATCGCGCACCTCGTCGACCTGGTCCTCTGCTACCTCGCGCTGTTCATCCTCTCGGCGCTGGTGCTGTTCGTCGCGGTCGGCATGTCCTCGTTCGGCTCCGCGCTCGACGACACCCTCAAGCTCGGCATCGGCGTGCTGCTGGTGCTCGCGTTCCTCGCGCAGTGGGTCTGGTTCGTCGCCTGGGAGGGCCTGCGCGGCGACACCCCGGGCAAGCGCGCGCTCGGCTTGCGCGTCGTCACGGTGACCGGACGACCGATCGGCTTCTCCCACGCCGTGCTCCGCAACGTCCTGCGCGCCGCGGACATGTTGCCGACCGGCTATCTCGTCGGGTGCACCGCGATGGCGCTCTCCCCGCGCTTCCAGCGCATCGGCGACATGGTCGCCGGAACGCTCGTGGTGTTCGCCGATCGGGCGCGTGCCCACGCGGCCCAACGCCACGCGTTGTGGCCGCCGCCCTACCCGCACGAGCTCGAAGCGGTACCTCCCGAGGTCCTGCTCGACGCCGAGGAGCGCGCGGCGCTCGAGTTGTTCCTCCGCCGCCGCGGCACGCTCGGCCCCGCGCGGGAGCACGAGCTCGCGAGCGTGATCGTCGCGCCACTGGCCCTGCGGCACGGTTGGCGTGGACCGATCCTCGATCCCGTGCGCACGCTGTGCCTGCTCTACGATCGGGCCGCGGACACCGGCCGCGTCGACGCGCCCGCGTCCTCGCGGGTCTTGCCCGGAGCCGCCGGCCGATGAGCGCCACCCACGCCCCCAAGGAGTCCGCGTTCGTCGAGCGCCGCCGCGCCGACTGGGACGAGCTCGATGGGCTCGTGAACACCGCGCAGACCAAAGGACCGAAGAAGCTCCTTCCCGCGTCGCTCGCGCGTCTCCCGGCGCTCTACCGCGACGTCTGCGCCGACCTCGCCCGCGCGCAGGCCGCCCGGTACGGCGCGCCGCTCCTCGAATACCTCCAGGGCCTCACGGCGTCGGCGCACGCGGTGCTGTACGGCAAGCCTTCGCGCGCGCTCGCTTCGCGACTCGCCGAGCCGGGCGCCGAGGGTCGCGCGACCTCCGCGCTGTATGCGTTCCCCCGCGCCGTGCGCCGTCGGTGGCGCGCCGTCGCGCTCGCTGCTGCGCTGTTCTTCGTGCCGCTGGTCGCAGGGCTCTTGGTCTCGCAGCTCGATCCGACCTTCGCGTTCCGCATCGTGCCGCAGGCGATGCTCGAGCCCCTGACCGAGGCGTACGCCAAGGGGTTCGCCGAGGGCCGCACCACGGGCGAGGGCACGCTGATGACCGGGTTCTACGTGAACAACAACGTCGGCATCGCGCTGCGTTGCTTCGCGCTCGGGATCTTCGGCGGGCTCGGGTCCGCGCTCTACCTCGTGCACAACGGCCTCTCGATCGGCGCGATCCTCGGCTACGTCGCGTCGCAAGGCGCGGGTGCGAACGTGTTCACCTTCGTCGTCGGCCACGGCTCCTTCGAGCTCGGAGCGATCGTGCTCGCAGGCGCCGCAGGGCTCTCGGTGGGGTGGTCGATCGTCGCGCCCGGCGATCGCACGCGCGCCGCGTCGCTCGAGGCGGTTGCGCGCGACGTCGTGATCATCGTCGCCGGCGCCTCGGTGATGCTGCTGTTTGCAGCCGGCATCGAGGGCTTCTGGTCGGGCTCGAGCGTGGAGCCCATGGTCAAACGCAGCGTAGGCGCCGCGCTCGCCGTCTTGGTCATCGCGTACCTCGGCCTCGCGGGTCGAGGCGGGAGGCGCGCGTGAGCATGGACCTCCGGGAAGCGCGGGTGGTGCTCCGCGAACGTCGGCTGCTCGACGTGCTCGATCTCGCGGTGCGCTTCCTCGTGGCCCATGCCGCGCCCTACGCGGTGCTGTCGGCGTTCGTCCTCGTACCTTGCGGCGTGGCCACGGTGATGATCGCGGCCCACGCGGGCTTCGCCTGGGCACTGACCTTCGCGCTCGCCCTCGCGGCGTTGGCCGAAGTCCCGTTCACCGTCCTCGGGTCGCGGCTGGTGTTCGAGTCCGACGTCTCGTTCGCGCAGGTGCTCCGCACCTCCCTGCGTCGCGCGCCGCTGGTGCTCGTCACGCGCCTGATCGTCTTCGTCGCGGCCGCCATCGGCGGGACCATGCTCCTCTTGCCCGGCATCTGGGTGGCGGTGAGCTTCCTCTACGTCACCGAGATCGTCGCCCTCGAAGAGGCAGGCGTCGGCACCGCCATGTCCCGGGCGCAACGCATGCTCCAAGGACGCTTCGGCGACGCCCTGGTCGCGTGGATGCTCCTCGGCGGGATCCACCTCGGCGCGACCTGGCTCGGCGATCGCGCGCTCGCGACCGTGCTCGCCGATCTCTTCCAGATCACCCCACCGGCGAAGCTCGGTGATCCCGACGGCGGCGTGCTCGGCCTGGTCGCGTTCTGGCTCGCCCTGCCCTACGTCACGACCGCGCGGCTGTTCTCCTACCTCGATCTGCGCACGCGTACCGAGGGTTGGGACGTGCAGGTGCGCTTCGCGGCGCTCGCGCGACGGGAGGAAACCGAGCGATGAAGCGCATCCTCCTCTGCGTCTTGCTGCTCTCCTGGCCGGCGAGCGCGCGCGCCGATCTCGATCCCGATCGCGCCGAACGAGACGTCGCGGCGCTGAGGAACGGCGGGCTCGACGGGTTCTGTGCCGCCCCGTCGAAACCACTGCCCCCGCGCGCGATCGCGCTCTGCCCCCACGCCCGCGAGATCAAGGATTGCAGCGGCTTCGCCAACGCCTGCGACGCGTTGTCGAAGAAGCCGCCCGACCTGACGTGGCTGCGTTGGCTGGACAAGCTCTTTCGCGCCATCGGGCCGGTCGTGCAGGTCGTGTTGTGGATCCTCGTCGCTGTGGTCCTCGGCGCGTTGCTCTGGCCGCTGGTCCGGATGCTGATTCGAGCGCATCGCGATCGACAGGCGAAGGACGAGGCGCCTGCCGCGAAGCTCGCGATCGTCGAGGTGCCCGCCGCCGACGAGGCCCTCGCCGAGAGCGACGCCGAGACGCTCCTCGCCCGCGCGGCCGCTCACGAGGCCCGCGGGGATCTGTCGCGCGCGCTCTCGACGTATCTGGCCGCCGCGCTCCGCGCGCTCGATCTGCGCGGGATCATCCGGCTGGAACGGCACCGCACCAATGGCGAGTACGTCCGCAGTTGCGCCGATGCCGACGCGCGGGCACCGCTCCGCGACATCGTCCGTGAGGTCGACGTCGCCGAGTTCGGCGGACGCCCACCCGACCGGGACGGCGTGGCGCGCGTGTCCAAGCGCGCGATCGCCCTCGTGCGCGGGCTTCCGCTCGCGGTGCTGCTGCTGTTGTCCGGGTGCGGTTCGAGCCTCGGCGGTGGGCCGGGACACGATCCGGCCGGCGACGACCTGCTGGTCGCGCTGTTGAAGCGTCAGGGCATGACCGTCGGTCGCACCGGTCCGCTCGCGACGCTGCCGCTCCCCAAGGAGGGCGAGGCGGCGCCGGCGGTGATGGTCGACGTCACGCGCACGCCGCTCGACGACGACACCCTCGCGCACCTCGTGCACTGGGCGAAGTCGGGGGGCGTGCTGGTGCTCGTCGCCGCGCCCCAGAGCTGGCCCAAGACGCTCGGTGCCAAGGACGATCCGACCCTCTCCGAAGAGGTCGTCGTCTCGCCGGACGACGGCCGCGAGCAGACCTGGACCGCCCACCTCTTGCACCGCGACGCGTTCACCTGGGAGAAGGGCGTGACGTTCGCCAAGACCGGCGACGACCGCACCTTCGCAGCCGTCCGCGAGCTCGGGGAAGGCCGCGTCGTCGGAATCGCGGGGTCGGAGCTGTTCACCAATGCCGCGCTCGCACGCAAGGGCAACGCCGCGGCGGCGCTCGCGATCCTCGACATCGTCGACCGTGACGAGCTGCGCATCGCACGCCCCGAGGATGGAACGACGCCGCCCTCCAACCCGCTGTCCGCGTTGATCCGGGCGGGCTTGGGCTTGGGCCTCGGACACGCGATGGTAGCGACGCTGCTCCTCTTCCTGTTTGCGGGCACGCGGCTGACCCGCCCGACCCCGCGCCCCTCGCCTCGCCGCCGCGCGTTCGCGGAGCACGTCGAGGCCACCGGAGCCTTGTGGGCGCGAACACGTCTTTCGCCGCACGCGCTGCGGCTGCTCGGTCGGTTCGTCGAGGCGCGCCTCCGCGCGCGCGGAGAGCCCATTTCCGAGGTCACGCAACAACTCCTCGCGCGCGCCCACGAGGCGCGCACCGACGAGACGCCGCGCGGTGACGAGCTGCGCGTGATGAAGCAACTGGGTGCGCTTGTCACTTCGAATTCGGAGGGCCGACGGTGAACGAGACGATTTTCAGCGATACGTGGGCACGCATGCAGACCGAGATCGCGCGCGTCGTCGTCGGCCAACAGGAGCTCGTCGAAGGCCTGCTCGTCGGCCTGGTCGCACGCGGTCACGTGCTCGTCGAGGGCGCCCCCGGCCTCGGCAAGACCCTGGTCGCCCGGGCGCTCGCGGCGGCGTCGGGGTGCTCGTTCAAGCGCATCCAGTTCACGCCCGACCTCATGCCGAGCGACGTGACCGGCTCGTCGATCTTCGACCGCGACAAGGGCGCGTTCGTGTTCGTCCCGGGACCGATCTTCGGGCAGCTCCTCCTGGCCGACGAGATCAACCGCGCGCCCGCCAAGACGCAGTCCTCGTTGCTCGAGGCGATGCAGGAGCGGCAGGTCACCGTCGACGGCACCTCGCGCCCCCTGCCCGCGCCGTTCGTGGTCATCGCGACGCAGAACCCGATCGAGTCGCAGGGAACCTACCCGCTCCCCGAGGCGCAGCTCGATCGCTTCCTCCTCAAGCTCGCGGTCGAAGACCCGCCGCGCGACGTCGAGACCGCGATCGTGAAGAACCACGCCCACGGGTTCGATCCGACCGATCTCTCGCTGGTGCAGCAGGCCGCGACGGCCGAGCTGCTCCTCGCGATGCAGACCTGGGCGCAGCAGATCCGGGTCGACGACGCGATCGTCGGCTACGTCGTCGATCTGGTGAGGCGCACGCGCGAGGACCGCGCCATCGAGCTCGGTGCCTCCCCGCGGGCTTCGATCGCCTTGATGAAGGCCGCGCAGGTGCTGGCCGCCGCATCGGGGCGATCGTTCGTCACCCCCGACGACGTCAAGCCGATGGCCAAGGCGGTCCTCCGCCATCGCGTGATGCTCCACCCCGACGCGCAGCTCCAGGGCGTGTCGGCCGATGAGCGCATCGACGAGATCCTCCGCGCAGTTCCCGTCCCCCGCCTCGCCTGATGATTCCGCTGGTCCCCACCCGGCGCCTCGTCGCCCTCGCCTTCGTCGCCACGCTCGTGGCGGTCGTCGCGGGCTTCGTCGCGGCCGTGCGGGTGCCGCTCGTGGTGCTCGATTTCGTCATCCTCGCGTCGGCGCTCGGCGACGCGATCGCGCTCGGCATCGGCGACAAATCGCGTCGCCTCGAGGTCGAACGGAGCGCCGCCGCCATCTTCTCGATCGGGCGTGCCAACCTGGTCACGCTGACCATCAGGAACCGCTCGCCACGCGCGATCGTCGCCACCATCGCCGACGATCCGCTCGGAGACGCCACCGTCGAGGGTTTGCCGGCCGAGGTCCCGCTCGCAGCGATGAAGACCATCCTGCTCAAGTACGAGCTCACCCCGACGCGCCGCGGTCCCCGGCGGTTTGGTGCCGTCAGCGTGCGCTACCCGGGTCCGCTCGGTTTGTTCGCGCGTCGCGAACGGGTCGAGCTCGCCGCCGACGTCGATGTCTACCCCGATGTCCACGCCGCACGCTCCCTCGAGCTGCTGCGCCGGCAAGGGCGCAAGGATGCGCGCATGGGCTCGCTCCGCGTCCGCGGCGGAGATACCGACTTCGAACGCCTTCGTCCGTATGCGCAGGGCGACGAACCGCGACACGTCGATTGGCGCGCGACCGCACGGCGCGACGACGTGACCGTGCGCCAGTACCAGGCCGAGGCCGATCAAAACGTCGTGTTCGCGATCGACATCGGCCGCGCGATGCGTGGGCGCGCCGAGGGCGACGGGATCGGGATCGTCGACCACGCGATCAACGCGGCGCTCCTCGCCGCCGACGTCGCGGCGCGCACCGGTGACAAGGCCGGCCTCGTGGTGTTCGACGACGCGCCGCGGACGTGGCTCCCGCCGACGGGTGGCCGGGGCGGCTCGCGCAAGCTCACCCGCGCCGTGTACGCGCTCGACGCCGGCCTCGCGGCGACCGACTACCGCGCAGCGTTCGGCTTCCTGCGGGCGCAGGTGAAATCACGCTCGCTCGTCATCGTGTTCACCAACGTCCTCGAGCCGCGCTCGGCCAAGGACCTCGCGAGCGCGGTGCGCACGCTGATGCCCCGCCACCTGCCGCTGTGCGTGCTCATGCGCGATCCGGACATCGAGGCGCTCGCGGTGGCGAACGTCGCGCGCGAAGACGACCTCTACGTCCGCGCCGCCGCGGCCGACGCGCTCGGGTTTCGCGAGGACCTCATTCGCACGCTCCGTCACTCCGGGGTGTTGGTGCTCGACGCCAATCCGGGCGACGTCACGCCGGAGTTGGTCAAGAGCTACCTCGAGATCAAAGCCCGCCGCCTCCTGTAACGTTTCGCGACGGCACCAACCCGAGAAGGCAAGAGCCGAGAGCTCACCACGGAGACGCGGAGGCACGGAGGTCGAGAGTGTCTGCCGATGCGAGCTCTAACCTCGCGCCTGCCGAATCGAGCGGCAAGGCAATCGCCGCCAAAGGCCAGATCAGCGGTGAAGTCTGCGTCGGCAGATCAATCTCGACCTCCGTGTCCTCCGCGCCTCCGTGGTGAAATTTCTTCTCGCTCTCTGGGTTCGCGAGTCGACAGCTGGTCACAGACCTGACCACTTGCGCGAGAGGGGCCGAGTCTCGTCATACAGGCGTGACTCCACGGGCGTGAGTGCGTTGGAATTCGTGTGGGAATCGAGTGGCTTGGGCCTTGCTGAAGGCCGTGCATGCTTCGACTCCGCCTCGCGCTCCTCGGCGCGTTCTTCCTCCTTCCCGTCGCCTGCGTCGCCTCGAGCGACGCCGCCACGACCGAGCCTCCCGTCGAGGGCCCGATCGGGGTCACCAGCGACGCGTTGAAGGTGTGTGCGAGCGGCGGCACGGTGAGGGGCGTCGACGTGTCGGCGTGGCAGGGCGCCATCGCGTGGTCGAAGGTGAAGGCCGCCGGTCGGGTGTTCGCCTACGCGCGGGTGAGCGACGGCACGAAGTACCCCGACTCGCGGTTCGCCTCGAACTGGCCGGCGATGAAGTCGGTCGGGATGTACCGCGGCGCGTATCAGTTCTTCCGCCCGGGCCAGGATCCGACGGCGCAAGCCAAGCTGCTCTTGTCGCGGATGGGCACGCTCGGACCGAACGATCTGCCACCGGTCGTCGACGTCGAAGCGAGCGATGGAATGTCGGCGAGCACGATCGTCGCGCGCTTGAAGACCTGGCTCGCGGTCGTCGAGAAGGGTACGGGGCGCAAACCGGTGATCTACACCGCGAGCGGCTTCTGGAGCTCGATCGGCAATCCGTCGTTCGCGGGCTATCCGCTGTGGGTCGCCAACTGGGGCGTGTCGTGTCCGAACCTGCCCGCGGGGTGGAAGGACTGGAAGTTCTGGCAGTACACCGACTCGGCGTCGGTCTCGGGGATCGGCGGCGGCGTGGACGGCGACGTCTTCAACGGCACCCTCGCCGAGCTCGACGCCTTCGCCGGCGGTCCGGACAAGGACGGCGATGGCGTCCCCGACGCGACCGACAACTGCGACACGGTGAAGAACACCGACCAGAAGGACACCGACAAGGACGGCAAGGGAGACGCCTGCGACACGGACGACGACAACGACGGAGTCCTCGATACCAAGGACAACTGCGACACGGTGAAGAACGCCGATCAGAAGGACACCGACAAGGACGGCAAGGGAGACGCCTGCGACACGGACGACGACAACGACGGCATCCTCGACACCAAGGACAACTGCGATCTGGTGGTGAACAAGTCGCAGGCCGACCTCGACAAGGACGGCAAGGGTGATGCTTGCGACGACGACATCGACGGCGACGGCATCCTCAACGCGAAGGACAACTGTCCGTTGGTGAAGAACGCCGATCAGAAGGACACCGACGGCGACGGCAAGGGAGACGCGTGCGAGACCGACGACGACGCCGACGGCGTGCCGGACGCCACCGACAACTGCCCGAGGGTGGCCAATCCCGATCAGGACGACACCGACAAGGACGGCAAGGGCGACGCCTGCGACGACGACATCGACAACGACGGCATCGCCAACGCGAAGGACAACTGCCCCGACGTCGCCAACCCCGATCAGGCCGACAGCGACAAGAACGGCAAGGGAGACGCCTGCGACCTCGACACCGACGGCGACGGCATCGACAACGACGAGGACAACTGCCCCGACGTCGCCAACCCCGATCAGGCCGACTTCGACGAGGACGGCAAGGGCGACCTCTGCGACGACGACCTCGATGCCGACGACGTGCCGAATGCCTCGGACAACTGCCCGAACGTGCCCAACGGCGATCAGGCCGACGTCGATCACGACGGCAAGGGCGACGCCTGCGACGAGGACGCGCCGGGCGATCCGTCGGGCAGCGAAGCGAAGGCCGGCGCCTACGACACCGAAGAAGCGTCACCCAGCTGCTCGACCGGAGGAGCGCCCGCGAGCTCGTTCGGGCTCGCCCTGGCGGCCCTGGGCATGGTGGCGGTGCGTCGCCGTCGCCGGCGCTGACGACGGGCGTCAAAGGTCAAAGGTCGAAGGTCAAAGGTCAAAGGTCGAAGGGCGAAGG
>Ga0208492_1001867_pt1 | contig 11581 bp, 10 predicted proteins | sample Subbioar_CSW14AB_FD_184820 | JGI IMG/M metagenome (GOLD analysis project Ga0208492, IMG submission 184820) | Serpentinite rock and fluid subsurface biosphere microbial communities from McLaughlin Reserve, California, USA - CR12Mar_CSW14AB (SPAdes) | ecosystem: Environmental > Terrestrial > Deep... | reverse complement strand
GCCGGGAAGGGCGGAAAAGTAGGGGTGATAGCCCAGTCCGAAGGGGAAGTTCCCAGGGCCTTCATGATCGACCTTGGCTTCGATTCGCAACACGCCGAACTCGCCGTGCGCGATCAAGCGGTAGGTCATTTGCAGGCGCCCATTTTTGGGCCATTGGGCCCGGCTTCCCGGGCCGTCGCGAAACAGATCGAATTCGGCGGTGATCCACGATTCGTTGTTTTCGGCCGAGGCTTCGAGCAGCCTCCAGGGATGGCGGCAGGCAAAACCATGAATCGCGGTTTTCCCGCCATCGCCGGACAATTCCAGTTGATACGGGTTCCCTTCAAACTGGTAACGGCCCGCGGCGATCCTGTTGGGAAAAGGAAAAAGGATGGGATTACCGCTGCGGGTGCCTTTGCCGTCTTCAAAGAGGCCGGGATCGCGGTGGATCAATTCGATGGGCCCGGCGGCGGTGTTGACCTTCCAGGAAATCAGGTTGAAACCGAGCGCGGGCCAGACTTGGGCCTGATTGCCCGCGCCATCGTCGAGCGTCCAACCGGTCGGATTGATGAGCGGCAATTCTCCCTTGAGGGGAAGGGGTTTCCGGCGGATCAACGCACTCATCTTCAATGCCCTCGTAACCGGTATCGGACCTCACCACCGCCCTGACACCCAAATGTTTAAGATAGCAAACCGGGTCGATCCCGGACTTCAACCTGTCCCAAGGGAGGTGGTCTCCCTGGGGCCTTCGACGGGAGCCGCCGGCGCGAGCCGGAGAAATAACCCAGCCGACCAATGCCAGAAGTCCGTACCCCCGTTCGTCAAACCCGAGCCCTTCAGGCCATGGCAAAGGATCGTAACGGTCGTCCCATCGCCTGGGGATGCCTGAATCAATGAAATGACTCGACCGATGCGGAAAAAGGGACATAAGTTTGATTTTATCAATGAATGGAGCGCGGCGGCCGGGCTCTTTCGCTTGAGTTGCGCACGGCATTGGGCCAAGGTCTGGATGGCATGATCAAAGTCATCTTGAGGGGAATCTGGTCCTTCTATTTCCTGCTCCTTGTGTTTTTCACCGCGATGGGCGTGGCCAGCTATTTTCGCTACTCCACAGCCGGTTTCGATTTCGAGGTGCCGACGGAGCAAGGCGCCGAGGTCACCTATTACCGAGTGCGCTGGGATGAGGGCAGCACCTGGGTGGGCAAGGCGATTCAGCCGGTTCCGCTTCCGAATCGGCCGCTGGATTGGTTTGATCCGGGAGGGACCTTCATGGATTTGCCGACCAAACCGCGGCACGTGCACTGGCTTAACGACTGGGGATTCTGGTGGATCACTGATGCCGCCAACGATCCTTTTGTTTTTGTTCGCTATGGCGGGGCGACCGCGAGTTACTGGATCGGCGTTCCGTCCTCGCTCTTTCTTTTGGTGATCTGGTTGCCGGCGGGGGTAGGTGTGTGGCGGCTTTTTGTAGCCGGGAGGCAGGCAGGCCAGTTCGAGAAAAAGACCGAGCAAGCGAACCACAATGATTAAGGGCCCGGGGTGATTCCAGGCCCTTTGCATTTGCAAATTCTCCCCGTGGCGAGATCGCTATTTCCCCTTGAGCGACGATTTTGCCGGGGCCTGGCCCTTGCCTGGATCTTGAGGTTTTCCGTGGCCGGGGGCCTGACCGTGCGCCCCCTTTCCCTTGCATGCCGGCAGGTCGTCGGCACAACCATGGCTCGTAAAGCGTGCCGGCGGATCCCACTCTGGAGCCAGCTTGAGGTGCTTGTTGATGTAGGGATTGATCGAGGAGTCAAAGAAAAGGTCGCGAGGGTAGGTCGCCGAGGGGCGGGCGGTTTCGCGACAAACCAGTCCGGCGGCACAGCAACTTTCCATCACCAGTTCGGAGCAGAAAAATGTGTTGCGCTTGTGGCCGCAGGGCTTGCCATAATAGGCGGTGAAGGGTCCGCGAGGACGAAACGGGGTCAACTGGAAAGCCAATCGCTGCAAGGCGAAGATTTTGCCATCTTGCCCTTCGGCCCACTGTGTTAGGTTTTCCGATTGCTCGTCAGTCAGGGGAACCGCTCTCTTGCGAATCCAGACCCGCCCTTCGGCCTCGTAGCTTTTTAGGTGAGGAAGCGCATCGAGCGAGCGGCAGCGCACCGTGTCGTGCGGGCCGCCTTCGAGCACGGCCATGGTCCCGTCGCGCCGCTTGAAGATGATCCCGGAGTGGGTCGGGTGGCTGGTCAAAGCCACATTGTGCATGACGATCCAAAAAATGGATGTATCGGTTGCCAGCATAATGTCCCCGGCCTGGGGATGATAGGGCGTGGCTGGCCCAACGAGCTCATGATCGATGAGGTAGCGGGGTTGATAAAGATAAGCGTCGGCCCCTTCATCACCTGCATGCAGGCTCAACAGGGCAAACAAGATCGTACCGGCCATCATTCCTGGCCTCCATGCCTGGGAACGAAGAGTTTCTCTCTACATTCATCCCCCCAATGGCCCTCTTTCCTGCAGGTCGAGATGCACGGGTCTGGGGATTTGGGCAAAAGCTGAGACAGTCGGGTCGGATAACCGGCTGGTACGGAAAATAAGGATTGTGCCTGGGGCTAGGGAGCCGGGAAGGATGAATGTTCCGCAAGCAGCAGCCACTTGCCTTGGTGATCGATCCAGACGTCGGTGTAGAGGGTTGTTTCATCGATCGGCTTACCGGCACGAACCCCCTTGGTTCGGACCTTGCCGGTTTCGATGACGGTATTTCCCAGCTTGCGAAACTGGACCCCGGTCGATTCAAACGATTCGTAGCGAGTCTCCATTTTGCCTAAATTTGCTAGCATATCAGCCTTCTTGAGGATTTTTCCTGAAGCGGTGATGAGCTGAAAGTCGTCGGCCAGGATCTCCTGGAGACGGGCGGGCTCTTTTTTGGCCAGTGCTCGTTCGTAGTCCTGGATTGTGGACCGCAGGGGTTCGGGGCAGATCGGTTCCCTGGTCGTGCTTGCGGGGGGGACTTGCTGCAAAACGGTTGCCAGCAACAGAATGGGGATCATGAGGGATTCCTGAGATTGCGAACGGCTCTGACTAAGAATCGGTTGGAGAAATCCTAAAAAAACCGTTTGGCGTTTCGAGTTTGGGAGACGGGGATGGCTGATTTTGCCGGGAAAGTGGCGTTGGTGACCGGAGCGTCGTCAGGAATTGGCAAAGCCACGGCGATCGAACTGGCGAAACAGGGGGCCATGGTGGGACTTTTGGCCCGCAGGCAGGACGAACTGGAGCTCCTTGCCAGGCAGTTGAATGGCAAGGGGCTGGTGTTGCCGGCCGATGTCACCGACGAGGCCGCGGTTCACGGCGCGGCCCGAAAACTGGCCGACTCGGCAGGCGGCATCGACATCCTCGTTGCCGCGGCGGGCTTGTCCTTACGCGCGCCATTTGCCGAAACGAAGGCGGCGGCGGCCCAGCAAATCATGACGGTCAACTTCATGGGCGTCGTCCACGCGACCCAGGCCGTGCTTCCCTATGTGGTGAAACGCAAAGGCTCGCTGGTGGCGGTCAGCTCGCTGGCCGGCCGCAAGGGCACGCCGGAATATTCGATTTACGGTGCGTCGAAATTCGCCGTACAGGGGCTTTACGATGCTCTGCGTATCGAGCTTCTGGCGCAAAAGGTTCATGTCGGCATTTTGGCGCCCGGATTCGTCGATACTCCTCTGCGCGAAAATGTGCTGAATGGCCAGGGGAAAGTCCACGACTCTCCGCCCGAATTGCCCTTTCGGGTATGGCCCGTTCAGACGTGCGTCAACCGGCTCATTCGCCTCATCAAGGGGCGTCAACGGGAAGCACTCATTCCGCCATTCGTTCATTACTTGCTCAGTGCCGACCATCTGGTCTTGCGCGGCATGGTGAGCGATCAGGTGCTCGCTCGTCGCTTCCGGGCCAATAGTGCTTCGGCGGGACCCAAGCCGAACCGTTGAGGTTCGACCTCGTCGAATCGTTGTGGGTCATGGACGGGGAGGAGAGTTTCCGCCGCGGTTGCCCGGTTTGGCCCGGATTTTTCGGAATCTCTGGCCACTCAGGAACCAACTGGCCGGCAAACGCGGCCCGATTTCACGAAAACGGCGCATAATGTCGAAAGAGGATTCAGGCGGGCAGCGTTTGAGAATCCGGTAGGGGGTCGATTTTTCCGTGTCCGCCCAGGGACTGAGATCGAGTCCTATTACCCGCCAAGGATTGCATCGGTTGGAGTTGCCCGGCTGACCTATTTCCACAGGTTGGCCAACCGCCAGGGCCCGCCATGAATTCCTTCCACCAGCGCGCCGGCCAGTCATGACCGAGAAACAGTACATCGGCCTGGACTTGTTGCGGTTTCTTTCCGTGATCGCCATCGTTTGGTTTCATGCGGGCGCCCCGGGGGCGGAGATTGCCCACGCGGGTTTGCCTGCCTTACTCCTAATTTCGCTGGTGCTGCCGATCATCCGCGACAAGGGTAAGCCCATGGGTCCGATCATCGCGAAGCGGGCCGATCGGCTTTTGGTGCCCTGGTTCTTTTGGTCCCTGGTTTACGGATCCTATTTCGCTCAACATGCCTTGAGGGCGGGAGAGCCTTTTTCCTCCGAGTTTCAGGCATGGATGATTTTCACCGGACCGATGATCCACCTCTGGTATCTGCCTTTCGCCTTTTTCGGATCGCTTAGCTCCCTGATTCTTTTTCGACTCGTCGGGTCGTGGCCCCAGCTGGTGACGGTCCCGGTTTTGTTGACGGCTTCATGCCTTCTCTTATGGGCGCGGACCGAGTCACATCTGGGCACGCCTCCCTTGTCTCAGTGGTTTTTGGGATCGGTTTCGATCCCCCTCAGTGTGGCCATCGGGATCGTGATGCGAAAAACCGACGAGGCCAGGCAGCGGCACCTGCTTGGCCTCATCTGGATTCTCTTTGTGATCGTGGTCGCGCTGTTGGTCGTCTGCATCCGGCCGCAACATTGCCTTCCCTATGGGATCGGCTTTACCTTCGTCTGTCTTTTCCTGCTCTGGTCGCCCCGGCTCGCCAGGCTCACCAAAAAGCTCAACGATGTCACCTTCGGAATCTACATTCTCCATCCGGTCGTTTTTGCCTTGCTCACGAACAAAATGATGGTCGGCAATCCCTACCAGCCGATTGTTGCCGCCTTCGTGGCAACCGCCGTCTCCTGGACGGCGACCGCGCTCCTAAGGATGACGCCCCTTCGCCGGTTTCTGTGATTTTCTCATGGAAGTCCTAGCGAGCACGCTTCTGGATTCGCCACCAACCGCTTACCCTTTGAGAAAGCCGGTCAGGTGGACCGAGGGATAGCGCAGACAAGTGTCTTCGACGAGTCGAGCGACCGAGGAATCGGCTTGTGCCAGATCCTTGAAATCGAACGGGATGTTCGTCTTCGCTTCCAGAAGGCTCGCTAATCCCAAATTCTTGATTTCAACCAGGCGCGAGCGAAATGCCTGCATCCTGGCGATGGTCTTTGATCCGCTGTCGGTTGATTCCAGATGGATGTTCATGGAGAGCCCCTCGTCACGACAAAAATCCTTTTGGATGATTCTTGTGCACTTGGTGTGCCAGAGGTCGGATTCTCACGTGTAATCCCAATTTGAGAATCGGGGAGGCGGGATGGGAGTTGTAGAAAGATATCGAATTAGGACTCGATGCCGTATTTCTTGAGCTTTCGATATATGGTGGCGACGCCAATCCCCAAAGCTTGCGCGGCTTCACGAGCGTTGCCGCCGGATTTGATCAGCGCATCCTTGATCGCATTTTTCTCAAGATCTTCCATCGATCCTGCAGCCTGGGTTTTGGCGAACGGCTTGGCCAGGTTGGCCTCCGCATCCATGAGGGGAATGAATCCGGTCCCACTCGCGGGTATCCCGGGTCCCTCGGAAACCACCGCAACGGGGAGGGCCTCTGCTGGAAGAGGGGTAGGGGCCGGTAGATTCATCGGCGCCGAAATGGGGGGCGCCGAAATCGGGGGCGCCGCGGGTGCCTGCATGATCGCCGACCCAGGTTTTCGCGCGTGAAAATCAGGGGGAAGCTCGGCCAGGCCAATCCAGGGCGACTTGCCGAGAATGGCCAGGCGTTCCATCAGGTTTTGCAACTGGCGGACATTTCCCGGCCACGGATTTTGCGAAAGCGCATCGAGTGCTTCGGGCGTAAATCCTTGAATGTTACGACGATACCTCAGGGCGAATTCGAGCAAAAATCTTTGGGCAAGCGCTCCGATATCTTCGCGCCGTTCGCGCAAGGGGGGGAGTTTGATGGGAACGACATTGAGCCGGTAATACAGATCCTCGCGGAACTTCCCTTGGCGGGATTGCTCTTCAAGGTCGAGGTTGGTCGCCGCCACCACGCGGACATCCACGACCTTGGCGCGTGTCGAGCCAACCCGCTGCACCGTCTTTTCTTGCAGAAAGCGCAAAAGCTTGGCCTGTAACCCCAGATCCATTTCGCCAATTTCGTCCAAAAAAAGCGTGCCCTGATCGGCGGCTTCGCAGCAGCCCACCTGGGCGCCTTCCGCTCCGGTGAAGGAGCCCTTTTCATGGCCGAATAGCGTGCTTTCCACCAGGTCGCGTGGCAATGCGGCCATATTCACGGGCACAAAGGGGCCAGCGGAGCGGCGGCTCTGCTCGTGGAGCATCCTGGCCGTGACCTCTTTGCCTGTGCCCGATTCGCCCAAAATCAAGACGGTGGCATCGGTTTGGGCCACCGTCGCGATCATTTCCCGGACCAATCGGATGGGTGGGCTGTCGCCGACCATCTGGGTGCCTCGGGCCTGGTGGTTGCGCACCATGTCCTCGAGGTTTTCCAGCCTCTTTTGAAGCTGAACTTTTTCCATCGCGTGCTTCAAGGTGACTCGCAGCCGGCTGGGATCGACCGGTTTCACCAAATAATCGAATGCCCCCATCTTCATGGCATTCACCGCGCTCTCCACGGTGGCGTTGCCTGTAAAAAGGATCACCGGCAGCGCCGGGTATTGCGCGACCAGTTCTTGCAAGATTTGGCTGCCGTCATGATTGCCCAGCTTGAGATCGAGCAGGATGATCGTGGGAATCTCACGATTCATCGCTTCCATCAGGGCGGCGCGGTTCACTGCGGTTTGCGTGCGAAAGCCCAGGGGATTGATGCGAGCTTCCATGATGGGAAGCAAGGTGGTGTCGTCGTCCACAATCAAAATAAGGGGCTTATCCGCCATGCTGAGAAGGAACCCGAAAAGCGAGGATTAGGGTTTTCTCCATTACACCCGTTCTCAGGCGGTCGGCAAGTCTCATTTTGAGAAAGACCGTGAGAATGATCGAACGTGGGCTGATCCCACGGATTCAGGGCACAAATCCGAAATTTTGGTAACCTTTCGCAAAAAACCGAAAAAAATCCAAATCGTCTTCTATCCCAATCATGAGAACCGCAGTGATGGCAAAGAAGCAAATTTTCAGGATTTAGGGAAATGCCGGGCAGATGATCGATCACCGTTCCAAGAAGTGGCAGGGACTCTGGATCGATCAGCGTCAATCCAAAGCCATGTCGCGTCGTTTTTATTTCTGATTCGTAGCGAGATCAACCGGCAAAGCCTTTTTCCGCGTCAATGGGACCCATCGGATCGCGCATGAGCAGCATCATGTATTCGCCGAGGTTCGACTCACGGATGGGTCGGGCGCTCATCCGGATCAAGGAAACCCCCGCTCTCAAACGGGTCCTTGATCTCACGTTGACCATTCCCGCCCTGGTTTTCCTGTCGCCTGCCCTGGGCGTGATTGCCCTGCTCATCAAGTTTCACGACCGTGGGCCGATCTTTTTTAGATCGGTCCGGATTGGCAAGGACGGCGTGCCATTCAAATTTCTGAAGTTTCGCACGATGGTGGTCAATGCCGAGGCATTGAAAGCTCAGCTCCTGCATCGCAATCAGCATGGTTTGAGCGTGACCTTCAAAATCAAGAATGATCCGCGCATCACGCCCATTGGCTGCATTTTGCGAAGATGGAGTCTGGACGAGCTGCCCCAGTTATGGAATGTTCTCCTCGGGAGCATGTCGCTCGTGGGGCCGAGGCCGGCCGTGCCGGCTGAAGTGGCTCGCTACACCGATTTCGACCGGGAGCGTCTGCGCGTTCTCCCAGGCATCACCTGCATTTGGCAGGTTTCCGGCCGTTCCGATGTCCCGTTCGAACGACAGGTGCTCATGGACCGAGAATACATTGAAAAACAGTCGCTCTGGACCGACCTGATCCTACTTGGCAAAACGGTGCCCGCCGTGTTCATTGGCCGCGGCGCCTATTAAACGGCGCCTTTGAATCGTCGCAAATCATCGGCAACCTAAGGCACTTTCACCGGCTGGCCAAGCGCTTTGGCCTTGCCCATGAGGGCCTTGAATTTGGGGGATTTCGCGGGATCCTCGTCCATATGTTGCAGAAGGCCCCAGCTTCCCCATTTGGACCAGACGCTCACCGAAGAGAAGTTGCAAAAAAGATCGCCCCCTTCGTTGACCCAGTCGTCGAGGTACTTTTCGTAGATCACGCCCATGCGCGGATGGGCATTCGCCGCATGGAATAACTTGGTGAGTTCGGCATTGTTTTCGCCGCCCTTGATGCCCGATAAATGTTGGCCGCCTTCATAGGCAAGCAATTTCAAGCCGTATTTGTCGGCGAGTTTTTTATTGGCGCGCATCCATTTGCGGCTTTCGGCAAGCGCCTCATTCTCGACATAGTCGAGCACCTGATCGACCGACCATTTCGTCACTTCATCGAGGCTCGGTTTGGTGTCGGGGCCGACATTCATCGAAATGTAGGGGGCGATCGCAATCGCGTCGGCGTTTTTGAACGCATCCTTGTAAGTCAGGATATTTTCACCGATGTGGGTGTTGACGATCATCGAGGGCAAAACGCGCACGAGTTGCTTTTTGTCGAACACGCTCTCCCAGATTGCGAAGATCTCAAGTGAGCGATGAGCGGTGAAAAGCCAGGCGGCTTCCCACGGCTTGGCCTTGGGGCGAATCTCGCCGCCTTTCTTCGAGGCGTGCCGGTGCTGCCCAAAAATGGTGTTCCAGATCTCGTTGGAATATTCGACATAGATCTTGAGCTTGGGATTGAGCTTTTCCTTGACCATGACGGCGAACTGCCGCACGTAGTCGTCGTCGGCCTGGTGGGGCATGCAAAACCAGGGAGGAGCCTCGAGCCGGTTGGCCAGGTCGATCATCAGTTCGAGGGGAATTCCCTTGAGCGAATAGGTGGCGGACTGAAGCGTGGGACGCTCGGACCATTTCACGACCTTGGAATCATTGGTGAGCATGAAATCCATGAAGCGGATGCAGGCGACCCCTTTCCACAATTCCAGGAAAGCAGGGTTCCACGGCTCCTTGAGGTAGGTATCTTCATGACCAGGGAGGATGACGCGGATGTTGCGCACGGGGTTCGTGGGATCGGTTTCCCGCAGGCTCAGAAACAAACCTCCCTTTTGGGAATCGACGAGTATTTTCATTCGCCCTGGTTGGTCGACTTTCACTTCCGCGGTTCGGTTGAAGGTGATTTTTCCCTTTCCCTCATAAAGCACGGTGTAAAGCCCGCTGGGATAATGCCCGCCTTCGATCGTCGTCACGGGCGTTTCGGCCCAGGAGCCGGGGGCCAGTTTTTTGACCCAACCGTTCTCATCGAGTTCCAGCGGCGGCCCTTTGCCCCAGGACTGCCCGGTGGACTGGCTCGCCCACGGCCTTGAATAGCGAAAGAGATCGACAAAGGGCATTTCCGACCCGTGATCAGCGGGGCCGGCGAAGTTGATGCCGATTTTCGGATTGGGCTCTGGCGGTTCCACCGCGGCAAGCGGGCCAATGAACTGATAAAGGCCCCAGGCAGAAATGAGCCCCACCAGGGTCAAAAGGGCTCCAATGGAGGCGCCACGGCCGGTTAACTTGGACATCTCATCACCATCGTTCGGAAGCTGCCACAAACGGAAACGTTCTAGCAGAGGCAGAAGTTAAAGACATGGGCTCTCCGTTTTTTGGCAAGCCCGCATCCGGCTTTGCGCGCATCTCCTCGTCATCCGTTCTGCGCATTTACCCCATCTCTTTGCCAAGGTTTTTCTACCTTTCGCTCGCGGCACTTGCGGAAATCCCAATCTTCACAACAAGGTTGTCGCAGCGCCGATTCCAAGGGTAGGGGCCTGTCCGAGGGCAAAACCAATCCAAATGAATTGACAAAAAGGGCAGGAATGCACCGAGGGGGGCCTCACCCCTTCATGGTTGCCAGAAATTGCAGCTGCGAGGCCTGAGACCTTTCGAAAAAAGCGCGGTTTCTGGACCCAATTCGTGTCCCCGAGCTGGCAAAAAAATCAGAATCGGTACAACCGCCCCAGAACCAACTCGGTACTTAAATCTTTCCTATTCCGACTTTTCTTTCCAGTTTTTGTAGTTTTTCCACATTTGCTAGGATCCCCATTGTCACAGTTGGCCGAGCCCTGAGTGCCTTGCGATGAGCCGATTCTTTCAAGAATTTTCTGATTTTCTTCGGTCCCGATGGGGCCGGAGGGAAGTTCGTTTGGCCTGGACAGGAAGTTCCGACCTGTCAGAACCCGCCCTGCTTCCCTTCTCCATCCGTGAGAAACCCTTTCCCGCACAGGATGCGACCCTGGCTCATACCGCCTTGCAACCCCGCGACATGAACTTCTCCCTGGAATGGGATCACTTAAATCTTGTCGCTCGCCCCACGCTTTCGCCGATCGCCTTGGCCGAAGCCCTGCCGAGTCAGGCCGAACCAATGCTGTCCGATTCCGGTCTGCACTGGCTCGATGCGGAATGGAGAGCGCTTTCCGGTCGCGGCGAGGCGGCCGCCTGGAAGCGCATCCTGGATCTTGCGCTCTGCTTGCCGGTTTTGATCCTGCTTTTGCCGCTATTCGCGCTGATCGCGCTTCTGATCAAGCTTCAGGACGGCGGGCCCGTGTTTTTCAAATCGGTGCGCGTGGGCAAAGGGGGGATCCCGTTCGACTTTTTTAAATTCCGCACGATGGTGGTGAAAGCCGAGGGGATGAAGCAAGCCTTGATGGCGCGCAACGTGCATGGCACGGGAGTGACCTTCAAAATCAAGCACGACCCTCGCATCACCCCCATTGGCCGATTCCTGAGACGCTGGAGTCTGGACGAATTGCCCCAGCTTTGGAATGTTCTGCAAGGCGACATGTCCCTCGTCGGTCCTCGCCCCGCCGTGGTCGAAGAAGTGGAGCGCTATAGCGCCGGCGATTGCGAACGCCTCAAGGTCCTGCCGGGCCTGACTTGCATTTGGCAAATTTCCGGCCGGTCGGAAATTCCCTTCGAAGGCCAGGTCGAAATGGACCGGGCCTACATCCGCAATCAAAGCCTGGCCCTCGATCTCAAGATTCTGTTATTCACCTTGCCCGCCATCATTCGCGGCAGAGGAGCGTATTGACGTTTTTCTCTGGCGATGAAGCCAGCTTCGGTTTCCCGACAACCGCAAGCTTGCCCATTCACTTCCCAACCTCCCCATTCGATTTCCTGTTGGAATGCCCGTCAGGAGTTCGTTCGCTCCATCCCAGCCGGCACCCTGGGGAGCCGGTGTCCGCGGCCATTCTCACAATTCCCTTCATTCCTTGGATTCCTCGTATAAGAAACTG
>Ga0208492_1001865_pt1 | contig 11597 bp, 6 predicted proteins | sample Subbioar_CSW14AB_FD_184820 | JGI IMG/M metagenome (GOLD analysis project Ga0208492, IMG submission 184820) | Serpentinite rock and fluid subsurface biosphere microbial communities from McLaughlin Reserve, California, USA - CR12Mar_CSW14AB (SPAdes) | ecosystem: Environmental > Terrestrial > Deep... | reverse complement strand
CCCCGCTCGCTGTTGCGAGCCGTTCCTCCCCAGCCCGGAGGGCTTCGTCTTGCAGTCGGTGCCCCGGACTTCAGTCCGGGGGCAATTCTTCGACGGCTCTTGAGTTCACAGGGAGGCTCGGAGACACGGAGGTCTTCTTCTGGGCGGAGACGGCCTCTCAGCTGCTGCAACCAACACGAGCCTCGAGACCTACATCGGCAGACCTCGCGGCTCCCCGCCTCCGCGCCTCCCTGTGATTCTCGTCTGTCTCGACTGACGACTGACGACTGACGACTGACGACTGACGACCGACGACTGATACGCTGCCCCGAATGCGACGAACGCGTGGCGTGTCTTTCTTGGGCCTCATCGGGGCGCTCGGTGCGTGCAGTGGCTCGAGCAACGACGAGGGCGCGACTACCCCCGACGCTGCTGTCGATGCTGCGCCGAAGACGGCCGAGGGCTGCGCGGCGAAGGAGGCGGCCGCGCTCGGGAAGGGCTTCTTCGCGGACATCTCCGAGAAGGCCGGCATCCAGGTCGACAACTTCGATCCTGCTCCGCCGGTCGCGCTCGCGAGCAACGATCACAGCCGCCTCGCGTTCGTCGACCTCGACAACGACGGGTGGGACGACGTGGTGGCGACGAATCTGTTTCCCGATCCGTCGAAGGGGACCAAGGCGTTCGAGCACCTCGTCTTCCTCAACAAACACGACGGCACGTTCGCGAACGCGAGCGACGCGACGGGGTTGCGAGCGATCCAGGCCGGAGTCCTCGCGTTCGCAGACATCGACAACGACGGTGACGTCGACGTGTTCGCCGGCATCGACTACCCGATCGCCGGCGCGACCAACCAGGTGTGGTTGAACGACGGCAAAGGCAAGTTCACCCAGAAGGCAGACTCCGGCGTCGAGACCGGCAGCGCGAGCAAGTACACCGCGAACGCGTTGTTCGCCGACTTCGACGGCGACGGGAAGCTCGATCTGTTCCTCGGCAACGGCCAGACCTCCGCGGCCGTGGCCGATCAGCTGTATCTCGGGAACGGCAACGGGACGTTCCGCGAGGTGACCTCGACCCACCTGCTCGCCCCGAACCCCGCGCAGCCGACCAACGGCGTCACCGCCTGCGACTACGACGACGACGGCGACCTCGACATCCTCGTCTCGACCTACAGCATCAGCACGCGCCTCGGCGCGGACATCCTCTGGCGCAACGACGGCTCGGGGAAGTTCACCAACGTCGCCCAGGAGGCGGGATTCGCCGCGCAGGCGACGGGCAACTACTGGTCGTCGGCCACCGGCAAGGGCACCGCCAACGAGCCGAAAGGCCCGCCGTACACCGGGTCGAATGGCTTCGGGATCGACTGCCAGGACATCGACGGCGACGGCCACGTCGACGTGTTCGCCACGGCCATCGGCCACCCGGACACCGCTCGGATGTGGGGCGATCCGACCACGCTGCTGATCAACCAGGGGCCCGACGGCGGCTACGCGTTCGTCAACGAGTTCCTGAAGCGGAAGCTCCCGTACAACGAGGGCGACGTCGATGGGGCCGCCGTCGACTTCGACAACGACGGCCTCGTCGACCTCTCGCTCTCGCGCGACAACAAGTACGAGGGCAGCTACACCGCGTATGACCAGAAATCGTGGTTCGGCTTGATGCACCAGCTCGACGACGGGTCGTTCGAGAGCGTCGGCGAGGCGAGCGGTATCAACGATCCGAGCGCGCTCGGCGGCGGCATCGAACGGATGAAGGCCGCGCAGAACCACGCGTGGGCCGACATCGATCACGACGGCGACCTCGACCTCCTGGTCGGCGGTCGGGCGCACGGCGCAGGCCGTCCGAACTACCTCTTCGAGAACCGAGCCGGCTCCAAGAACAACTGGCTCGCCGTGCGGTTGAAGGGCGATGGGATCAGCGTCAATCGCGACGCGATCGGCGCGCGCGCCACCCTCCGCGGCGAGGGTCGGGTGCTCGTTCGCGAGGTCCCGTCGACCCGCGGAACCTACAACTCGGGCGGCACCCGCACGCTCCACTTCGGGCTCGCGCGCGCAGGCTGCGCCTACAGCCTCGAGGTGCGTTGGCCGAATGGAACCATCGAGTCGTTCGACGCGAGCCAGCTCGGAGTGAATCGCTTCGTCACCCTCGAGATGGGCAAGGGCCTGTCGAAGTAGCTCGCGATTAGAAGAAGTCGCCCATCGCCGGTGCGGGGCCGGCGAACAGCGCGTCGGCCACGTCGAGCGAAGACTCCGAGCCCTCCGCCTCACCAAGCGACACGAGCGTGCGTGCGTCGTGGAAGCCCGAGTACAGCGCCGCGAGCGCTCGGACGTCGAGCCGAAGCGCGCCCGACCCGCCGCGCTCGACGTTCGCCGTTCCTCCACGGACGCGGAGCACGAAGCGTCCGCCGTTCTCGGCGATGAGGTCGTCCTGCACCTCCAGCTCGAGCGCGAGGTCCAGGGCCGGTGAGTAGCCGCGAAGCCCGAGCGCCCGTTCGACGTCGCAGATGCGGAGCATCCAGTAGTCGGTCACACGAATCGAGTGACGCCGCTCGGGGAGCGACGCGGTCAAGAGGTCGGGCGCGGCGCCCCACCAATGGATCTCGTTCGCCACCGATCCATAAGCAGACAATACTTCGAGCCCGCGGGCTGCCGCGGCGCGATCGAACACCACGAAGTCGCGGACGGTGACCTCGCCGGCCTCGTCACCCATGCGATGGCCGAGCGCGAGGTAGCCCTCGACGCCGCGCGGACCGTGCAGCTTGAAGACCTCGGTCGACGCCTTGCGCGGCCGGAAGACGCGGCCCCACACGTACGCTCCTCGATCGAGGAAGCCGTTGCGGCGTGCGGCGAAGCGCGCGTACAGCGTACGGAGCTCCTCGTCGTGCTCCGGATCGTCGATTCGGGTCAGCTTGCCGCGCGCGCCCGTCCTGGCCGCAGCGGGCACGATGCTGATCTCGTTGCGCGCGCCCGCACGGGCGTAGCCGGCGCCGCGATAGAGCTGCACCGTGGCGGGGTAGAGCGACGACAGCGCGAACCCGGTGCTGCGCGCCTGCAGCACCGTCTCGCGCATCAGCTTCGTCGCGACGCCCCCGCCCCGCGCCTCCGGCGAAACCGCGACACCGGCGACGCCGAGCGACGGCACCGAGCGACCGCCGAACCACTGGCCCTGCGGGATGACCATCAGCCCGCCGACCACCCGGTCCTCGTCGACGACGACGCGCAGGTTCTCGTGCCCGGCGCGCGCGAACCAGTCGGCATGCTCCTCGACCGGGAACCCGAAGGAGTGGGCCGCGATTTGTCCGTAAAGGGCGCGGGCGCGCTCGTCGGGTGTCAGGAAATCCATGTTCACTCTTTCGCGGAGAAACTGCGCGGAAACAGCTTGGCGAGCTCGGTGAGACCGCCTGCGCGCTGGGCGATCGGGCCGGTCACCAGATCGATGATGCCCTTGATGCCGTCGTACACGCCCTTGCCGTGCGGGTGCCACCACATGTTCTTCTTCACCGCCGGCATGTAGTCGTGCACCACGCACTGGGGCTGGGTCATCTCGTCGAAGCCCATCTGGCCGTGCGTGCGACCGATGCCCGACTCCTTGAACCCGCCCCACGGCGTCTCGGGCAGACCATGGCTCATCAGGTGGTCGTTGATCATGACGACCCCGGCGCGGATCTTCCGCCCGAGCTCCTCGGCCGTCTTGCGATCGCGTGACCACACCGAGCCGGTGAGCCCGAGGTTCGAGTCGTTCGCCAAGCTCACAGCCTGCTCCATGTCGTCGACCTTCATCACGCCGACGACCGGACCGAAGGTCTCGTCGCGCATGACCTCCATCGTGTGGTCGACGTTGGTCAGCACCATGGCCGGGTGGAACGTGCCGGTGCCGGACGGACAGTTGGACTGGGCGTAGACGACCGCGCCCTTGGCGACCGCGTCGGCGACGTGGCGCTTGACCAGGTCGAGTTGGCCCTGCGTGGTCATCGCGCCCATGTCGACGTCGAAATCGCGGTCGACGCCGACCCGAAGCGCGCGCACCCGCTCGGCGAGCCGCTCGAGGAACGGCTGGTAGGCGTCGCGGTGGACGTAGATGCGCTCGACGCCGCCGCACGACTGACCTGCGTTCTGCATCCCTGCCCAGCACGCGCCTGCGGCCGCGCGATCGAGATCGGCGTCGGGGCACACCAGCATGGCGTCGTTGCCTCCGAGCTCGAGCACCACCGGCGTCAGCGAGTCGGCGGCCTTGCGCATCAGCTGCTTGCCGACGGGGACCGAGCCGGTGAAGAACAGTTTGTCGACACCCGCCTCGAGGATCGCGTCGCCCGCCAGACGCCCCGGGAGGTTCAGGTACGTGAACACGCCCTCGGGGAGGTCCGCCGCGAGCACCGCCTGCTCGAGCGCGCGACCGACCAGCTGCGTCTGGGTCGCCGCCTTGAGGATGACCGCGTTGCCTGCGAGGAGGCCCATGACGACCTCGGAGAACGGGATCGCGAACGGGTAGTTCCACGGCGAGATGATCGCCACGACGCCGTAGGGGACTCGGACCATCTTGCTGATCTTGTTGGCGAGCAGCACGCTCCCGGGCTTGAGCGTGCGATCGGCGAGGAACTCCTCGGCGTGGCTCGCGTAGTACTCGGCCGAGAGGATCGACGGCAGCACCTCGGTGGCGAGCGCGTCGGTTCGGGTCTTGCCGTTGTCGCGCGAGATGATCGACGCGAGCCGGTCTGCGTTTTGTGCAAGGTGGTCGCGGATGCGACGGATCGCCGCTGCACGCTGGGCGATCGGCACCGCGGCCCAACGAGGCTGTGCGGCCCGGGCCTTGGCCACCGCGGTGCGGATGCTGTCCAGGTCGTCGAGGGGCGAATGCCCGATCACTTCACCGGTCGCGGGGCTCGTGCAGGTGGTCTCGGCCATGCGCGCGAGTCTAGGTGGTCGTTGGGCAAAGCCCAACGGCCGACTCCGCTCCCGCTCCCGCTCCCTCTCCCGAGCTCCATTCCACTTCCACGGCACCGCGCCTTCGCCCAAAGACACGGAGCGGCTTGGCCACCAACGGCGGATGCGCCGGCGGTCCGGCCCAGTGCTGGGGCGCGGCACGCTCGTCGCTGTTGGCGTCCGTGTCCTCGTGCGCGATCGCCGTTCGTCGTCGTCCCCACCAACGCCACCGTCCCAAGCAGACCGTGCTCCACGGGATCGTGCGCGAGCACCTGGCCGCGTTCCTTCGCCGCGCCGACGAACAGTATGCAACCTCGCTCCCGAAGGACGTCCGCCGCGCGTTCGACCGCTACCTCCGGTGCGGCCTCACACGCTGGATCGACCGCCGTAGCCTCGCTCCCGCAAGAGGCGATGGCGACGACGAAGCCGACGCGGACGCCCTCGATGCCTGCGCGCGGGCGGCCGTCCAACCGCTCCGTCCCCCTTCGGGCCGTCCACGCCGTACTGCGTGTAAGCTGTATCTTGTAACTCCCGCCCTGGAATCCGCCGACGATGCTTGGACTACCTACCCCCTCGCCAAGGTCGACGCGAAGACCTACCCAAAGGACGTCCTCGAGCGCATCTGAGCGACTCGAGGGAGTGCACGCCAAGCGGGGGTTGACGCGGGACGAGGGCACCCGTCGCATGCGAAACATGGCTCCGTTCCGCTTTGCTCGGCCCGCTTGGTTCGCGACCGTGCTCGTCGCCTGCTCTGGTCGCTCCGTTGATACGAGCGCTGACGCGTCGGCGCCCTCCTCCGTAGCGATCGAGCGAAGCGACGACGTCGTCTTCGAGCGGCGCATGCTCCGTCCGATCGAGGGACGATTCGCGCGGACGGGCCTCGTCATGCTGAACGCCGCGACATTCTCCACCTCGCTCCGCACGACCGCGTTCGGGCGCGTCGGTGCGCTGCGGGACGTCGCGCCCGGCGAGCGACGCGTCGCGGGCGAGCGGATCGAATACGTGCACGACGGGTTCGTCGAGTGGTACGCACCCGACGGCCGCGGCATCGAGCAGGGCTTCACGATCGCGACGCCCCCGAGCGGCACCGGGCGCGTTGAGGTCGAGGTCGCGTTCGAGGGAATCGTGCCCGCCGGCTCCGGCGAGGTCCTCGCCCTCGGCGATGCGGCGCGCATCGAGGGGCTCTCCGCCGTCGACGCGCGCGGCCTGAAGCTCGCCGCCGAGATGACCGTCGTCGATGGTCGTTTGCGCATTCGCACCGACGACCGCGAGGCGACCTATCCGATCACGATCGATCCGCTCTACGCGCCGTTCGAGGGCAAGCTGCTCAGCACCGACATCGGCGCGTCGATGTGGACCGGCCGCTCGGTCGCGATCAGCGGCGACACCGCCGTCGTCGGCGGCGCGAAGGAGTTCTCGGCCTGGAGCGCGGGCGTTGCGTTCGTTTTTACGCGCAGCGGCTCGACCTGGTCGCAGGAGGCGAACCTCACGCCGACGATGCTCGGCGCGGACGATCGCTTCGGATATGCCGTGGCGATCGATGGAAACACGATCGCGGTCGGGGCTCCCGCGTACGACTCCCGCTCGATGAACGGCTCGGGCGCCGTCTTCATCTACACGCGATCGGGAACGACGTGGTCGTTGCAGACGAATCTCTCGGCAGGGACCACGTACACCTATCCCGGCGCCGGCTTCGGATACTCCGTTGCGCTGAGTGGCGATCGACTCCTCGTCGGAGCTCCCTGGTACAGCAGCAACACCGGCGCGGCGTACCTCTTCACGCGGACCGGGACCACTTGGACGCTGACGAAGGCCTTTCCCGGTGGTGGCACCGACTCGTACTTCGGGAACGCTGTCGCGATCGGCGACAACTACTACGCCATCGGAGCGCCGCGCGATGACTTCAAGGCGTTCAACTCCGGCGCCGTCTCGATCTACCAATCGGGTTCACTCGATCCCTGGACCACGATTCTCCCGGACACCGCGACCTCCGACCTGGAATTCGGAACGTCACTCGCCGCGCGCGGCGACACGCTCGTGGTCGGCGCGCCGGGCGCGACGGCGTCGACCGTGACCGTCTGGCAGCACTCGACGTCCTCGTGGGGCCAGATCCAGAAGCTCACCGGCGGCTACTCGTTCGGCAGCTCCGTCGCGATCAACGACACGATGGTTGCCGTCGGCGAGCGCAACTTCAACGCCAGCACCCTGACGAGCGCCGGCCGCACCCAGGTGTTCATCCGCGGCGCGTGGACCGACGTGACCCCGCTGCTTCTCGCCGATCGCGCCGTGGGCGACGAGTTCGGAACGAGCGTCGCGCTCACGAACGACACGCTGATCGTCGGCGCCGCGGGGCGCGACGACAAGGGAGCCGAGTCGGGCGCTTCCTTCGCGTACCGGCTTGCGCCCGAGAAGGTGAAGGGCGCGTCGTGCACCGTTAGCGAGGAGTGCTCGAGCAAGTTCTGCGTCGATGGCGTCTGCTGCCAGACCGCGTGCTCCGGCCGCTGCGAGTCGTGCTCGACCGCGCGCAAGGCGTCCGGCGTGAACGGGGACTGTGGTCCCACGAAGGACGGTCTGGCGGACGCGACCGACTGCAGCGCTGCGGCGTGTGCGGGCGACGGCGTGATCAACAATGCGCAGGTCTGCAACGGCGCGCTCGCATGCCGCGCCGACGGCACGACCTCGTGCGCGCCCTACGGCTGCAGCGGTGCTACCTGCCTCACGACCTGCACGGTGGACACGCAGTGCGCACCGAGCGCATTCTGCGACAGCGCCATCTGCAAGGCCGACCTCGATCCCGGCGCCGCGTGCACGCGCACGGCGCAATGCAAGAGCGGTTTCTGCGTCGACGGCGTCTGTTGCGACAAAGCGTGCAGCGCAAAGTGCGAGGCCTGCACCGCGGCGAAGAAGGGCTCGGGTACCGACGGGACGTGCGATCAAGTCGCCGCCGACAGCGACCCCGACAACGAGTGCGCAGTCGCCACCGGCGATGCGTGCGGAGCGCCCGGCACGTGCGACGGCGTCGCCGGCTGCCGCACGCACGCAAAGAGCGGAACGGTCTGCGGCGCGACCTCGTGCGTCGACGGCAAGGTCGCTGGCAAGGTCTGCAACGGCGCCGGCGCGTGCGGCGACTCGGCGGGCGTCTCCTGCGCGGCATACGCGTGCGTCGGCAGCGCGTGCACGACGACCTGCACCGAGGCGACCGCTGCCGCAGACTGCGCGACGAACGCGTACTGCACGACCTCGAATACGTGCGCGCTCAAGAAGGCCAACGGCACCGCCTGCGCGACGGGCAAGGAGTGCACGAGCTCGTTCTGTGTCGACGGCGTGTGCTGTTCGTCCACCTGCACGGGGCAGTGCGAGTCGTGCAACGAGAGCGGCACCGAGGGCGCGTGCGTCCCGGTCAGCGGCGAGCCGCGCGGCAAGCGGCCGAAGTGCGCGGGCGATCCGATGCTCTGCGGAGGCACGTGCGACGGCATCGACGTCACGCGCTGCAAATACGCGCCGGCGTCGAAGGACTGCGGGTCGAAGTGCGAGGCCGCGACCGCCACGCCCAAGAAGTGCGACGGCAGCGGCGAGTGTCTCGCGAGCACGCAAGCATGCGCGCCCTTCGGCTGCGACGCGACCGGCTGCCGCACGGCCTGCACCGTCGACGGCGACTGCGCGACCGGCAACCGTTGCGCCGCGCCGAACTGCGTGCCGATCACCACCGGCGCGAAGTGCGCCGACCCGCTGACCTCGCAGGACTCGTCGGGCACGAACACGAGCTGCATTCCCTACCGATGTGACTCCGACGGCTCGTGCAAGAAGATTTGCACCGAGACCGCCGGCGACTGCGCTCCCGGCTACGTGTGCAACCCGACCACCAAGACCTGTGACCCGCCCGCTGCGGCCGCGAGCGACGACGGCGGTGGTTGTGGTTGCGAGACCGGCGTCGGCCGCGCGAGCTCGGGCTCGTTGTTCGCGCTCCTCATAATCTCTGCGATCCTCGCGCGTCGGCGCGATCCACAGCGAAGGCGTCAGTGCACTGCCAGTGTCCCGAGGTGACGGTCCAGCGCCGTCCGTGACGCCGATCAGGACGAAGGCGAACCGACGGGCATGGGGCGCAATGCCGTCAGCCTCGACGGGTTCAACATCCACGCCTCCGCGGCGCGTCGGCGCCGACGACGATGTCGCCCGCGAACATTTGGCGCGATGGGCTCACGGTATCGCGATCGCTGATCAGTAGATGACGACCTGCTGGCCGTCCGAGAGGGTGCAGCGACCGTCCTTCGGATCGCCGCCGGTACGGAGGACCTCGCTGGCGGTCGGGGCGACGTAGGCGCCGGTGAGCTCGGCGGCGATCATGCGGGTCATCGCGTTGTCGAGCTTGCTGACGAAGTAGCAGGGGACCGTCGGCTCCTTGTGGGTGCCGCCGACGCCGGAGTCGTCGGTGAGGAACAGGTACCGGCCGGCGGTGAGCTGCGCGCTCGAACGCATCGTCAGCTCGGTGAGCTCGTCGACGCCGCTCGCCGCGATCGGATAGACATGGATGCCCTTGCTGCGGAACGTCTGCAGCGTCTGGACGACTCCCGTCTCCTTGCCGACGTGGTGCGGCGCGTCGGCGATCCAGAACACCATTCGAGCCACGTTGCCGGTCCGCCAATCGAGCTTGCTCGCGGCGGCCAACGCCTGGTCGGGCGCCTCGGGGTAGTCCCCGCCGCCGCTCGCCGACAGACCGGCGATTTGCGCCTGGATCGCCGCCGGATCGCTGACGAACGGCAAGGTCTTCACGACGTACTCGTCCCCGTCGTCCTTGTAGGCCATGACGGACCAACGCTGGCTCGCCGCAGGCCACTTCGCCGTGACGCCCTTGGCGATCGCCGCGATCTCGGAGCGCAGGTAGCTGATCTCGTCGCCCATGCTGCCGGTCGTGTCGATGACCAACGCGACGTCGAGCGCAGCGGGCAACGACGCTGTCGCGCCGCTGAGCCCGAGCTTGACGGTCTTGTCGCCCGCGAGCGCCGTCGCCGTGCTGCGCACCGATCCGAGGCTCGCCTCGATGGTGAGCGAGGCCTTGGGCTCGACCGACGACCACGTCGGATAGAAGTCGACGTGCCCGTCGCTGCCGGTCGGGCCGGTGAACACGGTCTTGTCGCCCACGCGCACGCTGACGTTCGCGCCGCCGAGCGCGAGGCCGGCACCGTCCTGCACGTCGATGCGGAGTCGATCGGCGCGCGGGATCTTGGGGGCGCCCGCGAGCGAGGCCTGCTTGTCGACGTACCCGAGGTAGAAGTCGAAGTTGACGTTGTCGTCCCAGACGCCGGAGGTGAGCGTGCCGGGTGCGGGCGATCCGGAACCGCCACCCACGGCAGGGCCCGAAGCGCCGCCGCCACCGCTCGGAGCGCCCGAGGAGATGTCGCCGCTTCCCGTCGTCCCGCCGGACTCGCGGGGTGCGCCGATGCTCGGTCCGCCCTTCTCCGAGGAGGTCTGATCGCTCGCAGACATGCAGCCGACGAGGGCGGAACACGCAAGGAATGCGACGGAGACGGGAGCGGAGAAGCGCATGGGAAGAACCTCCGTCCGGCACCCCGAGCAAACGTCGGACCGAACGAGAAACCCCGCGTGTTCAACGATCCACGTCAAGCCGTGGCACAACGAGGCTCAGCGTCGGCGACGGCGGGTGGCCCACGCCGCGGCGAGCCCGAGCGCCACGAAGGCGCCGCCGCTCGTCTCGCCGGCGCCCGGCATCGAGCACCCGCAACCCTTGGTCTTCGGGTCCGTGGTGTCGCACGCGTTGGCGAGCCCGCCGTTGGGGGTGGGGTCGCACGCCGCCTTCCGCGTGGGCGGATAGGCGTTGCAGATGCCGCAGGCGTCGTCGTCGGACAAGTCGCGCATGAAGGTCTGCCCGGCGCGGTACCGCTCGAACATCGTCGCGGTGGCGTTGCCCGCTTGCGTGTGCGCCATTCCGAGGAAGTGGCCGATCTCGTGGGTGAGGATGGAGCGCAGGTCGTACGCGTCGGCGGCCACCGGATCGGACACCCCGAGCTTCACCTGCGCGGGATTGCTCTGCACCTCGATGTCGGCGTCGTAGATCTGACCGCCTTCGATCTTGTAGGTGACCGTCGTGAGCGCGAGCGCGACTCCGTCGTTCGGCCACACCCCGTCGCGGAAGACGACGATGTTCGCGTTCGACCCGTTCTGCACGTACTCGACGTCGGCGCAGTCGACCGGGCCGAGATCCTGCGCCTTCAACGCGGGCTTGCCGGCGGCGGCGCCGCTACAGGTCGCGCCGATCGTCGCGAGGCAGTCGTGGGCCGACCACTCGGCGAACCCGTCGGCGATGATCTTCCGCGCGGTCGCCAGATCGACCTGCACACTCGCGGCGCGCTGCACGCTGTAGCCGACGCAGCTCGTCGCCCAGAACAGCGGGGAGCCCTTGTCGTCGCAGGGCTTGGCGGTGGACGAAACGAAGCTGCCGTTGGAGGTGGTGCGACAGAAGGCCGAGGCACGCGGCGCGAAACCGAGCACCACAGCGACCGTCACGAGTGGACCGAGCGACGTTAGGACCCGCACCCTGACACCCTAGCTCACGAGTCCCAGGGATGCTTCGCGAGGATGCGTTCGGCCCGCGCGACCATCTCCGCGGCGACCACCCCGCGGGCAGCCGCCTCGAGCGCCTCGGCGAATTCGGCCGCGCGGTCGAAGCGATCGGCAGGGGCCTTG